>Ga0187875_10000035_pt1 | contig 117832 bp, 100 predicted proteins | sample June2016WEW_17_1_2_FD_132978 | JGI IMG/M metagenome (GOLD analysis project Ga0187875, IMG submission 132978) | Peatland microbial communities from SPRUCE experiment site at the Marcell Experimental Forest, Minnesota, USA - June2016WEW_17_10 | ecosystem: Environmental > Terrestrial > Soil >... | reverse complement strand
GGTCACGCCGCTGCCGCTGCCGTAGAGCTCGATGCCCGCGCTCGAGAGCCGCCCGTCGCTCTGGCCCAGCGAGTTCCCGTCCATCGGGATGGTGTTGAACGCGTACCCGAGATTGTGGAAGTAACAACTCGCCACGGTGATATTCTGGAATGTCCCGCCGCAAAACACGCCGTACCCGTTCTTGGAGGGGACGCCGGTGCCCGGATCCGCCGGCAAGGTCGCGCTGCCACCGATCGGCCCGATCTCCAGGTTGCTGATCACGATGTTCGCCACGGCGCCGGGCGCGTAGAACGCCGCGATGTACTTGGAGGTATAACCGTCCGTGAAAATCACCCGGTTGGTGTTGCTGCCGTTGCTCCAGTTCGCGCTGCACGCATAGGTGATCGGCGCGGCGCTCGATCCCGACCAGTTCAGGCCGATGCCGGTCTGGTACAGCGTACTGCCGTCGCCCGTCAGCGTGTACGTCGTTCCGGCCCTGAAATTGAAAATGTCGCCCGGTTGCGGCACGTGCGCCAGCGCCGCGCCCGTCGCCGCCGGATCGCCGGGACAATGCTGCCAGGGCGACGACGTGCTTGTGCCGGAGTTGCCGTCGGCACCGCTTGAATAGTCCACATAGTAACTGGTTCCGAAGGCATTCACACATGCCATGAGGAGAACAGCGAGGCAGACAGTGACCGGATGGCGGATGAAAGGAGAGCGATCCCGGAGCGACACGCTTTCCAGTGTCGGTACAACTATACTCATGTGGCTGCCCAAGACAGCAGTATCGGTGCCACCGCCCATTTCCAGACACATACGAATGTTGTGTCGCAGCACTGTTCGTCGTTCCTCTCAAGTTTGTCGGCCATTCGGCCATGGTCATCGCAGATTTATGAACCGACCCTGCGATTGTCTCGTCGCCTGCAACCATTGGTTCTTCCGGTTGACACCAGACACAGCTTACGGCTTTTGCGTGACCATTGACGGATACACTCGCAAATCCAATTGGACACGCCGCTGAATTCGTAAATACGCGACTAGACATTTCGCCAACCCCTTGGCTGCCCAACCATGCTCCACAGACAGGCGCTGGGCAAAAACCTGTCGTTGCAGTTCCCGAATTCGCCGCCGCAGCAAGCGGTCAGGCAGGAGCGTGCCCCAACGGGATGAACTGCGTATGTCGAGGAGAATCTTCAAGGCCCGTTCCGTGATCTCACGCGGACTATGGGTGCGAGAAAGATTATCCCCCTTCTGCTCATACCACACCACCAACGGATCGGCGATGAACGCCCAGGGCCCGACCAAGGATAGTCGCAACGCCAGGTCATAATCTTCCATGATTCCCGGACGGAAATAGCCCGTCTCCTCCAACGCGGTGCGCCAGATGGCGGCCACTTGATTGAAAAATAAAAACCGGGTGACGAGTATCTCCGCCGGGTTGCTCCAGATCCCTTCCTTGTGCCGGGGATGGAGCGATGCCGCCGCGAACGAATACCTCGTCCCGGACAGGAACTCCATCCGCGCGTTGCACACGCAGCAGGCGACTCCCTGCGATTCGGTGGCTTGGAGCAGTTTCGCTTGTCGTTCGACCTTGTCGGGCAACCACGAATCGTCCGAGTCCAGAAAGGTGACGATCTCCCCCCGGGCAGCCTTGATACCGGCATTTCTAGCGGCACTTGGCCCTTGGTTTTTCTGGCGAATCAGCCGGATCCGGTCGCCGTATCGTGCCAGGATGTCCGTCGTCTGATCTGTCGAACCATCATCAACAACAATGACTTCGATTGGTTGCCAGGACTGGCCTAGCACGCTGTTCACCGCGCGCTCGATGGTCCGAGCACGGTTGTAGGTCGGAATTATTGCGCTAACCAACATGTTGCAGGAGTCAACGTAGCGAATGTCTCGGGGGGCCGTTGCGGCCCACACTTCGAGTCACCGGCCCCGTGTCAAGTTCGGAGAGCCTCTTCGTGTTCGGGCCAGGCTCCCGCTTCATCCACTTCGAGCGCCGGTCCTGTTTCCCCGGCATTCTCTGTGACGCAGGAGATGATCGCCAGTTGCATGAACCAGATTACGTAGAACTGGTCGAAGTAGGTGATTCCAAACCAATTGATAATGTGTACGGCCAGCATGACCCCCAACCCCCACAACAGGTATTCGCTGTCGCTCGACTCAGGAAAGTGGGAGCGGACGCTTTCCAGGGCCCGGCCCAAGGCGCTATATGCCAGAACCAACAACAGAATCAGCAACCCGACAGCTCCGATACCGGCATTGAGCCCGAACGAAATGAACTGATTGGTAATATCCGCCCCGGTCATCAGACTGTAGGGGAACCAGTCCATCGTGTCGCTCATGGGGATGCCGTCAAACCACCACTGGCCGAGATGCCGGAACGACACGTCTATGAGATAGGCCCGGTGGTAACCGTCACCCCCGGTAATATCGCTGATGCGCGCCAGTAAATACCACACCGGGGCCTTCATCAGCAGGGCCGCCAGCAGGATCGTGCCGACAATTCCCCAGCGCACCAACCGCATATTCGTTCGGATTTTCCAACACATCCAGCCCACCAGGCCAACAGCCGCGGCGCAGGCCGGCCCGCCAGAGTTGGAGGACCAGACGATCACCAAACACACTCCGGCGGCGATGCACGCCCGAATCCGGCCCGTCTTTCCACAGGCCAGCCCGATGTACAGAGGAAGGAAGCTCGCCCCCAGTGTCCCCAACAAATCCGGATTCCGAAAACTGCCCACGCAACGAAATCTGCCTTCGCGTTCCCACTCGTACATGCCTCCCCCCAGCAGGGAAAACACGTTGTACCTTGTCAAAGTCTCGATCACGAGCAACACGGCGTACGGCGCCAGCAGGAAAACGAACGCCTGCAGGAACCATCGAAAGTCCTCCATGTCGACCACCAGCCCTCGAAACGTGAAATAGCACAGCCAGGCGTCCACGGCGGTGCCGATCACAAACGCCTGGCCCTCGCTGGAGCGCAGCGAAAACACGATGGCGGTGAATGCATACAGGAGCAGCAGCGCTCGATCGATCTTGTTGAGCTTCGAAAATGAATACTCTCCACGAGACAGGACGCGAATGAATCCCGCGAGTTCCAGAAACCGGACCGAGAACATATTGAAGTTCATGACCTCAATATGTTGCGACTGCGGGACGTACACCACGCCCACCATCAGTGCTATGATCGCCCAGCGTCGTGAACCAAACAGTACGACGAGAGCCACCGCCGTCAGAATAGATGCCCCGATCGCATTCATGGGAGAATTGTCCGGGTCACGCCGCCGCTGCCATACCGTCGTTCATCTACGTCCCGACGCACCCCTCTGCCAGAATGCGGCGGTTCAGGCGACACTGGCACTGGGTGTAATCCCTGCGCATTCATTGTTGTCGCCGATGATCTTAATGCTTCTTCAACCACGGGGATGCTCAGGTGACTGACGAGGCGCTCTTGCTCACGCGCACAACCGTCTCCCCCTTTGAGGCCGCCTCGGAAAACCCCCGGGTTGCATCGGAAAACGCCCGACTGCATCCGGCTTTCAAATGCTCATGCAATTCCGCCATAATCACTCCGACGTCACCGATCCATGACGAAGAGTTTTCAAACACCTCTTTTTCCGCGCCTTCAATGTCGATCTTGAGCAGATCGATCCGCTTCAATCCCTTCTGCTGGATCAGAGCATCCAAGCTCATCGCCGGAATCATGACGCGATTGTCAGGGTTCTCCGCGTCTCCTTCTAGAGTTTGGAACCCATGATGACCATTCCCAGGATCGACCAAACAGATCATTTTGCTCTCACTCCACAACGCCGCGTGCAAGGGTTGGATCTGGGGGTACGCCGCCGCATTCTTCCTCAACATCTCGTAGTTGGATCGTTCGGGCTCAATCGCGAAAATGGCCGCGCCGGGATACTGGTTGGCAAAGAAAACAGCGGAAAGGCCAATGTTGGCCCCTGCGTCGACGATGACTTTCGGCTCGATGGGGATTGTCAGGCTATACTGCCGTTCGATAAACACCTGCTTCAGCACCGAGATGTCGGTGGTACCAACCCGGACATACACGGGGTATCGGATTCCGACCAGCTTCTTGGAGAGCAGCGGCCGGATACCTGACAGCTTTGCGAACAGGAAGGCCACAACCCCCGAGAGGCCGAGAACCGAATGGTAGTGGTGGATCTTGCGCAATGCCCGCAACATTCGACTTCCTTAATTGCGAGACGGTTGATTCTGTTGCACGACTTCCTCGTAAACCTGAAGCAATCGAACCCCGGCTGCAGCCCATGTGATCCCCGGCGCACCGCGGAGCCCGGTACACCGCAGCTTCTCGTGAAGCCCGCGGTCGTTGTGCAACATCGTGATGTGCTCGCTCAACGTCGCCACATCGCCCACGGGATGCACCAACGCGTTTTCCATATGGCGACAGATGCCGGAGCATACATCCGAAACAACCGGGACACACCCACTCCCCATGGCCTCCATGCACACCAACGGGGACCCTTCCTCGATGGTGGGGAGGACAAGGATGTCGCTGTGACGCATCAAATCAGGCACGTCACGACGATGGCCAAGCACCTTGACGCTTGGATGGGCCAGCATGGCCGAGAGCTTTTGCTGGTAGGCCGGCAGGAATTCGCCGGCGATCAGAAACTTGCCTTCACGGGACGCGGGGGATTGGAGCCACGCTTCCAACGCGTAATGGAGCCCCTTGCGGACCGCGCAGACGCCCACCGACAACATTGTCAGCCCGCGCTTCGGCTCGCGTGGGCTGGTATCGGGATGAAACACGGTCTCATCGAATCCGTAAATATGCCGTACCAGTTTCTCGCGGGAGAACCCCTGGTCGAGGAATGTTTTTACGACGAAATCCGACGGGCACAAAAGCCGGAACGCGAGTCGGTACTCCTCCTCTTCCCTGGCCAGGAACTCGGCGTTGTAGGCGTGCTCGTGGTCGGCCGGTAGGGGCACGCCGAGGCGATCGCATTCCTGCGCGACAACCTCGTACGCGAACCGGGTGTGCGCATTGCACCGCTCCAGCACCGTCGGGATTCCCAGGCGCGCGGCGGTTCGGAGCGTTTCCACCGACCCTAACGGCCAGGCGTGAATGATGTCGATCTGGCCGGCCATTCCTTCGATTCGTCGCGCCACGATCCCGTCGTGCAGACGGGCATAGGCCATCCGGCCCAGTAATTTGTGCGGCACCCGAAGTTTGCCCCGGGCCAGCGTCGGCCTGATCTTCACGTTGGCCGGCAGCGAGCGAATAATGGACGCGGGGAACGCCGTGACGTCGGCGCCAGCGGCTGCCAGTCCATCCACCTGGTACCACGCGGTGGTGCAGATCCGGCTTGCGCCGAGTTTGAGCGGGAAACTGTACAGGACCCGCACTGGTTTGCTTCCGCGATTCATCTGGCGACCCGGTTCTTCCCCAATGACATCAGATGGCACGGCCACCGTCCACAAACGCCCGATGCCACAACTCGACCACCAACAGCGAAAAAATCGCTTTGCCGAACCGGCCGGACCGCGAATCCGCCTGCAACAGGCGCTGGATCTCGCCTTTCTGAAAATAGCCTCGGGATGCCGCACGATCCGACAGCAGGATGTCTCCGACCCGGTCTTTGAGCCCGTTGCGCAGCCACATCCCGTACGGCACCGGAAATCCCGCCTTCTTTCGCTTCAAAACTTCTTTCGGCAGCAATTTGGCGAACGTGGCCTTGAGCACGCGCTTCGTGTCCCCCGCGCCCACTTTGAAATGGGGAGGAAGAGACGCCGCAAACTCCATCACCACATGGTCCAGCAGCGGCACGCGCAATTCCACGGAATTGGCCATCGTCATTTTGTCCGCTTTCACGAGGAGATCGTCCGGCAGCCACGTCTTGGTGTCGACGTACAACATCTGGTCGAGCAGGCCCCAGTTGGCCGCGGGCTTCAACAAGTCCGCGATCTCCCGCGCCGGCGCGAGAGACTGGCTGGTCGTCAGGAACTCCGGCGTGAAGAATTCGTTTGCCTGCTGCTGGAAGAAGCCCGTCGGACCCGAGGTGCGGCTGTAGTAGCAGTCCGCCAACGGACGACCCAGCGCGTTCCCGTATCGGTGCGCCCGCTCGTTTCCCAGCCACGCGCCCGCGCGGGCGGCCACGCCGCCGACCGGCCGCGCCAGGGGCCCCAGCGCCGCGCGGATGCGGTCCAGTTTCAGCATGTGGGGGTAATTCGGGTACCCGGCAAATGCCTCATCCCCACCCTCGCCCGACAACAACACCTTGACGTGCTGACGCGCGAGTTTGGAAACGTGGTAGAGCGCCACGGCCGGCGGTTCACAGACGGGATCTTCCATGTGCCACACATACGACGGAAGAAAATCCCAAAAATCGTCCTCCGAGATGCTGATGTCATAATGGTCGGTGCCGAACTTCTCGGCGACCATTCGGGCGAACGGCCGTTCATCGACGACCTCGGCGCCATCAAAGCCGACGGTGAACGTCTTGATCTGCTTGTCCGTCGCCTGAACTGCCAGGCTGGTGATGGCGGACGAATCAACCCCGCCGCTCAGCAGAACTCCCACGGGAACGTCCGCAATCATGTGGTCGCGTACGGTCACGCGCAACAGGTCGTGAAGTTGGTCGACGGCTCGGTCGAAGGACATCGATGGGCGTGACTCGGGAAACCGAAGGTCCCAATACTGATGGGTGGTGACACCCGATGTTTCGGCGATCAGATAGTGGCCGGGCAGGAGCTTGCACAGGCCCTGAAACAGCGTTTCCTCGCCCGGCAGATAGTTGAACGCCAGAAACCTTCGAATCGCCGTCACGTTCACCTCGCGGCGAACGGATGGATCGGCCAGGATGGCTTTCAATTCCGAAGCGAACCACAACGCGCGGCCATCGTCGAAATAATACAGCGGCTTGATGCCCACCCGGTCGCGGGCCACGAACAAGCGGCGTCGCTTCGCGTCCCAAATGGCGAAGGCAAACATTCCGCGGAGCTGCTGGACGCACTCGGGCCCCTCGTCTTCGTACAGATGAACGATGACCTCCGTGTCGGACTTCGTGCGAAACACATGCCCCCGTTTGATCAGCCCCTCCCGAAGCTCGTGGAAGTTATAAATCTCTCCGTTGAACACGATCCAGACCGTATCGTCCTCGTTCGCGAGGGGCTGGCCTCCCGTAGACAAGTCGATAATGGAGAGCCGTCGATGTCCCAGACCGATGCTTCCCTGGACGTAATGCCCGTCCCCGTCCGGGCCCCGGTGGGCCAGAAGACGGGTCATACGTTGCATCAACCCGGCGTCAACGCTCGCGCTCTCGCGATAGATAAATTTCCCCGATATGCCGCACATACGCGCCCCCACCTATTTTTGCGCCCAGATGCTTTCGCGGAGGAACAGTCGCCGCATCTGCTCGCGTCGGACATACCGGATCACATCCCGCTCGCGAATCCGCTCCGTACTGGAGAAATATCCCGACCAGTAGCCGTACCAGAGGCCGGCCGCGGCCGCGCCGTACGGCCGTTCGAGCAACCGCCGTGCGCACTTGCAAAACATGAACAGCGGGTGATAACCCACCACGTAATTGGCGCGTCCGTTCTTAACCGAGGTCTTCCAGGCTCCATCCACGGCTCCGGTCCCCCGATGCTGGAACAGACGCCGGTCGCGGAATGACCGCGTTTTCCACCCGAGCATGTTCGCCTTGAGTTCATCCAGACTGTCCCAGCCGGGCGCCTGGATCAGACCGCCGATGGCCTCCCAGGTTGCCCGCCGATAAATCTTGGTGGCGCCCCGGACGTGGAACGATGGATCGCTCGGCGAATCCTCCACCGTGATTCCGTCAACCTTGGAATAGATGCTCCCTCCCCCAACCCCCAGTTTCGGGTCATCGGCGAATTGGCCCAGACATTTCTCGAAATAATCACGGTCGAATGAAAGGTCCCCATCCAGTTTGACCAGAAAATCCCACGACTCCCCCGCCACCAGCTTGAAGCCGTCGTAGAAGGTCTCAATGACCCCACCGCCCTGCTTGCGAAACCCCCGGTCGGGTCGGTGGACGGCCTTGATCCAGGAATACTGCTGCGCTGCCGCGTCGATGAGGTTGCCCGTGTCATCCGTGGATCCGTCATCGACAATGACCCATGTTCGCGGTCTCAGGGTCTGCGCGACCACGGAATCAATCGTGGTCTGGAGATATTGCCCCTCGTTGCGTACGGGGGTGATAATGATATAGCTCGGGGTCACGCCGATCACCCGGTCCTAATTCAGCGAGGCTCCCGTGGAGCCCGAAGAACCGTTTCCCCGCTTCCCGGAATCCAGGAACCGCAGCTTCCAGCTCTTGAACGCGCGTTGCGGCACCCCCAGCCAATCGTAGCAGCCTTCCAGTTTCGCCCGGAACAAGGCGGCGTCGTCGGAGGAATTGGCCGGCAGCCGCTTCAAACAATGGGCGTCATCGCCGGGTTTCACGCATCCCAGTGCTGTGGTCACACAGTAGCGGTAGCCCGTCTGCGCCACCATGTCGCTGAACGCCCGCACAAACGACCGGTCCGCGCCAGGAAACGCGTACGGATAGGCGAACGAGACGACCGCGCTGCCGAGCCGGTCCTCAATCACCGCCTTCGAATTCGCCAGTTCCGCGCGGATTTCATCAATCCCAAGTTCGTAGAGCCGGGGATGATTGACAGTGTGGGAGCCGATCTCGATTCCCGCCTCGTGCAGTTCCCGGGCTTCACTCCACGTCATGCATTCCTGACCCTTGAAATGACCCGGCTGATCTCCAATGTACGCGGTCGGCAAAAAGACCGAGGCCGTCTGTCCGTGCTTCTGCAAGATGGGAAAGGCGTTGGTGTAGAAATCACGCAGACCGTCGTCGAACGTCAGGACCACCGTTTTTTCCCTATCGCCGCACGCGGAACGAAACTCCGTCAACCCGGCTTGCAGACTTACCACCCGATAACCTTCGACGCGCAACAGATCCATATGTTGCGCGAAGATCGACGGGCGGGTGGCGGTGCGATAGTAGGGCGACACGGCGCTTTCCGCACCCTCGGAAATGCTGTGATACATGAGGATCGGCAATTGGACGCGCCTCGGACCCGACACCGCTCGATGAATCGGCTGGACGAGGCCCAAGGTAATGAGACGGTCGAGGCGCATACTACCGCCACACGGGGAAATCCGAGGGATTGACTGTCGAACCGCACGACCGATCCAGCCGCGCTGGCAAACTCACATGGCACCGGGTTTTTGGCCGCGCTGATCCACCGCCATCCGCTCCACCAACCGATGGACTGCTGGCCCTACTTCTCCGCACACAAGCCGTCCACCAGCTTCAGGTATTCCACCTTAGCAGTTGCCCAGTCGTTGCGGGCCGCGTGTTCCGACGCCCGCTCCACCATTTGCTGACGCAACTCCGGGTTGCGCAATACTTCGCACACGGCGTCGGCGAGTGCGTCCGGATTACCGGATTCGAAAAAGCGCACTCCCGAGTCATCGAAATAATATTGGTCGATCTTGGTGTTCGACACGACAACGGGCACCTGCAAGGACATGAACTCCATGATCTTTGTGCTGTAGGCTTCGTTGCCGAATGAATCCGCTCGTTTGGGGACCACACCAACGTCGGCATTGGCCATGATCGCGGCGATCTGACGTACCGGCAGTGGATTGAAGAAGCGGACATGCCCGTTCAATCCCAATTCCTGGGCCAGCGCCACCAAGCCCTCCTTCATGTTGCCATCCCCGTAAATGTGCAGTTCGGCCTCGGGTATCCGCGCGCTGATCTTGGGCATGGCGCGGATGGCGATATCCAGTCCCTGGTGCCATTGCAGGCCGCCGGGAAACAGAATGACCTGCTTGCCCTCGTGCCGCGTCCGCGGACGGCGTTGGAAGATTCGCGTATCCACGTAGTTGATCAAAACGGAGCATTTACCATTGGTGCGGGTCCGTTGCGCGTATTTGTCGATCCACAGGTGGTTGGCGATGATCACGTGGTCGGCGTACTGGGCCGACAGGCGCTCCATCCATTTCAGCATGCGGACGACCGTCGTGTCTTCCTGTTTGCCGAATTTGCTGCCGTAGAACTCCGGTACGATATCGTGAATATCCAGAATCACCTTCGCCCCCGTCAACTTGGGACCCCAAGCGGCAAACACGAGGAAATCGGGCACGTTATGAACATGGATCAGGTCGTACCGACGTTTCAGGTTTCTCCAGGTCAGCGACACCGCGGAGTTCAGCCAGAACCGCAGAAGCGGCAGCAGATAGAATGTCTGGCCTTTGGCGCGCTTGCGAGATCGTCGCAGGATGCGGTGTATCCGGACCCGGTTGATGGTCTCGGTATCCGGTTGGTCAAGGTCCCGCTTCACGCACAACACGTCGACTTCGTCACCTCGCTCGGTCAACGCCTCCGCATAGCGCATCACGCGGTTGTCACTCTCATAAATCGAGTGGGTCAGCATGCACACCCGACGGCTGGACACCACCGGTCTCTCTGGCCGGAGAACCTCGCAGAATTTGGCCACATCGCGCGGGAGAGCCTGCCAGTAGAGATTCGCGTACTTCTCGCGGACGTATTGCAAGAACTCCTGATAATGCGCGTGGGGAAAGCTCCGATTCGTCTTTGTGGACTCGTCGAAGCTGATGTAATCGGGATGCACGTTCACCAGCGCCATGCCACCGCACTCGACGATCCAATCGAGTTTCCTCTTCCAGATCTCGGGGGACGATTCCTTCAACAGCAGGAACAGCGTGGAGTCCTGGGGCAAGGTGTAGGGCAGCTCCACATATCCCCGTCCGTCCGCGCCCGGCATCCAGAACGGAAAGATCGTGGTGACGCCATCCGGCTGCGGTTCAAACGGGTCGGTATCGAACGTGGACGCATCATAGAGGATTTCCAGGTCGTGAACCCAATCGAGATTGTGGTGCATGAACGCCGAGCGGAACCCGCAGGAACCCCACTCGTTCAGGTAGGAGTTGATGCGTTTGGCCTTTCGGGCAAACTCTGCACGATCCCAGAACAGTTTGCCGTCGTGGTGAAGATCATGCACCCCCACCTCGAAACCATTCCGAACCAACTCGGCGCGCAATTCCCGCGGGATATCGCATTCGCCTTCCGGAACGAAGTTGAACGATGACTGGAACCCGAGCTTCATCTCGAGCGCCATCAGGTGGTGGATCTTGCTGATCCCCCGGGCGCCTTCCACATCGTGCGTGAGTGCCAGGGCGAATTTCTTGCCGTCCGGCCAGCCGGGCCAGTTCTTGGGTGGTCGGCCGGCGGCCGGGTTGATCGGCCACACATCCTTGTAGGCCCGCAACGTTCGCCGCGCAAAGACCCGCCGCAGCCCCATGCGGAAACGCCACGGGAGATAGGGCTTCACCCGATAGTAAATGCGGTTCTTCAGCATGGGCGGTTGGCCAACCAGAATTCGGTGAACGGATTCACCTGGCGCCCGACCGGAAACCCCTCCGACCCAAGGAACACGACGGCGCCAGTGATCCCATCCTCAGGAGTCGCTCAGAAATTCCTGGTGCAGTCGCTTCGGGACGTAGGTGCGGGTCTTGTTCAACACCGCGGAAACATTGGCTTTCGATTCCGCCAACAGCGCACAGCTCTGTTGAATGAGCTGGCGATCCGTCTTCTCCGATTCAATCACGAGCAACACCATGTCCATGAATCCGGCCAGGCGCGGCGTCACGCTGGTCTGCGTAATCGCCGGCATGTCGAAAATGATGTAGTCGTAATCGCTCACCTTGAGTTTCGGCACCAGGTTCGTGAACCGCTGGGGGAGAATCCGCGGGAGCTTGCTGCCGTTCGCCTCCTCGGTCTCGGTCACGACGTACAACTTGTCCTGCACCAGGGCGCTGTCTTTCTGGTACAACGCTTCCTCCAGCTTGGCCACGGGCCGTCCCTGGCAGAATTGTTGAGCCGATCCCTGTTCCTGGTTCATGTCCACCAGCAGGACGTTGCCGTCCCCGGTCTCCGAGAGGGTGGCCGCCAAGCCAGCGGCCGTGGTCGTGACACCGGCGCCATGGCCGGCACTGGTGACGGCGATCAGCTTGGGCTTGTGCGTGATGCCGCGCACCTCGAAATACATGACCAACCGGTCCCGGAGCGCCTCGTAGAACGGACGCAACGGCAGCCGCGGATTCCACGTCTCGATCCCGCGACTTCCGGTGTCCGGGGACGGGCCGCTGACGGCGGGTGCGGGCGCCGCACCGCTGTCGGCCGGCTTCAGCGCGCGTACTTTATCCTTGTTCGCCCTGGCGAGCCGCCGGTGTCCGTTGCGGTTGACGTCGGGAATGACCAAAAACAGCGGCAATCGCAACTTCGCCTGCACGTCAATCGGCCGTTTCACCGACCGATCGAGCAACAGCTCGATCAGAAACGCCCATCCCAAACCCAGGATCACGCCACCGGCGACGATCATCGCGATTTTCTTGGGCGAACCGGCCGGCGCACGGAACGGAGGTGACGGCGCCTGAATCTTGCTGATGTTGGAGAGCTTTCCGTGGTTCACCGCTTCGTCAATGCGAGCCTGTTCCAAACTCGACGAAAAATACTGGTAGTTCGCCTCGTCGAGTTTTTTCTTGCGTTGTAAGTCCGAGATGGTCGAGTCCATCTGGTCCATGGTGCCCGCCTCCTGGCGAATCTGGTCGAGCTGCCCGCTCAGGACCTTGATTTTCGACTGGATGGCCAATACCTGGGTGGTCTCCGTCCCGACATCAATCGAGTTTCCGGTGCGCGGGGTACCCGGGTTCGACGCAGGGGTGCCGAGCCGGGTCAACGCGGGATATTTTTCTTCCAGCGTCCTCTTGGACTGTTCCGCTTCGGCGATCTGTTGGCGGATGCCCTTGACGAGCGTGTTCTCATCGGTGAATTGCGCCGCCAATTCCTGCTCTTTCTTCCACAACTCGTCGACGCGCGACGAGACGCTCTTGTATTCGTCGACGGGCAGCGAGGCCGCAGTGGGCTCGGCGTTGGTCGGTTCCGCGCTGACGGGCGTGGCGGGCGTGATCGCCTTCAACGCCGCCTGATGCTCGGCCAATTCGGCCTCGGCATCAAACATCTCCTGACGTATCTTGGCAATCTGGTCGGTGTAGTCCTTCTTGCTGTCTTCGAGAGAAATCACCCCGGCCTTGTTTCGCGCCTGTCGAAGCGCCTCCTCTGTCTGGGCCAACTGGGCGCGCAACTGGTCCGTCTCCTGCGACAGGTAATCGTCCACCACGCCGAACGCCTGGTGAATTTCCGCGTGCTTCTTGAAGTAGCTGTCGATCAACCCGGTCAGCACCGGTTGCACGACGTTGGGGTCCGGATGCTGAAAGAGAATCCGCATCACGTTGCTCTTGTTGGGCACCTCGACCACCAACCCGCTGCGGACAACATTGGCGGCCCGAATGCGATCCGTGCCTCCACCGGCCTTGGCGAGGATCTTGTCCGCCCCGATCGTGTCCACCACCTGCTCGGCGAGATCGAGACTGTTGAGGATTTCAATTTCCGAGTTGATGATGGTCTGACCGTCATAGGAGGAGATCATCCGCGAACCGTCCGGCGTGGGCGTGGGAGACTTGCTATCGAGCACGTAGCGGATGAACAGCTTGGCTTCCGATTGATACATCGGCGGCCGGAACGCCACCAGCGCGACGGCTCCCAACACCCCTGCGGTCGAGCAGACAATAATTTTCCACTTGTGCTTGAACAGCACGTAATACACGTCATCAAGGGTCAACCGCGACCGTTGGTTCATGGACTGTCGATCATTCATTCACATCACCTCTCCCACCATAACGCCTACGCCACGTGTCTGTAAAGCCCGGCTCCAACGCACCGCGACACCGGACCGGGGAGCGCCCGGAACACGCGATTATGCCAGCCGAACGCTTCATCTGGTACCGTCACAAAACCGCCGCGCCGACGGTCGTACCGCGCATATTCGATGCGGCGCTCCTGGGTGCCCCACCCCAGCTTGAAACTCCGCAAGCCCTCGTTGTCCAGCGAGGTCCGGCCAAAATCCAACTCGTCAAACCCGTGTGTGGCATACCAGTGGATCGCTTCCCACATGACCAGATTGTTGGCCCGCAAATGCTGGAATCGATCGTCGGACGCGCCAAATTTGTAGATCGCCTTGTTCGCGATATGGAAGAATACGGCGCCGGCCACGGCCATCCGCCCCTGCCGGGCCAACACAACAAATCCCCGATCACGGGACAGGATGTGCTGGTGGATGCCATGGAAGAAGCGAAACGGCTGGGGTGGAAGGCCGTGTTTCTTTCGTGTCTCGCAGTGCAGGCCATAAAACGTGCGGACCGCCGCGAGATCCTGCGCGATTTCCACAGTGACCCCGCTCTTACGAGCCTTCCGGATCGCGCGGCGCACGGCGCCATCGACGTTCGCGAACAGGACGTCCTCGTTATCGACAAGGCCGAGTCGGTGGCCGTAGTAACAGGTCGAAGCCGTTGCGCCAGGCCACAGCGCCCTCCCGCCATGGCATTCCATGTATTTCCAGCCCCGCGCCCCGGCGTGGCGCATGGCTTCCTCCAACAGGCCGTGGAACGCTGGGGGATCCGTGCATACGGGGTCACAATCGTCCGTGAAGGGGAGCGATACCCCGCGTCGGCCCGTGAGCCAACTGTCAACCTCCATGATGGGTAACAGGCACCGGAAGCGTCCGGCATCACGGACGACGAAATACACAGGGGTGTACCCATACACGTCGTGCAGAACGCTGGCCCAGGCGGAACTGTGAAAGAAGGATGGATGGGGGCTGCCCACCAGCCCGTCATCCCAGCTGGAATCTTCGAGGGGATTTACCAACCGCACAGGACCGCCGTTCGGGCTCGTCTCCACTGGTGAATGCGGGTCGCGGGCGACCGCAGCGCACTCAGACAGCACACGCATGCGCGCTTTTGGCAAGCGACAGGTGGGAGTTGACCTCCCGCACGACAGTCTCGATCTGCTCCGTCGTCAATTCCGGAAACATCGGGAGCGAAAGAAACTCTTCCGCACACTGTTCCACAACCGGAAACGAACCGCGTCCCAACTTCAGATGTGCATAAGCTTCCTGAAGGTGGATCGGAATCGGGTAATGAATTCCACTGGCGATGCCTCGGTCGGTCAGCGCGCGCTGAAGTTGATCCCGGCCTTTGACTCGCACCGCGTACACGTGATACACATGCGTCCCGTATTCCGCTTCCTTGGGTGTGATCAGGTCTCCGCGGTTGCCCAAATGGGTCTCGTAGAGCCGGGCGTGGGACCGGCGGGCCGCGTTGTTTCGGTCCAACGCTTTCAATTTCACCCGCAGGATCGCTCCCTGAATGCCATCCATCCGCGCGTTCCAGCCAATGTGTGAATGCTGATATTTGGCCCGTTGGCCGTGATCGCGCAGTAGCTGGATTTTCTCGTGGATGGATGGGGCGTTGGTGACCACCGCGCCCGCTTCGCCCATGGCTCCGAGATTCTTCCCGGGATAAAAACTGAAACAGCCGGCGTGGCCGATGGAGCCCGCTTTCCGTCCCTTGTATTCCGCGCCATGGGCCTGGCAGGCGTCCTCGATCACCATCAGATTATGCCGACGCGCCGTCTCCATGATCGGATCCATGTCGGTCATCTGGCCAAACAAATGTACGGGGATGATGGCCTTTGTGTGTGGGGTGATGGCCGCTGCCAACAATTCCGGGTCCATCGTGTACGTCTGCGGAGTAACGTCGACAAACACGGGCGCGGCCCCGCTCACGCTGATGGCTTCGGCTGTCGCCAGGAACGAATTGGGGACGGTGATCACCTCGTCGCCGACGCCAACCCCGCAGGCCCGCAGGGCGAGCCACAGCGCCTCGGTGCCGCTGCCCACCCCCGCGGCAAAGCGCGTATGACAGTAGGCCGCGAAATCCTTCTCGAATTTGGCGACGAACGGCCCGCCCGCAAAGGCGCTGCTCTCGATCACCTCCCGAATGGCGGCCAGAATCTCGTCCTCGAGAGCGTGGTGATGGGCGTCTAAATCAAGGAATGGTATCCGCATTCGCCAACCGTTTCGCCTTGGAGTGCATGATCCGTGCCGGATTGCCGGCGACGACTGCGCCGGGCGCCACATCCCGGGTGACGACGCTGCCCGCGCCGACAACCGCGCGTTCCCCGATGGTAATCCCACAGAGCAAGGTCGCCCCGGATCCGATGGAGGCGCCCCGTTTCACCACGGTGGGAAGGCATTCCCAATCCGCTTCCGTCTGCAAGGTCCCGTCCCCGTTGGTCGCCCGGGGATACCGGTCGTTGATGAACGTTACGTTGTGCCCGACGAACACCTCTTCTTCCAACGTGACACCCTCACAGACAAACGTGTGACTGGAGATCTTGCAGCGGTTCCCGACGCGCACGCCTTTTTGAATCTCGACAAACGAGCCGATCTTTACATCGTCACCGATCTCGCACCCATACAGGTTGACAAAACCGTAAATGCGAACGCCCTTGCCGAGCTTCACGTCCGGCGCAATCAACTGGACAGACGGCGGTAGTCCACTCATGAACGGTCTGCCAAACCTACCGCAAGCTGGCTGGGAGGTTTGCGACCCGCCTGGCTGACGCGGGTTTCTTCTTGGTGCGACCCAGGGGGGAAGCCGGCTCGACCTTCCGCAAGAGGTCGCCGTTGTGACCGTTCCCGTTGCCATCGCCGTTGGTGCCGGGCTTGGTGTTGTGACCGTTTCCATGGCCATTCCCGTTCCCGTTGGCGCCGGCCCCGGCAGGTTGGTGCGTAAGATCGACTGGCGCGCCGTTGCTCTTAATGGATTGGGAAGCGGCCTCCAAAATCCGGACGAGTTCCAGACCCCGCTCACCATTAGTGAGCGGCGCGGCGCCTGACCGGATGCAGTCAACGAAATGCTGGCATTCAGCCTTGAGCGGCTCTTCCTGTTTGATGTACGGGACGTGCATGTCGCCGTAATGATAGGCGTAATGGAACTCGGCAAACGTGTCGTAATGCGGCGGGCGCTCGACGCGGGTGTCAAACACCTTGATCTTTTCCTGCTGGGCGACGTCATCGTACACGATCATGCGTTTGCTGCCGACGATCGTCATTTCCCGGATTTTCCGGGGATCAATCCAACTGTTATGAATGATCGCCGACCGCTCATGGCCAAAGTGCAGGCACATCGCCGTGACGTCCTCGATGCCCGGCGTGATATGCGCGGTGCCGCGGCAATTGAGGCTCCGTGGCTGTTCCTGCAAGAGGTGCAAGATGATGGCGATGTCGTGTGGCGCCAGATCCCAGGCCACGTTAATGTCCCGCTGGAAGAGGCCCAGGTTCAACCGCCGGGCGCAAATGTAGCGGATGTCTCCGGCTTCCCCGGTGTCGATGATCTCCTTGATCTTGCGCACCGCGGGCGAATACAGGAACGTGTGGCCCACCATGAGGATCAGGCCCTTCTTCCTGGCGATATCGATCAATTCCTCGCATTCTACGGAAGAACACGCCATGGGCTTTTCGATGAGCGTGTGCTTGCCGGCCAGCAGGCTCGCTTTGGCCATCGGATAATGCAGGCTCACCGCGGTCGCGACAACGACCGCATCAAGCCCCGCGCCATTAAGCATGTGCCGGTAATCCGTTTCCCCCTGCACGTCGGGGTACAAGGAACGGACATGCGCCAGCCGTTCCGTGTTGATATCGCACATCATTTTCAAACGACAATCGGAGAGCGACCGGAAGTTGCGAACCAAATTTGGTCCCCAGTATCCACACCCGACAACACCAACTTTTATTTGCTTCGCCATGATTCCTCCTGGACGATGATGGATCCCGCGACCGGTACGGGGGTACCGGCGGAAGCCGATTCAGTGAAGGCGATCGGTTGGCTGATCGGTTTGAGTGGGTTGCCCATACCCAGCGTGGGCTGTCCCAATGACTTCTGGACGTTCCTATTCCACAGGATTTCCCGGACCTGGGTTATCACGGCGGGAATGGTCCGCAGCATGATCGTCAGATCCAACCACAGGGATTTGTTTCGATCATATTCCAGATCAAAACGAATCATTTGATTGAAAGTGGTCGAGTTCTTCCCGGACACCTGCCAGAGACCCGTCAGGCCGGGCAGGGTGTTGTATCGCTGTCTCTGCCAGTCGAGGTGCCGGTCGTACTCGCACGGCAGGCAGGGACGCGGCCCCACCAGGCTCATGTCGCCCCGAAGCACGTTGATAACTTGCGGCAATTCATCCAGCCCGGTCGCCCGCAGTTGTCGCCCACAGAAGACAACCCTCGAATCCCCACGCGAATCCATCTTGACCATCGGAAGATCGGAATCGATCAATCGGGCGCAATGCCCTTCGTGAACTGAGGTGTCCGCGTCGGTCACCATCGTCCGGAACTTCAAACACGTGAACCGCTGGCCCAGGTGGCCAATCCGCTCCTGGCGAAACAGAATGGGCCCCTTGGACCCGAGCTTGATCAGCACCGAGATCACCGCCATGACCGGCAGCAGGACCGGCGACGCGACCAAGATGCACACAATATCCAGGACCCGCTTCCAGCGGGGCATTCGCGCCGAATCGTTGCTCGGCGATCTCCGGACCGGAGGTTGTTCTTGGGGGAGATTCATGCTTGTAAATGAAATACCCGTTGGCCGGCCGGGACGGCATGAAGTTGCCGGCTCCCGAGATTCAACACGCCCAGCACCAGCCCCGCGGAACGCAGCGACCCGTATGCCCGTTCCCCGGGTGCTCCCAGCCTTTGCCACAGACCGTATAACAATCCCATATACCCTCTCACCCTATTGTTCCCTGCGCCTTGATTTTTCCGACAAGGCTCCGCACTTGTTGGCGTCGCACTTTTCCCGCCAACTACCACGCTTCGCTCCGGCCCATCTGCCAAGCCGGACGTTCATGTTCTGCCGCACGTCCCACTCTCTGTGCCTGCCATCCAAACAAATGCGGCTTTGCTAACCCGATTCAAACCCATTTACGACGCTGCCAACAAAGGTATCCGGTCGGCCATGGAATCCCTCTCGATCGCAATCGACGTGCGAGGAATTTCCACCGGCGTCGGCCGCCCCAAAAAATCCAATAAAACCTGTACACGCCGTCTCGCCGGCAACAACCGCAGCACCACCCCACTCATGCCCGCAAAAGCGCCATCGGCCATCACCACTTCCGACCCGGGCGAAAGGTGATCCTGCACCGTCATCGGCTCGGTCGACTCGAAACATTCCTGCAATTCCTCGACCACCGAATCGGCCACCGTGGGGATTCCATTCCCAAATCGCACCAGGGAACTGACTCCGGCGGTGTACTGAATATCGGCCAGGCTTTCTTCGAGCACGCAGCGCACGAAGATGTAGCAAGGGAACAGAGGTTCTATCGCCCGCACCACGCCGCGCTTGGTCGCCCGTTCCACTCGCAACTGTGGGTGAAACACCTCCAAACCAAGGTTTTTCCTCACGTTGGCGGCCGCAATGTGGTCGTGCTTCGGTTTGGTCCGTGCACAATACCAAAATGGAATAATCGTTTGCATGCTCTCTCGCCCGAGTACGTCTGTATTCAACCAAAACGACTCACGCCTTGCTCACTGGGATCCGCCAAATAGAAATACCAGACCCTCGCAAGGACCAGATGTAATTCGCAATCGAACGGTTAGCTGCTAAACTTGCCAACTCTCGCAGAAACAGCCGTACCGTTCCAGTCGCAGCCCCTCATCTTTTTCCCTTTCTTCCCTGAGGTTATACGCCACTGTATTGTTACTGGTTCTGAGAAGAGGCACCAGCCTTGAGTGTCAACTCTTCTGCCGCCTTAACGACTCCCACCCTCACACACATTGGGCTATATATTGTAGCCGAACCTCGTCTTTGTCAAGTGCCCGACGGCATTTCCGTCGCTACCCCCAAAACCCACTCAACACCACCTCGCGGACCCGCGGCTGCCATGGCATGTTAACTACCTGATATTGAGTGTTCTAAGTGGTAACCACCCCCGCAGGATCCCCCACCGCCCGCGTTGCTGGAAAAAAACGCGCAATCTTCGCCGGGAAAGCCACCGGCTATGTCTCGCGCGCTGCTTTACCTCATTATTGCGGCGAATCGCTCAGGCGAGGGTTGTATGTCGGTACACTGTGCGCTGCCGTCCGTCCCATCAGCTCGTCGAACTCCGTGTCCCCGCGCAACCCGGCGAAGTCAGCATCCAGCGTCGCCGATTGTCGATAGGACTGCGTGGGGTCCGCGGCGAAACACTTTTTCAGATTCTCCACCACCAATACCGGCTCATCGAGCAACGCGTACACCCGGGCGAGATTGTAAAGCACACCGGCGTCATCGGGCCGAAGATCCAGGCTCGTATCGAGCTTTTCCGCGGCGGCGTGAAAATCGTTGCGCCGATGGCTCATCTTGCCCAAATCGATCAACGCGCTCCCCCACATGGCGTAGGTGCCGGCCGCATTCGGTTGCACCTTTGCTGACCGGTCAAACTTCTCCAGCGACTCCCGCAACAGCCCCGCCCTCACTTCCTGATTCGACGAAATGCGCGCTGCCTCAACCAGGGCGCTCGCCCAATTCGCATACACGGGACCGATTTCGCTGCTGAACCGTGCGCGCTCGGCGGCTTTCGCGTACAACGAAGCCGCTTCCTGGTAGAGCGCGAACCGCGCCGGGTCATTCACCGCGTACGCGGGGAGTTTCGTCGAGAGGATCACCGCCCACTTGTTGTACGAATCCCAATCGTTGGGGGCGAGTTCCGCCGCCTGGCGGCATTTTTCCGCCGCACCCTGGTAACACGCCAACCGCGTCCGCGCGTCCACGGGCAGATCGCCGATGAGCAACAGTGTTTCGCTCCAGAGGATATACGTGGACTTCACGTCGTGTTTCTGACTGGCGCCCGTGCTGAATTTTTCCGCCGCCGCCTGGAAATCCTGCAACTGCTGCGTCTCGTTGAACGCCTGTTTGCCAAGTTGCACGAGCGAGATGCCCCAATTATTGTACGCCTCGGGAAAATTGGTGCGCGCGTTGGTCGCCCGCTCAAACGCCTGTGCCGCCCCGGCAAACTTGCGTTCGCGCATCAACTCCACCCCGAGATTGAACTGGCCTTGCGCCACCTGGTCGGGCGTAAGCGTCGTCGCCGGTGACCCGGCTTGAACCACGGCCTGAGTCGATGGAATCGGTGCCGACGGCGCCGGCTCCGTGCCCGCGCGCACGCCCGCCGCGGCGGCCAGCAGGACCAACCCCACCCCGAGGCCGATGGTGCGTTGACTCATATCCTCGTCAGTTTTCGCGGCGCGGTCCGCGCCATCGCAACCACCCGACGCCGCAACATCGCATTCGTCGCGCCGGACCCCCGCCATTCCGCCGTGGCCGCCACGGTCAGTCTCACCAATTGTTCCAGGTCGCTCACGCTCACGTACTCGGCGCGGGGCCGCCGATTCGGGCCGATATTGTGGTAGTGGCCCAGCGGCAGGCACAACCCGCCCGCCTGATAACCGAATCCCACGAACGCCGTCGCCTCGCACGTCCCGCCATCCATGAGACAACGCTGGGCGCGAAACGTTGATTCGCTGGCGCGACACCGTTCCGCCGCCCGCCACAAAAACGCCGATGCCGCCGGATCGAAGATCGACGCGCGGTCCCCCACGCGCACAACCGGGCCGTGGCCGATGCGCGCCCACGGACGCTCCTGGCTCATCTCGACGGACACCACCAGCGCGGTCTTCGGAATTTTCCCGGATTGAATGACCGCGATCACTCCGGGGAAGCCGACTTCTTCCGCGCGCGTGAACACGCACCACAAATTCCCCCGCAGCTTCCGCCGCGCGGCTTCCGTCAATGTCGCCAGCATCACGACCGATCCGAGCACGTCGTCAATCGCCGTCGCCTGTAACCGGCCACCCGACACCCGAAACGCCGGCACATCCCACATCCCCAAATCACCCCGGCGCACCGCGCCGTCCACCGTCAACTCGACAATCTTCCGCTTCGGCCATCTCGACCCGTCGAACCGCCGAATCGTGGCCTTCACCGTGGAAGGCCGTTGCCCGACGTCGTCTGGCGAGGTGTACAGCCGCACCCGGCCCCCTTTCGCCAACATCTGCTTCGGCACGCCGCCCAGAAATTCCGCCCGCCTGCCGTCCAGCATTTCGAACCCCGGATGGTCCATGTGGGCCACAAACACAAGTGGCGCGCGCGCTTGCCCTGACCTTGCTTGCGGTGAGCCTGCCGAATCCGTCGAACGGGTTGCTGCCCGTGGCCGCTGATACTTCACAACTAGGTTCCCCACCCGATCAGTCTCCACGCGCAGCCCGAGTTCGCGGCAATAACGGATGACAAAGTCCCGTACCGCATGCTCGTGGTACGGTGCCGTCGGCAGCCGCAACACCCGCTCCGCCAAATCGAGAAGTTCCGCTCGTTCCATCCCGCCGCCATTATACCGGCCTGCCTCACTGAAGGCGACTCGGAAACGGTGGGACTAGACCCCGATTTGGTCCAGATACGTAACCATTTAGACACATAATAGTGCTTGACACTCAGATGACGCTAGTGATAGTTTTCACAATGTTGCGAGTACCCCGTTCGTGAAGCCCCCGGGTAAAGGGGGAAGTGGGAGGCATTTCATGAAAATGCGGGGTATCGTTCTAAGCGTGTTGACCACCGTGCTCTGTTGTTCGACCAGCCATGCCACGATTACCAGCGCGTCGTGGTGGGACGATGGGGATGGTGCCCTCGTTTGTAGTTCTACCAGTTGGGATTCGGGCGCCTCAGCCTTGAGCATGAAGGGCGATCAGTTCTGGGGACCGGGGCACATGGTGGGAGGGGGACAACTGTCTGACGCGGGGGATCCGAGACTCACTCTCGGCAGTTCCATAGACAATGACACCAACTTCGCGTGGATCGCCTATACCGTGAATGTGTACATGCCGACGAACGAGGTTCCGACCTTCACGATCGTAAACACCGGTACGCTCGCTCCCAGCGTGGACAATCCCAACAATGATTGGACTGTGGCCAGCGTCGTCGAGCCCTCCTCTGAGCCTGTGGTGTCCAGCGGCGAGTTCGCGGGCGACTACGAGGGGACTTTGAACCTTCAAGGAGGAACGCCACTCGCGATCGGGGACGAATTGGACTTCGGCTACACGATACAATTCAGCGGCGCCTCACACTTCGACTTCACGCAAGAGGTGATCCCGATTGCGGTCCCCGAGCCGGGTGCGATTGACCTGGTCGCGGTGAGTGGCGGGCTGCTCGCAGGGTTGGCGCTGATTCGTTCCCGTCGGCGGAAGTAATCACCGACTGTTAACAAAGCCGAGTCGTGACGGTTTCGTGGAACGCCGTCACGACTCGGTTTTCGTTTCACTACCAAACAGTCGAGTTTCCAACCGCATCACGATTTCCACGCGCACCCCGAGTTCGCGGCAATAACGGACGACAAAGCCCCTACCGCGCGTTCGTGGTACGGCGCCGTCGCCAGGCCTACATAAACAGAAGTGGTGGCTGCGGTGATTACAAAGAGGCTGCGTTTTTGTAGTGGCACTGGGTGGCCGGTTGTAGCACGATACGCCGACGGAGAATATGCGATGTCTGTGAGGCAAGCCGTTCGTCGGGATGTGAAGAGCGCCATGCGCGCAGCGGTGTTGGCTGCGCTGGCGTTCGTCGTTTTCGGCGCGGCGGGAACAACGTCGCGGGCGGAGGACGCTTCTTCCAAAACCGTCTGCGTCCTGACCATCCACGAGGACATCACGCGCAACACGGTGTACCTGGTGCGGCGTGGCGTGCGCGATGCCGAGGAGAAAAAGGTCGCCGCCCTGGTGCTCGACATGCAGACCAACGGCGGGCGCGTCGACGCGACCGAAGACATTATCCGGCTGCTCGAAGACGCGCCGATGAAAACCTACACGTTCGTCAACGACAAGGCGTACTCCGCCGGGGCGTACATCGCCGCCGCGACCGATAAAATCTTCATGTCGCCCGGCAGCGTCATCGGCGCGGCCACGCCGATCATGCTCGGTGACTCCGGCGTGCAGGAGTTGCCCAAGAGTTACGAGGAAAAACTCACCTCCGCCATGCGCGCCCGCATTCGCTCCACCGCACAGGAAAAAGGCTACAACCCGGACGTGTTCGAGGCCATGGTGGACGCCGACCGCGGATTGACCATCGACAACAAAGAGATCACGCCGAAAGGCAAACTACTGACCCTGACCAATGAAGAAGCGGCCCGCAAATATGGCAACCCGTTGAAACCGTTGCTGTCATCCGGAACGGTCAAGTCGGTTGACGAATTACTGGAGAAGGTCGGCCTGAAAGACGCCAGCACGTTCCAGGTTTCGCCCTACGGCTTCGAGCAACTGGCCCGCTGGATCACCGCGATTTCCCCGCTGCTGATCCTCGTCGGGTTCCTGGCGTTGTACATCGAATTGTCGCATCCGGGCATGGCGTTACCGGCCATCGTCGCGGTGATTTGCTTCGCCATCTATTTCCTCGGCTATTTCGTCGCGGGATTCGCCGGCTGGGAAGAGATCGCGCTGTTTGTCTTTGGACTGGCGCTGCTGGCGCTGGAGTTCTTCCTGTTTCCCGGCCACTTCGTTTCGGCGGCCTTGGGCACCATTGCCGTTCTGGCGGCGCTCGTGTTGGCCATGACCGGCCGTCTTCCGAGTGAGCCGATCATACCGACCTGGGGTCAGGTGCAAGTCCCGCTCGCGAAAGTTTTCGGGGCCATGATCGGCGCGATGGTCGGCGCCGTCCTGCTCGCCCGCTGGCTGCCGAAAAGCACGTTGTTCAAGAAGATGGAATTGTCCGCGGCCACCAGCGCGGCCGAGGGGTATACGACCAGTTCCGGCCCCGCCAGGACGTTGCTCGGCTCGACGGGCGTCGCCGAGACGAATCTGCGGCCCTCGGGCAAAGGACGGTTTGGCGATCAACTGGTCGATGTCGTGACCGAAGGCGATTTGATCGAGCGGGGCAAGCCGATCACGATCACGGAGGTGCAGGGTAGCCGGGTGGTGGTGAAGCGCGCGGCGTAACCGGTGTTTATGGGTTGGACAACGATTATCATCTTTACCGTGGTGGGGCTGATGCTCATCGCGGTCGATTTCTATCTGCCGAGCTTCGTGCTGGCCGGCGTCGGTGTGGTGCTCCTGCTGGCCGCGACGCTGATCGGCTACGGCGCGACCGGCAGCGCGAACAAAACGATCCTGCTGTTCTGCGCGGAAGCGGCGCTCGGATTCGGCGCGAGTTACGCATCCATCAAGTATTTTCCGCGGACTCGAACCGGCCGGAAGATGATCCTAGCGGAGACGCAAACGGGTGGGCAGGCCCAGTCGCTTCAAGCCAGTGACTGGATTGGACGCGAGGGCGTGGCGCATACCCCCCTGCGTCCGTCCGGGGCCGCGTTGGTTGACGGCCAGCGGCTGGATGTCGTTGCCGAATCAGGCGTGATCGAAAGCGGCAGCCGCATCAAGATCATTGCGGTAAATGAAAATCGACTCGTGGTACAGAAACTTGGTTAATAAGGAGATGCAATCATGGACGTTGGCTCAATTATCCTGACAGTGCTCGGATTGGTCGTGGCAGTCATTTGTCTGATCATCTTTTTCGTGGTGATCTCGTTCGTCAACATCTGGATTCAGGCCCGCATGACGGGCGCGCCGGTATCATTCCTGACGCTGCTGAGCATGAGATTGCGCCGCGTGCCGATCGGGCTCGTGGTGCAAAGCCGCATCACCGCGGTGAAAGCGGGGTTGCCGCTCACCACCGACCAGCTCGAAGCGCACTACCTCGCGGGCGGCGACGTGAACCAGGTCGTCCGCGCGCTCATTGCCGCCGAGAAAGCGAATCTCAACCTCGGCTTCAACCAGGCCGCCGCGATCGACCTCGCCACGCACCAGTCGGGCAAAAGCGTGTTCGAAGCGGTCATGACCTCGGTGAATCCCAAAGTGATCGATTGCCCCAATCCCGCCAGCGGCAAGCAAACCATCGCCGCCGTTGCCAAGGACGGCATCCAGCTTCAGGTCAAGGCGCGCGTGACCGTCCGCACCCATCTCGATCGGTTCGTCGGCGGCGCCACGGAGGAAACCATCATTGCCCGCGTGGGCGAAGGCATCGTCACCGCCATCGGCTCGGCGGAATCGTACAAGGACGTTCTCGAAAACCCGGATACGATCTCCAAACGCGTGCTGGAAAAGGGACTCGACGCCAGCACGGCGTTCGGGATCATGTCCATCGACATCGCGGATGTGGATGTTGGCGACAACATCGGCGCGCGGTTGCAAGCCGAGCAGGCGGACGCGAACAAACAGATCGCGCAAGCGGCCGCTGAGACGCGGCGCGCGCTGGCCGTCGCCAACGAACAGGAAATGAAAGCGCGGACCCAGGAGATGCGCGCGAAAGTCGTCGAGGCCGAAGCCCAGGTCCCGCTGGCCATGGCCGAGGCGTTTCGCAGCGGGCACCTTGGCGTGATGGATTACTACCGCATGCAAAACATCCAGTCCGACACGCGGATGCGCCAGTCCATCTCGGGAGAGGACGTGGGCAAATCCGGCCCGGCGAGTTAGCATGGTGAAATTCGCGGACATCGGTGGCCTCATTTGGGTGATCATCTTCGTGATGGTCAGCCTCGCCAAAGGCTGGAGCAAGCTGCAACAGTCCAAGGAGACCAATTCACCGGACTCGGATGACGCTCCGCCCCCGGTCCCGCCGAAGCCGCCGGTCTCGCAGCCACGACCACGCCCGGCGACCGTGCCGATGCCTCGCGCCGCCCCGCCCGTAATGCGGCGTTCCACGCCACAGCCCGCGCCGGTACCGGTGCCAGCCGCCCGAAAAGTCAGCGCGGACGATATCCGCCGGGTTGTAGACCAAACCGGTCGAAAACCCCAACCGGCCGCGCCGTCTCGTGCAGGGTCAGCCCCGCCCGTCGCCAAAGCCGAACTACCTCCCCCACAGCCGCTTCCCTCAGCGCCGGAAGCTCCCGCCGCGAAGCAAACGATCGCGGACGCCGCCCCCCCCGCGCTACCATCTCGCGCATCACAGTGGACCGAGGCGCTTCGCGACCGCCGGAACATCCGCAACATCATTGTTGCCTACGAAATCATCGGTCCGCCCCGGGCCGAGTTGGTATAGCAGATCTCGGGACGTTCAGCCGTTCCACTCGATTCCGTAACAATCGGCTGGCATTTTCAGTGCTCCCTATGAAAATGAGTGAAAACTGTAATACCCAAACATAATCATAAGGGGATACAAGAAGCATGAGCAGCAATATTCTCAAACGTGATAATCAGGGTTTCACCCTGGTTGAAATAATGATCGTCGTCGCAATCGTTGGACTGCTGGCCGCGCTGGCAGTTCCGGGCTTCGTCAAGGCCCGCAAACAATCCCAAGGTCGGCGCATCATGAACGACTGCCGTCAAATGGACGCCGCCATCGACCAATGGTCCGTCAACAGCGGCATCGCTGATGGCACCGTCGTCGATACGGTGGCCGCCGACACGTACCTGAAAAGTGCCTGGTTCGTCAACGACCTGCTTGGCAACCCGTATGCCCTGGGTACGACCGGCACGGGCCAGATCCAAATCAGCACCGCCACCAAGAGTTCCCTGGCCAACGTCGGCATCGACTGGGGAATCTACTAAGACCCCCCGCGGCCACGGACAGTCAGCACGTTGCGGCGCGCGCGAAGACGTCAACTTCGCACCGCCGCAACGTCCTTCTTCCCCATTCGTCCCCCACGCCACATCGGCGCGCCCGATGTGAATCGTCTTGCCCTTCGCCCCCGAATTATCTATTCCGAAAGCCATGCAACGCACCCCAGCCCGCCGTCCCCGCACCGCACCACCCACCAAAATCGGCGTCATCGGCGGCAGCGGCCTGTATGAAATGGACGCCATCCAACACAAACGCTGGCTCCGCGTCGCCACCCCCTTCGGCAAACCCTCCGACCACTTCCTCACCGGCCGCATCGCCGACCGCGACATCGTCTTCCTCCCTCGTCACGGCCGCGGCCACACCATCCTCCCCAGCGAACTCAACCACCGCGCCAACATCCACGGCATGAAACAGCTCGGCGTCACCCACATCATCAGCGTCAGCGCCGTCGGCTCGCTCAAAGAACAGTACAAACCCACCGACATCGTCGCCATCGACCAGTTCATCGACCGCACCAAACGCAGCCACGACCTCACCTTCTTCGGCCACGGCGTCGTCGCCCACATCGCCTTCGCCGACCCCATCTGCCGCCGCCTCCAGCGCATCCTTGTCCACTGCGCCCGACGCGCCGGCGCCACCGTCCACGACGGCGGCACCTACGTCAACATGGAAGGCCCCGCCTTCTCCACCCGCGCCGAATCCCTCTTCCACCGCCGCATGCAATGGGACGTCGTCGGCATGACCAACTACGGCGAAGCCCGCTGCGCCCGCGAAGCCGAACTCTGCTACGCCACCCTCGCCATGGTCACCGACTACGACGCCTGGCACCAATCCCACGAAGCCGTCACCGTGGAAATCGTCGTCGGCAACCTCGCCAAAAATTCCCAAACCGCCCAACACATCATCCGCCTCGCCGCCGCCGCCCTCGACCCCGATGCCGACTGCACCTGCCGCCACGCCCTCGCCACCGCCATCATGACCACCCCCAACGCCATCCCCCCCGCCGCCCGCAAAAAACTCCGATTGCTTCTGAAAAAGTACGCCCCGAAACCGTAGTCTCCGGGCTGCGGTAGGGCGCGGTGGCCCACCGCGCCGCCTGACGCCGTTTCTCTCGGAATTGTAGGGCTGGATGCCCGAGTTCGACGACGGTATCCAGCCATCCATCCGCTCGCCCTCTCCCCTCCTCGGAGGGGACAAAGGGGTGGGTCTCCGCAGCCCCCATTCGTCCCATCCCCATTTCCGTCCCATCCCTCATCCCTTTTCGTTCCCTCCCCCCCAACTTGGCTTCGTTTTTGGCTTTGTTTCGGTAACTTTTCCACGCCGGCTTGACTAAACTTGGGTTTGTTTTACGAAAAACATTTTTCTGCGCCCTCTCCACCACCCCAACCGCTTGTGGTACCCCTCCCCCCCTCCTCTATGTCAAAGCCGAGCGGCAAGGGTAGCCGCGAGACGGCGTCGCGTCGTTTCGACGCCCGAAGGGCGACGCGAAGGGGACTGAGCCGAGCCAACCAAGCGGGCGCGAGCGGAGCCGAAAGCGGCACTAGCCGCTAAGACGCGACCACGTAGTGCCTAGGTCGCAATGCAAAACAACTCCTCTATATCAAACAACCCAAACCGTCCCCAGCATATCCTACCTAAATATACAGTCAATCATAATACGATGAACCCGACAAAGCGCAGGCCATCCCTCGCCCTTGGTAGCGCGAGCGTCCCCGCTTGCGGTCGTTGCCCTCCCTGTCGCGCCATAGCTTTAGCAACGGCGGATGTCCGCCTCAAGCGGGCCGGCCGTCCGGCGTGCCTCCGTTCTTGAACGTTCCCCGTTGAAAGTTGCGTGTTGAGCGTTTGTCCGTCTTCCCCTCGCACCCCCGCCCGATCCGCCCCGACGCCGTATTGGATTTGATCGCCGCGATACCTGACCGCCCGCCGCCTGCCTTGCCGTTGTAGGCCGCGTCCCCGACGCGGCGCTCCCCTGCCTTCCCGTGTAGCCGCGCTTTTTACCCCGATTGCGAGATCGGGGTTGTGAAGCGTGTGCCGTCCGTCCGTCGTCCCTTCTGCTGTAGCCGCGCACGGTGGGCGCGGAACCTTCCGCCCGCCGCGATGTGGGAACGCCGTGGGGTCAGGTCCACTCACTATGCAATTACGCGTTGCGGAATTCGGCTCACGTCCCCGGCCTTCGTTTACCCTGCTTGCCCTGAGCAGCGTCGAAGGGAGCCTGGTCGAAGGGAAGCGGAAGCGCGAGGGTCTCGCTGGAGCCGAGTCGGACGGAGCCGAAAGCGGCACTAGCCGCTGAGACGCGCCACAGATTCGTTGGTGGCGCAAACGCGACCACGTAGTATCCTTGGTCGCAGACAGGCCGTGTCGTTGCGGCACCCGCACGGGCAGTATGAACGGGAGCGAATACTGTCAGCCGCCCCGGCGAAGCAGGGCGACCCTCTCGTCCGCCGTAGCTCGTCGAGCGTAGGCGGATCGCCCGCCGTCTCTCACCCTCCGCGCTCTCGACATCCATGCCCTCAAACCATGATGCATCGGTTACCGATGTATCCGCCTGCTCGCACTCCAACCGATGGCAATTTATGGACCGTGCTATCCATAACTTCCCCGAACAGTCTGACGGCTCCCTTGGTCGTCGCTCGCCCTGCCCTGTTTACCCTGAGTCTCGAAGGTCTCGCCCTGAGCCTTGCCCTGCCTCTGGCGGGGCGTCGAACCGAGCTCCGAAGGGAGCAGTGTCGAGGTGAGCCAAGCTGAAGGGTTTACCCTGAGCAGCGTCGAAGGGTGGTGAACGCTTCCCGCCCTCCAGCTTGCCGCCACCCCTTAGCTCAGCGGCGCGAGCTGTTCCAGCTCACGACGAAATGACATGTGGCCCAACGGCACCAGCCAGGCGTTCGTCGATCCGCCGCTGATCACGTTCAGCACCCCGATGAAATGCCCCTCCCCGGCCCGGTCCATGTCCTTGATCTTGCCGTCCTGTTCCACGTCCGTCACATCCTTGTCGTCGAACGACGCATCCTCCGCGTCACGGTTCATCGCGATCAATACCGCCACGGGGCACCCGTTCGTGTCCAGATGCAGCCGGCCCGCCACCGTCAAATACCCGCCCGCCAGATTGCCCACCGACTCGACGTTGAATTGCGCCACAAACCGTTCGTCGTTGGTGTTGCCGGCCGTCAGCCGCGTGATCGCCTGCTGCTTGATCGTCGTGACGTTCTCGCTCGTCGCAATCACCAAAATATTCGAGTTCGACTCGTCATACATCACCAGGTTCGCCTCGCTCGATTCACAGTTCATCACCATCGCAAACACCTGATTGCTGGACGGCGTCGTACCCAACGCCAGGGCCACCAGATTGGAACCATCCTGCAAATGATACTCAAACTCCAGCGGACCCGTCAACTGCTGCACCGTCAACATCGAGACCACCGTCCGAAACACGCGGCTCGATGTCAGCGACGCAAAGACGATCCCCGCGGCAATTGCCATCACTCCCACGACCACACTCACTGCCACCCATTTTCTCACGCTCTTCATAATACGCTTGGCCTCCTTGCCCGGAATCTGTTTGAGTCAGACCGCCAGCCGGGCACCCAACGGTCAAACCACCCCACGACTCATGGAAAATACTACACCTTCTCCTCAACGCCAAATCGGCTCCTGTCTTCGTTCCCTCCAAACCACAAACGACTCCCACCCCTCCGCGCAGACAGAACGCTTCCTCGGCCCAGAGAAATGGCCCCAACGGGCTCAGTAAACAAACCTATACGCCCGAATTTCATTCCGACGCAAGCCCTTTCCCTCCACTGTGCGGAGTCGAAGGGTGGTGAACCTTCCGCCGCCCCTGTACTGTACAAACACCACCGTTTGAGTGATGATGGATTCCGTGAACAGCAAGGCGACTACGCAGAAGGGCGGACCCGAAGACGCGCCCCTGCCCAACGTCACCCGCTGGCTCTGCGTCCACACCCGCCCCCGCAAGGAAACCGGCGCCGAACAATACTGCCGCGACGTGCTCGGTCTCGACACCTACTATCCCAAGCTAAAGCGCCTCAAAACCATCCGCCGCGTCAAACGCTACGTCATCGGCCCGCTCTTCCCGCGCTATTTCTTCTGTCGCCTCAATCTCACTCGAAATCTTCGCGCCGTCCAATACGCCCCCCAGGTCATCGGCGTCGTCGGCTTCGGCGGACGCCCCACCGTCGTCGATGACGCGATCATCCACCAGCTCCAGCAATGGGCGGGCGAGACCGTCGATGTCGTCACCGTCCGCCCGGGGGTTCGCCCCGGCGACCTCGTCGAAATCAGCGATGGCCCGCTCCGCGGCCTCCAAGCCGTTGTCCTGCAGGAAATGAGCGACCGCGACCGCGTCGCGGTGTTGCTCTCCACGCTCGGTTGCCAGGCCCGCCTCATCGTCAGCCGCTCGCAACTCGTCACCGGCTCCTAGCGCCAACACGCCCCGCCACCATTCAGTGGTACGAAGACAGCTTGAAACACGCCTGACGCGATGTGCGTGAGGCGCGCCTTGCCAAACGCCGCCGCATCCGCTACTCTACTGTCTCCCGTGCTCCGATGAATTACGTCACGCTAGCGAAAACTGTCTTCGACATCGAGATCGACGGCCTGCGCCGGACGCGCGGCTGTCTCGACGGGAACTTTTCCAGGGCCGTCGAGGCCATCGTCAAGTGCCTCGCCAATCGGGGCAAGGTCGTCGTCACCGGCATCGGCAAGTCCGGCAATATCGGCCACAAGATTGCCGCCACGCTCACCAGCACGGGCGCCACCAGCGTCCTGCTCAATTCCGTCGACGCGTTGCACGGCGACCTCGGCGTGATCAACGATGGCGATTGCGTCCTCGCCCTCAGTTATTCGGGCGAGACGGAGGAGTTGTCCCGCATTTTGCCGGCGATCAAACGCTTCGACGTCACTGTCATCTCCGTGACCTCGCGCGCCAAATCCAGCCTCGCCCGCCATAGCGACATCGTCCTGCGCGTGAACGTGAAGAAGGAAGCCTGCCCGTTTAATCTCGCGCCGACATCGAGCACCACGGCCATGCTCGCGCTCGGCGACGCTCTCGCCATGTGCGTCCTCGAAGCGCACGGGTTCAAGAAATCAGATTACGCGCGGTTGCACCCCGCCGGCGCCATTGGCCGCACGATGCTGCTCCGAATCGAGGACATCATGCGCACGGGCAACCGCAATGCCGTCATCACTGACTACCGCAGTGTGAAAGACGCGCTCCTCGCCATGACCAAGGCCAAATCGGGCACCATCAGCATTGTGGATAAACAAGGCTGTATCGCCGGCGTCTTCACCGATGGTGATTTCCGCCGCCACATTTCCCTCGCGCGCGGTTCGGAAGCCGAGTTGCTCAAGAAACCGGTCGGAACCATTATGACGCCCGACCCGATCACCATTCGCCAGGACGCGCTGGCCGTCGAGGCCCTCAAGATCTTCCAGCAACGCCAGATTGACGATTTGATCGTGGTCAACGAGAAGAAGCAGCCTGTCGGCATTGTCGATTCACAGGACCTGCCGAAGTTTAAAATCATGTAGAAAATCAACGAGAGGTTTATTGTTATGCCGTCAGCCAACGATCTTCGCAAAGGAATGGCCGTCAAGTACAACAACGACGTCTGCGTCGTGCTCGACATGCAGCACCGCACGCCGGGCAACCTGCGCGCCTTCGTCCAGGCCACCCTGCGCAGCTTGAAAACGGGCAAGTCCTCCGTCGTCCGCTTCACCTCGACGGAAACCATCGAGGTCGTTTCCAAGAACACCAAGCCCGTGGACTTCAGCTTCAAGGACCAGGCCGGCTACCATTTCATGGACCCGGAAACGTACGAGACGATCACGCTCAACGAGGAATTCGTCAGCGACTCCAAGAATTATCTTACCGAAAACCTCCGCTGCAGCCTGACCGAGGTCGAAGGCAAGGTCGCCGAACTCGAATTGCCGCCCGCCGTTGACCTCAAGGTCATCGACGCGCCGCCCGGCATCCGCGGCGATACCGCCACCAACGTGACCAAGCCCGCCAAGCTCGAGACCGGCATCGAAGTCGGCGTCCCCATCTTCATCAACCCCGGCGACACCATCCGCGTCGACACCCGCACCGGTAAGTATTTGAGCCGGGCATAAACTGCGGCCCACCCGCGAGAGACAGCTCTCTTGACCGACAGTCAAGCCAATGACGGGGGATTTGAAGGTTGGGTCAAATGGGTGTTCGACCATCCTGTCACTGAGCCTGAGTGGTACGAGAGCGAGAACGCCGAACACTGGACAGCCTCCCCTGTGGTTATTGTTGACTACATCACGCGACTGTTCGAAGAAGCCCCGACGCTCTTATCTGCTTATTCGGATGCACAAGCAGCCCAAGGCCTCTGGTTTTTGGGAATTGGCATCTTCTGCGATGGGGTGCCTAGCATTTATCGAGAAGCCGTGCTGCGATCCCAACGCGAACGATGCATCCGCTCTATTTACAATCTCTTCGAGAAATACTTCGCGATCAAATGTTCCTCGCATTTGTCGAACATCGACGAGCAAGGGGCCAACCCTCTGAATGTTGTCTGTTACATGTGGTGGGATTTCCTCTCCCATGAAGCACAAGATCCTGAAGGACGAATCGGCACAGACATGGACGCCGATGTGTTATCAACGATGCAGAGAATCTTGCATTTGAACCAAGACGCCTGCGTGGAGAGCGCCCTTCATGGGTTAGGACACTGGCAGCACCTCTGCCCCGACGACGTGGCTGGGATTATAGACAGATTTGTAGCCACCAATCCTGATGTTCGCCACGAACTACGTACTTACGCACTCGAAGCGCGCTCTGGGCGCGTTCAATAATCTACGCCCTTGGATGCGCCTTCTCGTAGACCTTCTTCAGGCGCTCGGGCGTGATGTGTGTGTAGATTTGCGTCGTGGAGAGATTGGCGTGCCCGAGGAGTTCCTGGACACTGCGGAGATCAGCCCCGGCATCGAGCATGTGTGTCGCAAAACTGTGCCGCAGTTTGTGCGGTGTCAGGGACGGATCGAGTCCCGCAGCAACGAGGTATTTCTTCAACATCCGCTGCACGCTACGCGCCGTCAGACGGTCCCCGAATCGGTTCACAAACAGCGGTCCGCGCGTGCTCCGCGCCCGCAATTCGAGGTACTTCTGCAACGCGTCGATCGCCGGCCCGCCGAGCGCCCCCAGCCGCTCTTTCTTGCCCTTGCCGCGGACCTGCACAACTTCACCAAGCACATCCACGTCGTCATCGTTGAGCTGGACAAGTTCGTGAATGCGTATCCCCGAGCTGTAGAGCGTCTCCAGAATCGCCTTGTCACGCCACGCGGACAACCCGTCTTTCGCCTTGCCTTTCACGGGCGCTTTCAACAGCGCTTCCACCTGCTGGATCGTCAGGAATTTCGGCAGTTTCCGCGTCTTCTTCGGAAGGGTCAGCCCCACCACCGGGTTTTGCTTCACCCGCTCGGTGCGCACCAGCCATTTAAACAAACTTCGCAACGCCGACATCTTGAGATGGATCGTCGCCCGATCGAATTTCCGCTCATTCAGGTAAACCAGATAGCCGCGAAGATGAAACCCATTGATCGCCCGCCAGTCGCACGGCTGTTGGTACTTCTGCTCGAACCAGGTGTGAAACGCTGCGATGTCGGCAGAGTAATTGCGGAGTGTCAGCACCGACGCGTCGCGCTCGATGCGGAGGTAAGTGAGAAACTCTTCGGTCAGCGCGTCTGTTACGCGGCCACCGGCGCCAGTTTTTTGATGTTCTTGCACTTCGGGTAAGCCGAGCAACCGAGAAATTCACCGAAGCGTCCGCGGCGCTTCACCATCGGCGAGCCGCATTTCTCGCACTTCTCGTCGGTCATCACTGGCTCTTCCTTCGGCGGAGGCGGCGGCGCTTTGTCCTTCAATTCCTCCGGCAACGGCTTCGCATTGCGGCATTTCGGGTACCCCGAGCACGCCAGGAACGGCCCGCGACGGCTGTTGCGGATCAGCATCGGCGAACCGCACTTCTCGCACTTGATGTCGGTCGCCACCGGCTGCGGCTTCTCGATCACCGTAATTTTGCCCGCGGCATCCCGGCTAAACGATTTCGCGTTCCTGCATTCCGGATAACCCGAACACGCCAGGAATTCGCCGCGTTTGCCGCCCTTAATGACCATCGCCGAGCCACACTTTTCACACTTGATGCCTGTTTCTTCCTTTTCCACGACCTGAATGCTCCCGTTTTCGCCGCGTTTGAAATTCTTGGTGTTCTTGCACTTCGGGTACGCCGAGCAAGCCAGAAACTCCCCGTTCTTGCCGGGGCGGATCACCAACATCTCGCCGCACAGTTCACACTTGATGTCCGTCGGGATCGGTTTCGGCCGCACGTCCTCCATGTTGTCCGTCGCGGCCTTCAACGTCGGCTCGAAGTCCTTGTAGAAGTCCCCGAGCATGTGGTGCCACTCGACCTTGCCTTCTTCGATCTCGTCGAGCAACTCCTCCATCCGCGCCGTGAACTGCACATCGAGCAATTTCGTGAAATGTTTGACCAGAATGTCGGTTGTGACCTCGCCAAGTTGCGTCGGCGAAAGACGGCCCTTCTCCCGTAGCACGTAGTGCCGCTTCTGGATCGTCGCAATCGTCGGCGCATATGTGCTCGGCCGTCCGATGCCAAGTTCCTCCAGCGCCTTCACCAGCGTCGCTTCGCTGAACCGCGGCGGCGGCTCGGTGAAATGCTGCTCGTGGTGGAGCTTGATCAGATGCAACCGCTCGCTCTCGCTCAGCGGCGGCAGCTTCTTGTTTTCCTCCTCCTCCGACGGCTTCTCGCTCTCCGCCTTCTTCTCCGCCTCTTCCTCGACGCCGTAAATCTTCAACCAACCGGCAAAGACCACCTCGGTCGCCGTCGCGCGAAACAGGAAAAACTTCGCTTCTCGCCGGGCGTCGATATCAACGCTCGTCACCTTCATCTCGGCGGGCGTCATCTGGCTGGCGACAAACCGTTCCCAAACCAGCTTGTAAAGACGGAACTGATCGTGATCGAGGTACCTCCGTACGCTCTCCGGCGTCCGTCGCACCGATGTCGGGCGGACCGCCTCGTGCGCTCCTTGCGAGTCCTTCTTCGACTTGTAAAAATTCGGGGTCTCCGGCGCGTAATCCGGCCCGATGGTGTCCCGGATAAACGCCAGCGCCTCCGCTTGCGCCTCCTTCGACACGTTGAACGAGTCGGTACGCATGTACGTGATCAAGCCGACCGAACCTTCGTCGCCGACATCCATACCTTCGTACAACTGCTGCGCGACCATCATCGTCTTCGATGTGCCCATGCCCAGCGCCTTCGACGCGGACTGCTGCAGGGTGCTCGTCGTGAACGGCGGCGGCGCGCTCCGCTTCTTCGGTTTGATGTCGATCTTGGCGATTTTGTATTCGCACTGCTGCAGGTCGGCCAGAATCCCGTCCGCCTGCTCTTTGCTTCCAATAATAATGACGTCGGCTTTCGCTTCGCCGTTGGGTGACTTGACCTTCTTGTCGCCCACCTGGATCAGCCGCGCCAGGAAATGGTCCTTCGGATCGACCAGCTTCCGCAATTCGGCCTCGACCGACCAATACTCCTGCGGCTTGAACGCGCGGATTTCCCGTTCGCGGTCCACCACCAGCCGCACCGCGACGGATTGCACCCGCCCGGCGCTCAACCCGCGCGCGACCCGCTTGTTCAGCAATGGCGAAATCTTGTACCCCACGATGCGGTCGAGAATTCGCCGCGCCTGCTGCGAATCGACCAGCTTCATGTCCACCTGGCCCGGGTGGTCGAAGGCCGCCCGCACCGCGTTCTTGGTGATTTCGTTGAATTGTACGCGGAAGAACTCCGGGCCGTTCCGCTTGCTCTTCAAAATCTCCTGCAGATGCCAGGCAATCGCTTCGCCCTCACGGTCGGGGTCGGAGGCCAGATAAACCGTCTCGGCGTCCTTCGCGACCTGTTTGAGATCGTTGACGACCTGGACCTTCTTCTTGGACACCTGATAGGTCGGCTCGAAGTTGTTCTCAATCTCCACGCCAAATTTGCGCTCGGGTAAATCGCGCACGTGTCCCATGGACGCTTTCACGCTGAAGTCCGATCCCAAATACTTGTTGATCGTCTTCGCTTTCGCGGGGGACTCAACGATGACCAGTTTTTTCGCCATACATTTCTGTTCTATTGCCATCACGGTCGGAACGCCGTGTTACGCACGTACATCTTTCCCGGCAGTTGCCGTACCAGCCGTTTCATCTCCAACGACAGTAAGGTTGCGGAAACACACGCCGTTGTCAAACCGCTGGCGCGAATTACCTCGTCGATGGCCGTTTCTTCCCGGCCGAGGTGCGCCATCACTTTCTCCTCCATGTCGCTCAACACCAAAGCAGGTTTGGTTCCTCCGTCAGCGGACGGGGCGTCCGCCGGCTCGGTGGCCCTTTTTGGCAACAGGTACTCAAATTCCCCCAGAATGTCCTCCGCATCCTCGGTCAATTTTGCGCCGTCCTTGATCAATTTGTTCGTTCCCCTGGACAAAATTGAGTCGGCCCGTCCCGGCACCGCAAACACCTGCCGCCCCTGCTCCGCCGCCTGGTTGGCCGTAATCAACGCCCCGCTTTTCAGGTTCGCCTCGACCACCACCGTGCCCAGCGACCAACCGCTGATGATGCGGTTCCGCATCGGAAAGTTCTGCCGATCCGGTTTCACTCCAAACGGAAATTCCGTCACGACCGCCCCGCCCTTCTCGACGATCTCATTCGCCAGCTTCTCGTTTTCCGCCGGATACACGATGTCGATTCCACAACCGATCACCGCCACCGTCCGCCCCTTCGCCTGCAACGCCCCGTGATGCGCCGCGGTATCGATCCCCCGCGCGAGGCCGCTCACCACCGTCACGCCGACGCGCCCCAATTGATACGCCAGCTTTCGTGCCATGTCCTGCCCGTAGATCGTCGTCCGCCGCGAACCGACAATCGCCATCGCCAGCGCATCGCGCTCCGAGAGCGTTCCCTTCACATATAGGATGATTGGCGGGTCATAAACTTCCCGCAGGTTCTTGGGATACTCCGGGTCATCCCGTGTCACAACCTGCACCGCCGCTTTCTCGATCCGCTTCAACTCCGCATCGAGATCGATCTTCTCACGCCAACTCACAATGCTTCGCGCGACTTCTTCCCCCACGCCCTCCACCTCCATCAGCTCGGCTCTCGTCGCCGACAGAATCGCCTGCGGCTCGCCAAACCGGTCCAACAACGCGCGGACACGAATCGGTCCGACGCCGTCAACCATGTTGAGTGCGATGTAGGCTTCGCGCGAGGTCATACGCGCTTCCATTCGGGATAAAACCGCGATCTGTCTATGCCGCCGCCTTCTTGAGGCGACGCTTCCACCCGAATTCCATTTGCGGCTCTTTCAGCAACCCGTAATTCTTCAGCAGCCGCAGGGTTTGCAGAAGATCCGATTTCTGGTAATTGCGATTCGTCGCCACGCTCGCAATCAACTCCTGCAGAATCGAACGAAACGCGATCACGCCATCGACCCCTTTCGACCGCAACAACTCGATGCTTCGCTGTCGCGTCCTGCTGTCCCGTGGCAATCCCGGTACGACCAGGAGTTTTACCAATCCCTCACTCCCCACCAGCCGTTGCGCTTCGTCGACGGCCCGCTTCTCCACAAACCGGAAAATCTTCGGCTGATGCGCCAGCAAGCCCGGCGCGAAAATCTCCGTGTGCCAGCCCTTCACGGCCACGATCGCCCGCGACACTTGCGACAGCATCTTCGACGTGATTTCAAACTCCGGCGGCATCGCTCCCGCTGGCGCTCCCGGATTCAGCACAATCAAATCCACTTCTTCATCGGCGCTTTTCTGTCGCGTCTGCACGATATACTTGCGTCGCTGGCACACGAGGAACCCGTGCAGCTCGAAAAATTCGCGGACAATCCCCTCGTCAACGGCAGACATCGACAGCCTCCGCCAGATCCGCATCCGTGACCGTGTCCGAGAGCACAGCCTCGCCCAGCCGCTTCAGCAGCACGAACCTTAGCTTGCCGTTGCGGGCCTTCTTGTCGAGGTGCGCCGCCGCCAGCAATTGCTCCACCTTGAAACTGCCGCCGAGCCGGGTCGGCAACCCGCTGGCCGCCAGCAGATCACTTACCCGCTTGGCTTCCTTCTCGCTCAAGCCGGCCCGCTTCATCGACAGCCGCACGCCGCAGCACATCCCCATCGAGATGGCTTCCCCGTGCAACAACCCGACGTATTCCGACAGCGCTTCCATCGCGTGTCCCAGTGTGTGGCCGAAATTCAACATCGCCCGCAGCCCCGATTCGCGCTCGTCCGCGCTGACCACCTCGGCCTTGATCTCGCAGCAGCGCCGCACCACCCGGGCTACCGCCTCCGGGTGCAACGCCAGCACCTGCTTGTAGTTCTGCTCCAACCACTCAAAAAATGCCGCATCGCGGATCGTGCCATGCTTGATCACTTCCGCGAAACCCGAGCGCAATTCGCGCGCGGGCAAGGTCGCCAGTGTGTCGGTGTCCGCGAGAACGAGCCGCGGTTGATAAAATGCGCCGACGAGGTTCTTGCCCTGCGGCAGGTTTACGCCCACCTTCCCGCCGACCGAGCTGTCGACTTGCGCCAGCAAACTCGTCGGCATTTGCACGAGCGCCAGCCCGCGCAAATAACTCGCCGCCACGAACCCGGCCACATCCCCCACCACGCCGCCCCCGAGGGCGATGACGAAAGATTGACGATCCAACCCCAGCGACGGCAGTTTCTCGAAAAGCCGATTCGCCTGCCGCAGCGATTTCGACGCCTCACCCGCCGGCACGCTGAGCACTTCGACCGTTATCCCGCTCTTACCCAACCCGTCGCGCACAATACCGGCATAACGAGGCTCGACATTGGTGTCGGTGATGATCACGCCTCGCTTGCCCAACTTGAGCGGACGCAGGTGCTCCGCGGCTTGCGACAGCAATCCGCTGCCGATCAGAATGTCATAGCCGCGCTCACCCAGATCGACGCGGACCCGCTGGGGCGCCGCTTTGGCTTTGGATTCCATGGATTTGCGGGATTACAACCCGCCACACCAAGATTTGTCAACCTTGAATCGGCTCCGCCCTCACCTGCACAACGCGCCGTGTTCGCTCCGTCACCTTGAACGGCTCGGCAATTCGGCTCCCGACGACCCACGCGATGCGACCATCCGCCGCACACACCAACGGCACCCGACCCCGCTTCCGCCGCGGCACTTTCTCGTCCACGAAGAAATCCTGCAGCTTCTTCGCCTCGCTCATGCCCAGCGGTCGGAATCGATCGCCGTTCTCCCACGTCCGCACGAACAATCCGTCCCCGAGCGCCTCCGCGTCAAACCGCTCGCCCTCTTCGCCGATCACGAATTTCACGCCGAGTTCGCCGATCGTCGTTTCCCCGGACAAACTCAACGGCCACCGGCCGCGCACCGGCTCCAGTTCTCGCCGGTTCGCCTTCTGCAGCCACTCGTACTCGCGGTACGCCACCAGTTCGTACGGCAGATCGACCTCCGCGCTTGGCGAATCGCCCAGCGCCGCATGACGGACCGCCTCGATTTGATCGAAGGTAAACCTCGGCCCGCTCTCGGCGTCGCCACCCAGCCAAAAACGCAACACCCGTCGCTGGATCGCCACCGGACAGTTCGCCAGCGCTTTCACGTTCACCGCGTCGTTCTGGCAAACCGTCATGTAGAACCGCTGGGCAACGTGATGCAGGAGATAGAAATCCTCGTCGCGCAAAATCTCGGCGGTGTGAAGCAGCACCTCGCGAATCGCCGGATTAAAGTCGCGTTCCAGCAGCGGTAACAACTCGTGGCGAATGCGATTGCGCGTGAACCGCGTGTCGGCGTTGGACGCGTCTTCGCGGTATTTCAGCCTTTGTGTGCTCACGTACTCCAGCACTTCGGCCCTTCGCACCTTCAACATCGGCCGGATCACCCGTAGTTTGCCAAGCTGGCGTTCGGGCCAGATACCCACGAGGCCAGGTACTCCCGCTCCCCGCAATAATCGCAGCAGAAACGTTTCCGCCTGATCGTCCGCGGTATGCGCCAGGGCCAGCTTCTGAATGCCCGTTTCCGCCGCGACCTTCCCGAAGAATTCATGGCGCGCCCGACGGGCACCGTCTTCATCGCCGGCCACTTTTCGCCACTCAATCGTATTCTTCAATCCATACTGCGTGGCCAGTGTGCGCACAAATTCCGCGTCCGCGTCGCTCGCCGGGCCGCGGAGCTGGTGGTTCAAGTGGCAGACGTGTGGACGCCAGCCGGATTTGACGAGCACATCGAGCAGCGCCACGGAATCCGGTCCGCCGGATACACCCACGAGGAGCGCCTCGCCCGGCTCGAGCATCTTCGCCAGAGCCGCTTGAACTTTCGAGAGCATGACTCCTCGTTAGGAAGGCCGGATTTCTTTCAATCCGCCCATGTACGGCAATAACAACTCGGGGATCTTCACGCTGCCGTCGGCCTGCTGGTAGGTCTCCAGCAGCGCGACGTACAACCGCGCCAGCGCCGTGCCGCTGCCGTTGAGAATGTGCACGAACCGGTTCTTGCCGTCCGCGCCCTTGAACCGGATGTTGGCCCGCCGCGCCTGGAAATCCTCGCAATTCGAGCAGCTCGACACTTCGAGATAGGCGTTCTGGCCCGGCGCCCACACTTCGATGTCGTACGTCTTCGCGCTGGCAAATCCCATGTCGCCCGTGCACAGCAGCACGACGCGATAATGCAACCCGAGCAATTGCAGCACGCGCTCGGCGTTGGCCGTCATTTTCTCGAGTTCATCGTAGCTCGTCTCGGGCTTGACGAACTTGATCATTTCGACCTTGTCGAACTGGTGAACGCGGATCATCCCCCGTGTCTGTTTGCCCGCCGCGCCCGCTTCGCGGCGGAAACAGGGCGTGTACGCGCAGTAGTAAATCGGCAACTGGTCCTCTCGCAAAATCTCTTCGCGGTGGATGTTCGCGACCGGCACCTCGGCGGTCGGCGCGAGATACATGTCCTCGTCCCGCAACCGATACATGTCCTCCTCGAACTTGGGCAACTGGCCCGTGCCGATCATCGCGTTGCGGTTGATGAGGAACGGCGGGAATACTTCCGTAAAGCCGTGCTGGCTCGTATGTAGATCGAGCAAGAAATTAATCAATGCCCGCTCCAGCCGTGCGCCTGCGCCTTTGTAAAGAATGAATCCGCTACCGGAAATCTTTGCCGCGCGCGCGAAATCCAGAATGCCGAGTTGTTCCCCGATGTCCCAGTGCGCTTTCGGTGGAAACGCAAACTTCGGCACGTCGCCCCAACGCCGCACTTCAGGATTGTCGGCAGCGTCCTTCCCGACCGCCACGCTTTCGTGCGGCAGGTTCGGAACCATCAGCAGGATTTCTTGTAACTTCCCATCGAGACTCGCCACCTCGGCATCGATTGCCGCGACACGCTCGCCCACCTGTTTCATCGCCGACATCGGCCCGCTTGCATCTTGCCCTTTCGACTTCAGCGCGCCGATTTCCTTGCTGACCTTGTTGCGCTCGGCCTTGAGGCTATCGCCTTCCGCCAGCAACTTCCGTCGGTGTTCATCCAGCGCGGCGATCTCGGCGATGTGCGTCTCGTCGCCGCGCCCGCGCTTGGCCAGCCGTTCGCGCACGAAATCCGGTTTCTCCCGAATGAGTTTGATGTCGAGCATGGGAGCGGATGATACGAATGAAGGCTCGTAAGCGCAAGCAACGACTACCCCTCACCTTGATCCTCTCCCCGCAGAGCAGGGAGAGGAAAAGTCTCGCGCGACATGGGCCCAAGTTCTCCCCTCGCCCTTTTCAAGGGAGAGGGTCAGGGTGAGGGATTTGTGATCTACAAGCCGACAATACGCGGCACTGCCGCCAATGCTTCCGCCAGTTTCTCGGGCTGCTTGCCGCCCGCTTGCGCCGTATCGGGGCGGCCACCACCGCCGCCGCCGCAAATCTTGGCGAGTTCCCCGATAATCTTGCCCGCATGTTTGCCCTGCTTCACAAGATCGGGTGTCACGTGGCAGATCAGCGACACTTTGCCGTCCGCCGCGCCACCCAACACGACAACGCCGCTGGTCACCTTTGTCTTCAAGACATCGACCACCGCCCGCAACAGTTCGGGACCCGCCTCGCCCAGGTTTCCGACAAGCAGATTGCCCTGCTGTTTCGCGAGCAATTGCTCGGCAATCGCCGGCGCCTGCGATTGCGTCGTGGCCTGCCGCTGTTTGGCTAGTTCTTTCTCCTGTTCGCGCGCCCTGGCCTTCGCGGCCTCGGCTTTCTCCTGTTCGCCCTGTTTCGCAATGAACTCCGTGGCAAATTGGCCGCACACCGCCTCGATGCGCCGGATCCCCGCCGCGACCGCCGATTCGCGCATGATCTTGAACAACCCGATTTCGCCCGTCATCTTCGTGTGCGTTCCGCCGCAGAGTTCCATCGAATAGCCATCCAGCGCCTTGTCGTGCCCGCCGATCTGCACGATGCGGACGATATCGCCATACTTGTCCCCGAAAAACTGCATGATGTTCGGCTTACCGCGCACGTCCGCATACGGCATCTCGAACCAATACACCGCCGCGTTCTCCTTGATCCGCTCGTTCACCAGCTTCTCGATGTCGGCGATCTGCTGGTCGGACAAATGTTCCGGGTGATTGAAATCGAACCGCAACCGATCTGGCGCGACCAGCGACCCCTTCTGCCGCGCGTACCGGCTCACCACCTCGTGCAGCGCCCAGTGAAACAAATGCGTCACCGTGTGATGCCGCTGGATGTTGGACCGACGTGGCGCATCCACCGCCGCGCGGACGCGTTGGCCCTTTTCGAGCGGCGCGGCGCTGCGATGCACAAATACATTCCCCTGCTTCTGCGTATCCACCACCTTTGCCGAACCGATCAGCCCCGTATCGCCGACCTGCCCGCCCATCTCGGCGTAGAACGGCGTCTTGTCGAGCACGACATCGAAAGACTTCTCCGCACCGGGTGACACAACCTCAACCACGGCTTCGATTTCGAGATTGTCATACCCAAGAAATTTCGTCGGCTCGACGTGCAAATCCTCCGTCGAAACCGTCACCACCGATTTCTTCTTGTCGTGATCTTCGCGGGCACGTTGTCGTTGCTCATCCATCAATTTCTCGAAACCAGCAACGTCAACTCTCCACCCGCGTTCTCGAGCCATTAACTCTGTGAGATCAATCGGAAAACCGTAAGTGTCGTATAAAAGAAATGCATCCGCAGCAGAGATTTCAGGCCGAACAGTCAGATACTTTTCAAAAGCGCCAGACCGTATCTCCTCCTTCGTGGCCTCCGTGACTTGCTTTCCATCTCTTGACAGCCGAATCCGTGAGAGTCTCTCTTCACCCCATTCCTTCCGAGAGTTTCCCACAAACACGCCATCAAAGACGCCTTGCGAGTTAAAACCCGACCTAATTGCAGCATCTTGAATGGTATTCGCGAGAACCTCATTCTCAAATAGCGTAATCCCGCGATCCAGCGTCCGATTAAAGCTTTCTTCCTCCGCCTTGATGTTTGATTGAATCTTGGCCTTGTTGCGCCGCAATTCAGGGAAGACATCGCCGAAGTTTGCCGCGACCACATCCACCAGCTTGTAGAAGAACGGCTCATGGAAACCAAGGTTACGTCCGTAGCGCACAGCGCGACGAAGAATTCGACGCAGAACATAACCACGGCCTTCATTGGAAGGCAGGATTCCATCGGCGATGGCAAAGCTCAGGCAGCGGATGTGATCGGCTATGACCCGAAACGCGATGTCGATCTTGATCTGTTCGCTGGCGTTATCGGATGGGAGTGTGCTTGTGTATTTCTTGCCGCTGAGTTTCTCCAATTCGCGGAAGATCGGCGAGAAAGCATCCGTTTCGTAATTCGAAATGCGACGCGTGAAATCCTTGAAGCCATTCGTGCATTGGATCATCGAGCACACGCGCTCAAAGCCCATGCCCGTATCGACGTGCTTGGCGGGCAACGGCGTCAGCGAGCCGTCCGGATTGGCGTTGTATTGGATAAAGACGAGATTCCAGATCTCGATGCACTGCGCGCTCCCGGAATTGACGAGTTTCGCCCCGCCGTCGCCATTGGGCGTAAGATCGATATGAATCTCGCTGCACGGGCCACAGGGACCCGTATCACCCATCATCCAGAAATTGTCTTTGCGATTGCCAGGGACGACGTGATCGGCGGGAAGATGCTGTTTCCACAAATCGCGCGATTCGGCGTCGGCGGGTGTTTTGTCGTCGCCCTGAAAATACGTCGCGTAGAGGCGCTCCTTCGGGAAATGCCAGCGTTCGACGAGGAGTTCCCAGGCCCAATCGATGGCTTCCTTCTTGAAATAATCGCCAAAACTCCAGTTCCCGAGCATCTCGAAGAACGTGTGGTGATACGTGTCGAGTCCCACGTCTTCGAGGTCGTTGTGTTTTCCGCCCGCCCGAATGCATTTCTGCGTGTCCGCCGCGCGCGTGGGCGAACCGGGCACCGCACCGGGCCATTTGTCCACGTCGGGGGCGCGCTGCCCGAGAAAGATCGGCACAAACTGGTTCATGCCCGCGTTGGTGAACAGCAAATTCGGCGCGTCGGGCAGCAGCGAACTCGACGGCACGATGGTGTGCTGTTTCTCGCGGAAAAAATCCAGAAAGCTCTGGCGTATTTCAACTGAGGTCATGACCCTATCAATCTACTGGATTTGTCATTCTGAACGAAGCGAAGAATCTCAGCCGTTACGGAAAACGACGGAGACCCTTCGACAAGCTCAGGGTGACAGCATAAAGAAGGACGCTTACTCGGTGCCACCAATGCGCTTGCCGAGGGTGGCGCCATCGCTGAGTTTCTGTCGCACCGAGGCGATGATCGCATCCAGCATCTTCCCGTTCTCGCGGAGGAAATCCTTGGCGGACTCGCGTCCCTGGCCGATTTGCTGTCCGTCGTAGGCCAACCACGAGCCTTTCTTCTCGATTACGCCGAGATCGGTCGCCACGTCGATGACCGAGCCTTCCCTGGCGATGCCGACGTCGTACATGATGTCGAACTCGGACTCGCTGAACGGCGGGGCCACCTTGTTTTTCACCACCTTGGCCCGCACATGGCTGCCGACGACCTTGCCCGTGGGGTCCTTGATGACGTTGACCCGGCGCATGTCGATGCGGACGCTGGAATAAAACTTCAACGCCCGCCCGCCGGGCGTCGTCTCGGGATTGCCGAACATCACGCCGATTTTCTCGCGAATCTGGTTGGTGAAAATACACGCCGTCTTGGCCTTGTGAATGCATGAGGTCAGCTTCCGCATCGCCTGGCTCATCAACCGCGCTTGCGCGCCGACCGTCGCGTCGCCCATTTGGCCTTCCAATTCCTGGCGCGGTACGAGCGCGGCGACGGAATCGATGACGATCACGTCCACCGCGTTGCTGCGGATGAGTGTTTCCGTAATCGTCAGGGCTTCCTCGCCGCTATCGGGCTGGCTGATCAGCAAATCATCGAGATTCACGCCAATGCGTTTGGCGTACGAGGGATCGACCGCGTGCTCGACATCGACAAACGCCGCCAAGCCGCCGGCGCGTTGGGCGTTGGCGATCACGCTCAACATCAGCGTCGTCTTGCCGCTGCTTTCGGGGCCGAACACTTCGGTAATGCGGCCCCGCGGAATGCCGCCCACGCCGAGCGCGAGATCAAGCGACAACGCGCCCGTGGGGATCACGGGGATGTTCACGCGGGCCGTTTCGTCGCCGAAGCGCATGATCGAGCCCGACCCGTACTGCTTCTCGATGGCGGCCAGGGCCGCCTGCAGGTTCTTGTCTTTCAGCGCGCTGGCTTTGGCGGCGTCCTTTTCCTTGGCGTCCCCTTTTGCGGACTCATCTTTAGCGGGCATGGCGAAGTCTCCTGTTGGTTACTGCTCTCCCAGTGTGTGTGTCGAAAGTTTACTGTAAATCGAACCCTCGGGATGAAGCTGGCTCTCGAACAGGTGAATGGCCTCGACTCGCAACGTCCCGAACGTCGTATTCTTAAGGGATTCGATGGCCCTTGTCAACGCAACGTCCGCGCGCGGGACTTTGATGCGTCCGAGTGTCAGATGGGCCGAAAACTCGCGGTGCTCAGGCTCAAAGCCCAACGGCTGCATCGCCGCTTGTATCGACCGCGCCAGCGCCTCCAGCCGTCCGTCAGCATCATCGCAGCCGATCCAAATGACTCGTGGCCGTGCCTCGTTCGGAAATACTCCCGCGCCATGAACCGACAGGTCAAATGGCCGGTTCTCCCCCGCCGCAGTTTGCAGCCCGGACTTGATCTGATCGACAAGCGTCTCCCCGATGTAGCCGAGAAATTGCAGCGTGATGTGGAGATTGTCGATCTTCGTCCACGAAATTCTCACGCTGACATACGCCCGTTTCAGCCGCGCCTGCGCCTCCTCGATGGCGGCGCGAATATCGTCCGGCACGTCTATGGCAATGAACGCGCGGATCATTTCGTCCGCTTCCGGACACGATAGGCAGCCTTCCGTTCCTTGATCTTATCACCCAAGTCTTCTTTCAGTTGCTTCAACATGTAACGGTCCTTGGGTCGGTTGGCCGCACGCTTCGATTCCACAATGTGCCGCAGACTGGCAATGCAGACGGGTTGCTTTTGAAAGTTGAGAATCTGATGGTCTCGCCATACTTCCTTGAAGGTTGGCCCGGACACCTCGACTATCAAGTCGACTGACGGCCCTCCATCCGGATCCGAGAAGGTATCGGTCACACCGCCCGCGAGCAGGTTGGTTGAGGTGGCCTTCGCCCACGACTCACGCATTCCGAGCTTCCGAAATGCGCGGCGTGCGCGATCCAAATGTTCCAATTCTGGGCGAATGAAGAAATCGAAGTCAGTCGAGGACATCGTCGCACCGTACGCTCCTGCGGCGTTCATACCTATCCAGACATAATCCGCGCCGCTCTCGTGCATCGCCCGCAGGATTTCCAGATACGTGATCATCGGGTCCTGCCCAATCCCTTCGGTCGGCTCCAACGCGCTTTGCGGGCGGCACAACGGCACTGCATCGTCTCCAACACGGCCAAAAGACGATTAGGCAGCTCGCCGCGCTCCGCCGCGCGGAAGATCGGCTCCCATCCGCCATGACGGCTGGATTTCTTCTTGGGCTTGGTGGATCTCACCCGGTCAGCTTATCGCATTGCCCATTTCTTGTCACCTCTTCGGCGGAGGCAATAGCTCGCGCCGCACGACATCAAGCGCATATTGGGACACGAAGAATTTGAAGGTTTCGCGGTCGAAGGTCAGGAGGTGGCGACGTACGTCGGTGCGTTCGGGCGTCGCGAAGCCGATGTACACGAGGCCAACCGGTTTGTCCGGCGTGCCACCGGTCGGACCCGCGATGCCTGTCGTGCTGATGGCGAAATCCGTCCCGCTGCGCGTGCGAATCCCTTCGGCCATCTCGCGCGCAACCTCCTCGCTGACCGCGCCGTGGGCCGCCAATGTTTCCTCCCGCACTCCAAGCAACCGCACTTTCGATTCGTTGGAATACGTGACGCAACCGTCGATGAATACTTCACTGGAACCGCTGACGTTGGTGATTCGATTGGCAATCGCCCCGCCCGTGCAGGACTCGGCAACCGCGATGGTCTTGCGCGCGGCGGCCAACATTCTGACCACGATCTCTTCCAAGCGGTCGCCACCAACCCCATAGATCGCATCGGCCAGGGCGGTGCGGATTCGTTTTTCGGCCTCGTCGGCAGTCGATGGGAGATGGGTGATGATCCGCACTTCGACCTCGCCCATCTTGGCGCTGTAGCCGAGTTCGATGTCCTTTAGATCGGCCAGCGCGGGCGCGACCTTCTCTTCCACGATGGACTCGGCCAGCCCCACGACCTTGAACGTGCGGCAATCGAAACGCGCCTGCGCGCCAAACTGTTTCTTCAACACGGGCAGGACATACTCGTCGAACATCGGTTTCAATTCGCGTGGTGGGCCGGGCAGCAAGAGAACCAGTTTGCCGTCGTGGTCCAACGCCAAGCCGGGCGCCGTGCCCTGGTGATTGGGCAACACCTGCGCGCCGACCGGCACCAGCGCCTGGACATAAATCGATTCCGGGAGCCGGATCGCCCGTTTGCGAATGCGTTCGCGGATGTGATCGGCCACGGCCTCGTCGCGAACGAGTTTCCGCCCAAGCAATTCGGCGACGACGTCCCGCGTAAAATCATCGGAGGTGGGGCCGAGTCCGCCCGTGATGATGAGGACATCGCTGCGCGCCAACGCTTCCTCGACCGCCGCCCGCATTTCCGCGCGGTCATCGGCAACGGTCACCTGGCGGTCGAGCCGCAAGCCAATGCCGGCCAGTTGGCGGGCGATATACGTGAGGTGCGTGTTGACCGTGAAGCCCAGCACGAGTTCGCTGCCGGTATTGATGAGTTCCACCCTCACGACCGCGAGCCTAGCCAAGCGCTCCCGCAAAGTCAAACGACGGGCACGGTCGTAAGTAAGAAAAGCTTCCAAAGCTTCCAAACCTTCCAAAGTGCGCTCACGCCTTTTGCGGAAGTGTGAGATGATTGGGGGATGAAACTGTATTGCGAGACTATGGTGGGAAGGTTTGTTCAGCTCGCTACGCTCGGTTGCGCTCGCTCGCTCCCGCTCGGCTCGCCCTTCGGGCCGCCTACGGCGTCGCGTCTCCTCCGAAACCCTTCGGAGTCGGCTCCCAAACCTTCCAAAGTGCGCTCACTCTTTTTCCGGGGGTGTGAGAGGATTGGGGCATGACAACGACGACGAGCGGTGATCAGGATGCCGGTGGCTCGGGGAGTTGGCCGGCGGGTCCTGTTCGGGTACGGACGAGGGACTACGTGGCGGTGCTTCCGGAGCCGATTCGGTTGGAGATCAATTGCAAGTTGCGGGACGGCTGGCGGCAGGAAGCGATTGCCGGGTGGCTGCTGAGCCAGACGGCCGATCGGGACATTCCCGAGCTGTGTCTCCAGAAGGGCGATTGTTACGCGGCGCTGTGGTTGCGCCGGGCCCGCGCGCCGGAGGTGATCTTGGAGAACTGTCGGACGGTGATCACGCGGTGGTCGGCCGGTCCGTACCGGGACTGGCTGGCGCGACAGCCTCAGCCGTTCGTGCCGGGGCGCGCACCGCGGGCCATCAAGCTGGCGTTTCGGGCGTTGGCGGAGGAGATCAAGGGCAATCGCAAAGCCATGAACCTGCTCGCGAGGCTGAGCCGGACCGTTCGTACAGCCATCCGGAGCCAGAGGGAACGGTAGGCGACCGCGCGACCGTCGCGGAGAGCGCAGGCCGGATCATTTGCTTGGGAGAAGTTCTTTCGGAAAATTCACCGGGCGGTAGTTCGGTTCACCAATTGTACCGCCAACCTTGTATTCGAGAAGCCTTGTGAGAGGCCACGTGAGCAGGTTGATGCCCGGCCATGATTTCAGGAACTGCGCCTGCACGCGGAAGTCCATCTTGCCGTCAAACCCGAGCTCGCCGCGGGCATTGGCGGTGAACGCGCCGGCGGAGACGTCCATGTCCTCGGTGCGGACCGATTGATCGGCAATGACGAAGGTGCATTGGCAGCGTGTCGCCTTGGTGTTCCCCAGAGCCTGCGAGAATATCCCGAACAGGGGCGCCTGCCAGAGAACCCCGTTCGTGACGGAGAGGTTGCCCTTTCCCTGCAAGGCGCCGAAATCCGCTCCGCGCCCGGCGATTGTCGCCTGTCCGCTGAGCAATCCCGTGACGGTACTCTCGCGGTCTTCAATGGCACTGAGCATCGCGTTGACATCCGAACTGTCCACGGAAAAATCAAAGTTGTATGTCGGGTCGGCCCGCGAGAAGGCGAAGTCCGCGCGACCGCGAAGCTTCCCGCCATAGAAATCGGCGTCGAAGTCGTTGATCTGCAACGTGTTGTTTGTGAAGACGAGCGCCGCTTGCGCGCGGGCGGCGGTAAACTTCCAATACGAGAAACCTTCGTTGATTACGTGCGCAGACCACGCGGTCCCATAGGGGTTGTCGAAGTCGATCAGACCGCGGGCACTCGCATCGGTCCGCGATCCAAACCGATAGGGGGCCATGACCCTGGCTGCCTGTTCCCCGAGGAGACCAGCCATTTCCGAAACGTTGGCCCGCGCGGTCATGTCGAACCGGACGCGGTGGGCGTTGAAGTCCGCAAAGATCGTCCCGCGCGCGTCTCCCTCGCGGCGGCGCAACAACAAATCCTGCACGTCCAGTTGACTGCGAAGGAGTCGGAGCTTCGCCGACGCGGCTTTCAGCCCGACGCCGCGGTAACTGCACCGGTCCGCCGTGACCTGCGCATCGTACGCGAACGCGTCCGGGTCAACGAAATCTCCGCTGACCTTGGCGACGATGTGCGGCGGTGTGGCGAACCATGCCGGCTCGACGATTTGCCGCACATTGCCGATCATCAGAGGGAGAAGCCTGGTTGGATCCACTGTGCTATCGAGTTCGTAATTGAAGTCGCTGCTTTCAATATTGTAATCGCCGTGACCGATGACCCGGCCCTCGGGCGTCACGACCTCGACGTCGTTCAACTTGACTTGCGGGCCACGATCCTCGAAGGCGAACTTGATCGAGCGGAATTCAACTCCCCGGAAACTCAAGCCCTCGGTTTCGACCGTGCCGGTGAGTTCGGGCAGGCTGCCGGTTTCCGGGCTGAGACGATAGTGGGCGGTGATCTTCGGATTGCTCTCGACGCGCAAGTCGCGGAGGATCGGCCTGGCATTCTCAAGGAACAGGGGAATGATGGCCACGGGGTCGGTGGTGCTGGAGAAGGCCACGTCGAATTGGCCCATGGCAACGTCGTAGCGGCCCTGGATGGCCACATCACCGCCATACAGAGCGGCGTCGCAGTGACGCACCATAATCGCTCCATCGCGCATTTCGACGTCGACGGCGACCGAATCCACGAGCAGGTCACGGTACTGAAGGTGGTTGCCATGAAACCTGGCGGTAACCTGGCTCGCCAGAGGTTGACTCAAATCGAGATTGAAATCCAAATTCAGTTCCGGAGGTTCCGTCACCTGAATGCGGTTCAGTTCGCGCACCGCTTTCGTGAGAAACAGAAACTGTCCGCGATTGACGGGCGGCGGTGGGGTCGTTGGTGTCGCCGTGGCCGTCGTTGGCGGGGGCGGCGCACCGCGCAGGATAAACCCCGACACGTTCAAGCGAATGCCGCAGTAGACGCCCGTGAGCCTGTCCACCCGGACCGAGCCATCGTCACCCAGTTCAAACGTGGCATATGCATCGGACGCCGTAAACTTGGCCGGGCCACTTTCGTCGGGAGGCGTCGGCACCGCGACCACGGCGTTGGCAATATGAATAGCTTGGATGGGGTTCTGTTTGTGGATCAGCCGCCGCAAATTGAACCGCAGTTCGAGTTCATCGATTTGCGCCAGTGGTTGTTCGGGGGCCCGGACATCCGCGAACGTCGCTTCCGAAGCCACGAACCCGCGAAATAGGTCCAGCCGGATGGAGCCGAATTGCGCCGAGTAGCCTGCCTTACGAAGCTCCCCGATCAGGGCTTCCTTCAGGAAACCCGGGAATCCATAGAAGTGCAGGTAGCCGAGTGATAGCACCGACAGCACTACCAGCACGATTATGAACCGGACCAACAAACGGAACAGGACTTTCACTTCCCGGATTCTTAAGCTCACGGTCTCGGCCCGTCAACGTGATTCCCCCGAAACTCGAGTCGTCAACGTCCTCATGGGCCCCCAGATCTCGGGAATCAGCGGTCCATTCACCAGGGTTCTCGGGACCGTCACGGTTTCGGTGGGGCATTCGGTGGAGATGGCGAGATCGCTTCCGCCGCAGGGGAACTCGCTGCTGGCGGCAGGTTGGTTGTCGGAACCGTCGTCGTCGGCTGTGTGGATGGCGTGACAATGCTCCTCGCCAGCGTATTGGCGCCGCTGGTCCAGATTGTGAAGACCAAGGCCGGCTCGCTCCACAGCGCGTACTGGCTGTCGGGGCCCTGCAACTTGCCCAGCGCCAGAGAGTGCGTCCCCTCGACGGCCGTCGCGGTAATCGTCACCTCGGGCTGGTCGAGTCCGTACTCCGCCAGGCTGTCCCGGCCCTCGCGGATGAACTGTTCCGCTCGTAGCGCGCCCCATTCATCCAATAAATGCTGCAGCGCGTCGTTGTCGAGGACCCCCTGCGACGGTTCCACGAGCTTCCATTTCCTGTCCGCCCCGCGCTCGACAACCAGTTTTCCCGCCTTTCCTTCGATCACCAGCCTCTTGATCTCTTCCGATGGCACGTCGGTGAGACGATGGGAACGCAACGCCAGATAGTTCGACGGCAACCAGGAAGTGATGTTGGTATCAACCCCATAGACAAACGGCTCGTCGTCGCGCTTCACGAAGCGGACCGCATTGGATGGGTCCAGCGAGCCCACGAGCAATTGGGCAATCGTGTTGGTCGCCCGGCCGCGCAGGCTGACCGTGGCCGTCGGCGCCGCCAGTCCGTACTTGTCCAGATCGGTGGCGACATCCGCGGCGAATTGCCGGGCGCTCAGGCCGGTGAGATGACTCAACAACTGCTCCACGGCGGATTCCTCCGCGGCCACCACCACGGGAGCCGTAATCGTCCAGCCCGAATTGGTCTGCAGGAGAGAGATCTTGTCCGTGCCGTGCAGCAACTCGATCCCACGGACATCGTCTTCGGAAAACGCGAGCACCTGGGGGTCGCGCAAATCATTTGCCTGCACCGCCAATTTCTGAGCGATCGTCGATGGCACGGTGTAAATCGAATCCGCGCTCTTGAGTTTCGCATACACTTTACCGGCGTCATTCGTCAGCGCTCGTCCGAGCACAAGCGTTTTGCCCAATTCACCGGTCCAGATGGTGACCTCGTGTTCCGGCTCGTCGAGTTGGTAGGTGTGAACGTCCCGTGGATCCTCACTGACAAAATCCGCCACCCGCAGGTCGTTCAAATCCGCGAGCAATTCACTGACCTTGTGTTGATCGGCGCGTGCGGCCAACGGATGGGTCAACGCCCAACGCGGTTCGGCGTTCGTCGCGGCGCTGGATTTCGCCAACTCGATGTCGCGGTCAGCGCTCTTGATCTCGATCCGCGTGGCGGAGGCGGGAAGAAAATCAATCACCGTGCGGTCGCGCAAATCATCGAGAGACCGGTTCAGGCGGTCGTAGATCGACTGGGGCGCCACGAGCACGTTTTCGCTACCCTGCACTTGAACGTAGACGGCGTCTTTCGTCGGCGTCTCGTTGCCGACGAGCAGTACCATTGGCTGTTTCTTCCCCTGGAGAGTGAGGCGGATGCGCGGGTTCCGCAGGCCGAAACCTTCGGAGGCGGCGCCTTTCATTTCCTGGCTGGTGATCGTGCGGTTGCGTTCGGCAAATTCCAGTTCATCTAGAATCGAACTGACCGTGCTGTAGTTGGCGCGAACGTCCTGAGGTTGCTTGATCCGCCATTGATCACCGGCCTTCTCCAACGCATAGACCTGGTTGGTCAACTCGATCTTCACGCTACTGATGTCCTTCGACTGAAAATCGAGGACACGCCCGCTCTTTGTCTGCGCTTCCTCGGTGGAGGTGCCACGGAAATAATCCAAGGCGACCAAACCGCCGAAGACCAACGCAAGAAAGACCAGAACCAGTGTCGTCCGCGGTTTCATATCAATGCATTTGCCATGGGTGGTATCGCCGGCCGCCGGCGGTCGTCACTTCCGTCGCCCCAACCACACCAGTAACCCGATCACCGCCACGGCCAGCGGCATCCCTCCCATCACCAGAATGTACACCGCCATCTGCTGGTGCGGGGACATGTCGAGGCGAAATTCCTCCGGCGTCTTGGGACTGACAGCCACCAACTGCTCGCGCTGGAGCAACCAGTTCAACGAGTTCATGAAAAAGTCCAGGTTGCCGCCCGCCAGGTCGCTGTTGTCCACAAACCGCGACGTGCCCACCACGACCACGCGCGTCACGCCAATACCCACATCCACTCCCTGTGGCTTGCTGGTCTCCACCGCGACCGCCAGAGGCAGCGGCCCCGCGAAGTCCGTCGCTGGATTAAACGCGGCGTGCTCCGTGTCCGGGTTCGTCTCCCCCCAGTACTCGGCTCCCGCCTTGACCAACTCGGTCACCCGCGGCTGGTCTGCCGTCCCGTTCTCGGGCTGTGGCGCGCGACGAACCGACCGCGCATAGGGGAATTCCGTGTTCGTGTCGGCCAGCTTGGCCGTAATCGGATGCGTGGCGTAATCAGTGCCCACCGCGTTGACGTTCAACAATTCCGTCCCGAGCAACACGCCCGCCTTGCTCATCGCCAAGTCGTCGTCCACCTGGACGCCCCAGTGACGCAGAAACGCGTCCAAACCGCTCTGACTGCGCGGATCGAGCATGATCAGCAGCCGTCCCTTGTTTTTCAAATACTGATCCAGTGCGGCCAACTCCATTTGTGAAAATGGCTTGCGCGGCCCCGCAATCACGATCGCGCCCGCATCCGTCGGCAACGCCTGTTTGTCCTGCAGATTCCACTTCGCCACCGTGATATTGTCACGCTTGATATAGCGCGCGATCTCCGAATAGCCGTTCGCCTGGTCGAAATCCTCCGCGTCGCGTTCGCCGTGCCCGGTGAGGAAATAGACCTTGGGCGATGCTTCTTCGGTGACCGTCTGGATCGCCGCCAGAAACAGACCCTCTCCCTTGAACGCTTTCACCCGCGGCTCTTCCCCCATTTCCGACTGACCACGGTCGAGATCGACCATGTCATCAAGGCTGACGTATTTGTGATGGGTGCCGCTGGCGAAGATGACGACATCGGGCGAATCCAAATTGTAGAGCGTGACGAGCTGCTGGGCGCGCGCCAGGTCGCGTTGCGGATCGACGTACTCGACCCGCAATTTGTCCTTGCCATAAAACTGAAATTCTTTCAGCAGGTTGCGTACGTCTTCGAGGACCTTCTGAACATATTCCTCACGACCGGACTCCGGCAGGAACACGACCACGTCCACGGGCTCCTTCAAGCTTCCGACCAGTTGCTTGGTCTTTTCGGACAGCTTGTAGTAGCCCGACTTTGTCCAGTCGAACCGCAGGTAATGCCGCGACGTCAGCCAGTTGACCATCACCACCAGCGCCAGCACTGCCACAATTTGCACGAGCACGTTCGCGCCGATGACCAGCCGCCGTCGCCGCAACGTCGGGGGTTTCTGGTTGGGTTGGGAGGAATCGCTGGTAACTTCTGTCATCTCCATTTCCTCGATTCAACCACGCGGGTTGTGATGAACAATGCCAGGACAGTCCCGCTCAGGTACAAGATCACCGGTCGCACGTCCACGATGCCGCGCTCGAAATCTTCCATTTGATCGAACGCCGACACGGCATGGAAAATCCTGCCGAGCGGCCCGGTGGGAAACAGGAACGTCAGCCAGTTCAACACGATCAGCATCATGAACACGACCGCAAAGGACATCAACGCGGCGGCGACCTGGCTCTTGGTCATCGAAGACGCCAACAAACCGACCGCGATGAAGAATTGCCCGATCACAATCACGCCGAGATACCCGCTGAAGATCGGGCCCAAATCGAGCATCGCCTCGCTGCCGGTGAAATGCCGCACAATCAGGACGTAGAAACCCGTCAGCGCCCACATCATCGCGTATAGCACGACCGCGCCGAGAAATTTTGCGAGCACGACCTCGAAATCCGTCACCGGCGCGGTCATCAGCATCTCCAGCGTGCCCGCGCGTTTTTCCTCCGCCAACAATCGCATGGTGATCATCGGCACGACCACGAGCGACGGGAGCCAGAACATGCTAAACAAAATCTTCATGGCGGTCATCTGGGTCGGTCCGGTGTTCAGGTAGCGAATGACCACGGCAAACGTCACACCCATCACCAGCAGGAAAAACATCAGCGCCACGTATCCCAGGACGGACGCGAAATACGCGTTCAATTCCCGACGCAGCAGGGGCGGCACATTCGTCATCGCAGCACGCTCCGTCGCTGTTCGCGCCGTTCCTCTTCGGCCTCGTCCTCCTCGTGCGTGATCTGCACGAAAATGTCCTCCAACGTCGTTCGCGAGCGCGTCAATTCGCGCAACGTCCATCCATTGCTGGCCACCGCCTGATACACTTTCTCGCGCGGGTCGGTGCCGGGTTTGGGCGTCAACATCACCCACACATAACCGTCCTCGATCAACTTGGCCTCGACCGATTCGATATTCTCGACCGCCCGCAGTTTGGCCTGCACTTCCGAGCCGGGCCCGCGGACCTCGACGTGGATCGATCCGCCCGCATTCAGCGTCTTTGTCAGACCGTCGGGCGTGTCCGAAGCGAGGATGCGTCCGTGGTGAATGATAATGACGCGGTTACAGGTCATTTCCACTTCGGGCAGGATATGCGTTGAGAGCAGAATGGTATGGCGTTTGCCGAGGTCCTTGATGAGCTGGCGGACCTGGCGGATTTGCACGGGGTCGAGGCCGATGGTCGGCTCGTCCAAGATCAACAGGTCGGGCTCGGCCAGCAGCGCGTCCGCCAGACCGACGCGTTGCCGATAGCCTTTGGAAAGATGCCCGATAATCCGATGCGCCACGTCCTTGATCCCGGTCAGCTCCATGACCTCCGGAATGCGCTCGAGGCGCTCGGCGCGCGGCAGCCCTTTCAGCTTCGCGCGGAACCTCAGGTACTCGCTCACCCGCATGTCCGTGTACAACGGGTTGTTTTCCGGCATGTACCCCACCCGTTTCCGCACTTCCAGCGAGTTTTCAAACACATCCAGCCCCGCCACGTGGACGCGCCCCGACGAGGCGGGAATAAAACCGGTTAGAATCCGCATCGTCGTGCTTTTGCCCGCGCCGTTCGGGCCGAGGAACCCGACGATTTCGCCACGCTGAACCTCGAACGAAACGCCGTTGAGCGCGGTCGCGCCCGCGTAACGCTTCGTCAGGTCTTCCACTTTGATCATCGGTTGCATGACACAGCGAGAAACTGCCCCGAAACTCCGTGCGACCTCCTCCTCCATTCCTTCAGCCGGAAAGTACCCGTGTTTCTAGCACATCGGCATAGACATTGGCAAGAGGCGGAGTGTTCAACCGCGCAGGGGGCGGATCGAGCACAAACGAAACAAGGACGGGCAAAGCGCCCGTCACCGCGCGACTGCATCAGGCTGGAGAGCCGATCACTTCTTCACTTCTTCACTACGGGGCCAGACAGGTTGCGGGAGCTGCCAGATTTTCACCGTGCCGTCCGCGCTGGCGCTGGCAACAAACCGGCCGCTCGGGCTCACGGCAACGCCCGACACCGCGCCCGTGTGCCCGGCAAACGAGCGAATCTCGGTCCCGGTGCTCACGTCCCAAACCTTCACCGTCCGATCCTCGCTGCCGCTGACCGCAAACCGTCCGTCGCGCGTGAACGCTACGCTCCGCACCGTTTGGCTGTGTCCCTTGAGCTGCTCGACTTCACGGCCATTGTCCAAATTCCAGATGCGCACCACCGCGTCCTTGCCGCCGCTCAATCCAAATTGCCCATCAGGACTGAACGCCACGCACGTCACCGCCGCAAATCCGGTGCGAAACGTCCGCGTCTCCTGTCCCTTCGCTACGTCCCACAATTTCAGCGAGTCATCCTCGCTCCCGCTCAGAGAGGAATCGCCCGTGGGACTGAACGCCACGCTGGTCACGCGCCACCCATGCCCCGCAAACGCGCGCACCATCCCCAGCCCGGGCACACTCCACAGTTTCACCTGATTGTCGTCCGCGGCGCTGGCGGCAAATTTTCCATCCCCACTGAAGGCGACCCCGGCGATCTTCCAACCGAGTCCGTCCGTCGCGCGCAATTCGCGTCCCGACGCCACATCCCACAACCTCAGGGTACTATCGTTGCTCCCACTCACCGCCATCGACCCGTCCGGGCTGAACGCCACGCCTGTGACGCCGGCCTTGTGGCCGGTAAACGTCCGTACCTCCCGGCCCGTCGCCGGCTCCCACAACCTCAACGTGCCGTCCTCCCCGCCGCTGAGCAGGTACGCGCCGCTCGGACTGTACGCCACGCTCGTCACCGCGCCCTTGTGACCCGCCAGCGACCGCACTTCGCCGCCATAAGCGGCCGAAACCTCGTCGAGCAGTTTCTTCGTTCGCGCCTGGTTCGGGATCAGGTCCTCCACGCGATTCGCCAACTGCCGCGCCGTCTCGTAATCCTTCTGTTGCAACGCGTGCTCCGCCCCGGCCAGCAACGGCGCGGCTTCTTCCCAATCGATCTCGTTCATCAACGCCCGCGAACGCGCGCACCGGGCAATCGCCCGGGCCTGGTCGATTTTTCCCTGGCGAACCATCTCCATCGTGGCTGCCGTCAATTCGCGCAACACGCCCGGCTGGGCAATCAGCAGGTTCAGCGCGTGTTGGCCGCCCATGCTGTCGGGTCCCATGGGCAATCGGTGGTCGCGAACTTCCGCCGCGGCGGCAACCCACAGATGTTGACCCTCCTGCGCCACAACAAAATACGGTTCGCCGAGTTGTTTGAGGAGGACCCGGCCATCCTTCTTGGTTTTCACGACGCTCAACCCCTTGGGCAGCGTGAGCGTGTTGAAGAACTCGCTGTACACCGACTCCGAGAGTGTGTTCTTGAGGTCCTGATGCACCGCCAGCGTGCCCAGCGCCTTGGCGACCGCCGCTTCGTCCACGATCTTCACGGCAACGCCCCCCGCCGGGCCGTCGGGTGAACGGAGTGTGATTTCAACCGGCCCGCTGAGTTCTTCGACCCTCTGCTGGATGCAGCCGAACGCGCATAGGGCGACAAAAAGAGACACAAATTTCCTGATCTGTAGGCTCATCTCCTATTATATAGAGCAGCGGATGTGCCAGCATGGCCCGCCAGACCCGATTCTTTCGGCACCGGAAGCGACCTTTTTGGCCGCGAACCCTCCCCTTGTCGCCGCAGTGCCGAACGCGGCGCTACCCGTGCCGATCTGTCTCAATCCGCGGCTCGAACCGCACGCGCCCCGTCACCCTCCCCAACCGATCACTTGCTACCACGCCCCAGAGGCTCGCCGGTCACCGCCCGCCGTGGTTGAGGTGAACGATTCCAAGAGCAATGAGTGCCACCGGCAACAGGATGTCCCAGTAGAAAAAATATCCGGCATTCCCGGGCCTAAAGTTCCTGCCGTTGACCATCTGCCGGGCATGTCCGACCGCGCATCCCCATCCGAAGATCGTCACCATCAGGATCGTCGCCAGCCAAAAAGTGCCTCCAAACCGACCGCACAGAACTCCCAAAATACCCATCCCCAGGTCGGCGAACCCCACCTCGAGCTGAAACGGATGACCCTTGCTCCAGCCGATGTACTCGGCAACTTGGTCGCCAAAAAACAAATGCGCGATCGCCCCCCCGACCAGTTGCCAGCCGCAGGCGTACACCAAAAGATTCCTCAGCACAATGGTCGCCCAGAACTGCGCGTCCCCGTGCTTGTGCCAATCCGAAATGGAATACACCACCGCAAGAACCACGGGGATACAGACGGAGTATTTCGCGAGCGTGCTCTTCATCCGTCAACCTGGCCTCAGCGCTTGACCGGCCACGAGCTTACCCTTCGCCCCGCCACACATGCAACCCGACATTTCCCAGTTGTACGTAAGCCGCCTTTGTAGCCGCGCCTCTGTGAGGCGCGTCCCGGTCCTCCGGCGTGCCGTCCGGTGCAGCCGCGCGCGGACTCGCCAAGCCGAGTAGACGCGACATCGTCGTGCCCCTGTCGCAACCCTTTCGCGGTGCGGATCGCTTCCTGTCACAGACGGGCATTGATGGGGGCGTGGACGGGTTGCGTTTTGAGTGATTCCCCTGCATACTGTGGGTGCAACCGCGGCCACTGAGTTTCCTGACCGTGAAAGGAGATTCAACATGCTCAAAGTAAACGACGAATGCCTGAATCTGATCTTCCGTGACGCACGCACGCATAGCAACTGGCTGGACAAGCCCGTTGACGACGCGCTGCTTGCCCAAGCCTACGACCTCGCCAAGATGGGGCCCACGTCGGCCAACATGTGCCCGATGCGGATCGTATTCGTCAAGTCGCAGGCCGCCAAGCAGAAGTTAAAGCCGGCCCTGTCCGCAGCCAATGTGGACAAGACCATGGCCGCACCCGTCACGGCCATCGTCGGCATGGACGTCCATTTCTATGAGAAACTGCCCGAATTGTACCCGCATGTGGACGCCAAGGCCTGGTTCAAAGACTTGCCGGAGAATGTGCTGGAGTACATGGCGCTGCGCAACGGATCGCTTCAGGGCGCCTACTTTATCCTGGCGGCTCGCTCGCTCGGTCTGGATTGCGGACCAATGTCCGGCTTCGATAACGCGAAGGTGGACGCCGCGTTCTTCGCCGGGACCACGGTCAAATCAAACTTCCTCTGCAACCTCGGTCACGGCGATCCAGCCAGGCTCCATCCGCGCAACCCGCGTCTCGCTTTTGAAGAAGGCTGTCAGATCGTGTGATTCATCTGGCCGTGAACCCGCGCCCTCTCGGAGGCCCACGTTTACCCCGATTCCCAGATCGGGGCTTCCGCCTGCACTGAGGCTCCCGAATGTGTCGTGGCCGCCGGCCTTTTGTAGCCGCGCGCGGACTCGCCGAGAGGCCGCCTCGTCGTTCCTAGGCGGCAAAGCGCGGCCCCGTCGCCTTTCCGGTTGTACGGTAGGGCGCGGTGGCCCGCCGCTCGCACGGGTGAAGTCTGGGTCGCTGATTTTCGTCTCGCCGCGCTCATTTCCTAAACGCATCGAGCCGGACGGAGTTCACCCCCTCTGATCGCTGATACCTAGTATTACTAGGTGTCAGGCCGGCACATGATACATTGCAGTGCCATGTATCGTGCAGTTTGGGACTACCGCGCTTTCAGCGAGACATTGGCCACTTTCTTGCCGGATGGCCCCTGCCGCCGTTCGCCGCACACCACGAAACAATCTGTTGCTATTCCCGCAATCAGTCCTACACTGGCAGCGGAGAGTTGAGCGACCCTCTCGTCAAGTAAGATTGTTTCTGGGAGAAATACCCACCCTTGGGAACGGCTCGTGGGTTTAAAAACGAGAGATGAGCCTCGACTCTCCTTTCGTTTTCAGCCGCCGTGGCCCCCGCCGTTGCGTCCCGCCGCCTGGACCCCCGAGTCCCTGTTGGGAGACTACGGGTTTTGAAAGTTGTGAAGTGTTACCCCGCCGGTCCCCGATACCTCGTACTACCAGGCGTCAGCCCGGCACCTGATACATTGCAGTGCAATGTATCGCGATGGAGGGCCACGTTTACCCCGAATCCCTTTCGGGGCTCCGCCTGCACTGAGGCTCTCGAATGTGTCGTGGCCGCCGACTCTTGTAGCCGCGAAACATTTTTGCGGAAAGAACACACGGCGAACTGGCAGGAGTATCAAGGCGCGGGCCGACACCTGCCACAGACGGGCATCGATGAGGGGGGACGAGGATGGGTTGCGTTTTGAGTGGCTCTCCTGCATACTGTGGACGCATGAACCAGAATGGATTCTGGTTCGTGTCGAGCAAACTCGACAAGGAGAGCAAGATGGCAAAGCGTGATGTGATGGAGATTGCAATCAAGGTCATGGGGCTTGCTCTCCTGTTTTTCTTTTTGCAAACGATTTCTCTCGCGGGAGCAGCCATTTCGTCCGGTGGCGCAAAATACATCGCCAACAGGACCGCCTACATCTTGTTCTCGTGCCTCACCACCCTCCTGTATCTGGGCTTCGCGCTGCTTTTCCTTTGTAAAGGAAGGCGCATCGCTGAGATGTTGATGAGCGAGTCCGGCAACGACCCCATCCAGAACCGGGAGTCCCTTGCTCCCCATGCCCAACTGCTCTTTTGGGTCAGGATTCTTGGGCTGTACTTCTTTGTGTCGGGCATCGTGAGTTTGGTGTCAGATTTCTTGTCGGCTGCGTTCACCGTTTACAACACCTTTTGGTGGACACGCATAATTGGACACGTCATTCAACTCGCGCTGGCACTTGGCTTCATCTTCCGAACCAAACGAGTGGCTCAGTTGGTTGAAAAAGGCTCCTAGCCGTTTCTCCGCAGTGTCCGCCGAACGATGGCAGGGAGTGACCATGTCCCCCGGGCTGACATCGCTTAGTTGTTTCGCCAGCCGCAAAATCCGGTTCGCATTTTCACGCCGCTGGAGTATATTCGACTATAATCTGGAGAAGCACGCGATGGCACTGACCCGCTACGGCGAACTGCGCAACGAACTCATGCGTCGGAGTTTTCCGAATACCTTCGCGCCCGTCGTCCTCCGCGATGCCGACAGCAATTACGTCCCGATCCCCGTCAGCGAACGACTCGTCCAATGCATCTGGTACGATCAACGCGTCAACTCCGGCTCGTTGCGGACCACCGATGGCCGCGCTGTCCGCGTGGTGTTCCAAGGGTGGTGGAACCTCGAAGCCGGCCCCGATTTTCGGCACGCCACGCTCCAGATCGGCGACGAGCCCGAGCACACCGGCGATATCGAGATCCATCTGCGCGCCGAGGATTGGGATCATCACGGGCATGAACACGACCGCCACTTCAACGACGTCATCCTGCACGTCGTGTTGTGGGAAGCGCGCAGCCAACACGTCCCGCGGACGCGCGCGGGCCAGATCATCCCGCAAATCGTGATCCAGCATCAGTTGGACAGTCCGCTCGAGCAACTCTACGACGAGCTCGATCTCGACTCGTATCCGCACAACGTCGGCAACCATCACGGACAATGCAGCCATGTGTTGCACGCGCTGCCTCCCGAATCGCTCGCCGCCCTGCTCGATACCGCCGGCGAAGAACGGTTCGCGGCCAAAGTCCGCCGGTTCCTGCGCTGGATCCATCGGGTGGGTCCCGAACAGGCGTTCTACGAAGGCTGGATGGAAGCGCTCGGCTACAAAGCCAACAAGGCCGCGTTCCGACTCCTCGCCCAGCGCGTTCCCGTGTCCGACATCAACGACCACCGGTCGCACCTCGGGCCGATCCTGTTCGGTGTCGCCAATTTTCTTCCGACGGGCGCGCCGACAGCACGCAACACCGCCGCCGCCGCGCACGTCAGGCGACTGTGGAACGCCTGGTGGAAATTGCGGCCCGACAGGGAAGACCGCATCCTGCCCGCCGGCGCGTGGCGATTTCCCGGCGTCCGTCCCGCTAATCATCCCCATCGACGGCTCGGCGCCGCCGTCGCGTTGCTGAAGAAACATCCGAAGTTGATGGAGAAGGTCGTCGGCGCGGTCGAGAGCGGCGGCGATCCGGCCACGTTTTTCTCCGAGATTCGCGATGACTACTGGAGCCGCCATTTCACCCTGGGCGGCAAGACGCAGTCGCGGGCGAGCGAGTTGATCGGCCTCGACCGCGCCCGGGAAATCGTCGCCAACATCGCGCTGCCGTTCGTCGCCGCCTACGCGGAAAGCAATGGCGACGCCAAACTGTACGAAGCGGCGAAGACCGGTTATTCACGCCTGCCCGCCGCGCCGTCCAACAGCATCCTGCGCCTCGCCGCCAGCCAGTTGTTCGACAACGCGCCGCTCGCGCGCCGTGCGACCAAGACGACGCGCCAACAGCAGGGCCTGATGCAGGTCTTTCATGATTTTTGCGTGAACGACAAGTCCGGTTGCCGTCACTGCCAGTTTCCGGATCTCGTGAGTCGTTGGGCGTCGGTCTCAAAGTAAGAACCGCGGCGGCAGAGTCTCAGTGACGAATGTGGCCGCGCGACCGCAACCAGGCCACGAAGGCAACCACCGCAATCGCCACCGCCGCGATCACGATGACCCGCAACAGTCCGTCGCTCTTTGATATGCTTCGCGTACCGCCTGACTTTGCGACCCGCGCCGGCGGGAACAATTCGCGATCCAGCGCTTCCGCCGCGCCGGTCACTTCGGCCAGCGACGTGAATTGCTTCCGACCTTCCGCTCCCAGCATTCCCTCCACGAACTCGCTCACGGGTTTGGTGACCGGTCCGATGTCGTTGGTGAGCGTGGCCATCATCACCGCCAGATTGATCACGTCCTCTTGAGCCGACGGACTCGCGGGCATTTCGGCGGGAGCAACGTTGATGAGCTTGACAGTGCCATCCTTCGCGGTGAGCACGTTCTTGTCCGCGGGCGGCTGGTGCGGGACATTCCGTTGCCAGAGAAAATCCAGCGCGCGCGCCGCGCCCGCAATCGCCAGCAACAGCCGGTGTTCGTCCACCGCGTCGCCCTTGCGCAAGAACCGCGCCAGCGGCGGCCCGTTCATGTACTCCATCGCGCAGAAGTACGTCCCGTCCGATTGTCCGACTTCGTACACCGTGACGAGATGGGGATGCATCAGCGAGGCATCCGCGCGCGTCTCCTCCAGAAAATGCTCGATCTTGCCCGGCAGCGCGGCAATCCCCGGCGATAACACCCGCACCGCCACCGTCCGCCCCATCGTCGTCTGGACCCCGCGGTACACCTTGCCCCAGCGGCTGATGCCGATCGGCATCCCAATCACGTAACCGCGCAGCGTCCGGCCGACGAGCGGGTCGGATGTCGACGACGGTTCGGTCATGGTGATCCCTCCGGCGACGGGACCGGCGCCAGCGGCCGCATCGATGGCGGCACGGCGGCGACGTCCTGCATCACGCGGTGATAGTACGTGCGCACCACAAATCCCGCCAGTTCACGCGCCGTCCCCGGAAACCGCACCGTGAAGTTCTTCGTCGAGAAATTCTCCCACGACGGAATGGGCAGCCAGACCGGTTTGCCCCACCCCACGCCCGGCCCCGCGCCCTCGACCGTCGCGAATTGCACGGCGATGGCGACCGACGCCGTATTCAGTTCGCGTTCGCCCGCCTGCGCTTTCGCCTGGATGGTCACGGTGGCCACATCGCCATTGTCGCTGCGCTCGACCCGCGCCAGACGAATCACGTGGTTCAACAACGGCGGCTCAACAATTGCCGTCGCGACATGATCGCCCGATCCGGCAGGCCCGTTGAAACCGGAAGCGGACGGCGACGAGGAACCGGATGCCGACGCGACCGCCTGGTCCGACGGCGTGCTGCGAACCACGTCCAATCTCACCCTCCTCGGCCGGTCTTCGGAGAAAATCCGACCCAGCAGCGCGATTTCGCCAACAATCACGGCGCCGACGACAGCGACCGCGAGAACCTGCAACGAGTCGATGGGACGGCGTCGCTGCTTGACGCCGCCGTCGTGCACGAACTCAAACCGCAGATGCACCGGGCCGATTTCCAATTCGTCCCCGGACGACAGCCGCTGGTCCGTGATGGCCTGGCCGTTGACGTACACGCCGTTCGGGCTGTCCAGGCCGCGCAGGTAATAACCGTCCAACCGCCGCTCGATGGTCGCGTGATGGTCGCCCACGCCCGGCTCGGCCAGTTGTACGTCGCAATCCGCGCGGCGGCCGATAATCGCCGACGGACGGTCGATCAGCAGCGGTCCCCGTGATGCGAAACGCTCTTGGAAAAGCAGTCGGTACATGTCCCAGCCGCTATAATATCACAGCGCGCCCGCGCGCCCACAATTTTTCCGTGTGGAAATTCACCCCCGTCATGGATAGACTACACCACACCGATGGAGTTCCCATGCCAACATTGCGGCCAACGCGTCGTCCTCGCCGCGCTCCCGGCCGCGCCCCAGGTCGAATGTCCAGCCTGTGGCCGGTTGACGAACGTCCCGCACCCGCCGACGGATTCGCCCGCCCATCACCGCGCGCATCCGGCGGATCACCGGCCATCATCGAGACGGCGACGATTGCGCCGCATCTTCGAACCCATCCCCCGACCGTTTGTGTACCTCGTCGGCGCGTCGCTGGTGCTCGTGATGCTGGCGCCATTCTGGATCTACCTCGTGGAGGAGCGCCTCGACCATCGTCCGCCGGTCCTGAGCGATGACGCCATCTCGATTCCCGTGCCGACCGCGTCGGAGACCAATCTCCCGCCGCCCGTGATCGGAGAACCGCGCGCCGAAGTCACCAACGCGATCGACGAATTCCTCGGCATCCGTCTGGACGCCAATCCCGAGCAACTCCAGCAACGGTTCACCCTCCGCCTGCAGAACACCCGGGGCATGGTCCCCGAAGTCTACGAAGTCACCGGGGCCGGCGCCGTTGACTCCGCCACGATGCATTTCTACAACAACCTCCTCAAGGAATTCTGGGTCGACGCGCGCCCGCGCCGCGTCGCGCCCGACCGCATCGAGAAGGAATTGCGGCAAGAATTCGGCGAACCCAGGAGCCGCGCCCTCCAGTCGGGCAAATCCGGCGGCGAACGCCCCGGTCTCGGCTCGTTTACCGCCGTGCCGGGCATCGAGGCCGGCGCGGACCGGGAGAAACGACTGGCCGCGTTCCCCTACCGCGTGGACATTTCGTGGTCGGACGATCAGACCCGCGCCGACGCGAGCATCTACTACACCTCGGACAAACCGGACCGTTGCGATTCGCTGTTGACCATGCACATCAGCGCCGCCGAGTGGCTCAACAACAATCGCCGGCCACTCGGCATGATGACCACAACGTTTCCCCCCGCGTCCACAAATACCCTTCTCGACCAGACCAACGAGCCGCTGCAGCAACTGTTTCCCAGCCCCTGACACTGCCGCCGAATTGTCGCCCCGACAACCGATGTCGCGGTGCGTTCTCGCCGTGAAACGCTTGCGGACGCAAACCGCCGCTGCTAAACTTCCCTCGGTCATGCCCCCCACTACCACGATGAGCGCGCCAACGTCGCACCAGCCGGTCACCCGGTTGCCCGCGGGACCGCGCCCGGACGGGTTGCGCATCCTGTTCGTCTCGTCCGAGTGCGTGCCGTTCGCCAAAACCGGCGGCCTCGGCGACGTGGTCGCGGGATTGCCCAAGGCCCTGCGCCGGCTCGGACACGACGCGCGCATCCTCATCCCCCTGTACTCGTCCATCGACCGCGCAAAGTATGCCATCAAACCCGTCGGCACTGCCTGCGTCCACATGGGCGCGGGCAGCGAACACTGGGTCGGCATCCACCACACCCTCCTCGACGACGAGGTGCCGGTCTGGTTCCTCGATTTCGACGCCTACTTCGGTCGCCCGGGCATTTACGACGGCCCGTTCGGTCATCACATGGACAACGCGTTCCGCTTCGGCCTCCTCTCGAAAGCCGCGCTCCAGATTTGCAAGGATCTCCAGTTCATCCCCCACGTCATGCACGCACACGACTGGCCCACGGCGATCCTGCCGGCCCTGCTCAAAACCTGGGACCGCATTCTCTCGCCGCTCTCGAACACCGCCAGCGTGCTCACCATCCACAACATCGGCTACCAGGGCAAGTACGACGCGAACGTCATGCCCTACCTCGGCCTCGGCGCGGAACATTTCACCTCCGACAAATTCGAGGACTTCGGCAAGACGAACCTGCTCAAGGGCGGCATCTGGTTCGCCGACGCGCTGACCACAGTGTCGCCCACGCACGCCAAGGAAATCCTCGGCCCGATCGGCGGTCAGGGCCTGGCGATGTACCTGAACAACCGCCGCGCCGATCTCTTCGGCATCCTCAACGGCGCGGATTACACCCGCTGGAACCCGGCCACCGACCCGCTCATCCCGGAAAAATTCTCGCCCAAGGACATGACCGGCAAAGCCGCCTGCAAAGCCGCGCTCCAGCGTCGCTTCAATCTCGAAGTTCGCCCCGATCTGCCCGTCTTTGGCATCGTCAGCCGATTCGCCCACCAGAAAGGGTTCAACCTCCTCCGCGAAGCACTGCCGCCTGCCCTCAATAACATGGTCATGCAATGCGTCATCCTCGGCAACGGCGATGCCGACACGGAAAACTTCGTCCACTGGCTCGGCGCGGCCTATCCCGGCCGCGTCGGCTCTCACATCGGCTACTCCGACGAGCTCAGTCACCTGATCGAAGCCGGCAGCGACTTCTTTCTCATGCCGTCCCTGTACGAACCCTGCGGCCTCAACCAGATCTACTCGCTCAAGTACGCCACCCTCCCCGTCGTCCGCGCCACCGGCGGCCTCGACGACACGGTCGAGAACTACAGCGAAGCCGCCGGCACCGGCACCGGCTTCAAATTCTGGGAACCCTCCGGTCTCGCCCTCTACTGGTGCATCGGCTGGGCCGTGTCCACCTGGTTCGACCGCCCCCACCACATCACCAAGTTGAGGCAACAAGCCATGGCCCAAAACTTCGATTGGGCCACCTCCGCCCGCCAATACGCCAACGTCTACCACCATGCCCTCCAAAAACGCGCCTCCGCCCCCGCCTGAATTTCACAGCCGGCGCGGGTGACGAGCCGTTTTGCATTCCCCTCGCCCTCTTAAGGGAGAGGGTCAGGGTGAGGGTTCATTTCCTCGCCGCGCCGTACCCCGACCGAACCCATCCAGAGGGGGAGCCGAGTCTTCGGAGCCAAAGCGGCACTAGCCGCTGAGACGCGCCGAGTGTGTGCTGTCGGCGCAAACGTGACCACGTCGTGCCCAGGTCGCAAAGGATTAAGGTGAGGGGTACGGTCCTTTCTGCGCCCGTCTTCTGTCTCCTGACTCCTGGATTCTGGATTCTGACTCATGACCTCGGCCCCCTCCACCTCTCTCCCGGCATACGGTGTTTACCCCATTGTGGCAATTCTCGGGCAAGGCTAACTTTGCTCTGTTGGTGGCTTTGTGCTGACCACCGAATGCTGCCTCACCGAGGTGACGGAGTACAACACTCCGTCCGTCTCCCCGGGGGCTACGGCGGCGGCATGGACTACCAGGCCCATAACGATTCGTTAACTGTTCAGACCACGCCATGAGTTCGGGGCGGTCGATCAGGCGGCCCACACGCTCGTGGCAGAAAGTAAACTAATGCTTGAGATGGATGAGATGGAACCGGTTTCCGATGCGGTCAAAGTCCCTTTACGCATCAAGGTCAATTATCTGGAGCCGGCGCAGCTACGCATTCCCGGCCCCGAACTGCTCATCAACGTGGTGAGAAGGCGTGTCCGCCAGCTCATCCAGGGGCATCACCCTCTGACGCAGACCGATGCGCGGATGGATTTCTCCGATATCGCCCTGAAGGAAATCGCCGAGGGCAAGCTCTCCTACGAACTCGACAACGAAGAAGTCGAGGCCGTGCCTGCGGTCGCCAAACTGCACGACGGAGCCACGCCCGAGCGCTTTTGATTTTCCGCCTTCTTCGCGACCGATGGTTCTGACGGTAGGGACGCGCTGCCGCGCGTCCTACTGTAGCGGCGCTCTATGAGCGTCGGTCATCACGCCGTTCGTCGTTGGTAGGGCGCTCGCGCCGCGCGCGCCGTCGGCCCCGCATAAACATTCCGACACCGTCACTCCCACATGGCCGTGTAGCGTCCGCTGTCCACAGCGGAATCCCTTTTGATCCGCCGCCCGTCAGGGCCGCGCCGCCCCGCGCTCCGTAACTTCAATAGAAGAGGGGTTAACGGTGAGGAGGAAGGTAGATGACACGGCTTGGCTTTGCCAAAAATCAAGGATGATGTGTGTTATTCGAGTGGGATTAGCGCTGTCCAGATTCGATTTGGTTGATTAGCTCTACTACAAAGCAAGATGGGGTGATGGCCGCGAGTTTCCCCCCTGTTTCATCGGCAATGTTGCCGTGAACGATTCCATAGCACTTCGGTTGGCCAGCACGTATTACCACGCTGCCATTCAGTTCGGGCAGAAGAAAATCCCAGACGGGGCCACCACTGAGGCCTCCTACAGTCGGGTCTTGGAGAAGGAAGAAAAGCGCAGGCTTATTGGTATCGAAGCGTTGCATAGTTCGGAGGCCACTCGCAGACTTGGACTCTTTAAAAATTGGAGAATTGGGGAAGCTGAGAAATACAGACGTGGGAAAACCTATCGTTGTGAGCATTACGTAGTGAGGAGGGGCCGTCTTTTGAGATTCGAGGGAGTTTATGGGGAAGCAACGGTTTGCGAACAAATTGACGGTGTTTTGTCGGGGTTCAATCGGGACAGCGGCGACATCGGCTTGGGAATGTGCGGTGAACCAAACTCCAGATTGAAGCAAGCTAGTCAGGGGCAAATCTGTGGGGGTGTCGCGTTCGGGGTCGAAGACAATGTGGGAATTAGGAGATAGGATTTTAGAAACGTGCTCTGCCGTTACCAAATAGGGGCGGTAGTTGGTCGTAGCGACGAAGAACCCCGTTCCAGATTCTACGTGAAGAACGGGTTGATTATTTGTGGAAGGGGTAATGCTGGCGTTGTAAAGTAGGACGACGCAAGGTGCATAATCATCCGCTGCAGCGGCGCGAGACGTAACAGGTGCGGCAAAAGTAAGGACAAGGGCAAGGGCAAGGGTTTGAACCGGTCCCGGTTGTGGGGAAAATTGAAGAATTGGCGGAGCTCTCATATGCCTGTATTGTCTTTCAACTAGCGAGAACACACTACGCGGTCACGCAGACGAGTCAAGGGCGAAGGGTGGATGGTGTGGTTCACCCGGGTAAGAGAATTTCGGTCCGGTCCACCCACCGCCCCATTTCCACCCAGCCTCCCCACCGACTTACGCCTGACGGTCGAAGAACGGATTCTTACCGGTGACGCTCAACGGAATTCCCAGCGCCTGTTTGACGTTCGGCCATGCCTGGTGGAATTGGGTTTCGGTCCAATCATTGATCCATTTCCAACCAACCTCCCCATCGCCTTATGGGTCTCGCTTTTGTCGTTGGGACTTGGGGCCAGGTCTAATCATTGGTACATTTCCACACAATTTTCTCTTCGTCATGCCATGATACCTATGTAACATATGTATCAGCCTCTCGCCGCCTGCGTGCCCGCCAGAGCTTTAGCCACGGCGGGACTGCTCCTTCGGCGACCTCCCGACCGGATCCCCTGTTCCAGACTTTTGACCTCTGTCTCCTGACTGCTGAATTCTGACGTCCTGATTCGTCGCCACAACATCATGATACCTGTGTTTCATATGTATCCAACCTCTCACCGCACTTGATCTTCCGTGCATCGTTTCACCCTTGCCTTGCCCGGCGCGGTATGATACATATGTAACATATGCACGAGCCGCATTCGCGCCGACCCACGACCCGGCCGACGGACTCCCCCTTGCGCCTCTGGCCAACACATCCGTTCCGGCGCCGGAAGAAGTCGGTTCGTGGCGATTTGATGGCCCAGATCCGGAAAGGCACGACGGCCTGGATTGTCTTGGCCACGCTGGAAAAGCGCGGCGAACTTTATGGATACGGGCTGCGTCGCGAGGTGGAAGTAAATTCCAAGGGGTTGTTTCCAATCAACGAAGGGCCGCTCTACCCGTTGGTGAGAAAAATGGAGCGCGAAGGCTGGCTCTCGTCGCGGCGGGCGGAGGTCGCCGGCCGCGAGAGACGATATTATCGCATCCGCGCCCCCGGCCGCCAGGTTCTCGCCCAATACCGCCGCGAATGGCGCTTGCTGTCGTCCGTCCTCCGCTCTCTCGGCTGCCTCCACGCGTAAGGCGTGCAGCACTGGTGAAAGAAGGAATTGCGGCCAGTCCCAACCATCGACCCAGCCGCAAGCTCCCCGCGGACCTACGCCTGACGGTCGAAGAATGGATTCTTGCCGGTCACGCTCAACGGAATCCCCAGCGCCTGTTTGACCTTCGGCCCGAGCAGGCCCAGGTCCAGGCACGCGCGACCGATGGAAAACATAATCCGGTTGTCCATGTGGAACCGCCCCGCCACTTCCGCCGCCGAACCGGTGGCGATGCCGAGGTCAATCGAGTTGAACGCGCACACGCCGTCCGCCTCCTCCAACTCTTCGCACGACGGCTGGCCGCAGAACCCGCAATTCAATCCCGCCGTATTCGCTTCCACGCCGACGACCACCACCGCCGGTGAATTCTCAATGTTGCCCGCGTCACGCGCAAAGCTGGGCCGAGTCTCTTTCGCGGCGATCTCGCGCATCTTGGCGACGACCTTGCGCCTCGTCGGTTCGTCGTCAATCGCCAGGGTCTTGATGTTGTCGATGCCGCGCGTCTTCGGCGCTGTCCGCGCCGCCGCGGCCATCAATGTCGCCACCTGCAGCGCCGCCGATTTCTCCAGTTCCACTGAAGTTTTCATCGGGAAAAACCATACGCACCGCCGCCGTCCGAAACAAATCAAAACCGCGACGATGGAACTGCGAACCGACGCCAGCTGACACCGCGCACGACGAGCGCGCAGCTGACGCTCGCAATCGCCGGGAGATGTCGATCACCTCAGGAAAAAACTACGTCATTTCACGTCGCGGATGGCGGCCTTGACCTTCGCCACCAACTCCGCCGGGATCTGCGTGATCCCGTGCGCCGTCCGTGCGTGCTCCGCCACCTTCTTCATCAACTCCGCTTCGTTCTCCGCGCGCGCTTCGAAATCGCACGCCACACCAACGTCCAGACACTTGATGCTTTTTGCCATAACTGCCTCCGAGTAGTTGATGTACAAATTACCCAGAATTCCGACAACGTCCAGCGAGATATTTGGGAAGGAATCGACATCACATTTCCACAGCTGTCTTCTGTCCGCCCTCGCCTGCGTTCGCGGGTAGGACTTGCGGCGCTGGCGCGCACCCGATATAGTCCCGACGTTTCCCATGCCTGAATTACGCAAAAAATATCCGTTCGATAAGATCGAGCCGAAATGGCAGCGCTACTGGGCCGAGCACAAAACGTTCGCCGCCCGCGACCCCTCGACTTCGCTCGGGGCAGGCGACGCCGCGAAGAAGAAGCTCTACGTGCTCGACATGTTCCCCTACCCCAGCGGCGCGGGCCTCCACGTCGGCCATCCCGAAGGCTATACCGCGACGGACATTTATTGCCGCTTCCAACGGATGCGCGGGGTCAATGTCCTCCATCCGATGGGCTGGGATGCGTTCGGCCTGCCCGCCGAGCAATACGCGATCGACACCGGCACGCACCCCGCCGTCACCACCAGAAGCAACATCGACAATTTCCGTCGCCAGATCCAGATGCTCGGCTTCTCGTACGATTGGGACCGCGAAGTCGATACCACCGACCCCGAATACTACAAATGGACCCAGTGGATCTTCCTGCAGCTATTCAAGAAGGGCCTCGCCTACGAAGCCGAGGTGCCCGTGTGGTGGTGCGAAGGGTGCAAGGCCGTCCTCGCGAATGAAGAGGTCAATGCCGACGGCACGTGCGACCGCAAAGGCCACAAAAACGTCTATCGCCGCCCGCTTCGCCAATGGATTCTCAAGATCACCGCATACGCCGAGCGATTGCTGAAAGATTTGGACCTGGTGAACTGGCCCGAATCGATCAAGGAACAACAACGTAACTGGATCGGTCGCAGCGAAGGCGCATCCGTCCAGTTCAAGGTTCACGGTTCCGAGTTGACCATCGAGATTTTCACGACGCGACCCGACACGCTTTATGGCGCGACGTACATGGTACTCGCACCCGAGCACCCATTTGTCGACAAGGTCACCACGCCCGCGCAACAGGCCGCCGTCAGCGCCTATCGCACCGACGCCGCCCGCAAGAGCGAATTGGAACGCACGCAGTTGGACAAGGAAAAGACCGGCGTATTCACCGGCGGGTTCGCCATCAATCCAGTCAACAACGAGAAGATCCCGATCTGGGTCGCTGATTACGTGATGATGGGTTACGGCACCGGCGCCATCATGGCCGTCCCCGCGCACGACGAGCGCGATTTCGAGTTCGCCAAGAAGTTTGGACTGGAAATTCGCGCCGTTGTGCAACCACCCGAAGGCATCGATCCCCATGGTTTCACCGGCGACGGCATCGCCATCAACAGCGGGATGATCACCGGGTTACCCACCGCCGAAGCCAAGAAGAAGATCACCGCGTGGCTGCAGGAAAAGGGCCTCGGCAAAGCGACGGTGCAATACAAGCTGCGCGACTGGTTGTTCTCCCGGCAGCGGTATTGGGGTGAACCGATCCCGATCGTCCATTGCGCCAAGCACGGCGCGGTTCCGTTACCGGAAAGCGAGTTGCCCCTCAAATTGCCGGAGATGAAGGATTACACGCCGACGGGCAACGCCGAGCCGCCCCTGGCGAAGGCGACCGATTGGGTCAATACAAAATGCCCGCAGTGCGACGGCCCGGCCACGCGCGAGACAAACACGATGCCGCAGTGGGCTGGTTCGTGCTGGTACTACCTGCGCTACATCGATCCGAAGAATGACACCGCATTCGTCGCGGAGGACAAGGAGAAGTACTGGATGCCTGTCGATCTATACATCGGCGGCGCGGAACATGCCGTGCTTCACCTTCTCTACTCGCGCTTCTGGCACAAGGTGCTCTTCGACCTCGGCCACGTCTCGACGCCCGAACCGTTCATGCGCCTCGTCAACCAGGGCATGATCCTCGGCGAAGACGGGCGAAAGATGAGCAAGTCGTGGGGCAACGTCATCAATCCCGACGACGTGGTGCGCGAGTACGGCGCGGACGCGCTACGCATGTATGAGATGTTCATGGGCCCGCTCGATGCCACCAAACCGTGGAGCACGCAGGGGTTGGAAGGCGTCTATCGGTTTTTCGGTCGCACCTGGCGGCTGTTCTGTGACGAGGACGGCAAACTTCTCCTCGACGACACCGAGCCGGCGAGAACACTCCTCAAGGTCCTCCATCAAACCATCAAAAAGGTCGATGAGGACACCGACACCCTGGCGTTCAATACCGCCATTTCCCAGATGATGATCTTCGTCAACGAGGTCACCGCGCAGGAGAAACGCCCACGCAAGCTCCTCGAACCGTTCGTCTTGTTGTTGGCGCCCTACGCGCCGCATCTGGCGGAAGAATTGTGGGAAAAACTTGGCCACAAGCAATCACTGGCCTACGCGCCCTGGCCGAAATACGATGACGCGTTGCTCAAAGAGGACAAGGTCACCGTCATCCTCCAAATCAACGGTAGGATCCGCGACCGGGTCGAAGTGCCGGCGCAAATCTCGCCAGCCGATCTGGAAAAGCTCGCCTTGGCCAATCCGCGCGTTCAGGAACACCTCGCGGGCAAGCAGGTGAAAAAGGTGATTGTCGTTCCCGGTAAGCTCGTCAACATCGCCGCTTCGTAAGGAATGAGCGCGCACGCACGACCGTATCGCATCGGGTTATGAAACACGCATGCCGAAGCTGGTTCCTGAGGGGGACGGCCCGAACGATGATGGCGATGCTAGTGGGGCGTCTCGGTGCGACGGCAAAGGCTCAGAATCGGCTTTGTCGGCATCGTCAGAGGTGATACTGTGAATGTTCGTCGGGCTGAATGGCCCGCGATGATCGCGGGAACCCGTCTATGGGAGATGTCGGCTAATGCGTGTTGGGCAACATTTCGTCACAAACATATACCGTAGGAGATGGAGAATCGAAGATGAAACTTAACATTAAGGCATTCGCGTTGACTTGCGGCATACTCTGGGGACTGGGGTTGTTTCTTCTTACATGGTGGATCATCGCATTTGATGGGACAACCGGAGAGCCCACACTCGTCGGCAAACTGTATCGTGGTTACACGATTTCTCCAATTGGCAGCGTATTGGGGTTGGTATATGCGTTTTTCGATGGTTTGATCGGCGGTGCAATATTTGCATGGCTCTACAACAAAATAACGGGTGCGAGAGAAGCCAGGCAGGCAGGAGATCAGAGTACGTAACGAGCTGCCGGAGCCACCGCCGGTTGATACGCCCGACTCGCGATGATCACCCTTTTGGTCAAGTACGTTAATTCCTTGCGTCACCTCTATCAGACGCGGCTCATGCTTCTTAGTGCCGTCGTCGGTGTGGTCACGGCGCTGGGCGCTCTTGTGTTCACTCGCGTTGTCGATGTCGCAACCGACTTCTTTCTATCGCGCCTGGTGGGGTACACCTTGCCGCTCCCGGGCGCAGAGGGTCCCACGGTGATGCCGAGTCAAGCCACGCACCGCTGGCTGTTGTTCCTCATGCCGGCTGTGGGCGGCTTGTTGGCAGGCCTGACCATTTACTGGCTGGCGCCAGATGCCGCCGGACACGGCACCGACTCGGTGATCGACGCGTTCCACCGGAAACGCGGACGGATGCGAAAACGAATCCCGATCGTGAAGACCATCTCCACGGCATTTACGCTCGGCACCGGTGGCTCGGCCGGGCGAGAAGGCCCGATCATGCAGATTGGGGGCGGCCTCGGCAGTATCATGTCCGAACTTTTCAAGTCAGGAGACCGCGAACGCCGTCTGCTGACCCTAGCGGGCGCGGGAGCGGGCCTGGGCGCCATCTTTCGTTCCCCTCTCGGCGGCGCGCTGTTTGCCTCCGAAGTGCTGTATCGGGACATGGACTTCGAGACAAACGCGTTGGTTCCCTCGTTCGTCGCCTCCATCACCGCTTATTCCGTGTACTGCGGAATTACGGGAACGTGGGGTGCAATTTTTACGGTATCCCCTCTGACTTTCGATCATGTTCTTCAACTGCCATTCTACATATTGCTCGGAATGATGTGCGCCCTCATCGGCCTCGTTTACTTGCACACGATGCATGGGGTCGAAGATCACATTTTCGCAAAACTTCGCGCCCCGGCCTACGTCAAGCCGGCCTTGGGAGGGCTGGTAGTGGGCGCCATCGGTTTCTTCGTGCCGCAAGTGTTCGGTCAGGGATACGGCTGGTCTCAACTGGCCATGGCCGGCAGCCTGTCACTGGGGCTTGTGCTCATTGTCACCGTGGCGAAAATCGTGGCCACGTCGTTCACGATCGGCTCCGGCGGCAGCGGAGGCACATTCGCCCCCACGGTGGTGATCGGCGGCATGCTGGGCACGGCCGTGGGTCTGGTGCTGCGCCGTTTGTGGCCGGGAATTGCGCCCAATCTACCGGCATTTGCCCTGGTCGGCATGGCGGGGTTTCTGGCCGGCACGGCCAAGACGCCCCTCTCGTCCCTGATCATGGTCTCGGAAATGACCATGGGCTACGGCCTGCTCGTGCCCTTAATGCTGGCCACCGCGACCGCCTACGTGTTGTCGCCGCGGAAACTGACCCTGTATCGGAGCCAGGTCGGCCAGCGCATCGATTCGCCCGCCCACCGCGGTGAGTACGTCGTGGACGTGCTCGATGGCATGCGTGTGGGTGACGTACTGCCCAAGGATGCCAAACTGACAACACTACGTCTGGATACGCCATTATCGGAAATCCTCGACGCGGTCGCCGGAAGCAAACAACATGTGTTTCCCGTGCTGGATGCCCGGGGAGAATTGCACGGGGCGATTCTGTTCGACGACATCCGCCTGTTCTTCACCGAACGCGATATGCCCTCGAACGTCGTCGTCGCGCAGGATCTCCTGGCGAAGAATCTGGTGACGGCCCATCTCAACGAGGACCTCGATTCGGTCATGCGAAAGCTTCATGACTCCATGCAGGTGGAACTGATCGTGGTCGACCAAGATGGGTCGCAGAACGTCGCCGGCATCCTCGGTCGCCGCCACATTCTCTCGGTCTATCAGGACCGCGTGCGGAAGGGCGCGGCCGACGCAGGCGCCAAATTCTAGTTGAGCCGTGGATAAACTCCGTTATATTGTCGTTGTGAGGTAGGTTGGTACCGTATATGTTCAAGCTGACTAGAGAGGAGCAATTGATTGTCGCATTTCTGCTGTGTGCTCTCCTCGTCGGCATGACTGTCAGGGAATGGCGCGCGCGGCACCCGCGAGTTGCCGCCGCATTGGAGACAAAGGGCCACTAATGCAAAAGTTGAATTTCGCCGAGGCCGTCGACGAAATCGTCCATGGGGATGGACGATACGACCGCGACGCCTACTACTTCGTCCGCGAGGGACTGGATTTCACCATCAAGATGCTCAAGAAAGATTCGCGCGGCGCAGGGCGGCACGTCAGCGGCCAGGAACTGCTGGACGGCCTGCGGCGCTACGCCCTCGATCAGTTCGGCCCGATGTCCAAGACCGTGTTGGGTTACTGGGGAATCAAGCGGTGCGAAGATTTCGGCGAGATCGTCTTTCGCATGGTGGATAAGGGCATTCTCGGCAAGACGGAACAGGACACGCCCGAAGATTTCAAAGGCGGTTACGATTTCGACGAGGCTTTCGTCAAACCCTACCAACCGGCGCCCGGTGCTCGCCGCCGCCGCCCGGCCAAGGGCGATGCCGCCGGGACCGACCGTTATCATTCCGTTCCCACCCGCTCCTCCGACGCACGGAAATTGAGCGGCGGCGCGAATTAGGCGTCGGAAACGGCAGCGATTTCCCAGCCCACAGCGCTCCTGTCGTGAACGCCAAAACCCGGGTCCGGATGCAGGACAGTTTCGAACCGGGCATGATGGTTGGGCTGGACGTGTTAACGGGTCTCGGGTACGATTTCTTCCCGACGGCGAAAGACAACTACCAGGCGGTGATCGTGACGCCGTCCAACGAGAAGGAGTCATCATGGCGGAAGTTCAACAGGACACACTTGGCTCGACGGAGGACACGCTGCGTTTCCTCGATATGGTCGGCCTGTTCGGCACCCAGGCGATGATCGCCCTCGGCAAACTCGCCAACCCCGCCACGGGGAAAGCGGACAAGAACATGCCCGCCGCCCGGCTGTTCATCGACACCCTCGAAATGCTGGAGCACAAGACCCGCGGCAACCTCAACTCCGACGAGACAAAAGTCCTTCAGTCAACGCTCACGGATTTGCGCCTGATGTTCGTCGAGGAATCCAAAGCGCCGCCGACCACACCGGCGCCATCGCCGCAGGAGCCCGCCAAGCCGGAGGAAGGCGCGGCGGAGGATCCGAAGGTCAAGTTCCGCAAAACTTACGAGTCGTAGCGTTTGGCGTTCCGCCGCCGCTCTGTAAACCACGACAACCAGATGGTGATCTCAAACAGCACCAACAGCGGCAACGCCATCAGTACCATCGAGAGCGGGTCCGGCGGCGCGAGGAACGCGGCGACGACAAACGCCAGCAGGATAAATATCTTCCTCCCTCTGCGAACCGTTGCATAGCCGAGCACTCCGAGTCGCACCAGAACAAGGATCACGAGCGGAATCTCGAAGGTCAGCCCGGTCATCAATGTGAACTGCGTCACGAAGCTGATGTAACTGTCGATTGTCCACCGCGGCTCGATCCCCAGCCAGTGACTCGCCACAATGAACGCCCACAAGGTCCGCGGAACGATGAAAAGAAAGCAGCCGACCGCGCCGCAAATAAATAACACGGTGCCGGCAGCGAAGCCCGGCCATAACAGTCGTTTTTCCCCGGGTCGAAGCGCGGGCAATACGAATTGACCAATGAAGTACAGAATTGCGGGCGCGGCCGCAACCAGCCCCACGTAGAACGCCAGCTTCACCGACAGCACAAATGAATCGGTAACATTCAGGCTCAGCAGGTAATTCTCGGGATGATCCGTGACCCGCCGCAATGGCCAGGTGATCACCGCCAGAATGCGGTTGGCAAACGCGAGGGCGATGTGGAACGTGATCGCCAGCGCAATCAGGCTCTTGAACAGGGTTCCGCGCAGGTCATCCAGATGTTCCCAAAACGTCTTGATGGCCCCATCGTTGTGAGAGACGCCGTTCACCGACTGAACTCCGTCCGACGGATTCTTCTTCGAAAACCACGGACGCACTGGAGAAGGTCCTAGCCGTGTTTTGGCTCGGAGGGTTGCGGTGGAGGAGTCGTCGATTGCGGGGCGGGTGGCGGCTGCTTGTTACCCGTTGACTGCGGATCGTCCTGGATGTCACGGGAAGCCTTCTTAAACTCGCGCATCGCTTCGCCCAATCCGCGCGCCACCTCGGGCAATTTCTTGCCGCCAAACAGCAGTACGACAATGAACAGCAGCACGATTACGTGCCAATCACTCAACATCGCCAATGGTAGTGACATGATCGCTCGTCTCCTGACCGTTCGACACTACACGCGCCGCCGGCCTTTGTCAACGCGGCTGCGTCTCGTCGTTTACTGGTTGACAATAACAAATTCGCAACGGCGGTCCTTCGCCCAGGCGCTCTCGTCATGCCCCGGGTCCGCGGGGCGATCCTTGCCGTAGCTGATCGTCGACATCCGACTCGTGTCCGCGCCGAGCTTCACCAGTTCGTCGCGGGCCGCGATCGCTCGTCGTTCACCAAGGGCGCGGTTGTACTCCGCCGTGCCACGCTCGTCGCAATGCCCTTCGACCACCAGCTTGCCGGGGTTGGCTTTGAGGTATGCCGCCACGGCTTCCAACTTCGATTCCTCACTCGGGCGAATCCGGGCGCTGTCGTAATCGAACAACACCGCGGCAAACTGGCCTACGCCGGGCAATCCCCCCAGACCGACCGCCGGCCGTTCACTAATCCCGGCCTCGCCACCCGGGCCGATTCCCGGGACCGCGGATTCGTTGCCGGACGTTGACGCATTCGGACCGGCTCCGTTCCCGTGATGGCAACCGGTTGACATGACTGCGGTGATGAAACCAATCAAGATGGTTCGGGCTAGAAGCTTCTGACTCATGTGCGGCTTTCTCCTTGTCACAATTCGTTTTTTCGCGTCCGCAACTTACGGTCCCCACGCGGGTTCGGACGCGCCCCCTTCGACAGCCGGCAACTCTACTTGGTCGCCGGTGACAACGTCAAGCAGATACAACTGCGGGCGCCAGCGCTGCGTTTTCGTAAACACCAAATGTCTCCCGTCCGGCGCCCACGATGGGTCCTCGTTGTCCGCACCGTCCGCTGCCACGGGAGTGACAACGCCGGACCCTTTCTCGTACACCCCAAGTTGGAACTTGCCGCCCACTCGCGACGTCACCGCCAGCATCGGTTTCATGTCGGAGTTGGCCGGCGGTCGCGACCAGTCCGGCTCCGTGTTGTAGCTCGGCGACACCGTCAACCTCGATCCGGTTCCCCCGTCCTTGCCGATCTGCCAAATCTGCGGCACCCCGCTCTCGTCACTGACATAGGCGATGGCCTGGCCGTCCGGCGACCAGGTCGGCGACGATTCTCCCGCGCGCGTGTGCGTCAGCCGCCGCAAATCTCCTCCCTGCACATTCATCGTATATAACTCCGGGTTTCCGTCCTTGCTCAGCGTCAGGGCAATGGTCAGCCCATCCGGCGAAAACACCGCGCCGGTGTTCAAGCCCGGATACGCCGCCAGCCGGCGCCGCTGGCCCGTATACAAATCAACCTCCAGCACGTCGGGAAACACGTTCTTGTAACTCGTGTACACAATCTTGCGTCCGTCCGGTGACCAGCGCGGGCGCACGCTGATCGAACGGTCGTACGTAAGCTGGTGCACGTTGTACCCATCGTAATCCATTACCGCCAGTTCCTTCGCGCCGTTGTGCAACCACACAAAGGCGATTTTCGTCTGGGCGATGCCCCGCTGCCCGCTCAGGGTCTGGACAATGTCGTCGGACAGCTTGTGCACCACGCGCCGCAGGTCCTGCGCGCTTCCCTGATACGCCTTTGACAACGCGACGTTCTTCGTTGCCTGCTGCACCACGATGCATTCCACAACGATGCCATTGTGATCGCCGCGCACCGAACCCGATTGCACATACTCCGCGCTGCTCACGGGCGCCAACGAGAAATAGCCCGACAAGCGCAAATCATTCTTCAATACGTCGGTCACCTGCCCGGCGATGGCCGCGTCCCCCGTGAACCCGGACACGCCAAAGGAGTGTTTCCCCTTCACCACGTCCACTTGCGCGTTCGCGCGGAACGCCCCGCCACACAACAACAAGCCCACACTGATCGCTTGCGCCGTGCGAATGGCCATGTGACTAAACTGCCTCCAAACCTGCTCCATGCCCTAACCCTCCAATCGAAAATTGACCGAAATCTCGGCGAAATCGCCGCCGAGTCCCTCCGGCAGCGGATCCAAGCGCGGCACACTATGCGCCGCTGCCAGCGCGGAATCATCCATCAATTGGTTGCCCGACGAATGCGCCAGTCGCACGCCGTCGATCCGCCCGTCGCGGGCCACCCGCAACAACACCGTCGCAACCAGTTTCTTGTCGAAATCGACGGCCTTACCCGGCTGGTCCCATGCTTCATACATCACATCGTGAACGTGCAGATAGTACGACCAAAATGGCGAGCCTTTGCCGACGCCACCGGCGATGCCATCGGTCGCTCCGTCTGGTGAACCCAGGCGACCGTACTTCGATTCCCCGGTGCCGCCGCCCGCCGGCCGGTTGTCGCCTCCTTCAGAACCGCCATCCGCGGACGCCAGTGCGCTGGCGAAACGCCGCCGAATTGATGCGGCGCTTTCCGCGGCGCTGCCGGAACCGCTCTGCGTTGACGATTTCGCCGTCGCAACCGCCTTCTTGGTAGTGGACGCAGATTTTTGGACTGCCGGATCGGTGGCTGCCGCTTTCTTCGTTGTCGTATCCGCCAGCTTCTTCGATTCCTTGGCCACTGGCTTCTTCGGAATCGCAATTTCGTTGGGATCACTTGTTTCCGGTTGCGCTGCTTTCACTTTTGGCGCGACCGGCTGTTCCGGGGTGACCGCCGTTTCCGCCGGGCCCGATGGGGCCGCTTCCGGTTGGCGAGCCGGCTCGGGTGGTGGCGCCGTGTAGGCGCCCCTTCCGCTCCCTGTCCCGGTGGGCAAATCCCCCAAAATATCTGCGGGCGTGATCAGCTCGACCGCCGTCGGCGCGTTGGACTGCGCCCGGCGAAACGCGCCCTCGAAAAAAACGATCCCCCCGATGAGCGCCGCATGCGCAAGACACGCGACAATAAAATTTCTCCGAAACCGTTTCTCAATCGTGCTCATCTCAGGGCCAGCCCCGATCCTATCGGGGCAGCTTCGGCGGCGATTCTTCCTGCGTCATCAGCGCAATCCGCGTGATTTTCGCCGCATGAAGCTCTTTCAAGACTTCCATGACCGCGCCGTAGTTGTTCGCTTCATCCGCCTTGACGAGGATGGTAATTGGCGGGTCTGACCTGGACAACCTCGCCAGGTCCGCCCGCAATTGCTCCAGTGACACGGTCACATCGTTGAGATAGATTCTCCCGCGCCGATCCACCGACAGCGTGCGCGTCTGCTCGCGCTTGATCTGGTCGGTGGTGCCCTTCGGCAAATTGATGTTCATCCCGTACTCGACCACCGGGAAAAAGATGATTACCGCGATGAACAGTTGCATGAACAGGTCCACCAATGGCATGACGTTGATCTCGCCCAACTCGGGCAGGTGTCCGTACCGTTTGCCTCGTCTCGATCCGCGGTTCATGGATCAGTTCGTCACGTAGTTGTGCTCGATGGCGCTCACGAACTCTTCGGCGAAGCTTTCCATCTCCATCGTCGAGTGACGGATTCGCTGCGCCAGCCAGTTGTACGCGAACAACGACGGCACCGCCACCAACAGCCCCACGACCGTCGCCAGCAGCGCCGCCGAAATACCCGGCGCGACCGCCCCCAGGCGCACCGTGCCGTATTCGCCCATCGCCGCGAACACGCTCATCACACCCCACGAGCTGCCCAGCAACCCGAGGAACGGGCCACCCGTCACCGCCGTGGAAAGCACGCTGACCTGCGATTCCAGCTTCATGACTTCGGTGTCGATCGCCCGACCAAGCGCACCGCGAAGGGTGTCCAGATTGACCACCGTCCGCTCCGCGACGCTCACGTCCGAATCGACCGCGGTGAGCGTGGACGGGCCGCTGCCGCCAAAGGCCTTGTAACCGCCGGCAACCTTCTGCAGGGAACCCCCGTTGCCGAATTGCGCCGACACCTCTTCCGCGCCGAGGCGATAGATGTTGTACAGCGGGCAATCCGCCACTTCGTAATTATTGATGAACAGGTGGAGCGGGTCCCGCTCGCGGCGAAATTGCCCCAGGAAGGCGTCCCCCGTGCGACGGGCGCGGTTGAGTTGCTGCGATTTGGTGAGCATGACCGACCACGTAAAGGCCGAGCCAAGGCACAACAACACCACAATCACTTTGCCGGGCAGGTCCGCTTGCGCATAAATCGACAGGATACCTCCGGCTGCAAGTACGGCATTCATCCCCAAACCTCCTTGTTTGCCCCGAAAGGCCTTCAGGGCACTCCCCTCTTATACAGCTTTACCTCCGTCCGTCAAAACCTTTTCTTGTTTATTCAACACGCGAATCTGTATTTGGTTGCATCGCGTCACCGTATCCGATAGATTGGATTCGCCGAAAGGAACTGGATGAACCGACGCATCTCGTATCTGGCCATCGCCATTGGGGTCGCGGTCACGTTTGTCTGCCAGCCGGCTCTGGCCAAGGAGGGAAAACCCGCCGGTTACATGAAGGTGGTTTCCATCAATCTCCCCGACAGCAAGATCACCATCTCCGACGCAACCGGCAAGAATCCTGTCACGTATGCGTTGACCCCATTGACAAAGGTCACCCTCAATGGCCAGCCCGCCAAACTGCGCGACCTTCACCGCGGCATGCACGTCGTCCTTTCTGTGATCCAGGGCGGCAAGACCGCCGACAAGATCGACGCCACGGATTCTTCTTCTGGCCAAAAGTAGGATAGCCAGAGCGTCACGGCGCGAAGTTCAGGTGTGACGCTCGCGCCTGCCCGATCCCGTTTTTTCCGCTCGAATTCCCGCTGACTCTGCGCTACAGACATCAGGGTCGCACATGGACAATCTCGAATGAACCAACAGAAAGGCAACAAAACCGTGCCCACCGACACCGCCAGCGTGACGCCGCGCGCGACCGACTACGCGCAGTGGTACCTCGACGTGATCAAACGCGCCGACCTCGCCGAGCACTCGCCCGTGCGCGGTTGCATGGTCATCAAACCCCACGGCTATGCCATCTGGGAAAAGATGCAGCGCGAACTGGACGACCGTTTCAAAGCGACGGGCCACGTCAACGCCTATTTCCCGCTGTTTATCCCGTTGTCCTTTCTCGCCAAAGAGGAACAACACGCCGCCGGCTTCGCCAAGGAATGCGCCGTCGTCACCCACCACCGCCTCAAATCCATTGACGGCGAGGTGGTCGTTGACCCCGACTCCAAACTGGAAGAACCGTTGATCATTCGTCCGACCAGCGAGACGATCATCTGGGCACAGTACAAGAGTTGGATTCAAAGTTATCGCGATCTGCCGCTCCTCATCAACCAGTGGGCCAACGTCGTCCGCTGGGAGATGCGCACGCGGTTGTTTCTCCGCACTGCCGAGTTCCTCTGGCAGGAAGGTCATACCGCCCATGCCACGGAGGCCGAGGCGATCGAGGAAGCCAATCGCATGCTCGATGTCTACGCCGATTTTGCCGAGAATGTCGCCGCGGTTCCGGTCATCAAAGGACGCAAAACGCCCGGCGAGCGGTTCGCGGGCGCGCTGGACACGCTCTGCATCGAAAGCATGATGCAGGACGGCAAGGCGCTCCAAATGGGCACCAGCCACTACCTCGGACAGAATTTCGCGAAGAGTTCCGATGTGACGTTCCTCAGCAAGGACGGGAAACGCGAATATGTGTTTGCCACAAGCTGGGGTGTCTCGACCCGCCTCATCGGCGCGCTCATCATGACCCATTCCGACGACACCGGCCTCGTGTTACCGCCGAAGCTCGCGCCGATTCACGTCGTGGTGATTCCCATTTTCAAAAACGATGCCGAGAAGGCGCGCGTTCTCGACGAAGCCAATAAAGTCGCCACCGAACTCAAGTCGCAAGGGCTTGCGGTCAAGCTCGACGACCGCGACGGCATCATGCCCGGCGCGAAGTATTATGAATGGGAGGCCAAAGGCGTGCCGATCCGCATTGAAATTGGGCCGAAGGACCTGGAGAAGGGTAGCCTCTGTCTCGTTCGCCGGTTCGTGTTGGAGAAAGACGGCGAGACCGAACAGGACGTTCGCAAGCGGCGCAAGACGTTTCTGCCGCGCGCGGAAGCCATCGCGTCCATCAAACCGACACTCGACGCCATGCAGCGCGAGTTGATCGAGCGCGCCCGCGCGTTCCGCGCCCAACGCACCCGCATCATCAACACCATCCAGGAGTTTGAGAATTTCTTCGTCAACGAAGGCGGCGGCTTCGCCTGGGCCCACTGGGCGGGCGACCACGACAAGGAAGACGAAATGGCCAAACGCTTCGAAACCACCATCCGTTGCATCCCCTTCCCCGATCAGATTCCCGACGAAGCGAAGGGCGAAGGCAAATGCATCCTCACCGGCGCGCCCTCCAGCCAGCGCGTTCTGATGGCCCGGGCATACTAGGGCAACCGCAATTCTTCGCGAACCAAGTCGCGGTAGGCCTCTTGAAGTCGGCGCGTCAGTTGTTGTGTCCGCCCCCAATTCGTCACGGGCGCGATTTCGATCAGACTGTTCGTGGCGAAAACTTCATCGGCTGTCTCCAGGAACTCGGGGTCAAACCCTGTTTCGCTTGTCGGTATCTGCAATTCACGCGCCACGGTCAGCACGGCGTGCCGCGTGACGCCGGGTAGTGGACCGTCATCCAGCGGTGGCGTGAACAAGTGCCCGTCTTTCACGACGAACAGATTGCCGGTGGCAAATTCGACGACTCGGCCCGCTGCGTTCAGCAGAACGGCTTCGCTCGCCCCTTCGATGACCGCTTGCTCCTGGGCCAGGATGTAGGGGAGACGGTTTGCGGTCTTGTACGGGGAAAGGGTGGAATCGATGCGCACGGTCGAGACAATCGCCGTTAGTTCTCTCGGCTCCAGCGAACTGGGGCGTGCGGTTACAATGGTGGAATCACAGGTGCGGTAAACGCGCGCCACGCCCTGCCGCACATCGTTCCTCTCTGTGAGCACACGGCACACGGCGCGAAGTTCTTCCCGAGAGAACACGGACTCGATACTCAGCGCTCGAAGCCCCGCCAGCAACCGTTCAATGTGTTCGGGCGCGCGAAAAATCCGTCCCCCGTACACCCGCATCGTCTCGAAGACGCCGTGGCCATAGAGGAAGCCGCGATCAAAGATGGACACGGTGGCCTCGGTCTCGGGGACGAAGCGTCCGTTAACGTAGGCGTAGTTGCTCGATTGCATTGAGAATCCCCCTCGCCTTGGCGAATGTCTCGTCGTATTCGGCGTCCGGCTCGCTGTCGGACACGATGCCCCCGCCGGAGTGGAAAGTCAACCGGCCGTTCTGATGCACCGCCGTGCGGATGGCGATATTGAGATGCGTGAGCCTGTTAAATCCGAGAAAACCGATCGCGCCCGTGTACACGCCACGCGCATGCGGTTCCAGTTCATCAATAATCTCCATCGCCCGGATTTTGGGCGCGCCCGTGATCGACCCGCCGGGAAAACACGCGCGCACGCAGTCGACATGGGTCACATCGCCTCGCAACACGCCTTCGATAGTCGACACGAGGTGATGCACCGTCGCGTACGTTTCGACGCAGACCAGCTCGCTCACGCGCACGCTGCCGAATTCGCACACCCGCCCGAGATCGTTGCGCTCCAGATCGGTGATCATCACCAACTCGGCATTGTCCTTGGGCGAGGCGAGCAGCTCGGCCGCAATCCGCGCGTCGTCCGCAGGCGTTGCGCCGCGCGGACGCGTGCCCTTGATGGGACGCGTGATTACATGGCGGTCGCGGATATTCAGGAAACACTCCGGGGACGTGGAAAGAATCTGCGCCGCACCGATGTCGAGATAGGCGCCATACGGCGCGGGGTTCGATTTGCGGAGGGCCAGATAAACCTCGGGAGGTGAAGCGTCCACGTCGCATTGAAAACGCTGCGAAAGATTCACCTGATAGATGTCGCCCGCCGCGATGTATTGCTTCGCGCGAAGAACCGCGGCCCGATACGAATCGCGCGTGAAATTGGAGCGCAGATCGCCGTGGTGGGGCGTGCTCGACAGGCGCTCGAACGCGATGCGGCTCGCTGCGGGCGGCTTGTCCCGTTTCGCGGGGTCGAGCCCCACTTCGAAGAGTTGATGCGCGCCGTGATCAAACACCAATAGATTGTCGTAAAAACCGAACCAACACCGTGGCAGACCCAGATCGTCCACCGCGTTCGACGGCAGGCGCTCCACGACATTCTTCAAATCGTAGCCGAAGTAACCAATGGCTGCGCCCACAGGAAAAGGTTGTTCGGATGCGACATGCCGAAGGGCAAGTTCCTCCGCGAGTGCCGAAAATGGATCGCCACTCGTGGAGATGATCTTCGCGGGCTCAGCCGCCAGAACGGAAATCCCCTCACAGACCACCGTGTCCAGCCACACGCAATACGGACGCGTTGAGTACTCCGCGAACACGTCGCAGGGATCGCGCCATGGCCGAAGTTCGATCAAAGGATGATTGCTCACACTCGCCGGGCATCTTACCATAGCGCGCGAATCGCATGACATTCTCAAACCGACCCAACGACGCGGCGCCCGGCGGCATGCGTGGCGCGACGCGTATGCACGATCCGAGCGAAGCAGCGCACGACCGGACGCGTCGGCACCTGATGAACGCGGCATTCGTGGCGATTCTGCTCGCGACCCTCGCGCAACTTCATTGGGGCAACCGGCACGGATGCACCTGGCTCGGCGCGGTGTTCCTCATCGCTGCGGGAGTACCGCTCGGATTGACGGTGAAGGTATTCGAGCTTCGGTTCAAAATGGCGGTGGCGGAACGTCGGGCCGTGTTGCGCGAATTGCCGGCGCGTCGGAAGATCGAGTTGATGGCCTACGGCGTGCTCGCCAGCATCGCCTTTGCGCAACAGCCCTACTCGATTCTCTGGCCGCTCTGGGGCGTCTGGCTATACGACTTCATCACGTACTACCATGATCGTCCCGAGCGCATCCGCCACCTCTACGCGGTCACCAAAACGATGGACGAGCTTCGACAATTCCCGGCGCCGTGGGCCTGGACGCTGCCGGCGCTCGCTTGGGAGATCTTCAGAATGACAACAGCGCGTTGATGCCGCGCTCGTCCTTGCTCGGCGTGATGACGGCGACGTTGAGGCGCTTGTTCCGGAAGAGGTCCGCAGCCGTTGCCTGCACGTCCGCCGGCGTAACCGCGGCAATCTGCCGCTCGACTTCGGCGGGAGACTGGATCGTTCCGTACGCCAGCAAATGCTCCCCGAGCCACATCATGCGGTTCGCCGTGCTCTCCAAACCGAGCCGCATCTGGCCGATGGCGTAATCTTTCGCGCGCTGCAGCTCCACCGTTGATGGCGGCTGCTTCGACAGCTTCCGTAACTCCACAAGAATCAACGCCAGCGCGCGGTGCAGCCGCTTCGTGTCCAACCCCGCCGAAATCAGCAGCGCGCCCGTGTCGGCAAAATAGCTCGTCGAGGACTGGATCGAATACGCCAGCCCATGCCGCTCGCGAATCACCTGAAACAGACGAGAGCTCATGTTCTCGCCGAGGATCACGCTCAACGCTTTCAGCGCGTAGCGGCGCGAATCGTGACGCGAATACCCGCGCACGCCGATTGCCAGATGGGATTGCTCGCAATTCTTGTTGAAGAACCGGAGACGTGCCGCCCGCTGTTGTTCGTGGACCGGCGCAAATGCCGGTGAGCGGTCATCCCGCGGCATGGCCAGCATCTTTTCCACACGAGGCACGATGTCGTCGTGTCGACAATGTCCGGCCACGGCGACCACCGTGTTGGCCGCCACGTATTTCTTGTGCTTGAAGCCGAGCAGCGCGCGGCGGTCCATCCCGTCGAGGGTCTTCGCGGTACCCGTGAGCGAACGGCCCAGCGGATGTTCGGGCCAGAGCGTTTCAGTCAGCAGCTCATGCACGTAATGGTCGGGCTGATCGTGGTACATGAGCAACTCTTCCTTGATGACGCCTCGCTCCTTGTCGATGTCGGTAGCGGCGAACCGCGGATGCAGGTACATGTCCGTGAGCACGTCGAGAAGCGTGTCGATGTGTTCATGACTCGCTTTCGCGTAGTAACACGTCGTCTCTTCGCTCGTGAACGCATTGAGATATCCGCCGATGCCTTCCACAGTCTGGCTGATCTGTTTCGCGCTGCGGCGGAGTGTTCCCTTGAACAGCAAATGCTCGATAAAATGGGACGCGCCACTCAGTCGCTCGGGCTCGTATCGTCCCCCCACCCCGACCCACACGCCGAGGGAGACGCTTTCCATGTGCGCCATTTCCGCCGTGGCGACGCGCACGCCGCTGGGGAGTTCGGTGATTTTGAACATGATGGACTCAGCCGTTGGTACTCGCCGTGAAGTCGATAATCCGATAGCTCATTCCCGCCATTATTACCGCAGGATGCTGGCAGGTCAAACACTTGCGTCGGCCAGGCCGATTTGCGACACTGGCCCTTGCCATGCCGCGCGACCGCATCGAACTCGAGCAACTCGAATACAAAGCCCTCGCGTCCTACGCGCAGAAGTCCGCCGACTCGCGTGGGCGCGCGTTTCCCGAGCCGAAACATACCTTGCGGACAGACTTCCAGCGGGACCGCGACCGCATCATCCACAGCCGCGCGTTCCGTCGGCTCGAATACAAGACCCAGGTCTTCCTCAACGGCACCGGCGACCACCTCCGCACCCGCCTCACGCACACCATCGAGGTGGCGGGCATCAGCCGCGGCATCGCCCGCGCGTTGCGGCTCAACGAGGACCTCGCCGAGAGCATCGCGCTCGCGCATGACCTCGGGCATCCCCCGTTCGGCCACACGGGCGAAGAGATGCTCGACAAACTGATGAAAGATCACGGCGGGTTCGAGCACAATCTGCAATCGCTGCGCGTCGTCACGGAACTCGAAGAGAAATATCCCGGGTTCAACGGCCTGAATCTCACGTGGGAGACGCGCGAAGGCCTGGCGAAACATTACACGCAGTTCGACAAGCCGGCTCACCTCGAGGAATTCAATTTCCAGTCGTCCTCGCTCGAAGCCCAGATCGCCAATCTCGCCGACGAAGTGACCTATTACTCGCACGATATCGACGACGGGGTGGATTCGGGCCTGATCACCCTCGACCAGCTCCGCGAGGTCGCGATCTGGCAGACCACGTTCGAGCGGGTCAATCGCGAGCACCCGGGCATGGACCGCGAGCGGATCCGCGAATTCACCATCCGCGAACTCATCGAGCGCGAGGTCGGCGATGTCATCGCCACCAGCGACGCCAACATCGCCGCCGCCGGCGTGAACAGCGCCGATGACGTGCGCCGATTGGCCAAACCGCTCATCAGTTACAGCAAGGAATTGAAGAAGGCCAACCAGCAATTGCGCGATTTCCTCTACAAGAACCTGTACTTCAACCCCATCAAGTACATGCCCCACCAGCGCGCCGTCGAAGCGATGAGCGAATTATTCCGCGCATTCGCCGCCAACCCGCGTCTCATGGGCGAGAGCACCCAGCGGCGCCTCGGCGAGGTCGGCCTCCACCGCGCCATCTGCGATTACATCGCCGGCATGACCGACCGCTTCGCCCTCGAGGAATACAAACGCATCTGCCAGCGGACCAAAGCGGTCTGAAATCAATGCAGGTCGCACGACAGTAGCGACGGCTCGGCAAGAATTACCCGGGCGTATCACGCGCTGAACACTCCTGTCCTGTGTTGGCCATTCGCGTCAAGCGTCCTGCACCAATTTGTCGTTGCGCAGAACTGGCGCCTCCCACTCGCTTTCGCAATATCCGCATTCACCGGAATTTGGTCGACCGTCCCGTTTGATTTTTTCTGGCACGGCCCCCGCTACTACCGCGGCTGCGCAAACGTGTTGGCCCTTCAAGCCGCGATTGTAACGCGCAAGGTCGTGTCGCTGGACCGGTCGCATCGGGGCCAAGTGGATAGGGTGTTTGTGAACTGGTGGCGCAACAAGTTGTGACGCGTGGCTCACCGCGGGCCGTGCCCCTGGTCGGAGCTTGCGCGAACAAACAGGAGGGAGATGCGATTATGAGCGACGTTCCGTTCCGTTGTAACACCGCTTACACACGGCGGTTTCGTGCTGCGGCGTTCGCGGCGGCCTTGACATTCGCCGTCACATCCGCAAATGCCGCCGTCACCTATGGCGGCAGCGCCCCGGGCAACGATCCGGGCGAAACCAATTCCGCCACCGCCACCTTCGCACTTTCGGCGTCGGGCACACCCATGGACCTTGTCATTACCCTGACCGATACCGCCACCTACAAGCCGAATGACTCGTCGGACATTCTGTCGTCCGTATTCTTCACGCTGGCGGGCGATCCGACGCTCACGAAGGTGTCCGGCCTGCTGGGCGCCGGCAGCGGCGTGGTGGACAGCGGCACCAACCTGACAATTGCCGGTGGCGTCATCGGCGGTTCCTGGGCCTATGCGGCCGGTCTGCGCGGCGCTCCGGGAGGCGCGAACGAGGGAATTAGCTCGACCGCGTATTCCCTCTTTGGCCCATGGAACCTGTTCCCGGGTAACATGCTCCCCGGGGATTGCAACCCGCCGGGCGGAGTCGCCGGCGGATTGACCTCCGCCGTCGACGATGGCAGCAAATATAACTGTAGCCTGTTGGGGCAGCCCTTTGTCCGGGACAGTGCCGTGTTCACGCTCGGCGATGTCGCCGCGAACTTCAGCTTGGCCCAGGTCTCGAACGTGGGTTTCGGCTACGGAACAATCCCCGATCAAGTCATCGCGGCAGTGATGGTGCCGGAGCCAAGCGCCATTTCCCTCGTCGGAGCCGCCCTCCTGTTTCTCGGCCTGTTCGCCCGCAAACGTCGGTGACCCCGGCGCGCCGTGAGCCATCTGCGAGCGAAAAACCCGCTCCAAAACGCTGAAATACGTGCCGCGGGCCGCCTCCAAAGGCCCGACCGAACCCAGTTTTTGGGAAGCCGAGGCGCGAGGGTAGCGCCGAGACGGGGCCGTGTTGTTTCGGCACCCAGAGGGCGACGCGAACGGGCCTGAACGAAGCCAAACGAACCCACCGAAAAAACGGGTTTTCTGTTTTTCCAACAACCTATCCCACAAACACATCGCTCTGCTTTTTCGACCCGGAAAGCTTGGGTTCGTTTCGCAAAAACACCCCTTTTTGGCGTCGCTCTCCTCATTGTAGCGGCGGTCTGCTACCGCCGGTCGTTGGCAGGGACGACTCGCCGAGCCGTCCGTCTGCGGTCGTTTCTACGGACTACCTATTTTCCCTCTTCCCATCAGCCATTTCCCATCGACCATCTTCCGGCCCCTTATGTCAAACAACCCAAAACGCCGTGACTATACGCTGTCGTATACACATTGTCCACAACATTCCGATGACAAGTCGAAAAATGTCCCGCGCTCCCTCGGCCTTCGTAGCCGCTTCGGCGAAGTAGGCCCCGGCCTTCCCCTGCCCTGTTTACCCTGAGCCTGTCGAAGGGAGCTGCGTCGAAGGGTAGCCGACTCGGCGAAGTAGGCTCGCTCCCCTGTTTACCCTGAGCGACGTCGAAGGGCCTGCGGTGAGCGGAGTCGAATCGAGCAGCGTCGAAAGCCTCTGTCGTTCGCCAAGATGTCAACCATGGCCGAGACCATCTGCGATTGCATCGCCAGCATGACCGACCGCTTCGCCCTCGAGGAATACAAACGCATCTGCAAGAGCAGCAGTGCGTGACTACCTTTGCCGGCTCCACAACAGATACCCCTTCCTGCCAAATCTGACTTCTTTTATGTCGTCAGTTACCTGAAGGGGAACAATAAAACCGCCTGATTGTCCATCTCTGCACAGTCCAATCGCAACTAGAATCAGCAGACTTGGCCCCTTCTTCTTGAGAGTGGTGCGCTTGACGCAGTACCTATCACCAGCTATGGCCGACATCGCCTCTGGAATCCCCGTGCTCGGATTCACTTGCAGCTTATATTGGAAGAGGTCTTCGTATTCGGCAATGGCGACCCTTTCTGACCAGTACCAAACGCCAAGCACGCCGATTGCCAGAAGCGCCATCCCCACGAGTGCCTTTCTCAGTGGAGTTCTCCCAGTCACATCAACCCCAATTCCTTCAAGCTCGCAAAATCTTGGTCGCGGCCGTCGGTGCGATGGCCAAGGATGATGTGGTCAAGCACCAAGATGTTGAGCAGTTCGCCGGCGTTGACGAGGCGCTTCGTCACCGTGATGTCCTCGGCGCTCGGCGTTGGGTCGCCGCTCGGATGATTGTGTACAAGGATCATCGACGCGGCGGAGGCGGCAATGGCATCCTTGAACACTTCGCGCGGCTCGACAATGCTGGCGTTGAGCGAGCCGCGGGAAACGGGGCACTTCTTGATGAGCCCGTTCTTCGTGTTCAGCAGCAGGACGTGAAACTCTTCGCGGTCGAGCATCCGCATCTCTTCGCGCACGTACCCGGCGGCCTCCTCGGGAGAACTGATGATCCGCTGTTTGTCGCGCGAGGAAGTGCTCAACCGGCGCGCCAGTTCGAACGCCGCCTTGAGCTGGATCGCCTTCGTTTCGCCGACGCCTTTAACTTTCGCAATCTCTTCGACGGACGCGCTGGCAAGCTCGCGGAGCGTGCGAAATTTTACCAGGAGTTCCTGCGCCAATTGGACGGCGGACGTCCCCTTCATCCCCGTGCGCAGGAGGATGGCGATCAATTCCGCGTCCGTCAGCGCCGCCGCCCCCCGTTCCTTCAATCGCTCACGCGGGCGGTCGCCTTCGGGCATCTCCCGAATGAGGTACGTGGTCATGGTCGATTAGCGGTGCGCCTGTGTGTTGCGAGGCGGAGCATTCGTGCCGCCAACGGAACCGCTCGGCACACTGGCCGCGCCCAGCCGTTTGTGCAGTTCGTCCCATGGGAACTGCGAACCGGGGCATTCGCTGAATTCGCCGATCACTTCGCCGTGCCCGAGAACATGGTCGTCCGGGATATGAAACTGCTCCTGCAGCCCGTGGATGAGCAATGCCAGCGAGTCGAGTTGCTTCGACGTGGGTTGATCGACCGAGAAATTTCCCACCAGGCAGATGCCGATGCCGTGCTCGTTGATGTACGCCTGGCGACAATGGCCCCCCTGCATCTGGTTGATCCACCGCGGCCCCGTCTCGATGTATCCGTCCGGCTTGCCGTCCGTGCCGTTGTCGATGACGAAATGGTAGGCCAACCCGTTGATCATCCCGCGCGCCCGGTGCGCCGCGTCGAAAATCGCCGCCGAGCCGACCCGCGTCGCGCTGTGGTGAATGATGATCCACTCCCAGTCACGGAACGGCGCCGGGCTCTCCGCCGCCAGCGGCTCCAGCATCATGCACAGCACCGCCAGAACGAGCAGAACCGGTCGTCCCGAGGTGATCTTCATTTGCGTTTCCGCTCCTTCACCACGTACGGAGTCAGTTCACCCGCCAGCACCTTCGGGATTTGCGCCCGCAGCACCACGTTGCCGTTTTCCATTTCGCGCGCCGTGACGTACCCGCTGCGGTACACCAGCGCGATCGTCTTCGCGCGGTCGTGCGGGATCGACAGCTTGACCTCAACGCGCCGGTCGGTCAATCGGTTGGCGATCTCGTCGAGCAACTGGTCGAAATTCGTCCGGTCCCTCGCCGAAATCGCCACCGCGTGGTCGAACTCGCGCTGAAACTTCTCCAACACCGTCGCGCCATCGGCCAGCTTGTCGATCTTGTTGAGCACGACCACGGTGGGCTTGCCCCACGCCTCAATCTCCTTCAGCACGACCTCGACCGCCGCGATCTGCTCGGCTGCCTGGGGATGGCTGACATCGACGACGTGCAACAGCAGGTCGGCTTCCACGACTTCTTCGAGGGTCGCGCGGAATGAGTCAACCAGATGATGCGGCAGCTTGCGCAGGAACCCGACCGTATCCGAGAGCAGAATATTTTGATTGTTCGGCATGCGCAACTTGCGCGTCGTCGGATCGAGCGTCGCGAACAATTTGTCTTCGGCCAGCACGTTCGCGCCGGTGAGGGCGTTCATCAACGTGCTCTTGCCCGAGTTCGTGTAGCCGATGATCGCCACCATGGGCCAATGCAGGCGCTGCCTCCCGCTGCGTTCGACGCGCCGGTTCTTCTGCACTTCCCCGAGCGCCCGTTCGAGTCGATAAATTTTCTCCTGCACACGGCGACGGTCCACTTCGAGTTGTTGTTCGCCGGGACCGCGTGAGCCGACACCACCCCGTTGACGCGACAGGTGCGTCCACAACCCCGCCAGGCGCGGCAGCATGTATTGCAATTGCGCCAACTCGACCTGAATCTTGCCTTCCCGCGTCCGCGCGCGTTGCGCGAAAATGTCGAGAATGAGCTCGGTGCGGTCGATCACCTTGACGTTCAAGCCGAGGATTTCGCTCAGGTTGCGTCCCTGCGCGGGCGAAAGATCGTCGTCAAAGATGACAATGTTGGCACCCGTCTCGCGGCATTGGGCGGCCAGTTCCTCCACTTTGCCGCTGCCGATGAACGTCGCCGCCGCCGCCGTCTCGCGCTTTTGGCTGACGAGATCGAGGACTTCCGCGCCGGCGGACACGGCCAGCTCGCGAAGTTCTTCAAGGGAATCTTTCACGGCCCACTTGTCGTGGCCGGGTCTCTCCAATCCAATGAGGAGCGCGCGCTCGCGAAGCGGCTCCTGTGTGTCGTACATCTTCAACGTGCCGAAGTTTTCCCCTGTTGATGAAAAATATCGCGGACGCGTGCCGCCGTTTCCGCAGGCTGTTCCTCGCGCCCGATCTCGATCCACTGTAATTGAGGCTCGCGCCGAAACCAAGTTAATTGTCGCTTGGCGAGTTGACGTGTTCGTGTCTTGATCAGCGCCACCACGTTGTCGAGGGAAATTTCACCGTGGATATGCGCCGCCAATTCGCGATACCCCGCCGCCTGCATTGCCGACGCGTTCTTCTCCAGGCCGAGGGGCAACAACCGTCGCACCTCCTCCACCCAGCCGGCGGCGATCTGGTCATCAATACGCCGTTCGATGCGCTCCACCAGATCAGCGCGCTCACGCGTGAGACCGATGGCCGGAGCGCTCACGGGAGCGTGTTTCTCGTCCCATTGCGTCTGCAATTCGCTGATTGGCCTGCCCGTCTCGTGAAACACTTCCAGCGCCCGCACGAGCCGGCGCGGATTGTGTCGGTCGATGCTCCGCGCCGTCTGCGGGTCCAACCGCTGTAGCTCTTCGAACAGTTCTGGTGGGGTCATCGCTTCGAGCCGGGTCCGCAGTTTATCATTCCGCGACGGACCCTCGAACAATCCACGCCGCAGGGCGCGCACGTAGAGTCCGGTTCCGCCGACCACCACCGCCTGCTTCCCTCGTGAGTGAATCTCGGCGATCACCTTGGAAGCCAGCTCGACGAATTGTTTGGCGTCAAACCCGTCGCCGACGTCGCGCACATCGATGAGGTGATGCGGCACGAAGGCGCGTTCCGCCGCGGTTGGCTTGGCCGTGCCGATGTCCATCCCCCGATAGACCTGCATCGAATCCGCCGACACGATCTCGCACTCGACAAGTCGCGCCAGTTCGAGCGCGACGGCGCTCTTGCCCACCGCCGTCGGGCCGACAAGGAACAGGGTTTGCATTCGATGGACATCATACACAAACTTTGTCATTCTGGGCCACAAGTGTCATGGACAACTTCACTACCATTCCGGTTCGCGTTACCCCTCGCGCCAAGCAGAACAAGGTGCAGCCGCAAGCCGATGGATCGCTGAAAGTGTACGTCACCGCTCCTCCCGAAGACGGCCGCGCGAACGAGGCCGTCATCGAGACGATCGCTCAATGGCTCGGGGTGAAGCGCCGCGACGTCGAGATCGTTCGCGGCGCGACCAGCCGCAATAAAGTCGTCCGTGTCACCAAGGTGCGGAACGCCCCTGAATAGGCAACGTTTTCTTGTTGAATCTCCGCAGGCTTCCCCGTAATATCGCGTTTTGGGGAGCCCTTCGTGACGATGTACAGGAGTTGCCGTGAAGCCTTACGCACGGGCCTGTTGGTCTGTACGTTCAGTGTATTCTCTGTGCCGGTGTTTTCCGCCGAGACAAGTCCATCCACCAACGCGGCGTCCCGCGTCCGCGATGACCGGTCAGCCGCGTTGACCCTCGCGCTCCAGGCCGTTCAGCAACTACAGACCCAACAACGCGCCACCTTGCAGGCGGTCGAGGAAGCCCGCCAGCAATCCGAGGCCGCGGCGCAACGCTACGGGCAGCGCGTCGAATCGTTGCGCCACCTGCTCTTCGCGCTTTGTGCGGTCGTCGCCGTCGCCATGTCCGGCGTCGTCTACTATGTGTCCACGTTGTTGAGCAAACTCCACGACCGGGGACAATTGCCTCAGGCTTTCAAATGCCCGCTTCCCGCCGCGGCACGCGAGCCGTACACCACGCTCCACGTGGCCAACCTGCTCGCCCGCGGCCAGGCCTTGCTCGAGCAGCGACACCCGGTGGACGCCCTCGCCTGTTTCGAACAGGCCATCGCCATCGATGGCCACGCAACCAACGCGTTCATCAAGAAGGGCGCGGCGCTCGAGCGTCTCGGCCGTCTCGAGGAAGCGCTGGCCAGTTACGAGTCCGCCCTCGCGCTCGACGACTCGCATGCCGATGCCTACATCGGCAAGGGCAACGTCCTCAACCGTCTCGAACGCTACCAGGAAGCGCTGGCTTGTTTCGAACAGGCCGCGCACAACCAACACTACCTCCACACGGTGCCGCAACCAATGTCCGCCTCGCTCTGATCCGTCGATGTGTTCGGGGTTGAACCGCGGGTGGCTCTGCGGCAGCCAGAGCTTCCGGGACGCGCTGAAGGAGCAAGGGTGGCTGGAGTAAGGACGTTTCCGCTTGCGAGGGCAAACGAGCAGCAGTAGCCTGAGTCAAGCCCAAGAAAAACTGGAGGCGTTATGAACGAGATACTGCGTGTGGTGTGCTTTATTCTTAGCATCGCAGGCGGTCTACTTATCGGTGGGTGCGGGATTACGGCTAGACGCCATTGCTCCGACATTCCCCGCTGGACATCCAGCTTGGTAGTATTGTTGGGTCTCGTTTTCATGGGCTTTGGTGTTCTTGGCCTCGTAGGAGCCTATGGTTCTGGTCATCTTGCTGGTCAGGTCATCGGAATGATGCAACGTTGCCGTGGAATTCTTGGAGGAGTCGCTTTCGGCCTGATCCTAGCTTGGTGGATGAGCGGCCAGATGACTCCGTTCTTCAAACGGAGATCCGCCACGGGGTCGCCTATCGAAGAATCTCCCGACCAAGCCAAGCTCTAGTGCAGTCAGAATCGCGCTATTTCCACGAACCAACACCATGACTTCAATCTGTGTCTATTGTGGTTCGAGTCCGGGGAATGACCCGGCGTTTGTGCGCGCGGCACGTGAGATGGGAACGCTGATCGCGAAGCGTGGCCTCACCCTTGTGTACGGCGGCGGGAATGTCGGGTTGATGGGCGTGCTGGCTGATGCGGCGATCGCGGCCGGCGGACGCGTGGTCGGCGTGATTCCCGATCATCTCGTTCGCATGGAAGTGGGACACAAAGGCCTGACCGAACTGCATGTCGTCGCCACGATGCACGAGCGCAAAGCTATGATGGCGAAGCTGGCGGATGGTCTGTTGGCGTTGCCGGGCGGCGTCGGCACATTGGAGGAAATCATCGAGGCGTTCGTGTGGATGCAACTGGGATTGCACGCGAAACCCTGTGCGGTTCTCAATGTGAACGGCTATTACGATCCGCTCATGAAATTTCTGGCGCACATGACCGAGTCGAGGTTTCTGCGGCCTGAACAATTGTCGCAGTTGATCGTTGTCCGGGAGCCGTCGGAGGCTTTGGATCGATTGCAGTCATTTGCGCCGAGGACGGTCGAGAAGTGGATGGATCGGAAGCCAGCCGGGTAGAACTCTGACGACCCGCGCGACACGAACGGAATTTCGGCTTGTGGCAAGAGTCGAATAGCGATAGGCTGATGCAAACGGGCGATTTTACGGGGAACAAACTGTCTCAACAATCATCGTGTTGAAAGGAGTCAGCCATGGAAACACCGCAAGCGTCCGAGAAGAAGTGTTCCTGTCCGTGTCACAAAGTGGTGGGCTTGTTTATCGCGCTGATCGGTCTCACGTTCCTGCTGGGCGCATTCAGTGTGATCAGTCCAAGAGCCGTCGAGGTCACCTGGCCCATTCTGCTGGTTCTCATCGGGGCGAAACTGGCGGCCAGCGGGAGTTGCAAGTGCTGCGATAAGGCGTAGATCGACCTCGAGGGCGAGACCCGGTGGCGTTGCGCGCGCAGAAAGCGTAACCGGAATCTGAGACCAGCCAGAGTGCGGGATCATTTTCACCTTGACGGCGGATGCTTTGTGCTGCAAAGTATCACCATGAAACGCTATTGGTTCAAACGCCTCGGGTGGGTGTACCGACCGGTCTCCTGGCAGGGGTTCGTCGTGGTCTTGCTCGCCATCGCCTTTTGCGTGAATGTCTTCCTCGCCATCGACCGACATTCCCACTCGGCGAGCGACACGTTGTACGGCGTGTTTTCGTACTACGTCTGCACCTTCCTGCTGGTCAACTGGATCGCCTCCAACACCAGCCCGGCCGACAAATAGTGAGGTCGGGCTGGATGTCGACCGGAGGCCTCAATCCTCATCGAGGCGAAGCCTGGCCAGCACGGAAAAATCCTCCAGCGTGGTCGTATCGCCTTTCACGTCGCCGCCGGCGGCGATTTCCTTCAGGAGACGGCGCATGATTTTGCCGCTACGGGTCTTGGGCAGGGCGTCGGTGAACCGGATGTCGTCGGGTTTGGCCAGCGAACCGATTTGCATGGCGGCGTGGGCGCGGAGTTCTTCCTTCAATTCCGGCGTGGGCTTGACGCCGCTGCGCGGGGTGACGAACGCGACGAGCGCCTGGCCTTTCAACGCGTCGGGACGACCCACCACCGCGGCCTCGGCGACTTTCGGGTGCGAGACGAGCGCGCTCTCGACCTCGGCGGTGCCGATGCGGTGGCCAGCGACGTTGAGCACGTCGTCGATGCGGCCCACGATCCAGAAATAGCCGTCCTTGTCGCGGCGGCAGCCGTCGCCGGTGAAATACATGTGCGGGATTTCGCTCCAATACTGTTTCACGTAGCGGTCGGGGTCGCCGTAGATGGTGCGCAGCATGGATGGCCACGGCCGGCGGATGACCAGAAACCCGCCGACGTTCGGGGGGAGTTCCCTGCCCTCTTTGTTGACGACCGCGACATCGACGCCGAAGAACGGCAGCGTGCCGCTGCCGGGTTTCGTCGGGATCGCGCCGGGCAGCGGCGTGATCATGATCGAGCCCGTTTCCGTCTGCCACCACGTGTCCACAATCGGGCAGCGTTTGTGGCCGATGACGTTGTAATACCACATCCACGCCTCGGGATTGATCGGCTCGCCGACGGTGCCGAGCAGGCGGAGCGAGCTGAGGTCGTGTTTATTCGGCCATTGATCGCCCCAGCGCATGAACGAGCGGATGGCGGTCGGCGCGGTATAAAGAATGGTGACTTTGTATTTGTCGATGATGCGCCAGAAGCGATCAGGCTCGGGCCAGTTGGGTGCGCCCTCGTACATGAGGGTGGTCGCGCCGTTGGCCAGCGCGCCGTACACCGAATAGCTGTGGCCAGTGACCCAACCGATGTCCGCCGTGCACCAGAACGTGTCCGCCTCCTTCAGGTCGAAGACGTATTTTGTGGTGAGATAGACGCCGAGGAGATAACCGGCGGTGCTATGCAACACGCCCTTCGGTTTGCCCGTGCTGCCGCTGGTGTAGAGGATGAAGAGCGGATGCTCGCTATCGAGCTTTTCGGCAGGGCAATTCGTACCGCAGTATTCGAGCTCGCGGTGCCACCAGACGTCGCGCCCCTCCTGGATGTGAATCTCGTTGTTGGCCCGGCGCAAGACAATGACGCGCTGAACTTCCGGACATTGCTGCAACGCGTCGTCCACGTTCTTCTTCAAGGGAACGATCTGGCCGCGACGATAACCGCCGTCCGCAGTGATGACCATCTTCGCGCCGCAGTCGTGGATGCGGTCGATGAGCGCCTGGGCGCTGAATCCACCGAAGACAACCGAGTGCGTCGCCCCGATGCGGGCGCAGGCGAGCATGGCGATGGCGGCCTCGGGAACCATCGGCATGTAAATGATGATGCGGTCACCTTTGAGGATGCCGTTGCGCTTGAGCACGTTGGCGAATCGGCACGTCTCGCGATGGAGATCGGTGTAGGTGAGCACGCGCGTTTCGCCGGGATTGCCGAAGCCGGCGGGTTCGCCTTCCCAGACGATCGCGGCCTTGTTGCGACGCGGGCCATCGAGATGGCGGTCGAGGCAGTTGTAGGAGAGGTTGATTTGTCCGCCGATGAACCATTTCGCGAACGGTTCGTCCCACACGAGAAGTTTCTTCCACGGTTTGAACCAGTGAAGTTCCTTCGCCATGCGCGACCAGAACTTGTTGGGGGATTCGATCGATTCGGTGTAGAGCTTTCGATATTGCGCGAGGGACTTGATGTGGGCCTGTTTGGCGAACGCGGCGGATGGCTTGAACTTGCGGCCTTCCTTCTGCAGCGAAGTAATGTCGGTCTGCGCCATATACGATTCTCCCGAGGACAGAGGCTGATTTCGCCGCGTATCCTAGCGAAGGAAGTGGCCAGTGGTCAAGCAAGGGAGAGGAGCCCAAGCGTTCGACGTGGGCGGCGGCCCTTACGCTGTTTGCTCGGTGGGAAGGTTGGAAGGCCGCTTACTACGAATGTGGATACTCCCCTTCTCAACAAACAGTTTAAACCGGTGGATTAAGTTGTAGTCGATCAGTTCGGCCTTTCCAGAGCTGCCTTTCAGTAAGGCTATGAACTCTCTCAGGTCAAGCAAGTGAAAGAACGCGCGAGTCGAGCGTGCCTCCTCCATCAACAGGGTTTCGATTTCGCTCCAGTCGCCCCAATGCATCAGCTCCGTAATGAGCACAATGCAATGGGGTGGCTGCTTCCGATCCACATGGAGTTCGGTGCCACTAGCGTCGAAGATCGTGTCTCCACGCCGAAAAGCCTTCGAAGCCCCGGCCAGTTGGCGAATGGCCTTCTTCACCTGTTTCTGAACGCCTCTTGTTCTTCGTTCCTGATCCCGTTCGTATCCCGCACGGAGAACTGATAGATCCTTTGCTTCGATCAAGAAACTCCCATAATCGTAGAATGAGAAAACATCGGTCAGTTCACGCGTCTTAACGCCGCTCTTCACTCGTGGGCTCTTGTACAGCGTTAGAGGAAAGACAGACTCCAACGAAGCCCAGATGGCTCGCTCGAACATTTCGCCTTCGTCCTTGTCGTTAATCGTGATGGTATAAACACCGTTTACCCCCACGAAGGAAGCATTGGTGATTCTCCATGGCTCGAATGTTGCCGGGATTTCAGCCGTTGGGATGTTTTGGGCACCGGGATAAGTGCTCGTGTTATCAACAGAGAAGCAAAAACAGTCCAGCGAATGGGATGCTTCCTCGGTGAACGGGCCAACATACAACTGCGATTCTTCCCCCAAAAAGTTCAGAATCCTAGATGCTCCCTCTTGGGAAAGACTAGCGTTTGTCCATGCGAGACAGACATCCATCTCGTTGAACAAGAAGGCAGGAAACCGTCTATCCCGAAGAGCACGCTGCAACGCGCTGTGTTCTTCTGCGTCGCGCTGCACACCAGAAATGCATGTGGGTGCATCTGGCATGTCAAGGATCCGCGCGCCCGTGCAAAGATATGGGCCCTTCTTGCCGTACACCAATTTCAATGGGCAACCGGCAACAAGAGCTTTGATGCTCGATGTCGGTGCCTTTAAGACAAGTGCCAACTCTTGACCGCCGTTCGTCGGCACGTACCAAATAGACGCCTCCTCCGATCTCATCTCGTTATAAACGCGTGTACTTGGTAATAGCATGGTGTTTCTATCGGTGTTGGCCGTACAAATTCAACTCGGCATATTGCCGCTCCTCCAGAAGATATCACACGTCAGCCTCGGGCGTTACGCCCTGGTTGACGAGGGCGCGGTCTGGTTCCGTGCGTCAGGGCAGGAATAACAGCGCATCGATTCGCAGCCGGTGCTCAATATCGCAGTCAACACGACGAGGAGCAGCATGAAAGTCAGGCGTCTTGTGTCGGACGGTATCGGGGCTTCCATTTTTATTTCCCATCAATTGTGGTCGGGACGGCGGTCCCCGTACCAGATATCCATGCCATGCCGATTCTGAAGGTAGCGATGCCCGTGGATCACGATGCGCATGATCGGCGCGAAGATTTCGCGCACCGAACAGGTACGAAGTTTCCGGCCCGAGGTAATTACGCTCTCGCGCAAAATCACAAACTTCCCCTGCCGCCTCAACGCCAGACTCATCGCGCCTTCTTCCGCGGCGTAAAGTTGCGGGTTGAATCCGTTCACGCGCTCGAATGCCTCGCGTGTGCAGAAGAGGAAACAGCCCGCGGCGATACCGACGAACCGGTAGAGCCTCACGGTCACCGCTTCGAGCACCCGGGCATACAACGGGATTCGACCGTCGAACCGAAAACGGCAGCCGCCGCCGATTGCGCCACGCTGCACGGATTCGATGGCGGCTTTGACGACCACCTCGCTGACGAACGTGTCCGCGTCCACGAAGAACAACACGTCCCCGTGGGCCTGGCGCGCCCCCGCATTGCGGGTTGCGGCAATCTGCCGATGTTGGACACGCACCACCCGGGCTCCGTGTTCGACCGCGATGTCCGCAGTCTGGTCCGTGGAACTGTCATCGACCACAATGATCTCGGCTGTCAGTGGGAGTTGTCGTGCGGAGTTTGTGATCGCGTCGATTGTCTGCCCGAGGACCGACTCTTCATTCCACGCGGGGACAATAAACGAAATCGAGCGCACTTCCCTGACAATCTCCGTTCGCTGACCAGATTTCTTCATGGATATTGCGACTCGCGACAACTCACGCCAGCCCGAGGCTACTCCCGGGCCAATGGCGCTGCAAGCCGAAAGGTGGGATGACATGCTCGCCAACACAGCGTCCGTCCCCTGCCCACCGCGCCGTCACGAAACGCGCGTGGTCACGTTCCTGCACACCGTTTTCCCGTGTGATGGCCGCGGGCGCAGCACGCTCTCAAACGTCATTCACCATCGTGAAATCCGATGTCAACCGGGCTAACAGATCTGTGTGTGTCGTCATGGAAGCCTTGTTTTCATTGGCCTGCAACGGGTTACGTCGTCGCAGTTTGTCGTGATATTGGTCTGGTTGGTGCTCTCTAGGGCAACGAGACGTTGGGGATGTCGTTGTACTGGGACATCATGTCATGAGAATCGTTGCGGGAGTAGTTGCCGCATTCGCGATCGTTACATTGGGCGCCACTGCGCGCGGCCAGACCGTCACGGCCTCGGGCCCCGGGACTGAACCGGGCGAAACATTGGGCGCCTCGGCCACGTTCGCCGTTTCGAATCTGGAACTGATTGTCACACTCTCCAATACCGGCACGTTCGACCCGGTCAATGCCAACGATGTTCTGACGGCAGTTTTTTTTAAGGTCAATGGAGATTTAAAACTAACCCCGCAGTCGGCCGACGTTGCGCCCGGCAGTTCGGTCATCGACCATCCGCATCCGTTGCCGCTCGGCTTCTCCGGCGATGTTGGCTCGCAGTGGGCGTATCGAAACGACCTGATTCGCGCCCCGAACGGAACGGACGAGGGGATTTCCAGCACCAGCCTGAAATGGTTTGGCACGAAAAATCTCTTTTCCAGCGAAAAGATCAAGGGCTTCGGTTCGATCGGTGGCATATCGTTCGGAATCACCACTTTCGACGATCTCGGCGGCCATAAGCGTGGCAACCTCAAGAATCAGGCGTTGGCCCAGAACTCCGTCGTGTTCACATTCTCCGGCCTGCCCGACGACTTTTCGCTTTCGGACATTTCGGATGTCACTTTCCAATACGGGACGAGCGTCAAAGCACCGGATCTTATCGGTGGCGCCATCGCGAACGTTCCCGAGCCGCCGACAATCGCGTTGGTGGTGGCCGGGATGATCGGGGCGCTGGGAGCCATGCGTTGTGGAGTCGTCCGGAAGCCAACCGTGGTTTACTGACCCGCCTGCAGTCGGGCGAGAGCGTCTTTGGCGGCGGCCAGATCCGGTTTGAGTTTCAACGCCTGCTCGTAGTGCTCTTTCGCCTCTCGGACCCGGCCCACCCGTTCCAAAGCGACTCCCAGATTGTAATGCGTTGCACCGGAATCGGGATTGATCTGCAAGGCCTGCTCGTAATGACGGATCGCCTCTTCGACCTTTCCTTGCAACATCCGGGCATTTGCCAGGCCGTTGTGCGCTGCGGCATACCCTGGCTCGAGGCGTAACGCTTGTTCAAAGTGCGCGATCGCGTCGTCCAGCCTGCCGGATTGAGCCAACGCGTTCCCCAACTTATCGTGCGCCGCGGCATAGGTGGGATCTATCTGCAATGCTTGTTCATATTGCTCAATCGCCTCACGGACCCTGCCCAGCGCGTGCAGGATCTCACCGGTGTTGTAGTGCGCCTCGCGGTCATTTGGTTGAAGGCATAGCACTTCCCGGTACTGTCGAATTGCCGCGTCCAGATTGTGGGTGCGAACGAGAGCGTTTCCCCAATTGTAATGCGCCTCGGCCAAATCGGGCCGGAGTCGCGACGCCTGCTCATACTGTTGGATTGCCTCATCGATCCTGCCGGTTTGTTCCAAAGCCAACCCCAGCTCGTTGTGCGCCGCGGCATAGTCGGGATCGAGTCGCACGGCCTCCCTGAAGCGGTCGATGGCTTCTGCCGTCTTGCCCAATTCCATCATCGTCATTCCGAGGTCGTGCTCGGATTCGGCGTGGTGCTCGATACTCGACAGCACGTTGAACACGACCGAGAAACCCAGCAGCAGGCACCAACCGCAGCGCACGACGGGACGCCAGACCGGCTGACGAGCGAACGTCCGCTCCAATCCGAACACACCCGCCATGGCGAGCAGCACCATCGTGGGCAGGAACTCTGTTTCAAACCGGACGCAGGCGGCAAAAAAGAGTCCCATGATCGAGGCGCAAATGCCAGACAACAAGGCCACCGCCAGCACGAACCAGCGCAACGTCGAACGCACGGGCCCGGACCGTCCACGCCACGCCATCGGCACGCCCAGCGCCAACCACACGAGTGGAACATTGGGAAGAATCCCGAAGGGGGCCTCCGGCAATCCGTGGCCTGCCGGCACGAGTGGAGCGATGGCGTCGTTTACGAACGGGAAATGCCTGCTCCAAAGCACCGGCTGAAGAAAATAGGATTGAACATTGAACCACACGTGGCGCACCGAGAACAATTGCTGCGTTACTTCGTGACTAGCGGCCAACTGGTAATGCCAACCGAAATCGATCGGATTGCCGAATCGCTGGGTGTTGTAAAGCATCAATCCCAATCCGGCCAACGTGATGGGAGCGACTGCTGCGATTACCAACGGCCAAATCGGTCGCCGCTCCCGCCACGCTTGGGCCACGGGAACCAGCAGAATGACGGCGCCATACAACAGCGAGGGACGCGCCCCGATCGCCAGTCCGTAGGCGACGCTCGCCGCGACCAGCCACCGGCCCTTCCGGTCCGGGTTGTGCAACGCACACCAGATCGCCCCGAGTGCCGCCATCGTCAACATGTACCCGCAACTGATCGGCACCTCGTAAACCGAGCACCGCGACAACAAGACGGGTATGCCCGTCGCCAAACCCAGCGCCAGAGCGCCGGCCGCCATCACCCACACGCTCACCTCCGCAAAGTAGCGTCGCCACAGTGCGCACAGCACTCCCAAGCTGGTCAGATAGCCAGTGGTGCAAAAAATCGCCACTGCTTGCCGGTGGAAAAGGTATTGTCCGGTCAGCGCGACGCAGGGCCAGAACAACAACAAGGCCGGCGTAACCCCGAAGTAGAGGTACAGTTTACCCTTATAATACGTCAGGTCATGCAACCGATAAAACGCCCCCCGATAATGAGCATTGGCCACTGGATCATAAGGGTCCGCAAGCTGCGAGAGCCCGGGGGGCACGTCCAGTTTCAGGCTGAGTTGGCCAGCGCGAAAGCCCTCGACCATCAAATTGTAGTAACTCTCCGCTGGATTCAGGCTCAGCGATTCCCAAAAGCCCGAGTGGACCGTGCCGGCGTAAACCCCGATGACCAGGGCGCACACGGCCCCGAGGATTGCGCGCTGCATCCACGGCAACTTCGCCCGAGACGCCGTCGTCTCTGTGCGATCTGGCCTTTCGTCAGTCATGATTGGCTCTTGAAGGAGTACCCGGCGGACGTTGGAGCCTAACCAATTGCCTTCTACTGGCCTGTCAACGTGACCGTGGTTGAAGAACGCGGACAGAACCAATCCACGGTCGCGGCCAGTGTGCTATTGGAGCCGAACGTTACCCAGCCGATGCACGCACCTTGCTTCTTGTAGAGCGCCTCGTATAGCGGCCACATGCCATCCTCCGAAACGGGTGCGCTCACACTGATCTTCGTCCCGTCGGCCAGAACACCGCTCAGGCGGGCTGCCCCCGAGGCCGTCACCGTCAAGGCCGCACTTCCGGTGCCCGACGGAAGGTTCGTGCCGCCGCCCGCAGGCGGTTCGAAGACCGCAGTGTACCGACCGATCCAAGGGCAGCGATCCGTGCGGCTGAACACCGCGCGATTAGCGAGCAGCACGGACGTGAATGTGCTGTTGTCCGACACCGTTCCCGTGATTTGATCGGTCTGGTTCTCGAGGTCGAGATGCAGGATCACCTGCAGCGTGTCCAATCCGTGCGGCGTGTTTGTCGAGTTGCCACCCGCGTCGAACTGCCCGCGAAAGCTGGACCGAAGGCCGCCCATGGTCAATTTCGCGGTGAATGTTCCGGTCTTGGAAATTACCAGCTGGATGCTTCCTGAAGTCGCATTCGACGGCGCAATCGTCTGCCAGACCAGGCCGTTGTATGTGCCCAGCAAGGAACCCGGCGTCGCGAATGTGTTCGTGCACAGCGGCGCGCTCGGCGGGGACATATTCCGCTGCTCGTCGTAGGCCGCGACCGTGTAGCAATAGTTGGAATTTGGCGCCAGACCCGTGTCCGCAAAATTCGTCATCGAGGTCGCCTCGACCTGCACACCGTTGCGGAAAATCTCGTATCCGGTAAAACCCGATTCGCTGGTATTCGTAGATGCCATCCAACCCAGATCGATCTCGTCGGCTGAAAGGAACGTTACCGTTAGCCCCGTCGGCGTGGCCGGGGTCCCTTCATCACTGACTACGATATAGTTGGTGAGGGTGATCGAACTGGTTCCCGCTTGGCCGCTCACGGTCAGGCTCACGGTATCGGTGCCGGCCGCCCCGTACGTGTACGTCAGGATATTGGCCGAGGTGTTGGTGGTCGAGCCGTCGCCAAAATTCCAAGACCGATTTGCGATCGTGCCCGTGGAGGTGTCGGTAAATGTCACGGCCAGCGGCCACGCCCCATTCGTCGGCGTCGCTGAAAAACCGGCCACGGGCGACACGGGCGAAGCGCCGCTGATGACTCCATTGATCCAGCCAAGGTTCGCCGACACGCGCGTGCTGTAAAACGAGCTGGGTATATCATACGATTCCTGAGGAATGTATATCCAATTGGTGACACCTTGAACATATAAGCCACCCATGTTCAGAAGGGCCGCATCAAATTGGGGGATCCCCGTGCTATTGACGCTAAACGCGCCATCCACGGCGTGATGGATGCCCGCCAGTTCCCAAGTCGAACCGCTCTGAATAAACATGCCGCCGCTGGAGTCGCCGTCGGACAAATCGCATCCGTTCACCTCGAAGAACGCCCGCAACATCTGGCCGTTTGTTTGGTCCGTGTAGATCTCCGAGACAACGTTCTGACCCCATCGTTCCACCGAATTGGTCGCGCCCCATGTCCAGCCATTGGTCAGTCCACCCACGATAACAGGCGCGCCCCGATCCGTGCCGCGCCCGAAAACTATACACGGCTTCCCGACCTCCGCGCTCGCCGCGTACATCGGAGCATATGTTGGGAATGTCTCCGCTGTTTGCCAGAGAGTCAGATCGCAATCCGGGCAATTCGAATTCGTTACGGTGTGGTAGGTGAACCCATTCAACACGAACACATCCCCCACGGCGCCGCCGACGTGTTTGGCCGCGAGAAAAAACATCGGGGCCACCGGCGTGCCGAGGAAATTTCCGCCCCCGGTGTTCCATTGGCCCTCGTACTGCCACCCGCTACCCGACAGCGTGCCGCCCGGCGCCGTCGTGTTGAAGCCGGGATCACCGGTGGATTCGAATAATATCGCGTTGCAGGATGGCGCCGAGACAAGACCGGTTGTCACCAGCCATGCCGCAATCAGGAGATAACCTCGAACTCGCACAACGTCTCATTCTAGCAAATCCGTTGTTCTGCGGCAAATCGCATTTCCAGGGAGTGAAAGCGCCATTGCCGGTTCGCGGGACCGGCTTCCGGTTCAACGAGCAGGTTCTGGCAGGCCCTCGATCTTCGCTGGCTTTAGAACCAGAGTACGCAAGTTCATGACTGACCGGCCGGGTTTGGTGGTGACTTTCACCGTCACCGTCGCCCGGCCGGGCTGCGGGATGCGGAGTTTGCCGAGTGGAAAGGTCTGGTAATCTCCCCCACCCCGCGTGGCCTGGACCTTGGCGCTGACACTTTGATCACCGACAGCGACCGTGAACTCGCTACCGGAACTATTGGTCTCAACCGCGTAGGTGATCGCGGCATCAAAGTCGCCGGGCTTGAGCACGTCGACCTGCCAGACCACGGAATCTTTGGCGTTCGTCCAATGCCCGATGTTGAGTTCGCTATCGCCCTCCAACTGCGTGGTCGAGCCAACGATTTCCGCATCCGCGGCCGTCAGGCGGATGGTTCCATCGTCCGTCTGGCGTGGGACGGGAATCGGCGCGAGTTGCACCGCGCCACCCGGATCCAGCACCACAACGCTGGCGATGGTGTCGGGCGCCTTGGCGGGCAGGTGCACCGTCACCTTGTCCTGTCCGACAACGCACTTCAGTTTCTCTCCCGGATTTGCCAACAGCCACGCCGTCACCTTCTGGTTGAGAATGGGAACGGGCAACTCGCCGTTGGCCGGCCAGTTGAAAACATGCAGGTAAAGCCTGCCGTTTTTCTGCGTGCAACGACCCCACGGCAACTGTCTGCCAAACGGACTCGCCGACGTGCCGTAAATGGCCTCGCCATTGATTTTGAGCCATGCGCCCATCTCCTTGAGTCGCTCGGCTTCCGGCTCGGGGATCACGCCGTCGGCTGTCGGCCCGACATTCAGCAGATAGTTTCCGCCTTTGCTGGTGATATCGATCAGGTTGCGAAGAAGTCTCTCGGTGGACTTGAAATTAGTGTCGTAGGACTTGTAACCCCACGTGTCGTTGATGGTCATGCACGTTTCCCAATCGCGACCGGGAAAACCCGAGGGCGGTATCTTTTGCTCCGGCGTTTCCGTGTCGCCCTTGAAGCCGCCGCCCAGGCGGTTATTGGTGATGATGTGCGGTTGAAGTTTCAACAGGGGGAGGAGTTTCTCGGCGCGTTCCTTCGTCATGACATCGGATGGCGTGTCAAACCACAGAACGGCGACGTCACCGTAGTTCGACAGAATCTCACGCACCTGTGGCACCGCGATGTTCTCGAGGTACTCATCAAAATCGCCATCCTGGGCCTTGTCCCAATGTGTCCCGCCCTTGACCGCGCCGCCCGGGTGATGCCAGTCCTGCGCCTGTGAATAGTAGAACCCCAGCTTGATCCCCTGCGTCCGGCAGGCGGCGGCGAGTTCCTTCAACGGGTCGCGATGAAAAGGCGTGGCGTCGCAGATATTGTACGGGCTGACTTTCGAGCCAAACATGGCGAAGCCGTCGTGATGCTTGGCGGTGATGATGATGTATTTCTGGCCGGCATCCCTGGCGATGCGGACCCACTCATCGGCGTTGAACTTCACCGGGTTGAACTGCCCGGCAAATTTCGCGTAGTCAGCCACGGAAATTTTTCCCCTGTTCATGATCCACTCACCGGGGCCTTTAATCGGTTCGCCGTTCCACGTACCGGCGGGCACGGAATAGATTCCCCAATGAATGAACATGCCAAACCGCGCCTCGCGCCACCACTGCATGCGAGCGTCGTGCTCCTGCGGCGTCTCGGTCTGCTCCTGGGCCGCGCAGGTACTGAACGCGGCCAGCAGGACGGTCAGGATCACACTACCGGCTTTCATTGCCAACGGACGAATGTTCGTGGTGTGCATTGTTTGAACGCGCAGCCTTTGTTCACCCACGTCGATCACCATACGTAAGCAACCGCACGGGGCCAAGAAGGCCGCTGGGGTGCACCTGTGCCTGCGCTGGGTCGTAATCCTTGTAGTCACGGTTGACGAAAAAATACCCCGGCCAGTTGCCCGGCCCCTTCCAGTCGACCGCGGCAGGCCCGATGGCGTTTTCCGTTCGGTTCGCCACGCGGATGACGACCTCATTTTCCCCGGCATGAACCAGGCCGGCGACCTCGACTCGAAACGGGGTCTCGAAAACGGTCCCCGCCGTCCTCCCGTTTATGTTCACGGAAGCGACATCGCACACCGTGCCCAGATCCAGAAATACATCCGCCTGAGGTTCATGGGAAAGGCGGAATTTTGTTCGATAGATCGCCGTGCCGGCAAAGTGTTTCAGATCATCCTTTTCTGACCAGTCAATCAACTCAGGAAATTCTCTCACCAATTGCTTGCGCCCATCGATCGGCTGAAACTCGACACGCCACGGGCCGTTTATCACCACGAGGGGACTGGCGTTTTCTGCCCGAACAGATGCGAGACCCGTGGCGGGTTTGTCGCGTCGGATCATCACCAGTCGCGATTCCCTCGGGCCAATCGCGATCTCGGCAATCACACGATCACCCTCGACGTGGTACGGAGTGGGTTCAATTTTCGCGCTGTGTGCGTTCCAGATTTCCACGCAGCCCTTGGCGCGGAAGGAGAACGCCTGGCGAATGGAATTCTCGGGCTGTGGATTGTGGAGCAGGAACAAATCATAATCGGGCCCCTGACGATGCAACCAGCGGAGCGGAAGCAGATCGTCGGCTTTCAACTGCGGTTCGATGCCAATCCTTTGCAGGACGGATGGCAGACCTTCACGGTCAGTCAAATACGTGGTTCCATGACCGATGTTACGCGGTGACATTCCTTTCTTGTCCGGGAAAACATCGGCGACGATCTGACGGAGTTTGGCCGTTTGCGCGTCGTGATCCTTGAAGCCCGGGACATCCGACGGCAATTGCACTGCGACAACGGCGAGGCCACCATCGACGAGCGTCCGAATCTTTTCCAGCGTCTCCAGCGGCATGATGGCGGCGTCGATAATCAGCACCCGGTAGCGACCGAGGCCCACCATGAGACGATCGCCTTCCATTCTCGCAGACTGGCAGACAACCCGATCCGTCAGGCGATCGGACAGCCAGGATGCTCCCTGCGGAAAGTTGTGTGTGCCATATACGCAGACATCGGCGATGGGTTGGCCGGACCGGAGCAGCAGGCTGTTGCGGCCCATGTAGTCCGCCAGGACACGAAAGTACGGCCAGAAAGTATTATTGTGGTCGATCTCGCAGGAGGCATAAAAGTCCCATCCGGGAAAGCCGGCTTCCGGCGGCGAATAACTGTATCCGTGGAACACCAGTTGGCTGGCACCGAGGGCGAAGATCGCGTCGACCTCCTGACGAAGATCATGCAGGGTCATCCGCCAATGCTCCGTCAACCACGTGAAGCTCTCACAAGAAACCACCGGATGCCCGTACACATGCGCCGCCGCCAGCGCCAGGTCGGCTCCAATCGGCACTTCTCCGGGCGTTTTGAAGTCCATCTCGAACTCGGGAATGTCCGCCATGCCGTAGGAATCTTCCCAGTCGGTCGGACTGCCGTGAGCTTGCTCGCGCGATTGCAGGCCGTGCTGGTGGCACCAGCGGGTCAGTTCACCGTAGCAATTCTCCGTGATCAGTTCGCACAATGTTTGGTCGTAATCCCACCGAATCTGCGAGAAGGCGCCTTCGTCGGAACCACTGATAAGGTCAAGGTACGGGGTCAGGTCGTACCCGCGCCGCGCGCGAAACTGTTGGAGAAAGTCCGTTGTCCATGTGGGCTTGCCGAGCTCCCAACTGTCGATGAAGAGGCCCTCGAAAGTGCGACCGGTGAGATTGCCGACCCGGTTCAGCACCGGCTGTGCGCAGTGGTCCAGATGAAAATCCATCGCGGACGCGCTCAGGTGATCGAGGACCGGACCTTTGTCGCGGGGATTGACCCGTTTGTGCGGGCCGACGCCACCGAGCTTCGCCCAAAAACACGTCAGCAGCCATGTGCCTGCCGGCACGGACACGGAGATTTGGCCATCGGCTGGCAGTCCGTTTGTCACCACCTCGGCGGGCCCGACGCTGCCCGCGCATCGCAACGTAACAGCCACCACGGGGCCACGCGGCTGAAACGGCACGTGGCGCATGCCCGCGCCATCGAGTGAAACGGTTTGCGAGGCCAAGCTCTCACCGGCATGCTCGTTGTCAACCCACGGGCCGGCGTACGGCCAGCCGCTTCCGGGTGTCAGGTCCACTTTCAGGCCCAGCTTGGCGGCCTCTTCGACGCACACCGCGACACGATCCGCCCATTCGGACGACGCATACACAACCGGTTTGTGACCGGGCACGACGGGTAACGCGTCATAAAGAGATTGGATTTCCACGCCCGCCAGTCCCTGCTCCTTCATCCCCGCCAATTCGCGGGCCAATTCCTCCCGTGTGACAGCTCCGCCGAACCACCAGTAGCGCGTGCGCGGCCGATATTCCATCGGCGGATCGGCAAAGTCATGCTGAAGCTGCGCTGCTGTCGGCCGAATGTCCGCCATGGACATCGGAGAAAGCAGGACGCCGAGTACGGAGGCGCAAAGCAGGAACCAATTCCTAGCTGACGTTCTCCGAGCATCGAATGGGAACGCACGTTTCATTTGTTTCGTGTCGCGAATGTGACCGGGCCGCCGTTTTCGAGCCAGGGTTTGTGTCAGTCAGAGGGCATTTATTGTGCGCTTCGATTTTGAGTTTGTCCATCCCCGACGAAGGAGGGCGTGGCTGACCACGGGCGGTGATCAAGTCAGTCGGGCCGTAAGAGATGGTGGAGAGGGGTGGATTCGAACCACCGAAGGCATAAGCCAGCAGATTTACAGTCTGCCCCGTTTGGCCACTTCGGTACCTCTCCTCGCGCTCCGAGGGAAGATGAGTGTAAACGTCCAGCGGCGGCTGTCGAGCAGAATGTTCCATCCAGAAGAGCCTGGCCGTGCACCTGATCATCAAGGGACAATGATTCGACGCTGCCGCTGGTTACGGCCAATACTGGGCGTCGTCGTCCGTCGACTGGGTGGTGGGCGTGAACTGCCTTTTCACGTAGTTGGTGATGCTGGCAATGACCATGCCGACAATGGTGTCCGGCACGCCGTCGAAATTCTTGCTCTGAAGCCGCATGTCGCACGGGTCGTTGACGTAGTCCACCACGAAATATCGCCCGTCGTGTTCCAACGCGATCTCGGTGCTGAAGAAATCGAGCTTCGCGACATCGGCGATGATGCGCACGATGCGGGTCAGTTCGTCCACGTTCACAATCGCGCGGTCCGACGGCGTCACCACCGCGTACCGGTGCGTGGTGTCATCCCACCAACACGGGATGATCTCGCCGCAAACATGGTACACCCGGAACCACGCGCGGCGTCCGTTGAGGATCTGCGGATTGACGCGCTGCTGGATGAGAAAACGCTGGTTGCGGAACTTGGCGCGGGACTGTGACACGTCGTCGGGCCGCGTGGCCCCGACCACCACTCCGAACCCGCCGCCGCCTTTCGCCGGCTTGACCACGAACGGCGAGGTTAGCGGCTCGATCAGGCGTGGGTCGAAATTCGGCTCGGTCTCATACGGCGGTAAAATGATCGTCAACGGCAACTGCAATCCGCGCGCGAGAAGTTCGCCGTGGATGTTCGCCTTGTCGATCGACCGCTTGTAATGATGTTGGGCGTTGACGAATTTCGTCCCCTTCGATTGCAACAGTTGGTTGAATTGCAGGAAGCGTTCGTCTTCGTCGCTGGCGCGGTCGAGAAAATAGCTGAAATTCCGCTCGTTGTTTTGCACTTCGAGAAACGTCTGCTGGAGGTTGTGCGGCCCGACGAGGTAGCAACTCAGCCCCGCATTGAGGCACGAGCGATCCAGTTGGCTGACGAAATCCTGGTCGTACTGCCAGTTCCAAGCCAGTCCAAAATGAACTTCAGTCGAGCGTCTGGCGATGGTGTCCATTTCCCTTGTCCGTTGTGTGGCAGCTCTTTAGAGCAGTTTCCACACCTGTTTCTCGCGGTGAGGGAGGAACACCCGGGCCCAGTGTTTTCGGGGCCGATACGTCACTCAACTCGGGGTACTCGAAGACTTTGCCTTCGTAATTACGAATAATGACGCGTTGTTTGTCATGCGCCAGCACGTACTCGGGACTGATCGGCACTTTGCCGCCCCCGCCGGGCGCGTCGATCACATATTGCGGCACCGCATAACCCGTGGTGTGCCCCCGCAGCGCCTCCATGATCTCGACGCCTTTGCGCACGCTGGTGCGCAGGTGGTGCGTGCCCTTGACCGGATCGCACTGGTAGATGTAATAGGGCCGCACCCGCATCATCAACAGCTTGTGCATGAGCTCCTTCATCACCGCGGCGTCGTCGTTGACCCCAAGCAACAACACGCTCTGGTTCCCCAGCGGAATACCCGCG
>Ga0187875_10000034_pt1 | contig 120709 bp, 93 predicted proteins | sample June2016WEW_17_1_2_FD_132978 | JGI IMG/M metagenome (GOLD analysis project Ga0187875, IMG submission 132978) | Peatland microbial communities from SPRUCE experiment site at the Marcell Experimental Forest, Minnesota, USA - June2016WEW_17_10 | ecosystem: Environmental > Terrestrial > Soil >... | reverse complement strand
TGCACCTGAAATACCTGCTTCGCAATGTCCAGCCCTACAGCCGCTACCACCTTCATGGTTCGTCCTCCTCGTGGTGAGCCTATCAACTCACCTCTACGAGGCGGGTCCATCCCATTAGGTCATCACGACCAGCGTGCCACTTAGGTTGTAGTGGCAAAGCTGCTGAGACCGTTTGAATACGCGGAAATACGTGCATCACGGGCCAATCACGGGTGGAGAATGCGGGTGGAAATTCAGCTTGGTCGGTCACCATCGACCGCCGGAACTGAGTGAACCTGGGCAACAAGGAAGCGGGCCCAAAGAGCTTCGCCATCTTCTCCATCGTCGAGAACTGCCGCCGGCTCTACAATAATTCCATACATCGCTGACTCGCTAACATCCTTCCAGTCTTGGCCGCTTGTGTATTAACCTCCCAGACCTGCCGTTTACACATCAGCCGTATCCTTGTTCTGAGAGATACGATCGCTTTCCAATCGAATTCGCCGAAGTTCATTGTTTATGGTTCGGCATGCCTCCGCAAAGATGCCTACATCTACTGAGTATGCCAAAAACTGAACGCCGAGATCCATATAGCGCATTGCGGATTCAAAATTGTCAACGAATGTTCCAACAGCACGATTTTGCGCCTTACACTTTGCCACAATCGCTGACACCCCTTCGCAAACTCGGGGATTATTGATATCGCCAATCACACCCAGTGACTGTGATAGGTCGTATGGCCCGATGAAGAAAACATCGATCCCACCAACCTCGAGGATCTTGTCAAAATTCTTGATTCCCTCTACGCCTTCGACCATGCCGATAACTGCAACTCTATTCGCTTCCTCGAAATAGTCGTGCGGGTCCTTCAAGGAAAAATCGGCGGCTCTCACGAATTTGCATACACCTCGGGAGCCATCGGGCCAGAATCTCGATAGTTCAACCGCTTTCATCGCTTCGTTCACATTGCTCAGGTGTGGTATTTGAATCCCGGCAATGCCTATATCCAGGGCGTGGATGATCTCGGCTTCAGAAAGTGCAGCAACGCGTACCACTGGCAGAAGACCACTTGCCTCCGAGGCCAACACTAGCGGATATAGATCTCGCGGCGAATTTGGCCCATGCTCAGTATCAAGTATCACAAAGTCGAATCCGGCTTTGCCAATTATCTCGATAAAAAATGGGTCATTGCTTTTCGCAAATACGCCAAACAGAGTCTCGTTGTTGTGCAAGCGAAATCGCAAGTCTGACATTTTCCTTCTTCTCGAGCTAAGCCGAATTTTGACGCCTTGCCCGAAGGCCCATTTGCGGGATAGAACGTCATGACACTTGCGCTGCGCAAGTGTCAGTAGCCCAGGGTCGCCAGCTTTGCTGTACCACGACAGGATGCTCTCAATGGCTGTTGTATTTCTGATCGGCATCCCAAGCCTTTAGCAGAGAGCTAATCGATTTCTTATCCCATTGGTTCCTCCGTCGAGATCTCCGCTTAGATCAGCCCTATTCGCTGCGCGACCGCCTTCAGTTCAGTCGACCGCGTCTCGTCGAGCGGCACCAGCGGCGGCCGGACTGCCGGGGACTGAATGAGCCCCTTCCAATAGAGCACCATCTTGAAGCACGCTATGTACTGTGGCAGGGAGGCCAAGGTCACGTTAATAAACGGCAACAGTGATGAATAGAACACATCCCGAGCGGCCTGTTTCTCTCCCTTGCTAAATCGATCGTAGAGCGCCGTAGTTTCGCGCGGCAGCAGATTGGCGACACCGAGCGTAAATCCATCGATGCCGTACCCCAGCATGAGCATGGTCAACGCGTCCGTCCCGCAGAATGCCAGCAGCCCCGCATCTTTCACGGCGCTAACCTTCGCAGGATTAGCCACATTGAGTTTGATGGCACGGACTTTAGGAACTTCCTTCGAGATCCGGCGAATGACGGCGGTCGGAATTTCGATGCCCGCACCCCCGTCATAAAGCATCACCGGGACAGAAGAAGCCGTACCAATGGCCTTAAAGAACTGCAGCAGGCCCTCCTCCGTATTCATCGCAAGCGGAGAGTAATATGGGGGCGTGACTAACACATAGTCTGCTCCAATAGCGGCCGCTTCGGCTGTCGTTTGCACGACGAGCGCGGTTCCCGTATCAGCGGTACCGAGGCCTAGGGCCACCCGCCCGCGGGTTTGATCCGCCGCTGCGCGCATGACCTCGCATCGTTCTCTCGCAGTGAGTGAGAAGAATTCCCCGGTACTGCCTAATAGCAATATCCCGTGGACGCCGCCCTCGATGACATAGTCGATCATGCCTTGTAGACTCTTAATGTCGAGGGAGCCGTCCGGCATCATGGGCGTAACGAGCAGCGCCTGATTTCCAAAAATCTCTTTCGCCATCTCTTTTTCCTGACCCTCCGCTGCCCAGCTGCGGCACTTTAATAAGTTGTTTGATAGGTCGGCTCAACAGTTTATCCGATAGATTGGATGACCTGCACAGTATCCGGTGCCTTGGGCGAAAGCGCATACAACTCACGTGTCGCAATGGTCAGGAGGTCATAACCTCCAGGCCGGATCACAAGTGTGTCCTCAATCTGCAGGCCTCCCACACCGAGTTCGTAGTAAGGCAATTCGATGTTGATGACCATCCCGGGTTCCAGCACTGTGTCCGAACTCCCCTTTTGGTGGATGGCAGAGGACTGACCGGCCCCGGTTAACATCGGGGCTTCATAGAATTCGGCCCCGATTCCGTGCCCGACATGATGTCGCTGGTAGTGCGGAATACCGGATTGTTGCACGGCATCCACGCCGGCGCGAAACAGTTCACTCACCGGAACTCCCGGTTTGGTCACGCCCAAGATCGCAGCGATCCCGGTCTCCAGAGCCTCATAGTATCGTCCCAATTTTTCCGGGGGAGCGCCGAGCACGGCAGTTCGGCCGGTATCACACCAATACCCGCGATAACGCCCGCTCACATCCGAGCGGATGACGTCTCCCACCTTCAAGCGGTAGTCAGATGCCGGAAAGCTGGCGGAGCCTCGGGTGCCACCTGTGGTATCGAAGTGCCAAGGCAATATACCGCGGGCGATCACCGCCTGGCGAAACGTCATCTCCAGTTCCGCTTCGGTCACTCCTACATCAATCCGCTGAAAGCAGATGAGCATGGCTTGCTCGACAGCTCTAGCTACGAATCGCATCCGATCCACTTCGTCCTCGGTTTTTACCATGCGGATCTGCCGAAAATCTTCAGACGCCTCGCTAATCTGCCTGCCGGTCAGCGCATTGACGAGTGTTCTCCACTTGGCCGGGGACATGCCGCGCTCGTCGATCCCGATCGCCGCGCCGACATGCAGATCGTCGAGGGCATGAGCCAGCGCGGTCATTCCAGACGAGTGGTGTTTCGCCTTTTCGCGGATCGCGATAAGGTTTGCTTCCGACCCGGTTAGGGGAACGTCTGGCTGCCAGATGGTCGGGAAAGTCCCGTAGGTGTAGACGACGGAGGCATCGATAGGCCGTTCGGCGAGATGGTCCACCGCGTCGACCGGGATGATAATCGCCACCGGTCCCTCCCGCGGAATCACCCCGTAGACCTCTAGGTCGCAAAATGTGTCAATGGTCCAGCTTACGTAACCCGTCGAGTAGGTGATGTTTTCCTGACTGGAAGCGACGAGTGCGTCTAGCCTCCGCTCTGCCATAATCTTTCGTGCCCGATCAATATTGAGTAGCACCGGATTTCTCCTTCCAACTAGATGGTCATGGCCGCTGTAGTAGACCGCGATTCAGTGGCGTCAATAACGTACTTCCGAACCTCGGCTTCATCGATGTCAATCCCCAGACCGGGCCCCTCCGGCATCAGGAGGTGCCCACGCTCGCACCGGAGCGGTCGGCGGTTAAAACGTGACGTCATTTCATGCATCATTGGCTGATATTCCAGGTAGAGCAGTCCTGGGCAGGCGAGGGAGACGTGAATCGACGCGGCGAGGATCGACGCTAAGCCAATGCCCCAATGCAGCGCGAACGGAACATGAAAGACCTCACCGAGTTCGAGAATGCGGCGGATCTCCGTAATACCTCCGGCCCGGCCGATGTCAGGCTGGAGAACATCGCCCGCGCCGGCTTGGAGTATCGAAAGAAATTGATAGCGAGTGCGGTAGCTCTCGCCGATGGCGACACGCAGATCAAGCGCCTCCGCGATTCTTGCATGGCCTGTGATGTCCTCGGGATCGGACGGCGTTTCCAACCAAAAAACCCCGTACTTCTGGAGCGCGCGCCCGAGTTCAATAGCAGTTGAGGTATCGTAGAGCCATTGCACGTCGACAAGCAGGGTGACGTCGTCCCCCAACGCCTCCCGAAGTGCGCGGACATTCTCGACATCTTCGGCGACGCCCTTGCCGAGAAATATCTTCAACGCCTTGAATCCCTGGCCCACCATTTCCCGCGCATAAGCAACCCGCTCTTCAAGCGTCGGGCGGTCCAGTCCGGATAGGTATACCGGAACGGACTTGCGTCGCGCTCCGCCGAGCAATTGGTAAACAGGGACGCCGAGCGCTTTCCCAGTGAGGTCCCACAAGGCAATATCTACGCCGGCAATCGCCTCCAAGACAAACCCCGGGACGTTGCCCCGGTCCCGCATCGCGTCGTACATCACGCTCCACAGGGCGTAAATGTCCCGCGGGTCACGACCGATCAAAAACGGGCTAAAGAGCTCCTCGATAATGTTCGTGCCGATTTGCGGGGCGATCGGTATCCCCGACTCGCCCCACCCCACGAGACCGTCTTCCGTTGTCACTTTCACAATGACCGTCTCGATATTGTCCGAGAACATCGCCCGGTACTGGCCGACAACGTGATAGTGCTGTTCCTTTCCAGTTTCGGCCTCTCGTGATACGTCCAGTCCGGCGGTCACAGACGTGCCCTTTGCCGGGGGAATTCTCAACGGTAACGCCTCGATTGATGCAATCTTCATGAGCGAATCCTCTCTCGTTTTTTGGCCCAGCCCTATCGCTGCGCGTTAGCCTGGATTTAGGCGCGATGCACCCTGCGCTTACTTCAGTGAATAAGTTGTCAGAATGTCAGCTTCAGAGACATCTGGAACTCCCGATTGTCAATAAATGTCCCGGTGATCGCATTCGCATCTGGCAAACCAATCTGCCCCCAATCGCCATTGGAGCGAAGCTCGAAATTTGGCGAATTGATTATGTTGAATGCCTCGGCCCTATATTCCAATTTGAGGTTTTCTTTGATCGGGAAGCTTTTGGCCAAGGCTGAGTCGAAGTCTATCGTTCCTGGCCCACGGAGTGGAGTGCGGCTTACATTGCCGTAACGGTCTGTAGGAGGCGGGACAAAACAGGACGTCTTGAACCACGCCGACGGGCCGGGATGATCAAGTTTTCCTGAACAGACCTGGTCAGGCCAGCTTGTGGCTCCATTGGTCACTCCAGTAGCCAGATTCACGCTGAAGGGAATACCGCTTTCGAGCGTACCGATGGTGGAGAAATTCCAGCCCCCGACAACATAACTCAGGATGCCGGTGGGTGCCAGATTGTGTCCAGGTCCGAAAGGTAACTGGTATATCCAGCTCGCTACAAGCCGATGCGTGAGGTCAAACGTTGAGAGGCCATACCCAGCCTTCATATTCGTGATAGTCTGCGGAGAGGACACCACGCCGCCGCCACTATCTACGCTTATGTTGTAGTCGAGCGATTTCGAGTAGGTATAGTTAACGAGAAACTGCATTCCACGGGACATGTTCCTTTGTGCCTTGACCTGCAAGCTGTTGTAATTCGAACCATTTCCGTTCCACATGTAATAGATTTCGTTGACATTGTTGAGTGACTGGATCAGACGCCGTGAAGCCATCGATCCTGGGCCAGGTTCGACCTCATTAAGATTCATCGCTTCCAGGATATGGATCCCTCGGCTGCCCGCGTAGCCGATCTGCAGGAGTGTATTGGGAGTGATCTGGCGCTGCACGTCGAAAGTATAAGTTTCCATGTAAGGAGTCAGGTTGCTAAAGTTCTGACCGAGCACATAGGGGTTGGCCGCGTTCAATTGCGCGGTATTAGTCGGCTGAACAATCACGGGAGGGCCGAACGGATCGGCAATGGTAGGAACCGAAGCCATATCCGTTCCGAGGGGGTATTCGGCCGGCGAGTAGCTTTGTGACATAAGCCATGGGGCCTGGACGCCCAGTTCTTCGGACGCCCCGGGTGGCACCGGGAACCGGACGACAGCATAACCGCCCCGAATCACTGTCTTGCCTCTGCCTGTTAAGTCGTAGGCGAAACCGACACGCGGCGCAAAATTGAGATAGCGGGTTTGCAGACCGGCGGCGCGGGAGGTCCCGTTAACACCTGCGTAGATCATTTGGTTGGTGTTCGGGTCGAAGTTGGCAAACCGGTTGCGCTTTTCAACCGGAGGATCGAAAATGTCATAGCGAACGCCTAGGTTCAGGATCAGCTTTGAACTCACCTTCCAATCGTCCTGCAAGAACGCGGAATATGAGTTAGCCGCCATATAAAAAGCTCCTTGATCGAGAAACCCTCTCGCGCCGCCAGTTGAATACCCGAGGAGCAGCGTGGCAATGCCGTTGCCGGACTCGGCGTTGGGGTTTGTCGGGTCGTTGGTGAAGTTATCATTGAAATAGATGTCACCACGCGTCGACTCGTTTGCTTCCTGCATATCATCCGTATGGACTCCTCTGAACCCGAACGTAAGCTGATGGTGCGCCTTCAGCCACGAGATGCTATCCTCAATTTGCGAGTCAGTATCGAGAGGGTGAGCAGGAAGCCAATCCGGGCCGCCTCCCAGACCCGTATAATCCTGAATCCACAAATTGGATAATCCACTCGTGAATTGCGACAGGTTGACGTTCTGGATACCCAACCCGGTATCAGCATTGTGGCCGTAATCGGACCCGACCGAAATGGTGCCGGACCGCGCATACCCGGCGCGAAACTCATTCACCAAGGTGGGCTTAAAAATGTGGGTATAATTGGCTGCCACACCGTTCGCAGTCAGAGAAGTTTTCTGTATTCCCGATACATATGGGCCGAGGTCATATAGCTTTGCTTGGGCCGGATCCGAAGGGAGGCAGCAGGCGGATCTCCCCTGAGGCGCGACTAAATCATAGGCCTCGTAGCTAAAGCGCAAGAAGAATGAATCGTTCGGACCGAATGTATGGTCCACGCGGAGGTTGCCCCCATTGTCGTCAATAGTTCGATTCGCCGTATTGTAATAGTTCTGGAAGTTGCCGGGGGCATTCGGCATAGGATAGATGCTGGCCACCGTCGCTCCCACCGCGTTGATGAGGCCCGGCGGAATGATGTTTCCCTGAAACTGCTGGCGTACCGGTTGACCATCGACAATCGTGGTCGTGAGAGGGTTGTAGATCGGGATCACGTTGCCGGAGCTATCCGTGAAATTGCTGAAATCTCCTTGCCGCACTGCGGCGGTGGGAACTGAGTCTACATTGGAGATACCCTGAATCTGACGCAGTCCGAAGTAGTCGATGAAGAAGAAAGTATGATTGTGTCCGTCGTACAACTTCGGAATCACCAATGGCCCCCCGAATGTGGTCTCGAACTGGTTTCGAATATAGGGGGGCTTACGCTGGGTAGGAGCGGCAAAGTAATTCCGGGCGTTGAAGACGGTATTGCGGAGAAAGTCCATGGCGGAACCGTGAAACTTATTGTTGCCCGATCGGGTGGAGATAGAAACAACACCTGGCCCGCGACCAAACTCTGCCGAAAATGTGCCAATGAGTACTTTAAATTCCTCGATGGATTCGATAGATGGTTTGACCAGTATTGTGTTGAAACTATACTCGTTGTCGACGATTCCATCGACCAGCCAGGCATTTCCATTCCCTGTGCTGCCCAGCGCATTGAAATCGGAGGTGCCGCGGGGGTTGAAAGTACTGAAGCCTCCGAGATCTGTCCCCTGCACGCCTGGGGTGACCCCGGCAACTAGATACACGAGATTCCCAAAATCTCTTCCATTCAAGGGCAAGTTTTCCACTGGAGCTTGTGTAATAACTTGGCCCAGCGACGAATTTTGGGTTTCCACCAGCGGTGGCGCCGTTGTTACGGTGATTTCTTGCGTGACTACTCCGACAGTCAAGGTAAAGTCAATCCGCACTTGCTGGTCCACTTGCAGGGTTATACCGGTACGAGTCTGGGGCTGAAACCCACTCTTCTCCACCCTAACGCTGTAAATGCCGGGAATCAGAAAAGGCGCATTGTAGAGGCCACTTTCATCGCTTTGATAAACCTCTGACGTGCCCTTCTCTGTGTTGGTGATTATTACTTTCGCCGCTGGGACGGTTGCTTGCGAATTGTCCAGGACCGTGCCCATGATGGTGCCCGTGGTCACCTGCCCGCCGGCAGAAACCGTGAGCAACAGAAGAGTCCCAAACGTCAGCATCCATAGAACGAACCTGTGTTTCATTTCGCCTCCCGCTATTGGCCGTAAACCGAATGGTCTTGGATATATCACCGCGGAATGTACGAATGCAAGCTTTTTTTGAACATTCTGAAAAATAGTTCGCATTTTATCTATTTCATCTATATTATGGAATACATTTCTAAATCATCGACAATGGGTCGTTAGAACTCCAAGTAGACCGTTGCCTGGCACTTCGTTTCCCACAAGGGTGGCGTCCGTTCACTCAGCACCACCATCGGGAGCGTAGGGGAACCGAGAGATCTGTGGTTCCACCGGTTGACTGTGGAGGCTCACGAAGTTAGTTTCGCCATTTGCGGTCAGCTGGCTTGAGAACTGAGACAGAGGGGCGCGTGTACTTAGAACAAGGGAAGTCGATCATGTTAATGAACTTAAGGGGAGGGGCCGGGAGGGTCTGGGCGGTCATCAAATTAAGCGGGTACGGCCATCAGCAAGTACCTTCCGGCCCCGGGTAGCCGAACGGTATTGGGGCCGCAAATTTCTGTTTGGGCGGTTGGAGCCTTTCTCGGCTGTACTCACTGCGGATTTTTAAGACTTCGCCAGATCCATGGCAAGTTGCTCGGCCGCTGCCCGGACCGAGGCGATGATTGCCTCTTCATGCGCCTTGTCCTTCAGCCGTGTTTTAGGCATCGACGAGCTGATCGCTGCTGAAACCTGCCCGTTCAGCCCGAAAATAGGTACGCAGAAGCAGACCCCGCCATCGTTGCACTCTTCCCGATCAATCGCGCACTTCTGCAGCCGTATGTGCTCGTACTCTAGGTTCAAGTCATTTCGATCAGTAATGGTGTGTTCCGTAAATCGATAAGCCCCAAAGCTCCGCAGCAGCCTTTCCCGTTGGTCTGGAGACTGAAACGCGGTAATTGCCTTGCCCAGAGAGCTGGCGTTTGGGGGTAAGATGTGCCCCACAACGTTGCTCATTCGGATTGCATAGGGACTCTCGACCACCGCTATCACTTCGACCCGGTTGTCGAATAACGCGGCCAAGCTAGAAGTTTCGGAAAGTTCCCGGCTGAGCGCCTCCAGATAAGGCACTCCGAGGCGATGCAGCTTGCCCAACCACTGCATAGGGGTGACGGCATGGATTCCAGGGGCAAGCACGTATTGACCCCGCGCATCGACGGTTACGCACCCAAGCGTTTCTAGAGTATGCAGAATCCGGAATGCTGATGTTTTTGAAAGTTGAATCCGCTGAGCAATCTCGTTTAGGGATTGCGGCTTCAGCTCAACATGTAGAAACTCAAGAACTTCCAAAGCCTTACCCACGGCACGCGAGAAATAATGAGCACCGCCGCGCGGCCCCTTGGAAGTCGCGGTCTTAACCAATCTTTTGCTCCCGCCCATCGATCGTAAACTCTCTATTGGCTTCATGATATCGAAACCTGCCCGTGTCGCGTTTGATTTATTTCCTCCAATGTTGTTAGGGCAGCGACATCCGGGCTACCTTTCCGTTGTTGAATTTTGATCGCTATAGCCACCGAACAAGGATACATTCCGAAATCAAATAGGGTCAAGCAAAATTCGGAATCAAAAATACAAAACTGAACCGAAGTGCGCTATACTGGATGCTCCTTTCGTAAAATAGCAGCGTCAGGATGAAATCGCGTGCCACAAGATCTCCTGCTATCCGGTTCCAACTTAGCCTCGCAGCGTGCCCGAGTTCAGATGCTGGTTGTCGCTTTGATGCTTGCCTTCAGCGTGATGACCTATTTCGACCGGACAATCATGTCTATCGCCGGGCCCGGTATTATCAAGGAATTCCGCCTCTCTGAAACAGAGATGGGAAGCGTTTACTCAGCATTCATTCTGAGCTATGCCCTGCTGATGATTCCGTGCGGATGGCTTACGGATCGCCTTGGACCGTGGCGAGTGATGACAGTGATGGGTATTGGTGCCGGGCTTTTGACGGCGCTCACCGCTTTAGGCGGGAAGCCTGGCCTCGGCGTTTTATTTGGGATCGTTCCCTCATTCATCATTATCCGGCTGGCCCTCGGAGTTTTCACCGCGCCGATCTACCCTTGCTGCGGGCGAATGATCTTCAACTGGTTCGAAGTGACAAAGCGGGCGCGGATCTGGGGTATAGTCGCAGCGGGGGCAGGAGTAGGCAGCGCCACCTCATCGATCTTATTCGCCTGGATGATCGCCCGTTACGGCTGGCGTTTCTCCTTCTGCCTATCGGGTGTGGCTACGGCAGCGCTTGCCGGGTTATGGCTCTGGTATGCCCGCGACTACCCCCGCCTGCACCCGGCACTCTGCAATTTTTCCGAGGCAGTGAGCGAGCCGGTGACCGATTCCGCGCCATCCTCTAACCGTATACCGCTCCGTACACCTTGGGGCAGAATATTGACCAGTCGTAATCTACTCTTGCTCTGTATTGGATATTTCACCGTCGGTTATTTTGAATATATCTTTTTCTTCTGGATCTATTATTACTTCGGCCAAATCCGGAAAGTTGGAACAATCGAGACGGGGATGTATACAAGCCTCACCTTTATCTCCTGGATGATCATGTCTCCCCTTGGCGGATGGGCTTCGGACCGGTTGGTCGAGCGCCTAGGCCGAAAGTCAGGGCGGCGTATCGTCCCTCTCGTATGTTTGATCGTGAGCGCCGCGCTATTGGTCATTGGCATCAACCTGACGAGGCCTCTTGCCGTGGCGCTGGTCCTCGCGCTCTCATTGGGTTTCGCTTCCGCCGGAGACGGGCCGTTCTGGGCAACGGTGCTTGATATGAGCGGTGAGAACGGTGGCGCGGCCACCGCTATACTCAACACCGGCGGCAATCTCGGAGGCTTTTTCGCTCCAGTCGTGACACCTTTCATCGCCTCCTATTTTGGGTGGCCCTGCGGACTTTACGCCGGGAGCGCGCTGTTAGCTGCCGGAGCGATGCTGTGGTTTGTAGTAGACCCGGCGACAACGATTACCGAAAATATCGTTTCCCCCACTTGCACTTCCACACCCGGAGAGTTTGTGCAATAGACAAACAAACAATCTGTCACGGTGCCTCTACGAAACTGATCCGTTACTTTCCATTCTGGGGCGCTCTCAACTGCCGCGGAAACCATTTGATTTTCGGGTAAGAGACCTAGCTTGGACATGGACACAATTGCGATTCCTAAAAGCTCACGCCGATGGGATGTATTGAGCTTGGTTGAAGTGATGCTGCGGCTCGATCCCGGCGAGAGCCGCATCCGCACAACGCGGCAGTTCCAGATCTGGGAAGGCGGCGGCGAGTATAACGTTGCGCGGGGATTGCGCCGCTGCTTTGGGCTTCGCGCAGGGATTGTGACGGCGCTGGCGGATAATCCTGTGGGCCGGCTGGTTGAAGATTTCATTCTGCAGGGCGGCGTTGATGTTTCGCTGATCCGATGGGTTGCTTATGACGGCGTTGGCCGCACGGTGCGCAACGGCCTGAACTTTACCGAGCGCGGTTACGGCGCGCGCGCGGCAGTGGGCTGCTCAGACCGTGGAAACACGGCCATCAGCCAGGTAAAGCCCGGCGACTTCGACTGGGAGACGATCTTCGGCAGCAAAAACGGCACGCGGTGGTTCCACACAGGCGGCATTTTTGCGGCCCTCTCAGCTTCCACGGCGGAAGTTGCGGTAGAAGCGATGAACGCGGCGCGGGCGGGCGCACGAGCGGTTAAGGCTTTGTTGACGTGCGGAGGACGTAGCGGTTCTCTGCGGGTTGAAAGTCGTACATTTTGAAACTTCCAATCGCACCACTGTTCTGCGTGGTGAAACAAATTGAGTGGAAAAGCTTAACGGCTAGTTATGTTAGCCGAACGAAGGTGGGAGAGCTTCGCAGGGACAACACCGTTGCACCTGATAGAGGAGAACCGATGGGTGACCCATGTGAGGCAAGAGGAAGTCCCGCTCGACGCGTTAGGTGGAACCCAGTTTCAGGTGCCGAATGGAGGCCACTGGGATTATAGGCCGGGGAAGAATACCGCAGGCGGGGAAGAATTCATGTCCATCAAGAAGGCGAGTTTTGACCCGCACCATTGGAGCCAAGTGGAAATCTTGGCGGATTCTAGGAAGGGCGAGGCACGCATGGCTGTGGCCCAGCCTGTCGGAACGCGAGCACTGGAGATTCTCGATTTTCGGGATCCGGCAGCTGGGAAGGTTGGTCCTATCGCTTGGCAGATGCACAACTCAGGATTGTTCGACGAGTTCAAGGATGTTGTCATTGAAGTGGATCCTGAAATCGATGATCTGATCACTGTTCAATGAAAAAGGACTCAACCGAAATCGTTAACCAGATGCTCCTGAACTGCAGTCACGGCCCACGGAACTGCATTCGCTTTTCCGCTCCGGTGTTGTTTGTCGCTGCAAGGTGCCGGTGAAGTGTCCGATGTTTTGCACCAGCAAGATTGTTAACGTAGCGCAGTGATCGGCCCCGTCATTTCTGAACCAGACAGGAAGTCTGGAGGATTCCGGTTCTTAACACAGAAGACCAATCTTTCAGTCCGAATTGTCATGCCGCGGTCCTTCCAGTATCCTGGCTGACGGTGAAGGCAACGGATACCCTTTCTTGGCCAACTCACTTCCAAGATCCCAGCAGTCCGAACGACCGCCACGATTCCATCCCAATCGATGACTGCAACGGCACCGCAACCCGGTCGGGTTGTCGTCGAGCTTACGTGACTCTATCGTCATTGAATGAGAAACGCCGAATCACATTGAGTAGTAAACTGGACGAAATAAAGAGAATCAAATGCCTAGCGTCCTTCCGGAATACTACGGTCAACATTTCGATGCGCGACGCACAAAAGACGCGCATGGAGATATGGGCATATTGCAAGGAAACTTCGTAAGCCTGACCTTGCCTGCCGGGTCGACGCGCTTTGATCATTTGATGGAGATGAGTCGTTCGTCACATAGGCCATTTCCAATTAAGTTTCTCTCCGAGAAGCTGAAGGAGGGGCAATTCATTCGGGGCCATGTCTATTTTGGTAAGCTTGGTCGACAGATCGAAGGGATTCTTCTCAATTACCCACACTTGCGCTGGTGGTTAGATAAAGACGGCCTCGTAGTGGATGAGCCACCTTTCGAATTAGGCCCTCTTTCCGATTTTGATCGTATCGCTGGGCCGCTTTTTATCGAACATTGGAAAAACGATGAACTTTCTGCCTCTTCCTTAGAATCCATTGCGTCGACACTGGACGCGGAGGGCTTTCAGCTCAAGGATAATCTGCAGCCAGCGCAATGGAAGCCAATCTCGGAATACAACCAAAAGCATTCGAGAGTCGCAATCAGGACTTTTGCTGGTGCTGTGCGGCGTCCCCAATTCGCCCGCAGTGTGCGCCGGAGACTCTACCTCGCCCGCGACCGGTACAAGAAGGCTCTTCGCCCAGCTGAGCCCATTTTCGCAGAGATTTAAGTTGTCCGTCCCTTGCCGCTGGACAACTTTTGGGATGTCCCGCAACACCCTTTAAATACAGCCAAAGACACCGTTTTCTTGTCCACTCCGCCTGGGTATTCCTCTCCAAGGATTGATTCGCAGAACAGGAGCGAATCTGATCGGAATTGTGCCGATAAGCTCGGCTGCCACAAGCAGGGGCAAATCAATTCTCGGCCCGAGAACCCGGTCAGGGCAAAGGAGTGGCGATGGATTGCGAGAGAGCAAGCGAACTATCGATCGTTTTCTTGCCGATATCCGCATTAAAGACCAATCCGAAGAATGCGCGAACGCACAGCAAGCATCAGATTCGGCAGATCGCGGAGAGTATTCGTGTGTTTGGATTTACAAACCCCGCTTTAGTGGACTCGCAGGACCATATCATCGCCGGCCATGGCCGGGTGGAGGCCGCCAAGGTCCTGGGAATGGCCCAGGTTCCGACGATTCGCCTTGAGGGGCTTTCGGACGAACAGATCCGGGCCTACATCATTGCTGACAACAAGCTGGCCGAGAACGCGGGCTGGGACAGGTCGATCCTCGCGATCGAGTTGCAGAACCTGATTACACTTGATTGCGCTGACTTCGACGTAACGATTACCGGATTTGAGATTCCCGAGATTGACGTGATCCTCGAAGAAGCCCAAAGGGCCTCCGAAATGGAAGACCCGCTGCCGGAGCCAGTACTGGACGAGGCTCCCGTCACCGAGCCCGGTGACCTTTGGCTATTGGGCCAACATCGGATCCAGTGCGGCAATTCTCTATATGTGGAGGCCTACAAGGCTCTAATGGGCAATCGTCGAGCTGCGATGGCGTTCACTGATCCGCCTTACAACGTACGAATTGATGGCCATGCGACCGGGAACGGATCAATACATCATCGCGAGTTTGCCATGGCCTCGGGAGAAATGGCCGATGCCGAGTTCTTTGCCTTTGTAAACAACTTCTGCCACATGCTAGCAAAGCACAGCGCACAGGGCTCTGTTCATTTCATCTGCATTGATTGGAGGCACGTGGGAGATCTGATTTCGGCCGGCAAACAGAATTACGACGAGCTCCTGAACCTTTGCGTGTGGGTCAAGGACAACGGCGGAATGGGGAGCTTTTACCGTTCGCAGCACGAGTTGGTCCTGGTTTTCCGGAACGGCAAAGGGCCTCATCGGAACAATATCCAACTCGGCCAATTTGGTCGGAACCGGACAAACGTCTGGAGCTACCCTGGCGTTCAAACATTTTCCAAACAGGGCGATGAGGGAAATCTGCTTGCTGTTCACCCCACGGTAAAACCCGTCGCGATGGTCGCGGACGCAATCCTCGACTGCACTGCCCGCGGCGATATCGCACTCGATTCGTTTCTCGGCTCGGGCACCACCTTGATGGCTGCGGAGCGCGTCGGCCGCATCTGCTACGGCATCGAGATTGACCCGTTTTATGTAGACGTCGCTGTCCGTCGTTGGCAGAAGCAAACTGGCGATCTTGCAACTCATTCTGTCACTGGCGTGCGATTTAACGATATTGCCTCAAAGAAGGAGGCGCAGTATGCCTGAGCATAAAGCCGAAGATCTCATCGGCTACGGGAAGCCCCCGCGTCAATCCCGTTTTCAGAAGGGCAAGTCGGGAAATCCGAAAGGCCGCCCGAAAGGTTCTAAGAACCTCGCGACCATCGTTATCAAAGAAAGCCGGCAGCGCGTACATGTGAACGGCCCGCGCGGCTCCCGCACGGTGACGAAGTTAGAGGCTGCCATGATGCAGCTTGGAAATAAGTCCGCGCAAGGTGATTTGCGCGCTTCCCGTGAATTCTTCGGACTCATTCAACGGTCAGAGGATACCGTCAACTCCGGCGGCACTCTTCCAATTACTGAACTCGACCAACCGGTCGTTGAAAATCTACTTCGCCGGATGTCAAACATCCGCTCGTCGCCAATCGAGCAAGACCAGGAGGACTCACAATGACCACCCCTTCTCCGCTCTCCACGGCCGAATATCATGCGCTTCTGCGCAGGGATCTCGATGCGTTCATTGAGCGCGCCTTCTACGAGCTCAACCCTCAGTCAACCTTCCTGCCTGGACAATATATTGAATTACTCGCCGCGACACTCGATAAATGTCGCAAAGGGGAAACAAAACGGCTGATTATTAATCTCCCACCTCGCACTTTAAAGTCGCACGCGGCGAGCGTAGCGTTCCCCGCCTGGCTGCTGGGGCACGACCCGACCATTCAAATCATCTGCGCAAGTTACGGGCAGGATCTCGCCGACAAACACGCGCGCGACTGCCGCACCTTGATGAATAGCGACTTCTATAGACGACTCTTCCCTGCTGCGACTCTCTCCGATGCGAAGCTAGCGGTCAACGACTTCATGACTGTGGCTCAGGGGTTTCGCATGTCGACCTCCGTCGGCGGCGTGTTGACGGGCCGCGGCGCCGATGTGATCATTCTCGACGATATTCTTAAGCCCGAAGACGCGCTTTCTGAAACGCGTCGCAAGGCGGCAAACGAGTGGTATTTCAGCACACTTTTGAGCCGTCTGAACTCGAAAGAACACGGCGTCATCATTATCGTGATGCAGCGACTGCACCAGGAGGACCTGGTCGGGGAGGTAACCGACCGCGAGCCATGGGAAGTGCTTTCGCTGCCGGCGATCGCAATCGACGACGAGGAATATCTTTACGAGAATATCTTCGGGGAGAAAAGTTTTGAACGGAAAGCGGGAGAGGCCCTTCACGCGGAACGCGATTCGGTCGAAACCTATCGGAAGATTCGCGAGGCAGTCGGCGAATACAACTTCCAAAGCCAGTATCAACAGAGCCCAATGTCTCGCGAGGGCGGCTTAGTCAAGAAGAGCTGGCTCAAGTTCTACGAGCCAGGTCAGTTCCCAAGCGATTTTTCGTGGACTCTTCAGAGCTGGGACACGGCATGCAAGATCCGCGACACGAATGATTACAGCGTTTGCACAACCTGGAAGCTGATTGGCAGGAACTATTACCTACTTGATGTCTTCCGCGAACGCCTGACCTACCCTGAATTGAAAAGGCGCGCCATCGAACTCTTCAAAAAGTTCCAGCCCTTCAAAGTCGTGATCGAAGATCAGGCTTCGGGAACCGCGCTCATCCAGGAAATAACCACGGAAGGAGTCTACTGCGCCGAAGCATACAAACCCGCACCCGGCAGCGATAAGCAAGTGCGTTTCGCCGCCCACTCGATCAAATTCGAAAACGGCCGGGTGTTCCTTCCGAACCAGGCGCTCTGGCTCGACGAGTACATCCGCGAGATTACCGGATTCCCCGGATCGAAGCATGACGATCAGGTGGATTCGACATCGCAGGCCCTCGAGAGCCTTGAACCTTATGCACGATCGCTGGCGGTTTTCGAAGGACTCGAACGGCTCTGTTCCCGTCGCTACCCAATCGAATATGGCGGTTGAAACAGGCCACCTATTCAGCCGCTTTTGGCAATTTCTGCCTTGACTCTTTGCCCTAACAGAGCGGAAATGGACTGCCGGAGAAAGTGGTCCATTTTTGAGCCCGAAAGCAACCCTAAAGCCATCGCTGAATCAGCAACTTGCGGCCCTGCCGAAGATGGACCGCAAGGCCCTCCGCCGACTCTGGGAGCGCCTCTTCCTGAGTCCCCCAAATCCCGCTCTCCGGCGTGAGGTTCTTATCCCGATCATCGCCTATCGGCTGCAGGAAGTGGCATTCGGCGGCCTCAAAGGATCCGTTGAAAGGCAGCTTCGCGCACTCGTTCAAGACGGCTCCCAGGGAAGCAAACTGATCGAAGGGCTGACGCTCCGTCACAAGGCCGGAACTCGCTACGTTCGTGAATGGCAGGGGAAATTGCACGAAGTCTCAGTTCTGCCTGAAGGCTATGAATACAACGGCCACATCTATCGGAGCCTTTCAGAGATCGCACGCAGCATTACCGGAACTCGCTGGTCGGGTCCGGCCTTCTTTGGCCTCAAGCGTCGCGGCACCGAGAGGGCGGCATGACGGCTGCTATCCGCTGCGCCATCTACACACGCAAGTCGTCCGAGGAGGGCCTCGAGCAGTCATTTAACTCGCTCGACGCCCAGCGCGAGGCCTGCGAATCCTATATCCAGAGTCAGCGTCATGAAGGCTGGCATGCGCTCGCGGCACATTACGACGACGGCGGTTTCTCGGGTGGCAACATGGAACGGCCCGCACTGAAGCGCTTGATGGCCGACATTCAGGAAGGCAAAATTAACACCGTTGTCGTCTACAAAGTAGACCGCCTCACCCGGTCGCTTGCCGACTTCGCCAAGATCATCGAAAAGTTCGACGCCCATAAGGTCAGTTTTGTCTCCGTGACGCAGCAGTTCAACACCACCACCTCGATGGGCCGGCTGACGCTCAACGTCCTCCTCTCCTTTGCCCAGTTCGAGCGCGAAGTGACGGGCGAACGCATCCGCGACAAGATCGCCGCCTCGAAGAAGCGCGGCATGTGGATGGGAGGAATTGTTCCACTCGGCTATGAGTTGCGCGACCGTAAACTCCACATTCATCCCGAGGAAGCGGCGATCGTTCGCACCATCTACTCGAACTACCTTCGTCTGGGTTGTGTCATGGCCCTCAAGGAGTATCTCGATCAGAACGGGATCCGGAGCAAGCCGCGCTCAAGATTCATCGGGACAAATCCCCCGGCAACGAGCTTCTCCCGGGGTGGCCTCTATCTGATTCTTCGCAGCCACATTTACGTGGGCGAAATCTTCCACAAAGGCGCCACTTATCCCGGAAAGCACGAGGCGATTATCGACCGGGTGCAGTGGAACAAGGTGCAGGAACTTCTTCGCGTGAATCAGCAGGGCAAACGGCGCAAGACTCGCGTGACCAAGGCAAGTCTGCTCACAGGAATCCTCTTCGACGCGGTAGGCAACCTGTACACTCCAACGCATGCGAAAAAAGGCGGCCGCCGCTACCGCTACTACACTTCGCAGGCGGTGATCCACAAGGCCGTGGAGACCGATGTGCCGGCGCGCATCCCGGCACACGACCTCGAAGTTGCAGTTACCGACCGAATCCTCGCGTTCCTGAAATCGCCGAAGCAGGTTCTTGGCGCACTCGTGCCGTCCGGCCAACGGAGCCGTGGCGGGCGCTTTGCGGATCTCCTCCGTCAGGCGTCGGAGAAAGTCTCATCCTCTGCGAGGGCCTCGTCCGATACCAGGGAACGCTTTATACGAGCAATTCTTGAACGTGTCGTAATCCATCAGGATGAAGTAGAGGTATTGATCCGCAAGGACACGCTCATTCATCAATTAGCCGGGAAGACAGCGCCGCCATCTACTACCGGTCACGATGTTCTTCGCCTACAGTGTCCCTTCCGCCATGCAGTTCAAGGAAAGGCGGTGCGTCTGATCGTTGGCGATCGGCAGCCTCCGCCCGCCGCCAACACCATGGCAATCCTAAAAGCTATTGCCCGGGCTCGCACATGGCGAGACCAGATCATTGCGGGCGAAGCCTCCGGGATTCGGGATCTTGCCAGGATCCACAAGCTGAATCACTCCTACGTCAAGAGAATCTATTCCTTCGCCTCGTTCAGTCCAACCTCCATCGCGGCAATCCTGAACGGCGCAGTCCCTCCCGACGTATCGCTCGATTCCTTGGTCCGCAGAATCCCTCTCGTATGGGCGGAACAAGCTTCCGTCATCGCCACGGCAACGGAGTCCACCATCTGAAATGTGAATAGGGCGAGAGGAAGAAGACTTTCCGCCCCCAATCTTTGCGCTCTTTCTACAGCTGGCTTCCGATACGTCTTTTTCCGGCAAGTTAGAAAGCTAGGCCCGGCGAACCGGAAACGCGCATCAATATATGTGCTTTCGATGAGCGCGTATCAACATATATGTGTCAGATTCCCTGCCCCCACCACCGCGCGGGTCCGCCAGATGCGACTTGCGAGTTTGCTATAAGAAAACTGCTCGCCAGCAGGGCATTGCTATCAGCAAAGTCGGAATGGACTGAAACCCTTATTTCCGGCGATTCCTGCCACGGGGATCGGCCATACGGTGCCATTCGCCTGCCGTTCGGATGCACAAGGCCAATCCAGCATTTGCGCTAACCGCACGCAGACGAAGTCGTCGCATCCGCCTGAAAGGTGATTCGGTCGGAAAGGCGACGCCAAAGGCCAGATCTAAGCAGCACCATTATCTTTGACCGGAAATGACCGGTCGAGCATATCGAGAAGTTCAATTCCCGACTGTCCCACTGTAAAGCGAGTCACATTGACCGGCTCGGGACGACGCCGCCGATGGCAAATTGGAGCGGCTGGCTCTCCAGTACTTTCCGGTAGTTGTCTGACATGTCGTCGTCAACGTGTGCTCCCTCCTTGTCGGCAACGCCCAAAACGACTTCTCTGCGCGTGAGCGGTGCGCACCCGAAGACCTTGAGCACGGGCTTTGTCCACCAGGCCCCAAGGAGAATTTCCCGATAGGTGCTCATGTCAGGATTGGCTCTAAGTGAAAGCCGTGGTGGCTCCTGATGGATCTCAACCGCAAATGGCAAGCTCATCAGCGTGACTCTGCGGTTCAGAGGTGAGAGCGATTCTGCAGTGGCCCACGGTCCTTCGAGTACGCCGAGAGCTAAGTAATCAGAACGAATGCGTTTCAGAAGCGGAATGCTGCGACCCGTCTCATGGACAAGGGCCCGGATTGTGGTCGCAATCGTAAGCGCCGCAGGCGTTTTTCCCCCAGCCATTGCAACAATCGCGTCTCTGAGGTTTTGGCGATGATCCTCAAGCCGGTCCAGGAAAAACTTCTTCCTTTCTGTATTACTCAATTTCGCCATAGCGTGTTGGAGCATCAAGCGGCTGCGGACGGATTCACCGAGTCTGCCACCGATGTCCAGTTTAACGATCTCACTATAATGGAACCACCACTATCGGAACAATCAGAATGGCGTCACGACTTCATCGGCTATCTCCGCAAAGAACGCGGCGACAATGAAGTCGATGAACAGGAATGAAGCGGAAAGAGGAAATCTAGTGAAGAGCACGATCATATTCGCACTGATACTCTCCGTTGCCACTACTCTCGCCTCTCAAACCAAAGCTGCGAGTCCGTGGCAGATGAGCAAGTACACAGACCCTGTAACAGATGTCACCTATACCCGCTTTTCAGTTCGTTCGGTTGATGGAACAGCGCGATTGATTGCACAGTGTGAGGATGGCGGCGATGCGAGTATGTCTATATCGACCACCAGCATTCTGGAAGACGTTGACTCAGAAATACTCACGCGCGTGGACAAAGAAGAAGCGCAATCGCAGGGCACCGATCTTGTGTTTCTTTTCAAGAATGCCATTTTGCCAAGGTTGGATGTTGGGGATGTAGTGTATTCCTCCAAGATACAAGTAGAAGCGGAAATCTATTCAGAAGGAACTCACGTTTGGGTTTTCAACACTAAGGGTTTTCCAAAGGAGGCATTGATGAAACAATGCGAAAACACTTCATCCGTACATTTGGAAGCAGCACACGATGAAGCCTCGGAAAGACTTGTCTGTGAAAAGGAAAAGGACCGCGAGGAGCCGGAAACCTGCCTCAAAGAGTGGCGAGAGGAACAAGCCTGTGCGAATCGTGCCGCTAATGAGAGTATGGCTGCTTGCAAGACCAGACTCTTCCCTGACGGCATTCCGCTGTGCGCTGACGTGATGTCGGCAAAAGGAAGTCACCCAACTTGTAAGGGGAGCTTGGGGCAGATCTTCCCCGCGGTACTTCCTCTTTGCAAGGATGTGAAACCGGCAGTTGGAGGAAAGTACCCCACCTGTTTGGATAACTGAACGTTCCAATTCTGGTAAATCCACGAATGGCCTGAATCGGAGTAGTTTATATGAAACTGTTAATGACGACGCGAGGAGCTGCGAACTACCTGCACGTTGATGGCGCCACGATTCAGCGTTACATTCGTGCGGGCACTCCTCGCAGCCCAGCGCTGTGGGTTGAGGGGGCGCAATTCGGCTTAAGAGTCTATCGGCTAAACTGGCCGCTGCTCTTCACTACGATTTCAGGCACTCCGCGGTAGTCCTGAATCAAACCCGAAGCGCACACTCGCGATCCTTCGGGTGGCAATTCACCTACGTTCTTCCTGTCGTCTCCCCAAACAAGAATGGTGAATACCTGATTCGGATAGGAAGCATCCAAATTGATGAATGTCGGTTCTCCTCGGCTGCTGGCGGCGGTGCGTTCACTCACGACCTTTCCGCAGACTGTTGCCTTCTCGCCGACGTGATTCTTGGCGTCCGCCGCTGAAAGCGTCTCCGCAAGGGCTGGCATAAAGGTAAATGCCAGCAACACGAATAGGAACGATAGGCGCGTTCTCATTCTCCCCTCCATCATGAATCGGAATCCGAGAACAGAATACTCCTGGGAGAGGTCACAAGATGGGGTCCATATCCGAGTAGATGAACCCCTTATCAGCCAATGTGCGTCTGCGTTGCTCGTATCGTTCCTTTGCCTGCGCAAGGATCCAGAAATACTCGACTTCTTCCCCGTCCCACATGATCTGGCCGTCAATCTCGCTCCATGCGCCATGCGCCTGTCGAATTCGGTGTCGAGTTCCTAGCTCATTGGCCTCGTCAAGAAGGCTCAACTCGTAATACTCCAGCTCCTCCAGAGGTGTTTTCGGGTCGATGGTCTTTGAAAGGATTTCTTCGATCAAAAGATGGTTCTCCCGGTGCGGTAATTTCCACGATCAGGTGCATTGTTCGACTATGCCGGACTTCGGAAGCGTAATAGAGTGGATGTGGTCACTGTGCTTCTTGACCGCCCATTGAAACAGACCGCCGCATGCGGGAAGGACATCACACGTTTGACACTCCGGGAGATAGAGCGTTTTCCAATCGGAGATCGCCTTTCGCGCGAAGCTCCACAATGAGGGCCTCAGGACGCAAAGCTGGTGGTTGTATATGGACACGTTCATGTTTCGAATCGAAAGATACTCTACTGCCTCTTCAAGTTCGTCCTGATAATCATGAGGATCAATCCACAGTTCCTCGATATTGCGAGGGGTGTAGCCGGTGTACTCCAAACCCATCAGCGCAATGTGCTCGACAAATGTGAGATTGCGATAGATGAATTCCACGAGTTTGACGAGTCGCGGGATCGTCAGCTTGTGCAATACCACTCTGATCTCGACACGGATCGCGTTCCGTGCTGCATGATGTAGACCGGCGACCGTCTGATCAAAGGCGCCCCTCGCTTGAACCACGTGATCGTGTGCGCCAGCGAAGTCGGAATAAAGCGGAATGCCAAGGCTGATCTTAGGGTGTCGAATTTCCGCAAATTGTCTTGTATAAGCCGGCCAAGCAAATGTTCGACCATTGGTGAGCATGTGTAATTCTGTTTCGGGCATCGTCAGCTTGAGTTCTGTAATCAGCTTGAAGAGATTGTCACCGAGAAGCGTGGGTTCGCCACCCGTGATGGTCAGGTACGGTGGGTGAGGCGTTATCAGACTGATCAATTCTAGGTTTCGCGCTGTTAGTGCCTGGATATCGTCTCTGTCCTTGGGCGGCTGTGAACACATCAAGCAATTGCTGTTGCACCTTTCGGTGACAAACAGGTGATGATGAAGTTCGTAGGGGCGATACAGTGAACGCACAAGGCCAATCGCTGGCTCCAGTACGACAATATCGCCGTCTCGAATGTGATCAGATTCCCGAAGACGGTGAACGTAGGGGGCGCCGGTATCGCCCTCGAATTCATCGTGGCTGAGAAGCGCCCTGTATCCGGTTACGTCTTCGTCACGGACTGTCTCGTTTGCGCCGACAAACAGAATTCTCCGGTTACGTTGCTCCAGAGGCAGGAACTCGGTTGAAATGACCCCTAGAATCTCCGCGTCGAAGTTGCGCGCGATCCCGGTAGTGGTCAAGCGCATTCTGCGATCTCCTTCACCATTGGCTGTCCGGTGACCCATGACCACAGAACGCGCATGGTCTCGCGATCATCTTCTTCAATGATGGAAAACAGCTGCTTGATGACTTCCATATTGCGGGAACAGAATCCGCTGAAAGGTCGACTTCCGTACATATCCCCCTGAGTTGAGTAATGGTACACCGGGTCGGCGGCGCAGTATGACTGGAAGGCGCAGTCTGAACAGCCTGCCAGGGCCTGATTGCAGGAAGCGTGAAAGAGTTGAAGCGCCGGATCACCAGTGAACAATGTTCGCCGCGTGTCCTTGTGAACGTTCCCGAGACGAAACGTCCGGTCGTTCATCTCGGCCAGCATTCGCGATTCGTCAGATGCGTAGACATCACCGTCGTAGTTATAAACCAATACGTTCCACGCTTCTCCTGCGGGCGACTGCATATCCACGTACCGCGTCCCGTGCGGAGTCAATATCTTCGTGAGCAGAATCTGTGTATAGACCTCCGCGATCCGGTACCCTCCCGAGTTAACCTTAAGGATGTGTGCTAGACCCTTTTTGTAAAAATCAAGAAAACGCCCCATTTCGTATCCGGTGCGATGGCGAGTTTTGATCGCAAACCCATAAGGGCTTATTGGCCGCAAAAAAATGGAATGAAACTCACGTCGCACGTATTCATCGACGATCTCGACTGCATAGTCTAGTGAGGCCGCGGTTGTCGTCATGAGCGCAGCGACGCTCTCCATGCCGAGAATTGCCCGACTCTTCTCGATTCCCTCGATGGCCTTTTCATAGCTGTTGTGGCCCGGCCGCGGTCGGTTCTTATTGTGTAGAAACGCAGGGCCGTCGAGCGAGGTGGAGACCTTCACGCCTTCATCGCGGAAATACTTCAGGATATCGTCTGTCACGCAGGCAAGATTCGTGCAGACGACAATATCGAGGTCCTTTCCTTTTTCACTTGCCTGTTTCTTCGCGCGGGGAACGATGTATTGAATTACGTCAAAGGCAAGCAGTGGTTCTCCGCCCTGGATCTCGAGCGTCACGGCCGCAGCTGGGCTGTCCATCATCATGGCGATGGCTCGATCTGCGGTTGAAGTGCTCATGTCGAATTCGCCACGAGTCGCCGTCTGACGGGATACCTGACAGTATTCGCAAGAATGTTCGCAGCGAAGGGTCACCACAAAAATGTGAAGCTTGGTTCCGCCGCAGATGTGGTCAAACTTCGTCCGGACTTTTGTCGCTAAAACGTCGAGTAGCGGGGACGATGAATCGTCATAGACAAAGTGCTTTGCCTTGAGGTCCCGATACAACTCAGTATTCGTATCGAGTCGTTCGTCCGCGAGGCGCTGGACCGTTCCGCTCGGAGTGAAGAGGAATTCGCCGGCTTCATTTACTAAGAGTTCTTTGCCATTCAAACGAGTAAATCGGAATGGCAGCAGGTGAAATGTTGCGGGCGTAGGAGCAAACTGTTCGAGCGGATAGAAGGCGCGGGCCATAGTTCGTCTCCCGTCAACTCTGACGATCGCTCAGGATTCTGAACATGCCGTCTGGCTTCGACTCCTCGACGGCGTCGCCAAACACACCTGCAGGTTGATCTTCCAAAACACCGGACTCTGAAAATGCCTTCGCGAGAAGGAGATCGCGGATACCTGAGGTCTTGGCATCGATCTTTTCGCGTAGCGCAAAGTCCATTGCGCTCGTAGTGAAGGCGTCTTTCACCGATGCGAGATCGGAAGCCAGCATCGAGCTTCGCGGAGTCAAGCATACTTCCGCGACCTTGTCGTCCCGATTCCGTATTTCGCACACGAAATCCCGGGAAAACCAATAGCTTGTCTTGAGTAGCGCCTCGGCGCCGATGATGGCTAGGTCAATCTCAACGACCACGTGGGACGCACCCGGCGTGCCCGTGCTCTCAGTCTGATCCATTCTCAATAAGCACTTGACGAGTGCGATGAATGGGAGGAATGAGAAGAGTGAGATGAGTGCGAAGAATGGGAGTCGTGACTCGCAATCATCTTGAAGCCTTCATTTTGCTGCTTCAAGATAAGTTTCGGAGCCATCGTTCTCTGGGCTGCAGCGGTCGACGAAGTGATTGTGTTTCCGTTAGAAGGAGGCACGACAGTCGTGAAGGGCAGAGCATTCACGCCGGTCGCGGCAACGGCCCCGCCCATGAGAACAGCCAACTTGCCCGCGATGCTGCTGAGAAACTGCTTTTTGTCGCTCTGCATACAGGCTCCCTTTTTCCGCAAAATCCTGATAGCAGGAATTTTACTCCAAGATTTGACTTCAGCCGCCAGATTATTTTTCTGTGAGAACTAAGAAGGAATTTGCTTTGAGCGCAGGGGCATCCCGGAGAACCCAAGTCGCAGATGGTGATCATAAGGGTATGATACGTAATACCTTGCAGCCGCGTCGGGTATCGATCCAGGGACAAAATGGCCACTTGGTTCACGCAGTCTGATGCCCTCGGCGTCGTGATGACGCTCTTCTGGGGCAGCGTCCTAATGTCTCTCGCCTGTTTCTTGACGGACTCATACCTGCACGCGCTCTTGAGAACCCATTGGAAGCCGTTGCTCGTCGGCATCGTCTTGGTGTTGATTTGGCGAATTCCTCCGGAAGGGGGATTTTTTCACGGACAGGAGTACGAGGATTCGTATGTTTACACGGTTGCTGGTCGACAAATGGCCGAGCACTTTCGAATCGAACCGAGTGGAACGAAGCTTCCCTATTCGATTGATGTTTGCGCTGTTGGAAGCTTGAATTCGTGCGGGCAAGCTGACAACTACCCGGAACACTTAATCGGGTACCCCTATATCCTCTCTGTACTCTTCAAAGTTTTTGGATACCATTCATCTATTGGCTCGATAGCGAATGTAGTTTGCGCATGCTTCGTGGATATTCTCGTTTTTCTTATCTGCATAGTCATTTCCGACGACGTTATCGTCGCCGGCAGCGCGGCACTCATCTTTGCGATAACGCCGGTATTTGCCGTCTGGGGCCTTGAAACCTCTGCCGAACCAATCGCGAATGGATACATATGCCTGATCCTATGGCTTTGCCTGCGGTACGTTTTTGTCTCGCCTATGCACAGCGGCAATTGGCGAGATCTCCTGATCTGGTGCGCGTTTACCTCGACACTTCTTTTCTCCCTGACTGTGAAGCGAGAGAATATTCTCCTCCCAATTCTGTTGCCCCTCGTGGCCTTCCTCCTGCGGTTCAAAAATAACCGCAGGGATTCTTTCCCCGCTCGCAGGTTCCGTTGGATGCTGTTGAGCGCAGTACTTGGTCTCATATTTAGCCTCCAGTTGCATTTATCTCAGACCCAGAACAGCGAGGTCGTACTTTTGCACAAATTTCCTCTTACTCCCGCAGAACTGATCACATACTTGCCGGTGTTTATCAGTTCGTTTTTTGTCGTCCAGTGGTACGGGGGTGCGATCACTCTCGTGCTAATTGGAGTCATCGTCGCATTGCGTCAAAGAGGTCTTGCACTATTTCCGCTTTTATTGTTCGTAAGCTATTTGCTGATTTATGCTTTTCACATCCGTACCTATTACGAGTTGCGATCTGGCAGCACGGATTCTCGTGCCGCACTGCGCTTCTCGATGAGTCTTATGGGCATGTGGTCCATTCTCGCTGGTCTTGGGACGGCAACCGCGCTCAGATGGTTCCGGCGCACTCGTGGATGGGCGAACCATCGAGTCCCCCTCAATTGGATCGCGGGATGCATTGTAGCAGTTGTGGTTTGCGCGAGTTTTGTCGCTACTGCCTACTTCAGAGAAGACGTGGTGAGGGATGAGCACCGAATGAGGATCGAACCTTCCCTTGCTGCCGTACATACCGCTGATGATCCAACAAAGAAAACCTATATTCTCACGCTCGAGCCTCTCATTCCACAAATGTATGCCAGCACAAGCGTGAACGTTATTAGCCTTCGAGCACTGAATGAAGATGTGATGAGGAGTGTCGGGTTCGACCAAGGTGCTGTAGGCGTCCTTTATCTGGACGAGCAGATACATCGGAGCCCTGCGGATGAAGAGCGATACAGGAGCCAACTAGAATACCTGAATCAATTCCAGCGCACATCGCTAATGAGCAATTCACTTTTTTCAATCATCAAGATAGACAAAGGTTCCAAAGTGACAGCGTTGGTCGTGTCGAAATACTAGGGTTCGAAGTTATCCACTTCCAGTGCGGCCCACGAACTTAATTGTCGGAGTCGTCGTCCGTCTGGTCGCTAGGCTCATTCTCTCTCACATAGGCCCGACATCCTTGTGCGAAGGACGGGGAATTCGATGTCTCGCCTGCCGTTTCGCAGTCATTTTCATCGTCAATGCCATGCTCTTCCGCCCATTTGTAACCGGCTTCATGTCCACTGCAATCGGAAGTACATGGGTCACCCTCGAATGAGGGCCGGTTTTGTGGCGGAGCGGAGCTATCGCTCGGCTCAGTCGCGGGGGATGACTCCACTGTTGGGGGGGTCTGGACCTGGGGTTTGGAACGGGTGAGCAGGAAAACCAAGCCAACACCCAATAGGATTGCGATTGTGACTTTCTTGCTCAAATCTCATCACGTCCTTCCCGATGAGGCATTGAAATTCTATCCAAATTCGACCGTTCGATAAAGCTTTTGCGAGCGCGACTCAAAAGTATCGTGTTGCCGGTCGGGCGGACTTCCAGATATCGCTCAACAGGCTTCCGATTGATCCGACAAATCTGATCCATAAGGTAAGCGTGAAATTTTCTTCAAACAGCTGACTGAAAATTAAGACGTCGGATTGCTATTTCTACTTTACGAGTTTTGAAGGATTCTTTTATCTATCGGCTGCGCCCACTGTCGCGCCTCGACGGTGTCCTGCGAGACTTCGTCCGCCGCCCGCCGCGGGGCTTCACCGCGACGGATTTCGTCGTCCGCATCAGCTCGCCGCATTCTGGGCACTTCACGCGTTCGTTCTTCGATCCGAACCCGAGGAGGGCTCCAACGAAGACGGATTTCTCAATGTTGTAGGCCTTGCAATCCTTGTCCATGCACTTCGCGCGGATGTTCATGATTTTTTTCGCCCGCTATACTTCTTCGCCGTTTTTGGCAGCGCTTTCTTCCTACGCAGCTTCGCGGTCGTTGGAGCGCTCGCTACGCGGCGTCTGACGGTCTTGCCGGGCTTTGTCTTGCCCTCGGCCTTTCCTATGTCCCGTCGCTCCGTGTACATCTCTTCCCCGCAGTCAGGGCATTTCCACGGGCCATTCCACGGTCCCAACCCTGATTCGGTCAGCTTCGTGGGATTGAAGATCGTTTTGTTTTTCGCACTATCGCATTTGCGGTTCGTACAGCGTGCGCCGACGATCATGGCGCCTCCTTATGTCTTGAGGCCTGCCTTATAGAGAAGTTCGGTGATGATGCCGCGATAGTCCATGATGTGCGGCTGAATATATTGCCGGTGGCAGGTGTATTCGATCTTGTGAGCCGAGAAGTTGCCGAGCTTCCGGAACACCTCGAGCAGTTCCTTGCTGTTCCGCGACAGGCCGAGCGTGCTGTTCGTCTTCGCGTCGTTGATGATGCCCTCGAGCATCTTGAAGTTCCCGTCGACGTCCTGGATAGCCGCTTCGCTGCCGAGCTTTTTGTAGGCCAAGATCAGCATGACCTCGAGTAGCCGCCTCATGATGACCGCGCATCCGTCGAAGATATTCTCCTCGTAGGAGCGGTTGATCTGTTTCGCGAGGGTTTCGATGTAGCTCCGCGTGTCTTTGTACTCGGCCTCCACGAGGATGGTGCCGTGGTCGAGGATCTCCTCAGACTTCTCCTGCAATTGAGGATGCTGCTTGTCTAACTCCGCGATATAGGTGAGCTTCAGCTTATATCCGCGTAGACCCCTGATCGTTTTTGCGCTCGCTTTGAGATTGTCGTCGAGGCGCGTCCGGTTCGGGTTCGGGTAACCGTAGTCGAAGAGCCACTTGGCGGCATCCGCGGTGGTGAATTCCTCTTTCTTCTCCGTGCGCAAATAAAAGAACGCGAGCAGGCACGCACGATCAACTTGGGTCTGCTCGTCGATCGCGCACGCAGCTCCGAACTGTTTGATATTCATGCCGCAACGACGCTCTTCACGAGCTCCTCGGCCTGGCGATCGCCTTCGTTCGTCAGATACCAGAGGCCCTTGTCCTCGCCGACCGGAGCAGGGGTGGCCACTTTCGCAAGGCCGAGGTCGCGCGTGACGTTCGGCGGGTGGAGCTTGCCCGACTGCTTGAACTTCTCGTTAAAGGTCGCAGCGATCTGCGGGCCGCTCACTTCGTTCTGCTTGAGAATGCCCTTGATAACGGCGAGCATCCATATCGCCTTCTCGAGCACGGTCCACGTTTGTTGCGGACTGCCGTACTTCTCGGGCTCATGCCGAAAGTCGAATGCCTGACTCGCAACGCCGTCGCTCGATCCCTTGGAGCCGGTCCGTCGCCGCGTAGCCGTGCGTTTCTTGCCATTGTCGGGCTCGCCTTCGATCGTCGGCGGAGGCGGCGTTGGCTCGTTGCCATTCGTGAGCGCCGCGGCGGGTTGAATGAGTCCGGTAATCTCCCGTGAAAGCGCGTTCGAGATCGCGGGGACATCTGCACGGTCGCCTTCGATGTCTAACTCAAGGCCTTGAAGCTTCAAGTGAACTTTGAATTTTCCCATGGCCCGCACCACTCCTTCAGGGTGCTTTACTGTTGCAGGATAATGACTTAAGTATACTCCTCCCTGGATTTTCACAGATATCAGCCGCATTCATATGACCATCACGGGCGAGCCCGCTCTGTCCTTGAGGCGACCTTTGTCCTAATGGATTCAGGCAATTCCGTCACTAGCAATAAACCGAAGGAGATCGCTCCGGGCGCGACGCTCACGCTGCCGCCCACGCAGGAACGGCGGTCAGGGCTCGGGGCCGTTGTGGCGCGGGTGTTTCAGTTCATCATCACCGTGGCCGGCCCCATGGCCATCAATCCTATGAGCAATTATCTCTACGACCGGCTGAAAGACCGGGAGGATTTTATCAAGACCGAGATCGGTCGGCGCACGATCGAAGTCGATTAGGGGAGCATTACGCGGATCATCGAAGAAGAAATTAAGGTGAAACATCTCTTATCGTTTGTAAGATACGAGCATGGCTACGGCTCGACGTACGTTCCCTAAAATGCAGTCGCTGCAGCAGAACCGCGAGCGAGATTGCGGCGTCTGTGTCTTCGCGAAGCTGGTCGGCATCACCGAAGAGGAGTTGCTGAGGGAGCTGCCCGACGCCTATCTCGGGACGGTCTCGGTGAAAGATTGGGAGGTGTGGCTCGAAAGCAAGGGATTTGCCGTCACGAGGCGGCAGGAATGCCCGGATGACGTCGTTCCGTGCGCCCACCTGGTCGGTCATGGCGTCCACACTCGGGAAGACGCTCATTGGGTATACCGGGATGAGGATGGAGATGTTCTCGATCCGTCGCCGGTCAATTTCTATATGCCACCAAACGACCCAAGAATGAGAAGGCTGGATGTGTATTCGGAGAAAATACTCACACTCACGATCGAGCGAAAATCTTTAACCTAAACCATCCCCGACAATTTCCTCAAATACTCAGAAAGCTTCTTTAGATCCTTAATGTCGCCGACCCGTTCGACGCGGGTCTTCATCTTCTTGAGGTCATCTGCCTCGAGTAAATTGACGATCTTCATTAATTCTTTCCGGCTTACTGCCGGTAGCATCTTCATCGCGGATGAGGTCATGCACGCAGAACCCCAACGAAAATGCGGCACACGCGTCGCACCACGCGTGGCCGCTGCTTATGGTCGATTTCATCGATTCATCGGGGGCGGTGGATTAATGGGGGGTTCAGTACCTGCTTTTTCCTTGAAGCGACGGCTAGGCCGCGGTCGGGCCCTTATGCGCCAGATGGAACACAAGTCGTCGGCATGCTCGCGAAATACGTTCGTATCGGCCAGAAAGGCTTATTCGCAGCATACGATCGAAAGGGGACTGCGGGAATCTCCGCTGGAGAATTTGCCGAGTTTTCACTCAGCAAAAGCGGCAAAGAAATGCTCTCCGGTCCCTTTCCAAGCCAAATTCCTGCAGGTTTGCCCGGAAATCCGAGAATACGTCGACGATTCTCTCTAAATTGCTGATTATATTGACTCTATGGCGGAGCGAGCGGAATTCGAACTTGGAGTACCCTTTTGAGGCGAAAGTCTGCGGATTTCCCCGAAAATTCGAGCCCACATTCGCCTATTTCGCCCAGGGAGAATTTCCATGATGATTCACTGAAGATTCGCCTCTCTCCAATTCGATGTTTTCTCGATGAATCTGCCCCAAAACTGGCTTATCTCGCCGCTCTATCTCTGCGGTTTTGATGCGCAGAGGTTTGCTTGACTTAATGGCCAAGCAGAGCGGAAATGGACATGCCGCGAAGGAGGCAAGCCCATGGAGCAGAATAAGATAACCAAACCAAAACCCACCAGGCAGGAGGCGGTTGATCGACTTTTGACACAGCTACCGGCGATGGATCGGAAGGAGCTCTTGAAGCTCTGGCGCGATCTGTTCGACCGAATGCCCAGCCCAGCTATGTACAGAGGAACAATGATCCCGATCCTGGCCTATCGCATTCAAGAGAAGGCCTACGGCGGGCTCAAGGAATCCACTCTCAAACGCCTGCACGAACTTGCCAAGGATCATGGCAACGGTAAGAAGTCCGCCGTTCAGGCGATGATCCGGCCGAAAATCGGCACGCGCTATGTGCGAGAATACGGCGGCAAACTGCACGAGGTCACAGTTCTTGAGACTGGATACGAGTACCAGGGCCGGGGTTACCGAAGCCTGACGGAGGTCGCCAAGTCCATCACCGGAACCAAGTGGTCGGGACCGGTGTTCTTCGGTTACAAACGGCCGGGAAAGAGGGCGCAAGTATGAACCCCCGCATCCGTTGTGCTATCTACACGCGCAAGTCTTCAGAAGAAGGCTTGGAGCAGTCCTTCAACTCGCTCGACGCTCAGCGCGAAGCCTGTGAGGCTTTCGTGAAAAGTCAGCAACACGAGGGCTGGCAGGCAATCGCGACCCATTACGATGACGGCGGCTTCTCCGGTGGCAATATGGACCGGCCCGCGTTCAAGCACCTGATGGCCGACATCCACGCCGGCAAGATCTCCACCGTTGTCGTTTACAAGGTCGACCGCTTGACCCGTTCTCTGGGCGACTTCGCCAAAATCATTGAGCAGTTCGACAAGTTCGGCGTCAGCTTCGTTTCAGTCACCCAACAATTCAATACGACCACTTCAATGGGTCGACTTACGCTCAACGTCCTGCTTTCCTTCGCACAGTTTGAACGCGAAGTCACCGGCGAGCGCATCCGCGACAAGATTGCTGCTTCAAAGAAGAAGGGAATGTGGATGGGCGGTAACGTCCCACTTGGCTACGACTTGCGCGACCGCCAGTTACAGATCAACGAAGCGGAAGCCACAACCGTGCGTACGATCTTCAATCAGTTTCTGCGGTTGGGCAACGTCACCATCCTCCGGGATTGGTTACGTGAAAATGATCTCCGCAGCAAGGGGGGCAACCATTTCTTCAGAGGTCCGCTTTACTCGATGCTGCACAACCCTCTGTACATCGGCCTCACTCGTCACAAAACAGATACCTACCCTGGCCAACACCAGGCGATCCTCGATTCTGAGACCTGGGCTAAGGTGCAAGCGCTGCTCGCCGAGAACCGCCAGGGCGGCAAGCGAAAACCGCGTGCAACCAAATCCAGCCTCTTTACCGGGCTTCTCTTTGACGCTCAAGGCACGCTCTATACTCCAACCCACGCGGCAAAGAACGGCCGCCGCTACCGCTACTACACCTCACAGGCAGTCATCAAAAAGACAGAGAAGATCGAGACTCCCACGCGCATCCCGGCGCCCGATATAGAATCTGCCGTCGTCGAACGCTTTCTGAAACTTCTTCGCGATCCGGATGACCTGGTCGCAAGCATCAGGGATAATGCCCAGGAGGAGGCAAATCAACCTGCCGGCTTCTTCACTAGGATTGTCGCCCGCGCTACATCAACCGCAGCGACCTGGCAATCCCTCAGCGGAGCCGACAGAGAGCATTTCCTCCGCGCGGTCATTGACCGCGTCATCATCCACCCAACCCGGGTGGAAATCCGAATCCGCGTGAATCAATTTATCCAACAACTTCTCGGCAACAAGACTCCAATGGCTGAGAGCCGAGCCGGAAACGCAGCCGGCACACCGAAGGCACACGTGCAGCTTATAGCCTCGATCGAATGCCCCTTCCGCCACATTTCCCAGGGCCGCGCCCTGCGCCTGATCGTCGGCAATACAAACATCACGACAGAGGCGAGCCGTCAGGCCATCCTGAAAGCCATCGCTCGCGCACGCCAATGGTACGAGCAGATCACAACAGGCAAAGCTACGAATATCGCGCAATTGGCCGCCACCGACGGCGTGTCACCCCGCTTTATTCGTATGCAGATGAAGTTGGTTCAACTGAGCCCGCAGTCAATCGAGAAGCTGATGACTCGGCCCGAATCACTGCCCCTCTCGCTCAACGATCTGCTCGCTGCGATCCCACTGGACTGGCGCAAGCAGTCGTTCGGCCTGTCTAAAGAGTCCGCGTAACGAGCACGCCGATTCTTCAATCTGCCAACTCCTCAAGCAGCCATCGGGCTGCTTGGGCTTTTTCGATGCAGACGATATCGCGCACAGCCGGATCATGCAATCACTGAAATACGCATCGAAACGGAACTTCAAGTTTGGCCAACAGAGAAGTGCCGGCAAAACGGCGCACACCTGCACTATCGGAGAACGATCTCCAGTTCCATGTTGATCGAGGATCTAGCGAAATTGCCGGGAAATTCGGGGGTGTTGAGGGAATCAATCTCGTAACTTATTGATTCTACAGCTATTTGACGGGCAGAGGAGAATTCGGCCTCTCTGAATCGTTTTGTCTGCTTCAATTTATGTAATTAGCTCCTCAGAATTTTCGACTCGATTCTTGTCAGATGCCGAAACGGTAAGTCAGATCTGAAATCTGAGTAACTTCCCTATAGGCGACAATACTTCCGCGACCGTGCGGAAGACTTTTTCTTGCAGGGCTTCGTGCGGCAAATCGTAAACCCCTTGAACACAAGCTGGCCAAGAGGCATCAATCGGCCAAGATCATCTCGAAGCGCATTGGAGAGGAGGATTCAGGGCTTGGTTGGGTACGATTCACATTCAGTTTGGCGGTGCCCTGAAGGCAACCTGGCGATGCTTTGCCTTTGGATCCGCACAATTCTTCAAGCAGAGTCGCGTTGTCAGCCGGCAAGTTTTCTCAGTTCTTCTTGAACTTTAAGTAGATTGTTCCGTGTCTCCGCCCACTCTAGTGGAAACTCCCCTTGGGTAAATACTCGTAGCGCCGCCTCGAAACACGCGATGACGCGGCCCAGGTTTTCCCGGCGATCCCCGGTCAGCACATCGAACCACGCGGCGCCCAGATTATCCTGGGTCATAGCCCAATCTCGCGGAAACTCCTTCTCGGTGCGCACCCGCAGCGCCGCCTCGTAGCACGCGATGGCGCGGGCAAGGTTCTCTCCGCGGTCCCCGTTCGGCATTGCCCGCCATATGTTGCCCAAGTTGTTCTGGATCATCGCCCAGTCTCGCGGAAACTTCTTTTCGTCGAACACACGCAGCGCCGCTTCGAAACACGCGACCGCGCGGCCAAGGTTTTCCCCTCGGTCCCCAGCCGGCGTTTCGACAAGCGCGATGCCCAAGCTGTTCTGGGTCAACGCCCAGTCTCGCGGAAGCTTCGTCTCGGTGCGCACTCGCAGTGCCGCCTCGAAACACGCGATGGCGCGGCCAAGGTTTTCTCCGCGGTCCCCGGCCGGCATTGCCCGCCACACGTTGCCCAGGTTGTTCTGGGTCATCGCCCAGTCTCGCGGAAATTCCGTCTCGGTGCACACCCGCAGAGCCGCCTCGAAACACGCGATGGCACGGCCAAGGTTTTCCCCGCGATCCCCGGTCGGCATTCTGGTCCACGCGGCGCCCAGGTCGTTCTGGGTCCCCGCCCAGTCCTTCGGAAACTGTTTCTCGGTGTACACGCGTAGCGCCGCCTCGTAATAAGCGATGGCGCGGCCAAGATTTCCCGCGAGGTCCCCGGTCGGCATATTGGACCACGCATTGCCCAGGTAGTTCTGGGTCCTCGCCCAGTTTTGCGGAAACTCCTTTTCGGTGTACACGCGCAGCGCCGCTTCGTAACATGCAATGGCGCGGCCAAGGCTCTCTCCGCGGTCCCCGGTCGGCATTGCCCGCCATACATTGCCCAGGTTGTTCTGGATCACCGCCCAGTTTTGCGGAAACTCCTTCTCGGTGTACATGCGCAGCGCCGCTTCGTAACATGCAATGGCGCGGCCAAGGCTCTCTCCGCGGTCCCCGGTCGGCATAGTGGACCACGCGGCGCCCAGGTTGTTCTGTGTTCTCGCCCAGTCCTGCGGAAACTCCTTCTCGGCGCGCACCCGCAGCGCTGCCTCGTAACACGCGATGGCGCGGCCAACGTTTCCCGCGAGGTCCCCGGTCGGCATACTGGACCACGCAATTCCCAGGTCGTCCTGGACCACCGCCCAGTTTTGCGGAAACTCCTTCTCGGTGTACACCCGCAGCGCTGCCTCGTAACACGCGATGGCGCGGCCAATGTTCAGGCTGCGGCTCCCGAGGGATGCATCCTGCAATTCATTCCCCAACGCCACGAGCGCCCTTCCGCTCCCTGGCGGTCCGGCTGAAGTATTCAGTGGATCGATGGGCTCCCACCATTGCAGCAAGCTAAAATGCTCGCTCATGCGCGGCGGCACGGAGGTACGGGCTGACTCGGCGAGTGTATTCCAATTGTCGACAGCGGCTTCAGGATCGCTGCAGTATTGGTGGTACCAGGCAAGCGATGCCTCGCGGTCCACAGGGGAGGCCGATCGCCCGCCCCAGTATCGTTGCCACCAGGTGTGATCGTGGCCGACCCGCTCGTGGGCGGAGGGTTGGTTCTCAAGTGCCCATCTCATCTGATCGCGAATGGAAAACCATGCGCCGTCTCCCGGCAACGGCAAGATAAAGCTGTAGCGCTGAAGCGTCTCCCACGCGGCGTCCTGCGCCGCTGTCTTTTCGCTTGAGAACGCATTGCGTGCCGCACTCTCGTCGAACCGGGGGGTGAGGGCCAGCCTATCTATCCAGCGCCCCTGTACATCGGACTCAAGCGACTTCATGAAGCGACGAGCCAACCTCTCCCAATCCCCGGGAACAAACTTGAGGCTCTCCGGTGAGGTTTGAAGGCCTTGGGCGCGCTCCAGGTCGACGACATCGGCGCACAGCCCCAGGCTGAAGCAGTGGTGGCCTCCGTCCTCCTCCCTGGCGGTAGCCAAGATCGCGTCCTGGAGGGGCCGGTCGCGAATTCCGCATCCGTCGAGGAAGCGTCGCGCGTCAGTCTCCGACAAGCCGCCCACTAGGTGCTGCTCCACATGGTCTTTCCAGGCGGGATCGACCTCATCCCAGGTCAGTTGATTCTGGCCGCCAATCACAATCAGGGCAAACTCAAGGTTCGACGCGACATCCCTGACCCATTGCTCGTATTGGCGCTTGTGTTCTTCGTTTTGCTCACCTGAACTGACGGCCTCAAAGGTGTCGAAAAACAGAACAGCGGAGACGGCACGATTCAGGTGCCGCCCAAGTCCTTTGCGAAGATCCTCGGCGAGATAATCGAGCAGCGCGCCTTGAATCTCCTGCGAGGTCTTCGCCCTCAGATCCAGAACAAACTTCTGGCCCTCTGTGACGGCCAGAAACTGCTCCAACGCGGTTCCTCTGAGTCTGGCAAGGAGCGGTTCGCTCAGCCGATCCAGCACTGTCATCGCGCCGGGAATAAACCCCGCCAGCTCGGCGACGAAATCAACCCAGAAGCTCGTCTCCTCAGGCGCGCCTTGTTTAACGCGCAAGACGCCAAACGCAAGGTCGAAGCGCGGGGCGGGTGTATCGAGTTGCTGACGGATTTCGTAAATGGCCGCGGAAGGATCCTGCACAAAACGGCTCCCGCCGGCTGTTCTATCGAAATCCAGAAACGCCTTCGGCACCTCGTGCGGGACGTGATCGCGCAGTTTTTTCAGGAGCCAGGTCTTACCTGCGCCGCCAATTCCGTAAAACATCAGCACGGGTGATTCAGTGGCGGAAAAAAGATGCCGAAGGAATAGCTGCTGTTGATCCTCTCGGTCGGTGAAATGCGCCATTTCTTCCGATGGGGAATTCACACGGCGGCCTGGTCTTGGCATGAAGCCACTTTAGCAGGACCCTGTTCAGAGCAGAGGAAATCCGGTTGACCGCGGTGCGACCCTTCGACCAAGACAACCTGAATAATCCACCGGCCAGTATCGCTGAACCGGCTTCTCGGAAGTCATGCGGCTGGATGAGGGCAAATCGCCAATGCACGCACTCTGGCAAGACCTTAACTTCTTGGTCGATGACCGGCTATTGAAAGGGAACTGCTGAAATGTCCAACAGAGAAGCACCGACAAAAAGGCTCATGTGGCTCCCGCTGGAGAACGCTCTCCCAGTTCCACCACGATCAGGAAACCTGCAAATTTGCGGGGAATTTCAAGGGCATCGAGGGTTTGTATCTCGTAAGTTATTGATTGTAAAGCTACTTGGCGGAGAGGGAGGGATTCGAACCCCCGATACCCTTTCGGGTATGCCGGTTTTCAAGACCGGAGCCATCAACCGCTCGGCCACCTCTCCGCGGTCTGCCGGCCACTTTCGATTGTACGTCGAATTGAGCCAATTCACGGGATTCCAGGCTTCAGTTCGGCCCTGAAATGAAAAAGCGGGAGCACGCTGCTCCCGCTCTCTTCAGCCTAAAAGCCTACTGCTTGCCCTCGAGCTCATCCGCCAGTGCGCCCACTCCATAAATCTTGCGCAGGGCCTCGAGCATCCCGGCGGAATGAACTGCAACGCCGCGATTCTTTGTGCCGTCGTAAACGAAGTCCCCCGCCAGCGATTCGATATTTCCGTCAAAAACCAGCCCCACTAACTCACCATCGCGATCCACGACTGGGGAGCCGGAGTTGCCGCCGATGATGTCGTTGGTGGTAACGAAATCGACCGGTTTCGATAAGTCGAGCTTGTCACGCGCCGCCTCTTCCTTCGGCGTCAGATTCCACGGGGCCTTGTCGCTGAAGCTCGCCGCGCGATCGTACAGCCCATAAAACGTGGTAAACGGTGGTGCGATCGTTCCGTTGTATGGAAATCCATCAACCGTGCCATAGCTCAGGCGCAACGTGAATGTCGCGTCGGGATATGCGTTCTTGCCATAGACCGCGAAGCGAGCCTTGCCCAGCTTCTCGCCTCCGGCATCGAACACGCTGGAGACTTTGTCGCGCATGTACACATAATTGGCGCGCCACACGGGGTCCGCACGACGCGCGGCCGCAATCATGGGATCATTCGAAGCTGCGACTGCCGCTTCGCCTCCATCGAGCAGGCTCTTCCGGAATGCGGGATCGGCGAGTTTTGTCCCATCCACGAGCGCGTCCACCGACTTGTCGATGTCGCCGCCCTGCACGATCGCTTGCAGGTACGCATCATCCGCCCCGAGTTGCTCTTTCGCCAGGTTCAGGGCGTTCTTCATGAACATCTTTTCCACCGACGGATAGACGGGTGCGGGAGAAAGCATCTGGTAACGCAGAGAATCCAGCCCCGCCTCGTGGTACTGCGGCAGCCGCTCCCCGTCGGGCTTCTTCACTTCGGCAACGTACTGCACAATCTCCATGGCGAGCGTGAAAAGCTGGCTGTCGCCGCGGCGGAAGAGTTGCTTCTTGAATTCAGGCTTGGCAAGGTCCACGGCCTTCGCGATTTCATCCCACGCGTCTCCATACTCCTTTTCCAACTCTGGATTCGCGTTGACCTTGGCACGCAGGTCGTCTTCCTCGGCCTGCTTCTTGGCCAGAATGGCCTTATCTGACAGCGCCTCCTGGCGGCCCACGTAGACTTTCAGGCTGTTCTGCAGAAAGAAGATTGTGCTTTCAACCTTCTCCTTGTTGTCCGCACTCTGTCTCCCAAATTCCTGCGCTGCGTCGATCCGCCGCTGAAGGTATTCAACAATTGCCGGTCCACGGACTTCGCGTTCCATCGTCAGTTCGGCCACTGTGTCTTGGCGCGATGTCGAACCCGGATGGCCTGAGACGAAAACCAGATCGCCCGGAGCCGCACCCTTCGGGTTCCACTTCAAATAGTTCTCCGTGTGCAGCGGTTTGCCGTTTTCGTACACTCGGTACAACGCCATGTCCAGGTCGTAGCGCGGATAGGTGAAGTTATCCGGATCGCCGCCGAAAAAAGCAGCCTGCTCCTCGGGCGCGAACACCAGGCGTACATCGGTGTATGCCTTGTATTGATACAGCCAATACTCGCCTCCGTTATAGAGAGTCACCACATCGGAACGCAGGCCGGTTTTGTCTTTGCTCTCCTTCTCGATCGCGGCAATCTCAGCATCGCGCGCCTTCAGCGCCTCGGCATCATCCTTGGCGCCCTTGGCTGCGCCCTGCACCCGCGCTGTCACGTCCTGCATGGCTACCAGAACATTGATTTCCAGATCGGGAGTCTTCATCTCCTGGTCCTCTGTCGCGGCGTAGAACCCGTCGCGCAGATAATCGTGTGCTGCCGTTGAGTTCTTCTGCAGTTGGACTCGCGCCACATGGTGATTCGTCAACAGCAGGCCATTGGGGCTTACGAATGATCCTGAGCCGCCGTCGTTGAGCCGAACGCTCGAAAGCCGCAGATGATCAAGCCACTCTTGCGTCGGGTGAAAGTTGTACTTCTCCGCCAGAGCCTTAAGCGGCGGGTTGTCAAACGTCCACATGCCCTCTTCTGCGCACATCGGCGCCACCGTCGCGAAAAGCAATGCGGAAATCAAGATTATTGATCGAGCTCGAACGGTCATTGTGTCCTCACGATTCGAGAGCGCCGTCTGACGCCCTCTGGCTATGGTTGCGGCTGCACCGACACCTCTACGCCCGAGGCTGCGTCCTTTTGGTGAAACACCTGCTCGGTGGCCTTCTGAAAATCTTCGGGCTTGGCGTATGGAATGTCGGTGAAGGTTTGTGGATTGCGGTCGGTGAGCGGAAACCACGAGCTCTGCACCTGAACCATGATGCGATGACCGCGGCGGAATGTGTGATAAAGATCAGGCATGGTGAAGTCGAGGTCGGTTTCTTTGCCGGGGACAAGCGGCTGCGGCTTCTCCCAGCTCGCACGGAATTTCGCGCGGAACGGTTCGCCGCGCAGCAGCTCCTCGTAGCCGCCCATGTGGACTGGCGCTTCGCCAATTACGCGCTTGTTCGGCATGGAGGCATCAGCCGGGTCTTCATCGGGATAAACATCGATGAGCTTGACGTCGAAGTCGGAATCGCTGCCTGAGCTCGCCACTTTCAAATGCGGTGAAATTGGTCCGGCGACGGTCACATCCTCCGTGAGCGGGTCCGTCTCGTACGTCAGCACGTCGGGCCGGTAGCTGGCAAAGCGCTGGTCGTCGACCATATAGCGCTGCGGCACCGTGTCTGTGGTATAGCCCACGAACGGCACCGGATGATTGGGATCGCTCAGGTACTCATCGACGCTGGCAGTCTCAACCGGCGGATCGAAACTGAGCTTGCCGCCGACGTGAAAATAGAGGGTCTTCGTAACCGCGTTTTTTGGTGGCCATTCGTCGTAGCGGCGCCATACATTGGTTCCGGTTTCAAAAACGATCGCCGCGGGAAGCAATTTGCCTGCGCCCTTCAAGTAGTGCTCGAAAAAGGGAAACTGAATATTGGCGCGGAAGTAAAGCGAAGTTTTCGCGTTGAACTGCACATCGCCGAGGTGGTCGCCGTCGTTGCGCGCCCAGCCTCCGTGCACCCAAGGTCCCTCGACCAGCGTGACCGGCGTATCGGGGTTGGATTTCCGGATCGCGTAGAAAGTCCGGTATGGCCCTTCGAGATCTTCCGCATCGTACCATCCACCCACCACAAGAACCGCGCACTTGATGTTCTTCATGTGCCGCGACAAATCGCGCGACTGCCAGTAGTCGTCGTACGTGTCGTGCTTGAATTGGTCGTCCCACATCCAACTCGCGCCGTCCAGGTATTTATCAAGGCTGGCCACGTTTCCAGTCTGAAGAAAGAACTTGTAGCTGTCCGGCGTGCCGAAATCGAAAGGCACTTCCGGTTTTGGCAGCACCGGATTCTGTTGCGGGTGGAAAAACGGCGCATAGAACTCGAAGCCCGCTGCAAGCATGAAGGCCCCGCCGTGATAGGAATCATCGCCCAGGAAGAGATCGGTCATCGGCGCCTGCGGACTGGCCGCGGCGATCGCCGGATGCGAGTCGATGATCGACGCCGAAGTGAAGAAACCCGGATACGAGATGCCCCAGATGCCCACCTTGCCGTTGTTGTTGGGCACATTCTTCAGCAGGAATTCAATCGTGTCGTAGGTGTCTGATGATTCGTCCACGTCTTGCGGCGTTTTCTTTTGGTCGATGTGCGGCCGCATTTCCACGAACGTGCCCTCGCTCATCCACCGTCCGCGCACATCCTGGTAGACAAAGATGTAGCCGGACTTCTCAAATTCGTCCGACGGTCCGAGCTGCGCAGGATAACGGTCTTCCCCGTAAGGTTCCACGTTGTAAGGCGTCCGGTTCATGAGGAACGGATAAGGGCCAGGATCATCGGGAAAGGACGAAGTCTTGGGAACATAGACCGCGGTGAACAGCCGCGTACCGTCGCGCATGGGGATGCGGTACTCGTATTTCGTGTAGTGTGCGCGAACGTAGTCCTCGCCGGAAGCTTGCTGCGCGAGCTGCTGAGAGAGGAGGACATGCACTGCAACAAGCTGTGCAGCCAGAACGCCGAAAACGAAGAGTCGCGTAGTGTGCATTGTGGCCCGGAACCCCTGATCATTCAGAGTAACGCAGCCGGACGGATTTGGTTGCCGTTCGGCGCAGAGACTCCGCGAACCGCTGCCAGCATGTGACAAAGGGACAAAATGGAAGGTCGAGTGAACTCCAGTGTCGTGACTCTTTCCGCCAGCACTGTTCGAGATATCTTGCTAAGCCGCAACCGTTCGCAGCTCCCGGATCCCCTGATTTCAATGCGGTTTTTCAGCTCTCATCTGCCTTCCACAGAATTTCTGCATTTCCTTATGCCATCCTTATGCGATTCACGTTTTCCCGGTTTACTCTGAGATTGATCCCTTAATTGGCCGCAGGCGCAATCACCGCCGGGCTGTCCTACAATTCCCAACGCATGAGGAGACCTATGTCAAAGCACAAATTGGAGTACATCTGGCTCGACGGCAAGAAGCCCATCCCGGAACTGCGCGGCAAAACGCAGATCAAGAGCTTCGATAAGACGCCCACCCTCGCCGACATGCCCCTTTGGGGATTTGACGGTAGCTCCACCATGCAGGCTGAGGGCAGCAAGTCCGACTGCATTCTGAAGCCGGTTGCTCTCTATCCCGACGCCAGCCGCAAAGACAGTTTTATCGTTCTCAGCGAAGTCATGCACCCCGACGGCACTCCGCATTCAACCAATATGCGCGCCACTGCCCCCGATGACCCGGATCTTTGGTTCGGATTTGAGCAGGAATACTTCCTATATAAAGATGGTCGTCCTCTTGGATTCCCCGAGCAAGGTTTTCCCGGCCCGCAAGGCCCATATTATTGTGGCGTCGGCTATAAATACATGGGCAGCATCGCCCGCCAGATCGTCGACGAGCACCTCGAACTCTGTCTTGCCGCCGGCATCAACCACGAGGGCATCAATGCTGAAGTGGCCAAGGGCCAGTGGGAGTTTCAGATCTTCGGCAAGGGCTCACACAAGGCGGCGGACGACGTATGGGTAGCCCGTTACCTGATGATGCGTCTCTGCGAGAAGTACGAAGTGGACGTCCAGCTTTATTGCAAGCCCATCAAGGGCGACTGGAACGGCTCTGGCATGCACACCAACTTCTCCACCAAGCATCTGCGCGAAGTGGGCGGCAAGGAGTACTTCGAGGGACTCATGAAGGCCTTTGAGAACAATATTGCCGCGCACATCGAGGTCTACGGCCCGGATAATCATCTGCGCCTGACCGGCCTCCACGAAACGCAGGCCATTGACAAGTTCAGCTACGGCCTCTCGGACCGCGGTGCATCCATCCGGCTGCCCGTGAACTTCATCAAGAACGGCTATAAGGGTTACCTTGAAGATCGCCGTCCAAACTCCGAAGCCGATCCGTACCAGATCGTCGCACGCATTCTTAAGACCGTGAACACCGTGTCCGTCAAGGAGCTCGTTCCTGCCTAAACCGCGGTCGGTTCGAGCTCACGAATGAACCTTAGCGCTCGGCTTCCTGGAGCTTCTTCCAGACCGATCGCAACAAACCAGAAGGGCGGCGCGCCAATTCAGTGGCTGCGCCGCTTTTCTTTCATGGAGCGCACTCGTGCGGCGCGATTTCTAATGGCTCCTTTATAACCGGCGTGTTAGAAACAAGAGAACAGAACGTGGCGCAGTTCTCCTTAGTCCAGTGAAGTTCGACGGAGCTCACTGGCCCGAATCTCTTAACTTGGCTGCAGACGTTCTGAATTCGCTGCCTGGAAAGTTTGACAAATAGATATGACCGCAGGCCACCCAGTCGAGTTGGAACCGCTCTTCGGAGACTACCCGCTCGACGAGGCCTACGATGAGATGCGCGAGCCCGGCGGAGAAGTGCGGCCGCAGTACCGCGCGCTTGCCGAGACGCTTGCCGCCCTACCCGCCGACGAACTTCGCCGTCGCAAGCAGTCGGTCGATCTTGCCTTCCTTACCCAGGGCATCACCTTCACCGTCTACGGCCGCGAAGAAGGCACGGAACGCATTTTTCCTTATGATTTGCTGCCTCGCCTGATCACTGCGCGGGAATGGGAATGTATCGAGCGCGGACTCACGCAGCGCATCACCGCCCTCAACCTGTTTCTGCGCGACGTTTACTCCGACGCCAAAATTCTCGCCGACCGCGTCGTCCCGCGTGAGCTCGTCTACAGTTGCAAGCACTACCGGCGACAGATGCGCGGGCTCCAGGTGCCGCGCAACGTCTACATCGCGGTCGTCGGCTCGGATCTGCTCCGCTTGTCGACCGGCAAATTCGTCGTCCTCGAAGACAATCTGCGCGTGCCTTCGGGCGTGAGCTACATGCTCACCAACCGCCGCGTCATGAAGCGCACCTTTCCGCAATTATTTTCAAGCTACGGCGTCCGCCCCATCGAGCATTATCCGCAGGTTCTGCTGGCCACACTGCGCTCGCTCGCGCCCGAGGGCAGGCCCGAGCCCAACATCGTGCTCCTCACCCCCGGTGTCTTCAACTCCGCCTACTTCGAGCACACGTACCTCGCCCGCCAGATGGGCATCGATCTCGTGGAAGGACGCGACCTGGTCACGCACGACAACATCGTCTACATGCGCACGACCGACGGCCTCAAGCGCGTTGACGTCATCTATCGCCGTGTCGACGACGACTTCAGCGACCCTCTCGTCTTCCGCTCCGACTCTGCCCTGGGTTGCGCTGGCCTCTTCAATGCCTACCGCGCCGGCAACGTCACCGTTTCCAACGCCTTCGGCACCGGCCTCGCCGACGACAAGGCCGTCTACGCCTACGTGCCAAAGATGATTCGCTACTACCTCAATGAAGATCCAATCCTGCCCAACGTTGAAACCTTTCTACTCAGTGAAGAGAAGGACCGCAGGCACGTTCTGGCCAATCTCGACAAGCTCGTGGTCAAGGCGGTCGGCGAAAGCGGCGGCTACGGCATGCTCATCGGCCCCAAATCTTCTGCTCGCCAGCGCGAGGACTTCGCCCGTCAGATCGAAGCCAACCCGCGCAACTATATCGCGCAGCCCACGCTCGACTTTTCGCGCGCGCCCTGCCTGGTCGATGACCGGCTCGAGCCGCGCCACGTCGACCTACGTCCCTACATTCTTTTTGGCGACAAAGTAAACATCGTGCCCGGCGGACTCACCCGCGTGGCGCTCGAAAAAGGTTCGCTCGTAGTCAACTCTTCGCAAGGTGGCGGAAGCAAGGACACATGGGTTCTGGAATAAGTCTGATTCGGGAACATCGGGCCGGAGGTGAAAGAAGCACGATGCTATCGCGCGTCGCCGACAGCCTCTACTGGATGAGCCGCTATCTTGAGCGTGCGGAGAACACCGCGCGCCTGCTCGACGTCACCATGGGTCTGATGCTCGACCCCGGCGGCGCCAATGCGGAGCAGCGCTGGCAGAGGATGACAGCCGCCCTCGGCAGGCCCGTAGGAATCGAATGGAACGGCTCGCTTGAAGCGATGGCGCGCAAGCTGGTTTTCGATCAAGTCGATCCCTCTTCCGTCACCTTTTGCGTGAGCGCTGCGCGCGAAAATGCCCGACAGGTCCGCGAAGAAATTTCCACCGAGCAATGGCAGCGCCTTAATCGCCTCTTTCACCACATTCACTCGCCGAGCGCGCAGGCTCAGTACGCCTCCAGCTCGAGCGACATGCTGGCCTCGGTGGTCGACGGCATTCACTTGTTTCAGGGCGTCGGCGACTCAACGATGATTCACGGCCAGGGCTGGCAGTTTATCCGCCTCGGCCGGTCGCTCGAGCGCGCCTACGCCACGGCCACTCTGCTTGAGGTTTACCGGTCCGAGCTTTTTCAGGCCCACGAGCGCGAAAACTCGGGCTATCAGTACCTCGAGCTTGTCGGCCTGCTGCGCTGTTGCACGGCGTTCGAGGCCTATTGTCAGGTCTACACCGCCGACCTTTCGCCGGAACGCATCCTCGAATTCCTCGTTCTGAACCGCGATTTTCCTCATGCCATTCGCTATTGCGTCGACAACATCCGCACCGCCATCGAATCCATCCAGCGTACCGGCGGCCGCCGCTCGCCCGATGAGGTTTTTTCCGGCGTTGGAAAACTCCATGCCATGCTTGGCTATACCACCATCCATGAGATTCTGAGCGGTGACGCGGCTGCGTTCCTGCACAACATTCGCGAGCAATGCCTCCGCATTCATGAGCTGGTTTACCGTAACTATGTGCAATACTCCATTCAATCCGCGCTGGCCGTTTGAATGATCGGTTTCCACCGACAGTGCACCGACAGTGTTTTGAAAGGGCACGACTTCATTTGACGCAGAGGACCCCGTTCCAAGCGAAGTCTTGTATCAGGGCACGAGTTTAGTCGTGCCGAAAGAGCATCAAAAAGTCGCGGGGCTTTAGCCCCTGAGGGAATGCCGGAATCATGAATTTCTACTCCATCCGCCACCTGACGCGCTTCCGCTACTCGCAGCCCATCAGCGAGAGCATCATGGAGACGCGCATGCACCCGCGCTCCGACTCCAGCCAGCACTGCCTCACCTTCACACTCTCCGTTAGCCCACGTTGCCGCGTCTTCAGCTATCGCGACCACCTCGGCAACAACGTCCAGCACTTTGACATTCCCGGCGAGCACAACCAGCTCGTCATCGTGGCCGAATCCGTCGTCGAGCAGCAGCCACTGCCCGACGTGCCGCATTTTCTGTCGCCCGATGCATGGGAAGATCTGGATGAGATGGTCGAAGCCGGCGATTATTCTGAGATGCTGCTGCCGAGCGCCTTCGCCGCGGAGACGCCGGCGCTCGTTGAGCTCGCGAAAAAACTGGAAGTCGTGCGGCGCGACGATCCGCTCCATCTCGTGCTCGAGCTCAACCAGCGCCTCTTCCATTACTTCGATTATGTTCCCCGCTCCACTCGCGTCGATTCGCCGATCGACGAGGCTATCCTCAGCGGTGCAGGTGTCTGCCAGGATTTTGCCCACACCATGATTGCGCTGCTTCGCCACGTGCGTATTCCGGCGCGCTACGTTTCGGGTTATCTCTATCGCGGCAGCGAGGATCACGACCGGTCCACACCCGACGCCACGCACGCCTGGGTTGAAGCTCTGCTGCCGCATCTCGGCTGGGTCGGGCTCGACCCCACCAACAACCTGGTGGCGCATCACCGCCATATCCGGACCGCCGTCGGCCGCGATTACGCCGACGTTCCGCCCACGCATGGCGTCTTTCGCGGAAAGACCGCGAGCGAGCTTTATGTCGCTGTAAAAGTGGAAGCCAGCGAGCAGGCGCCGGCCCTCGACCGCAAGCTTCCCATCCCCGAAGATTGGAGCGTACTCGTCGAGCGAGCCCAGCAGCCGCCCGAGCTGCCAGTGCCATTCATTGACATGCAACAGATGCAGCAGCAACAGCAGCAGTAATCCAATCCGGCTCCTGTCGCGGGCTTATTGCGCCATCGCCGTCTGCTCCACTCCCATCGCCGTCAGCCGCATCTGCGCCAGCCGCCACGTCGATGTGGGAACCGCGAGAATCTCCTTCGGCTTTTTCAGTTTTCGATAGTCCGCAATCGCAATATCGCGCTCGCCATATTGCTCGGCAATGCGGCCCAGCACATACCACACCTCGTCGTTGGGCTCATCGAGATTCCAAACATCCATGGCGCGCAGCAGCAGATCGTGAGCTTCCTTTGTTTTACCTATCTCTGCGTAAAGGCACGCCAACGTGTGCAGAATGTCAGGTGCGTCCTTCTGCAATTGCGTCGCCTTCACCGCCGTCGCCACGTCGTCGTCGGTCACTTTGCCGGTGAAGAGCGCGTCCCATGCCAGCCCGTTCAGAATTTCGGCATTCTCCTGGCCAAGCGCGAGCTGCTTCTCTCCCCATGCATGCGCTGCGGCAAAGTCGCCTCGATTGGCCTCGATCTCCATCTTCGCTGCGTAAGCATCGCTGTCGTTGTCCAGCAGCTTGAGTCTCGCGTCGGCGAGCGCCAATGCATCGTCGAAGCGGCTCAACCCCATCAGTGCTTCTAGGTTATATTCGAATGCCTGTTTCGATTCAGGCTCATCCTTCTCGAGCGCAGAGGCAACGTCAAGCAGCCCCACAAAATTGTCCTGCACCGAGTAGCCTTCGGCCAGCGCGAGTTCGATGTTGGTGCGCTCCCGATCACCTGCCGCGTCCTTCAGGCCCGCCTCAAGGATTGCGACCCCATCCGCGACCGTCGGCTTGGTGCCGACCATGATGGCCGCCGCGGCCAGCTTCATCTTGCGCGCATCCGCCGCTTCTCCCTTGACCCAAAAACGCGGAAACACCGGCCCGCCCAGCGGATCGTCTCCACCCTCAAGATGCTGATCCTCGCGCATCCAGTCGAGCAGCGCCTTCGCACCCTTCAAGTCGCTGGCATTCACGCGGTCTACCATCTCCAGCGCGATTGAATTCGGCTTGTCCATTGTGTCGAGCAGCTTGTATTGACCATCTTCCTTCACCACGAAGACCGTCATCGTCGTACCACCCAGCATCTCCACCTTCTCGCGGTAACCCGTGGAATCATCGCCTTCGCCCTTGGGATCGAGCATCTTGAACAGAATGTCCTCCGTAACATCGAGCGAGCTATCTTCCCGGGCCAGTTGGCTGTTCATCTGCTTGCCAGAACTCAGTTCGTCCTTCAGCTCGTCAGCATCCATCTCATTCAACACCTTCAGCCCGTTGCGGCTGAGCATCGCCCCGAGCTTCTCTTTCGTCATGTTGGCGTCAAACGGAACCAGCGCGAAGCGCTTCACTACGTCTTCTGGCGTGTTGGCGAATTTCACATCCTCGTGGTGGATCGCGCCGCGCAGCATGTTCGCAAGGCCCAGCGTGCGCGCGGCATCGTCGCCCGCTGCGCCCGCCTGCAGAAAGTCCGCCGCCTGCGGATACTCCCTCCTGTTCATCAGCATCTCGCCTGCGGTGCCGGCAGTGTCTTTGAACGACGCATCGTCGGTCGACCGCTTGTTGGCCTCGGCCAGCCCCGCCCTGCTGTCCTCGATCATGGCCATGCTGGCGGAAAGCAGCTGTTCTGGCTCCGGATTAAGAGTCTGCCCGGCTTTGTACGCTTCCGCGTAATCGCCGCCGTAGAAAAGCGCGAACGCCAGGTTGTTGCCGATGCCGAGATCGGCCAGCTTGTCCTCGCCTAGCGCCTCATATTCCGCGATGGCATCTTTCATGTGCGACTGGCCGCTGTATCGCCGGCCCACGGAATCGTATTCAAGCAGAATGGCCAGGTCGCCCTGCGCCGAGTGATCGTCGGGATCGAGCTTGATTGCCGCGCGATACGCATCCGCGGCGTCGGCCATGTCGCTACCCGCGCGCAAATTCCGCCCCACTAGGTCGTGCTTCAGAATTTCGGCCAGCGTGCGCTCAGCAACCGCCGACGTCGGATCGAGCTTGACCGCAAGCCGCGCTTCATCTCGCGCAGCCTCACCCATGCCCGCTTCAAGCAGCACATTGGCTACCTGCAAATGGTGCACCGCTGAATTCGGGTTCTGCGCGATCAGCGCGCGATAGCTGGCCAGCGCTTCCTTCACCTTGCCGTCGCGCAGCAGCGCCGCCCCTTGCGGCTCAAAGTTGACCATGATCGCCGGCCCATTCATAAGGTCGGCAATCTCATTGCGTAGCGCCGTTGCTTCGGCCACTGTATAGCGCCGCTTCACTGTATCAAAGACCAGATGCGCCATAACCGCGCCATCCTTGCCGGCAGAAAAAATTTCCGTGAGCACTGCCGGCCCAATCTGGAGGGTCACGTCCTTCGGCAGCTCCTTGGGAATGAACCCCGCAGGCGGGATAAGACGGTAATTCCACTCCATGTTGTAGGGAGCGTCAAGCCACCAGTCGTCCGTGCGCAGCTTTTTAGGCTTATCGGTTCCAGTCGTCTTTTTTTCGTCGCTGTCGTCCTTGCGCTTCAGCTCGTCGGGCAGCATCTGGAACATCCGATCGACGCGAATGGCGACTTGCGCATCTTCGAGATTTGTAAACCCGCGTTTGGCTTTGTCGCACGCGAGGGTCAGTTCGAACGGGCGCGACAGGTCGGCGGGGTCGGTGCGATCCACTTTCGTCAGATCGTCTGAAACATATTCCGCCTGCACATATCCGCGCAGGCCTTCGCGCGTGTCGTTGTCAGGCTTGTCCGCGTAGTAGCCGCGGTAGCCCGACTCGTAGACGCCCGCGGGCTTTGTAATCTCCACCACGCTTGCGGGACCGTTGTCCGCAAGCGTGAACTCGCGCGTCTCCTTCAGGCCGTTATCTTTCGACGTGGACTCCGGAGTCTTTTCGAGCGCAGTCGTCGTTGCGTTGGTAATCAGCGCAAGGCGCCCCTGGTCGCCCATGGGAATCTGCCCGAGCTGGGCATAGCGATCAGTGGCATCGATCCAGATCGGATCTTTCCCCGGGACATAAACGATGGCGTGGTCGAACATGCCCATGCCCGGCAGACCGGCGGGTACGTCCATCCGCGATTCAACGCTGAGCAGCGCCACGTTGGCTGGGATTCCCGCCGCCCGCAGCATCACCACCAAAAGCGTTGCCTTGTCTTTGCAGTCGCCGTACTTCTTGGCAAGGGTTTCCGCCGGGTCGTGCGGCACAATGGCCGCTTCGCCGAATTCGATGCCCGTGTACCGCACCTCGCGGTCGAGATAATCCACGATCGCGGCTTCCTTGTCGGCGACAGTCTTCTTGTCGGCAATCAACGGCTCCACCACCGCCTTCACCGCCGCGGAGCCGGAAAAATCATCGACGATCTTTCCGTACGCTGCCGCTACGCTCTGCCACGATGCGCCGGTAGCGAAGGCGATGATGGGAAAATGCACCACATCCGGCGGCAGATACGGCTCTCGCGGATCGACGCCATCAATTGGCCCCACATCGAAAGTAAGAGTCACTCGCCCCGCCGCCTCATTGCGTATGGGCTTCACATCGGGCAACAAAACGAGCTCGGTCCGCAGCGGCAGGCTCACCGGGGCGTCGAATACCACCCTGCTGTGCGCCACCATCACATCTTGCTGCCCAAGTTCCACGCGCCCCACGCGGCCCGGCGCAAACAGCGGCGCAGTCTCCTTCTCGGTGTACTCCTCCTCCACCACTACGCCTGGGGCGATGGCCGGGAACGGCGCGCGCAGCCGTTTGCCGTCGCTATAGGTTTTGTAGTCGCCTCCGCGCGCCGGCGCCTCGGTCACCGTGTTTGGGTCGAGATCGTGCATGGTGAAGTCCGGCCCAATCACGCGCGCGCGAATCACCGGCCGCGCCTCATGCCACGGCTCCCAGCTCACTGAAAGAGAGTCCCAGCCTTCGGCTCCCTTCTGCGTCAGCACCTTATAGATGATGCGGCCCACATGATTCATGCGCCCAGTGTCATCGAAGGTATAGCTTTCGTCTTCCACCAGCTCGACCACATTCGCGCCGTCAGGCACAGGCACCGACGAAGCAGCCTCGTACAGTGATTTGGGATCAACGGAAAAGTCCGGTACGGCCCAGGGTTCAACTTGCGCATCCGCACTTGGAGCCAGCGCGTTAGGCAGCTGCGCCTTTCTGGCGGCAGCAATCCCGCAAGTCATAACGATCAGGAAAAGACAACGAAAGACTGGTCGCGCACAGAAACTGGACACGGGGCACCCGGGAAAATGGATTGTGAACACAACGGTAAATTGCGCAGGGCCGAAGCGCAAGCAGACCCGAAGCGTTGCGTCCCACAGCGAATTTAAGCCGATTCGGCTTTTCACCCTGGGCTATACTGATCCCCGAGGTTGACCATGGATAGCCAAAGCGGCACCGCCGGAAACAGGTTCTGCGCAAAGTGCGGGGCGCCCCTCGTGGCAAACGCAGGTTTCTGCGGCTCATGTGGGCAGCGTGTCGAACTGCCGGAAACGCAGGCCGCTGCTCCCACGCCGATGCCGCCCGCTCCTCAGCCTCCGCAACAATTCGCCGCTCAAGCAGCCAATGTGCCTGGAGTGAGCCAACAAGGCATAACGTGTCCTCGCTGCGGTTCCACTCAAGTCCAGGCCGCCAAGCGAGGATGGAAGTGGACAACGGGCATGATCGGGAGCGGCAAGATGACGGCGACTTGTCTGCAATGCGGGAATAAGTTCGATCTTAACTAGGTCGCCCAATTACACCTTCCGCGCCCCTGCCGCGATCTTCCTCAACTCCGGCAAAATCGTTCCCAGTGCCACCGGGGCCGCGTCGTGCGTTCCCAGCGCGAAGTACGCATCGCGATAGTGCCTGTAAAGCTTCTCGTAAACCGCCGCCGATTCTTGGTCCGGCTCAACCGTGCGCAACGGCAGGCACACCGCGGCTTGCGCCTCTTCGATGGTCTTGTACTCCCCGGCGGCAATCAGCGCAAAGATTCCTGATCCCAAACTCGTCGGAATCCCCGTCGGCACCAGCACCGGCTTGTTCAGCACGTTTGCATACACGCGGTTCAGCACTTCGTTCTTCTGCGGAATGCCGCCCGCGTTGATCACGCGATCAATGCGTACTCCATGCTCCGCCATCCTCTCCAGAATGATGCGCGTGTGAAATGCAGTTCCTTCGATTGCTGCGAACAGCTCGTCCTGCGCGGTATGCACCAGGTTCCAGCCCAGCGTCACGCCGCCCAGTTCGGGATTCACCAGCACCGTGCGGTCGCCGTTGTCCCAGCTCAATCGCAGCAGACCCGTCTGTCCGGCCTTGTAGGCGCCCAGTCCGTCGCTCAGAGCCGCCACCGTCGTTCCCGCGCGCTTGGCGATGGCCTCAAAAATGTCGCCCACCGCCGAGAGCCCCGCCTCGATCCCCGTGTACTGCGGGTGCACACTGCCCGGCACCACCCCGCACACGCCGGGAACCAGCTCCGCCTGTCGCGCCATAACGATAATGCACGTCGAAGTACCGACAACATTTACCGCATCGCCTTCGCGAATGTTCGATCCGATTGCGTCCCAGTGCGCGTCGAACGCTCCCACGGGAATCGGAATTCCCGCGCGAAGCCCCAATTCTGCCGCCCACTTCGCCGAGAGTTTTCCCGCCAGGTGATCGCTGGTCAGGTATTCGCCGCCCAACTTGCCGCGTACTCCCGCAAACAGCGGATCGACCGCAACCAGAAATTCTTCCGGCGGCAGTCCGCCCCACTTCGGATTCCACATCCACTTGTGGCCCATCGCGCAAACGCTGCGCTTCAGCGCATGCGGATCCGTCACGCCGCACAACGTCGCCGCCACCATGTCGCAATTTTCGAGCGCTGTCACAAACCGCGCGCGTTTTTCCGGATTGTGCCGCAGCCAGTGCAGCAGCTTGGCAAATCCCCACTCGTGCGAATAGACGCCGCCGCACCACTCGATGCCCTCGAACCCCAGCTCGTGCGCCTTGTGCGTAATCTCTTCGGCCTCGGCAGACGCGCGATGATCGCACCACAGATAATATTCGTCCAGCGGCTCGAGGCCCTCGCCCACGGGAATAACGCTTGATCCCGTCGTGTCGAGCGCAATCGCCGCCACTTGCGCGCCATCGATGCCCGTCGACTTCAGGGAATCCTTCGTTGCAGCGGCCAGCGCCGCCATCTGGTCGCCATGCGACTGTGTCGCGTAGTTCGGATCGTCACGCCTCCGGTGCAGCGGATAGCTGGCCGACGCAGTCCCGATCGGCCCCTTCTTGCCGTCAGCAAGAGTCACGCGAACACTGAGTGTGCCGAAATCGACTCCGGCAACAATGGCAATTGCAACTTCTCCTCAAGTAAACGCTTCCTGATCCGCACCTCAGACTACACCATCTCCCCATGCCACCGCCGCGCCGTTTTCTTCGCGATTATTTCTTTGACCCAGGCGGCATCGACGTCAGCTTGCCCGTGATTTCAGGCTTTTCAGCGGGCTGCCCGGCCAACGGCTTCGCCGGAGCCGAAGTTGGCGCCGGAGCCGGCCTCGCCGGACTGGCCGACGGAGTTGCCGGCCGGCTCTGTGTTTTGGGTGCTGTGGGCAGCGCACCTTCCCCCGGTACCGCCCCGCTTGAATCTCCGTCGACGATCGCGGCGTGCGCCAACTCTGGCGGCTGCGCGTTGTCTTGATTCTTCACCAGGATTGTGATGCGCCGGTTCGACGGATCGTATGGGTTGCTTTGCACGCGGAGCATCTGGTCCGCGAATCCGCGCACCTGCGTCACCTGGTCCCTGCGTACCCCATCCTGTTGCAGCAGCCGGCGCGCGGAGTTGGCGCGGTCGGCCGAAAGCTCCCAGTTGCTGTAGTTCGCGTCGGTCGAGTACTGCGCCGCGTCCGTGTGCCCTTCAATCAGCAATTGATTGGGCAGCGTCTTCAGCTCCGCAGCCAGCAGCGACAGAAGTTCCTGCCCGCTCGCACTCAGTTGTGCGCTGCCGCTCTGGCAGAACGTTCCGTTCTTGTCTTCGATTAACTCAATGCGTAGCCCCTCGGGCGTAATCGTGATCTCAATCTGCTTACTCAGATTCTCCAATTCCTTTTTGGCTTTGATCTCTGCTTCGAGCTTCTGTTTCAACTCCTCCAGCCGCTTCGTGTTCTGGTCGTTCTGCGTCACTGCGACGCCGTTTCCAGCCATCGTTGTCCCCAGCAGGTTCCCCGTTCCTCTCGGATCGTTGAAGTATCCGGCCACCGCTTTCTTCACTGGATCGTTCTGGGCCATCAGCCACAACACAATGAAAAGTGCCATCATTGCGGTCACGAAATCGGCATACGCAACCTTCCATGCGCCGCCGTGGTGGCCGCCGTGACCACCCTTTTTCTTGATCACGATGATGGGTTGTGCTTTCGCCGCCATTGAGCCCGTCAGCCTCTTAGTCTCCAGTCCCTTGCTCCCTGGTCCCTGCCTTTACGCCGCCGCCGCTACTGGCGCTGCTTCCACCGGCTCCGTCTTGTTCTTGCAGTTCTTCTCCATCTCGTCGAAGTCCGGCCGTGCATATGCGGGAATCGCGCGCCGCCCCATCTCGATCGCAATCATCGGTGCCGAGCCCTTCAGAAATGCCAGCAGCAGCACGCGCAGAACATGGAGATAGTCGTTATGCTCGTCCGCCAGCTTCTTCATGCTGGCAGCCAATGGTCCCACCAAGCCGTAACAAAGCAGAATCCCGAGAAATGTTCCTACCAATGCCGCCGCCACGTGTTTGCCAATCTCTTCCGGCGGCCCGCCCAGCGAACCCATCGTAATCACCACGCCCAGCACCGCCGCCACAATGCCCAGCCCTGGCAGCGAATCCGCCACGGTTGTCAGCGAATCGGCCGGCTGCACCGCCGATTGATGATGGACTTCCATGTCGAGCTCCATCATCTGATCCATGTCAAACGGCTCTACCCCGCCCGTGATCGCCGTGCGCAGCGTGTCGCACACAAAGTCACGCGCATGATGGTCGTTCAGAAACTCCGGATAGTTCTTGAAGATCGCGCTCTCGCCCGGCTTCTCCACATCCATCTCCACCGCCAGCAGGCCCTCTTTGCGCACCTTGTTCAGGAACTGGTACATCATCTTCAGCGTGCTCAGGTAGCGCGTTTTGGTAAACGGCGAACCCTTCAGCGACGCCATCAACCCCGCCACAATGTCCTTCAGAATGCGCAGCGGATTTGCCACCAGCAAAGTTCCTGAGGCTGCGCCGGCAATGTTCAAAAGCTCGGCAGGTTGCATCAGGACAAGAATGTGACCCTTCTCCATCAGGAAGCCCGCGATGATCGCGGCAAACACCACAACGATGCCTATGATGGCAAACATGTCGACACCTCCACCGGAACCGTCGCCGCGTCATTTGCCGCTGCAACAGTTGCCCGGTTGCCTCCCGTCCGGCTGCTCATTTCCATGGCCTGTTGCGCGCGTCTCAGTAGTTGCGCCAGCGTTTCAGTCCCGTCGCCGCCGGCCTGAGCCGCCCCAATGCTTACCGTGAGAGACACGCGGGCCCCACCAGCGGAAGTCCGCCGTCCGCGCCAGGCCCGCCAGTGTATGCGCGTGCGACGCCAGCATCTCCGCGCTGCGCTCATGCGCCACGACCAGAAACTCATCGTCGCCCCACCGGCTCATCTCCTCGGCCGGGCGCAACCCATGGACCACCGCGTGCCGCACCTTTTCGAGCATCGCGTTGCAGGCGCTTGCGCCATGCGTCTTGCGCAAATCCTCTGCCTGGTCCACTCCAATCCACAGAACGCTGAGCGGCGGGCCGCCGCGCCTGAAGTCGTCGAACTCCGTTTGCAGCCGTTCCTCGAATTCTTCCCGGGCCTCTTCCGTGCCCGCATCGCTGCCTTCTCCATGCGGCAGCGCGTCCAGGCTCTCCGCGGGATGAAACAGTGCCGCGCCGCCGATCCGCTCGCCCAATTCGTCACGCAATACCAGATATCGCGCGATCACGGGAACCTCGTGGCCCAGCTTGTGCCGCGAACGCACCAGCGCGCGCCGGCTCGCTCCCGCCGCCCTACAGTCTTCAGATTCCTCCAGCAAAAGGGGCTCCAGGCCTTCGGGCAGTGGCCGAGCGAGCATATCGATCGCTGCGTATCCGGTGATTGCCTGCGCTGCCTGGTTCCACAGCACCACCTCGCCCTCGCTATCTACTAGAGCAACGCCCTCCGGGACGGCGTCGAATGCGGCTTCCAGCAGTTCATTGCAGTGGGCCATCAGATCTCTTCTCTTACCCTCACTCGGGTTCCATCGCACATGGCTTTGGCCGCACACCCGGCCTTCGCGCACACCGTTCGCAGTACGGCTGCTCCTCCTTAAATCGGCGCAAATCCGCGCGACTTCAAAAAACCATTTCGCAATAAGAGAATTCAAATGTCTAAAGGAAGGGAATCATTTGGATGCGACGTCGCGCGACATCTGCAACCATCGCTGACTTGTTGACTCGCTGACCTGCCGGCTCGTGGCTCTACTCGTAGCTCCGCACCCACTCCAGAATCGACCGCACCCCGATCCCGCTCGGCCCTTTGGCGATGAAGGTCCGCGAGTCCTCCGCCCACGCCGTTCCTGCGATATCGAGATGAATCCACGGGGTGTCCTCGGCGAACACGTGCAGAAACTCAGCCGCGATGATGGCCCCGCCCCATCGTCCGCCGGTGTTCTTGATGTCGCCAATGTCGGACTTGATCAGGTCCGCATACGCGTCGCCCAGCGGCAGCCGCCAGAACTTCTCTCCGGAAACCGCCAGGGCCGACTCGAATTTGCTGTATGCCGCATCGTCGTTCGAGAAGGCGCCCGCAGTAATCTTGCCGAGTGCAACTGAGATAGCGCCCGTCAGCGTGGCCGCATCAATCAGGTGCGTTGCGCCGAGTTGACGCGCGTACGTCAGGCCGTCGGCCAGCACCAGCCGCCCCTCGGCATCAGTATTGATGATCTCGATCGTCTTGCCCGACATCGCCGTCTGCACGTCGCCCGGCTTTTGCGCCGTGCCCGAAGGCATATTCTCCGCCGCTAAAACAACCGAGATCACCCGCATCCTCGGTTTCAGCAGCGCAATCGCGCGCATCACGCCGATCATCGCCGCTCCGCCGGCCATGTCGTACTTCATCTTTTCCATGTTGTCCGCCGGCTTTATCGAGATGCCGCCGGTATCGAACGTAATTCCCTTGCCCACCAGCCCGAGCACCGGGCCATCCGTCACACCTTCCGGCTCATAGCGCAGCACGATAAGAGCCGGCGGCTCAGCCGATCCCTGCGATACGCTCCAGAACGCGCCCATCTTCAGCTCATGCAGCTTCTCCGTGGAATGCACTTCCCACGCCAGGCCAACTTCCTGCGCCATCTGCGCGGTCCGCTTTCCTAGGATGGTAGGCGTCAGTTTGTTGCCAGGTTCGTTTACCAGCGAGCGCGCAAAGTTCTGGCTCTCGCCAACGATCCCGCCCTCGGCAAACGCCGCCTCAACCGCCGCTCGGTCAGCCTCGTCCACAACCGCAAGCGTGAATGTCTGAATGCTCTGGTCCTTGCGATCGCTACGGTAGGTGTCCGCGTCGAAGTCGCCCACAAACGCGCCTTCCGTCGCAGCCCGAACGACGGATGCGCCACGCAGACCCTCGGAAGACGGAACCGCAAGCACCACCTCCCGAATCCCTCGCGGCTTGGCAAAGCGAACCGCCGTCCCCGCGGCATCGCGCACCGAGTGAACCGTCGCCTTGGCCAGCTTTCCCAGTCCCACAATCAGCAGCCGTTTGGCCGCGATTCCCGCCGATGCGTGCAGGAGCACGGTTTCGTTGGCGCCAGCTTTGTACTCGCCGGTCCCGAGCACTCCAGCCGCTGCGGCCAGGACAGCCGGGTCAGTAGTCAGCAGCGTGGGCTGCGCTTTGGAGTCAGGCCCTTTGGCAGTTTGGGTGTCGGCGGCTAAAACAGCCAGCAATTCGGTTTGGATCCTCGCAATCGGGGAAAAGGAAAGCTCTGTCCGCATAGTGCCTATTCTTCACGGAACGCTCGGCTTGTGGCAAATCCGCGCGCATCTCGCACGGCCGGGCTAGCAGCTACAAGCCAGTGGCTCGAAGCTCTCTTACTGGCTATTTCTATGCTTGTTCGCCTTGATCGCCGACCTTGCCTCCCGGTCGGCCTCGCGCCGCCGTTCCGTCTCCCGCTTGTCCCAATCCTGCTTGCCCTTGGCGACCGCCAACTCGCACTTCACCCTCCCGTTCCTGAAATACAGCCTCGTCGGAATGAGCGTATGCCCCTTGATCTGCGTCTTGGAGAGTAGCTTGCGGACCTCTTCGCGGTGCAGAAGCAGTTTCCGTGTGCGCGTTTCTTCGTGGTTGGCGATGTTGCCGTGGGAGTACGGCCCGATATGCATGTTCAAAAGGAACGCTTCGCCGTCCTTGATCAACCCATAGGAGTCCTTCAGGTTGGCATTGCCCTGGCGGATGGATTTGACCTCCGTCCCGCGCAGCGCCACGCCGGCCTCGAACTTCTCCAGCAAGAAGTAATTGTGGCTGGCCGCGCGGTTGTGCGCCGCGTCGCGTTGGCCGCTGGCTACGGGATCGCGGGGTTTTGCCGGGTTTTTGGCCGCCGGGGTGCCCTTCGCGGCGATAACATGACTGGTTTGGCGGGCCATTGGCAGGCGTCCTTGAATTCTCATCGTAGCATCGGCGCGCCTCGGACCTGCTCCCGATGGGCTGCAACGGAGCTTTGCTAGAATGAGGGAGCGTTTTTCCCGGGAAGTCCGGCAAAATGAATCGCATCCGGACGCCCGCTGCGGCCCCCAAAGGCCTGCCGCCGCGCACCAACTTGGGCCCCTGGCCATGCCCCCTGTGCCGTGTTTTGGAGTCATATGAATCGCCATCGCACCCTTCGACAAGCCGCTGTTCGAGCCATGGCCTCGCGATGGTTCCTCGCGCTCGCTATTTCTTGCACTCTGGCCGGCCTCGGCGCAGGTACGGCCCGCCTTTATGCGGAATCTGCCAACTCAGACTTCAAGCAGGCCCAGGCCGCAGAGGCCCGCGACGACTACGACACGGCCTTCAATCTCTACCAGAAGGCCTATAATCGCGACCCCAAAGACGCTCGTTTCCAGATCTCCCTCGCGCGCATTCGCACCACCGCTTCTTCGCAGCACATTACCAAAGGCCGCAAGCTGCTCCAGTCGGGCGATCTGCAGGGCGCACTTTCTGAGTTCCTTCATGCCGCCGAGATCGACCCCGGCAACGAGGCCGCGCAGCAGGAGATTGCCCGTGTGCGCCTGCGGCAAGGTACCAGCGCGCCGGTGTCCGAAATCGGCTTGCCACAGCCGACCGGCGAAGAACAGGAGCTGGATCGGGTTGAGGCGCCAGCCGAGCTCCGCCCCCTGACCAACGAGCCCCTTTCGCTGCACATGGCCGAAGACGCCAAAGTCGTCTACCAGGCCATCGCCAAGGCCGCTGGCGTCAATGTGCTCTTCGATCCCGATTTCAACTCCAAGCGCATCCAGGTTGATCTCAACAACGTCTCGCTGCTCGATGCGCTGCGCATCGTCGGCGTTATGTCCGACACATTCTGGCGCCCCGTCACCAGCAACACTATCTTTGTCGCGCAAAATTCCCGCACCAAGCGCCAGGAGCTGGACGAGCAGGCGGTGCAGACCTTCTATCTGAGTAACGCCTGGCAGCAGAACGACCTCAATGACGTGCAAACCGCTCTGCGCAACGTCATGCCCAACGCTAAGGTCTACGGCGTGCAGAGCCAGAACGCCATCGTCATGCGCGGTACGCCCGACGAACTTCTGCTCGCACAGCAGCTCATTGACGACCTCGACAAGGCCCGCGGAGAAGTCGTCGTCGACATTGCTGTCCTCGAGGTCAGCAAAAACTGGGAGCGGTCGCTGGGCATGCAGTGGCCCAGCAGCTTCGGCGTCTCTCTGCAACCCAATTGCGCGGCAACCAATTCGTGCAGTTCCAGCACCAGCTCGACCTCAACCACCGGCACCGGTACTGGAACCACCAGTACCGTCAGTCCCACTCTCTACAACCTTGCCCATCTTAACTCCACTGATTTCGCTGTAACCGTCGGCTCGGCCACGCTGAATCTTTTGCTGACCGACAACAACACAAAGGTCTTGCAGAGCCCGCGCATCCGCGCTACCGACGACCAAAAAGCCACCATGAAGATCGGTTCGAAGATTCCCGAGGCCACAGGGTCCTACTCGACGCCGGGCCTTGCCGGGGGTGCTGGCATCGGCTACGCGCAGACCCAGTTCCAGTACATTGATGTTGGCGTGAACATCGAGATGACGCCCAGTATTCATTTCGATCACGATGTGACGCTGAAGATCAAGATCGAGGTTTCGGCGGAGAGCGGAACGACGAACATCGAAGGCGTTACGGAGCCAATCATCAGCCAGCGCGTCGTCGACCAGGTCATCCGCCTGCGCGAGGGCGAGGCCAGCATCCTCGGCGGAATCCAGAACAACCAGGAACAGAACAACTGGAGCGGCATCCCCGGCCTGAGCGCGATTCCTGTGCTCAAATACATCTTCGGCTCCAAGGACCGCATCATCCAGGATGACGATATCGTCTTCGTTGTCGTGCCGCACATCGTCCGCTCACAGGAAATGGACCAGTCCAATCTGCGTGAGATCGACACAGGCTCGGGCCAGTCCATTGACCTGCGGTATACCAACGCCGGCGCTTCGGCTCCCTCCGCTGCTCCTACGGTCGAGCCCGCCGCGATGAACCGGCCCGCCGTGGGTTCGATGCCCGCCGGGAGCGCCGTCGAGGCTGCCCCCGCGATGCTGGCGCAGTTGCGCTCCGATATGGCTTCTAGTGGAGGCCCGCAATCCACCGCCCAATCCGCCGCGGCAGCTCCCAATCCCGCTTCGCAAGCAGCTTCACAAGTTGTCGTTTCCACGCCTGCGCCACCGCCGACTCTTCCGCCAGTCACCACAGCACCTCCTGGAGCCGCCGCGCCTTCCCCTGTGGCTGCATCTCCGTCCACAGCGCCCGCCGCTGCGACGCCCGCAGCCACTGCTCCGGCCGCGCCTCTCGCCGCCGGCGCCGCGTTTGCGCTCAATGCGCCCTCCGCTCCGCCGGCTTCTGGCGCAACCTTCCAGGTACCCGTCGTGTTGAACGGCGCAACTGACGTCGCTTCCGTCGCCCTCCAGCTCCATTACGACGCGTCGAAACTTCAGCTCGTCAACGTCTCTCCCGGCGACTTTCTCAGCCGCGATGGTCAGGCCGCGCCTCCCATTCACGCAGACGAGCCCGCAGGGAATCTTGTCGTCGGCATCTCCCGCCCGCCCGGAACACACGGCATCTCCGGTGCCGGCGTGGTCTGTGTTCTCACCTTCCAGGCCAAGGCCTCGGGCGCGAGCGATCTGGCCATCACTCGCGCCTCGGTAGTCAACGGCGCGCAACAGCAGTTGCCGGTTGCAAGCGGGCAAACCAGCATCGTCGTCAAGTAGGAAACAGCGCCGATGAGCATCCACAGCCTCATTCCGATCCACCGCGAACCGGTCTCAGTCGGCAGGAGGGGTGAGCGCGGGCTTACGCTCGTCGAACTGATCGTTACCGTCTTCATCCTCACCATTCTCTCTACGGCAGCGCTGCCGCTGGTCCGTTTCCAGGTCAAAAGGCAAAAGGAGCGCGAACTCCGCTTCGATCTGTGGGAGATGCGCGACGCAATCGACAAATACAAGGACGCAGCCGACAAAGGCGCCTTCCAGACCAAGGTCGAAAGCCAGAACTATCCTCCTGATCTGGATACGTTGGTGAACGGTGTCGACGTGCAAGGCAAGAAGCTTAAGTTTCTTCGCAAGATCCCGATCGACCCGATGACGGGCAATACTGATTGGGGAATGCGCTCCATGCAGGATGACCCGGACTCCGACTCCTGGGGCGGCCAGAGCGTCTTCGACGTCTATACGAAATCCCAGGGCACCGGCCTGGATGGCACGAAATACTCAACGTGGTGAGAGGATAGGCTGAAAGCTGAGGGCAATAGCTGAAAGCTGAAGCAATGCGCAACCGACGCACACAATCCGGCTTCACGCTCATCGAGCTGATCATCGTCATGACGATCATCGCCATTCTGGCCACGCTCGCTGTCCCCTACTTCGCCGCTGCCATCAAGCACGCGCGCGAAGCTGTCCTGCGTGAGGACCTTCAAACTATGCGCATGGCTATCGATTCCTACACCATGGACAAGCAGAAAGCCCCGCAGTCGCTCGACGATCTCGTCCAGGAAGGCTACCTCAGGGCCATCCCCGAAGATCCCATGACCCACAGCAAAGATACCTGGGTCACCGATACCAGCGACGCCATGTACTCCATCGACGAGACCGAGTCTGGAATCAACGATGTCCACTCTGGTTCCGATGAGCAAGGTTCCGACGACCAACCTTACTCCGCTTGGTAAATTCGGGAGTGAGGAGTCGCTCCATGCCGCCGACCCGCGCTTTGGCTTTGCTCGCTTTCCTTGCCGCCTTCTCCTTCTCACTTCACGCGCAGTCCACAACGTCAATCTCCATCCGCTTGCTTGACGGCAAAACCGGCCTTTCCGTCAAGGCCTCAAACTTCCTCGTGCGCGTCGATCACAACGACACGGTACACCCCGAATGGGTCAAGATTAACGACGATGGCACCGTGATCGTCACCCTCCCTGCTGACGCCAAGGAAATCTCCGTCAAGGCCACTTATTCCATGGGGATGGACACCTACGTCAACTGCGATGCCGCCAGGGAGAGCGATAAGGAGCGGAATATTTGGTATTCCATTGCGACCATTCTCAGCACCGGCGTCGTTGCCCCAGATGAATGTTCGAAGACCGCCTTCAAACCCAAGCCCGGCGAGTTCCTCTTCTTCGTCCGCAAGCGCAGTTGGCACGACAATCTAGAACAATAGCTTTCACAGCTTTTTCGATCGTGCCGGCTCGCCGTCGGTTCACCCCAGGGCTGGGGCTGACAGCTGAACGCTGATAATAAAGTCTTGGTCCTCGAATCTCCATCTCCGTCGGCATTTGACTTCCTCGTGCGTGTCGCGCTGTCGTACGCGGGCCTGCTTGATACGCCCTCGGCTCATCCGGAGACGGGCATCGGTGGCAAGCTCTTCTACGCGGACGAGCTTGACGAAGAGGGCCGCGCGATCCTCGTCGCCGCTAACATCGCCGGCTCTGCCACACTCGCCGCAACCGCCGATCGCGCCGCGCAAAAGCAGGCCCTGCGCGATGGCATCGCCGACTTCGTCGTCAACAATCTCGATGAGGCCCTGCGCATCCTGAAAAATCAACTGCGCAAGCGCGAAACCGTCGCGGTCTGCGTCGCGTTGCCGCCCTCCGACGTTGAGCTGGAAATGAATGAGCGCGGTGTCTCGCCCGATCTTCTGCGCCGCGACGTCCTCGTCGCGTCATCGCACGAGGCGCTCATGCTTGAGCAGGACACCCAAGCGTCAATAGTTCCGCAAAACGCTCCAGCGGAGTTCGATCTCGCCAAGACACCCGCCCTCGTCTCCTGGCGCGTCGACTCCGCACTCCCAAACGATCTTGCAAGGCTGGATGAAATCGCGCTCGCGTGCCTCGACCCCGAAGACTCGAAATCCCGCCGCTGGCTGCGCCTCGCGCCGCGCTATATCGGCCGCTTGGCGCATGGCCTACGCCTTCTCAGCTCCACCCGCGAATTCGCCGCTCGCTTCATCGACCACGTCCGCCAATCAGCCGAGAGTGGCGAAATCAATTCCGCTGCTGAAATCGTCTCGTATTCTCGCGGCCAGCGGGATGTGCAACGCATCGCCTCAAATCAACCCTGACTAGCTTCCCTCAGTCCCTTAGTCCCTGGTCCCTCGGTCTGCCGCCTCTCCAATCTTCCCCCACAACTCCGCAATGCCCAATCCCGTCTTGGCCGAAACCGGCAAGATTTCCTCGACGTCGAGCCCTCGCTTCAGCGCTGCAAGGTTGCGCGTACGTTCATTCCCGCTCAGCCGGTCCGCCTTCGTCGCCACTACCAGGAATTCACAACCCGCACTCCGTAGCCACTCGAACAATTGCCGATCGTTCGGCCGCGCAGGCAAGTTTGCATCCACCAGGCAGATGCAGAGCGCCAGCGTCTCGCGCATCGCAAGATACGGCTCGATGAACTTCGGCCACTCCGCCGAAATCGACTTCGATATTTTCGCGTAACCGTAGCCCGGCAAATCCGCGAAGATCATCTCGCTCCCGCAGCGCCCGTCCGACACGAGAAAAAAGTTGAGCGCCCGCGTTCGTCCCGGTGTCGACGAGACTTTCGCCGCCTTCGCGCCCACCAGCGCGTTCAGCAGGCTCGACTTTCCCACATTCGACCGCCCCAGAAATGCGATCTCCGGCACGCTCGCTTTGGGAAACTCCGCCGCTGAAACCGCCGGGCGCAGGAACTGTGCTGACCATCGCATCGCGCGCAACCTCTTTCATGAGTCTACGGGGCGATTCCCGCCTACGCCCTCCGCGGCCAAGTAGGGCCGTGCCGTTGACCCGCGCTACTGGCACAGCTGCGATACCTCCAGGAACGGATCGGGCTTGACCGGCGGGTAGGTCAAGCGGCGCGAATCCATGAACTGCCCCTGAAACGTGCCGCCCGCCTCGGACCCCGCATCTGGATCCTCAGCATAAGCTGTGTCGCTCTCGACCTGCGAAAGGCTCTCAAAGCTGAATCCCTGCTTGCGAAGCAGGTCGAGCAAATCCGGAAGCATCAACGTGGTGAAGGACGTTTCATGCAGCAGCATCACATCGGGGATCTCCCGCCCGAACACCAATTGCTCTTCTTCGCGTCCCAGCGTGATGTCCTCCGCGGCTGCATCAAGGTAGCTTTGCTTCAGCTTCGCGATTGCCGCTTCGTCCTTCTTGGCCCGGCATCGGCAATACGCGTCGTTCCACTCATAATCCGCAAACTGCAGCGTCACCTGGGCGATGCGATATCCGTGCTCACTCAAATAAGCTCGCACCGCGCGGCGCTTCTCCACAGTTTCGCCTTCTTCCAGGTAGGGATAGCGGAACCATCGCCAGTCGCGCATTTCGCCATACTGCCTGAGCGTGGGCTCGTTCTGCGCAATGTCTTGCTCGAACGCTTCGGCGGTGTTCGTGGTCAGCCTCATGTGCGACCAGCTGTGGTTGCCAACGTTCATACCCGCATCGAGCCAGATTCGCAGGGCCTCGGGCGCTCCGGGACGGCTTGCCAGCTTGTCGCCATTCACAAACCCATACGTGCCTTCCAGCCCGTTGGCTTTCAACTCGCTTACCAACGCTTTCGCCACATCGACATAGCCTTCATCAGACGGCAGAGTGCCCACCGCCGGAAGATCGTCGAATGTGATTGAAACGACTGGATGCGCATCGAGCGGCTGCTTCTCGGACGGCGCTTCCTTCGTGTCCAGGCGCGGTTCGTGCAATGACTGTGCGCTGGCGCCCGCCGCCGTTCCCGCCACAACGAAAGCCAGCAATGCGACAGCGGCCGCTTGCCTCAACATTTCGCTACCTCGCTTCCAGCGGCGAAATCGCCCGCGAGCGCGGATCGGAGGCCAGCCACTTGCCAAACTGATCCACGGGGTCGCTGACGCCGAGCCGCAGCAAGCTCTGGCGAAGTTGCGTCGAGTCTTTGTCTGAAGGCGTCGGCTGCAACACGCCGTGCGTATCCAGTTGCTCGCCGCCTGCGATCTCCGCCAGTTGAATGAGCCACGCAGGCGCGCTGCCAGTCACGATCGGGGCTTCATCAAGATGCACTTCCCAGCCCATCGGCGCTTCGTTCTTGTCGAAATTCTGCCACGCCGTCAGGATCCACTTTCCATCGCTCGTGAATGCCGCGCGAACCGGCAAGCTTTGCGCTGCGGCCTCCGTTCGCTTCATCGGCCCGCCCGCCTCTACCCCGGTCGTCGCGTCCCACACCTGCGCCACTCCGTCTTGCGACGCGGTAAGCACCCACTCGCTATTGGGGCTGAAGGTTGAAATCAGGACTGTGTCACCCTCCTGCATCAGTTGGCTCACTCGGCTCGTGCTTGCCGCATCCCACACCTGCGCGGTGTTGCCGGAGGAGGTCGCGACCCAGCGTCCGTCGGGACTGAACTCTGCGTCAGGCACCCAGTCATCCTCCTCAAGAACACCCGCTGGCGCGCCCGTTTGCACTGTCCACATATTCGACGCGTGGCCAGTCGTCGAAGAGGCAACCAGCAGGCGGCCATCCGGGCTGAAATTCGCACTTTTCACTTCCCCCTGGTGCATCATCTGCTTGCCGATTTGAGCGCCCGTCGCAACATCCCAAACGGTCACCGCTCCACCATGCGACCAGGCAGCAATCATGCCTCCATCGCTACTGAAGACCGCACCGGTCGCATCTCCGCCAAGCCGGATTGGGCCTCCCTGCTGCCGGCCTGTCGTCGCATCAAATAGTCGTAATTGGTCCGGCGCCAACACGGCTAGCCGGCGGCTGTACGCATCGAAAACCGCGGCGTTAGGTTTCTCCGTCAGCGGAATTGCGTCTCCCACCGGTGCGCCCGTCATCGCGTTGCGCAGCTGGCCCTGGTTGCCTGAAACCGTAAACATCAGCGTTCCATCCGCACTGCACGATGCCAGGGTCACGGGTCCCGTCGCTGTCATCTGTCCCGCAGCTTGTCCTGTGCGCGCATTCCAGATTTGCGCGCCGCTCTCGGTCACGGTCACCAGTCTCTCGTCGTCTGCGTTCAGGCAAACGGTTTTCAGCGCGCCCGTGCCGCCGATTTCCGGCAACCCCGCAACGCGATTCCACTTCCAGATGCGGGCCGTGTGGTCAAACGATGCAGTCACCACCAGCGACGAATCGGTCGGGCTAAACCGCGCCATGTACACGCCTCCGCTGTGCCGCATCGGCTCGCTCAGGGGTTGCCCGGTGCGCCCGTCCCAGACCCGCGCTGTCCGATCGTATGAGGCCGTCACGACCAGTTTACTGTCGGCGCTGAAGGTCGCCGCCTCCACCCAATCCGCGTGAGGCATCGGTTGCCCGATCGGGTTGCCCGAGGGCACCTCCCAAAGGCGCGCCGTTTTGTCGTACGATGCCGTCACAACGGTCTTGCTGTCCGGACTGAAGGCGATTGTGCTGATCGGTTTGCCGCTCTCGTGCTGCAGCGGCCGGCCCACAGGTTGAAACGTTTTCGCATCCAGAATGTACCCTGTACCGTCATCGCCAGCCGTGGCCACCCATCGCCCGTCGGGGCTGATCACTGCTTCATTCACCTCGTCGTTGTGCAGCTTGTGTGCCTTCTCCGTGTGCGTCGCCAAGTCCCATAACCGCGCCTCGTGATCAGCCGACGCCGTCACTACCACCTGCGGCGCGCCCTTGGGGTTCAACTCCGCTGTCCACACCGTCTCCGATTTCGCATTCGGCAGCAGATGCACCAGCGCATTTCCTAACTGCGGGTGGGCGGGATTTATCGCATCCCACACTCGCGCGGTGTGATCCCACGACGCGGTCACGATCTCCGTTCCGTCTGCGCTGAAGTGCGCGCAGTTCACTTTGCCGCCTTCAATGGAGACGTCGTGTTGCATGGCGCTGCCGATCTGCGCGCCGGTCCTGGCATCCCACACCCGCGCGGTCCCGTCCCAGGACCCGGTCACCACTTTTGTGCCGTCCGGACTGAACTCCGCTGTGTGCACCCAATTCGCGTGCCTCATAGGTTGACCGATCTTCTGCCCCGTCGCCGCGTCCCACACCTGCGCGGTTCCATCCTCTGAGGCGGTCACAACCCTCGTCCCGTCGGGACTAAAGCTTGCATCCTGGACCCCGCCTCCAGAATGCAGCGTCTCCACAGGCAGCACCGCGTTGCGCAGTTCTGATACCGCCAGCGCAATTGCCTTCTGGTTCCCGGGGTTCTTATTCAATGCATCCGCCAGATACGCCAGCGACACCGGCTCTTCGCCCCGCATCATCTCCGTAGCCGCAAACTCCGAGTCCGTTTCGCTCGCCGCCATGCGCGCGCTCGTCGCCGCTGCCTGCGCATCGTGCCTTTTGCTCACCAGGTACGCGGCCACGAAGCTGAAGATCAAGCAGAGCACAACCGCCAGCGCGCCCGCGGTACGTATCAGCTCTCGCCTTCTTAGCGCCGCAGCGTGCGCAACTGATGCGTCGATGAATCTCAGTTCCGCTTCGTTCAATTGCCGTGGCTTTGCCGTCTGCCACGCCTGCGCCCGCGCCAGTTTCAAACCCCACAGCAACGCTTGCGTTTTCTGCTTCTCCGGCGCGGCCTCCCAGTCAGCCAGATCCTGGTCCAATTGCTCTTTGCCGGTCAAGAACTCTTTCTCTTCATCTAGCCAGTTTTTCAGCCGCGGCCACTTGCGCAGCAACGCTTCGTGCGTCACTTCCACCAGCGCCACGCCGCGCTCGTGGCGCACCGTCAACAGGTAGGCCTTGGCCAGCCGCTCGATCAAGGGCATGGCGCCGCTTGAGATTTTCGACATCTCCGCCGCACGCCGCACGTACTCGCCCTCCGCGTTTACACGCACCAGGCCCGGTATGAACGCTTCCTTAAGCGCCTGCAAATCCTCCGCCGTCGGATTCGCCTGGGCCAGCACTTCATCCGCCTTGCGCCGGACCGCATTCTCGAGCGGCGAAAGCTGCGCCTGAGCATCGCCCATCGCGCGATAGGCGTCCACCGTCATATGTTTTGTGCCGCCCGTCTTGTCGAAAACTGACCGGTCGTACAATTCACGCAGCGCGAATGCCAGCAACGGCAGCGCATCGTCGGTCCGCGCATCCGCCATCATTTCCGTCACCAGCGCGTCGTCCACGGTCACGCCCGCCAGCTTGGCTGGTCCCAGCACGATGTCGCGCACCCGCTCCAGCGGCATCGGTTTCAACCCGAATTGCTCGGATGGCGCCGCCAGCCGCGTCTCCTGCTGCAAATGGCCCAGGTAGTCCGAGCGCAAAGTCATCGTTGCCAGGTACGGCAGTTGCGCGCTCAGCATCGCGTTCAGCACCGCGAAGAACCGCTCCGTCTGTCCGGTGTCCGTGCCGCTGAACAGCTCCTCGCCCTGGTCGATCGTGATCAGAATGTGCGCTTCGTTCTGCCCGTGCGCCGCGCGCAGGTCTCGCGCCAGATCCTTCAGCGCGCGCGTAGGATTCTCCCCTTCCAACTCGGTCCGCCATTGCCGCCAGTTCTTCGCGTCGCCGAGCGCCGATGCGATCGACAGCGCCAGCTCGTCCAAAGGTTCTCCCTGGGGACGAAACGGCGGCAGCACGATCCAGTTGTGCTGGTCCTGTTTTAGCCGTGGCGCAACTCCCGCCCTCAGCAGCGACGACTTGCCCGATCCCGACGCGCCCAGCACCACCACCAGCTTCTCGCCGCCCTGCACGCGCCTGGCTTCCAGCCGTTGAATCAGGGCCCGGATGTCGTCGTCGCGCCCGAAGTAGATTGCGGCGTCAGCCTCCTCGAAGGCCATCAATCCCGGATAGGGCAGCCGCTTGTTGTCCCAGTGCAGCCCGCCGCGCGCATTCAACGCGATGCGCGTCAGTTCCGAGCGCAGCCGGTCCATCCCGCCTTCGCGGTCCTTCACCAAGTCCAGCAGTTGAATGTCGTCGCCGATGAACTTCTCTTTGGTCGGCGTCTCCACCAGCGGGAAAATCGCCTTGCCCAGCGCCCGCGCCTGCGCGAATTCCACAAAGCACCACTTGCTCTGGAACCAGTTCGGAGTCAGGATCAGGATCACCGCATCGCAGGCCGAGATCTCGCGATACAGCGTGCTCTCCCACTTCTCGCCCGGAGCGATGCCGCGCTCATCGTCGAAATCCAGAAATGTCGAGGTGAATCCCTGGGAGCGCAGCCACTCCAGCAGCTCTGCCGCTTCCGTTCCATCCACGCTCGAATGACTGATAAAGATCTGCGCCACGCCACTCCCCCAAACAAATCTCGCCAACAGAGCTTCGACCGATGCTGAGAATTGCAGGTAACGCCATCATAATCGCGTTTCTTCGTCCCGCACGTCTTTCACTCGCCGCAGGTACCATTGCCTATAATCAGGGTCGCGCGGCATCCCCGTTGACGGCCCGCTCACTCAGGTTCGAGTCGGAACGGAGTACTTCAGTGAATCGACAAAATCTCTGTCAAGCGATCTTTCTTGGAGCCGCGCTGGCCGTGATCTCCGCCGCATCTCTGCGCGCCCAACAACCTGCCGTTTCGCCCGCAGCCCCGCCAACGGCTTCGAACACCGGGTCCCATCCGCCCGCATACTACGCTTGGAAGAACGCGCATGACGCGCAGATGCTGGTCGACTTCGGCGGCCTCGATCGCTTCAGGGAAGCAGACGCTGCGTTGCCCACACCCAAACCTGGCGAGCAGCGCGTCGTCTTCATGGGTGACTCGATTACGGAGGACTGGCACCTCGAAAGATCGTTCCCCGGCAGGCCGTACATCAACCGCGGCATCAGCGGCCAAACCTCGCCGCAAATGCTAGTGCGCTTCCGCCAGGACGTCATCGATTTGAAACCGAAAGTCGTGCTCATTCTCGCCGGAACCAACGACATCATGGAAAACACCGGCCCGATGACGACCGAGCAAAGCGGCGAGAATATTGCCTCCATGGCCGACTTGGCCACGGCCAACAACATTCAAGTGGTGCTGTGCTCGGTCCTGCCGTCGTCCGAATTCGCCTGGTCGCCGGATCTGAAGCCCGCGCCAAGGATCGTCGAGTTAAATGTGTGGATTAAGAAATATGCGGCCGAAAAAGGCTTTATCTACGTGGATTATTACTCGGCCATGACGGACGAGCATGGCGGCCTTCCGCCCGTCCTCAGTGACGACGGCGTTCACCCGATTTCCGCCGGCTTTGCCATCATGGCGCCGCTCGCCGAGGCGGGAATCGAAGAGGCGCTGAAGCACCCGCACAATTGACGCTTTTGCGTGTCGCCCTTAGCGCGGCAGTAGCGCGCATTCTTCTGTTTCTCTCGCCTCGCCATCCATCGCGGCCATCTCGTAGGGCCCCGCCAATAGGCGCTTGCGCCGAGCAAACACTGCCACCGCATAAGTGGCCCGGCGTCGCGCTCGCTGCTCCCACTTTGGCAATCCTTGCATGGGTCGCGGATACGCCAGCATCGCGCTGATAAGAGCGGCCTCATCGATCCCCAATCGATCGGCGTTCTTACCGAAGATTCTCTGCGCCGCCGCATCCGCGCCGATCAGCCCTGACCCGAAATAAGCGCAAGCAAGATAAGACCGCAGAATCTCAAGTTTCTTGTGGCGGAATTGGATAGCCAGAGCCAGGAATGCCTCATAAACTTTTCGCTTCACCGTCGGCGCCCTGAATCCCGTCACGGTGCGCACAAACTGCATATCGATGGTGCTTGCCCCTCCATGTTTGCGGCCTGTAAGCACCCTGAGAGTCTCCCGCAAAACTGATCGCGCGTCGACACCGGGATGATGAAAAAACCTTCTATCCTCCAGGGCGATGGTCATCAGTTCCAGAGCCGTCAATTCGGGTGCCCGCCTCTGCGGCATCGCTCTAACATTCTGATCGATGCGCTGCAAATCGCCTCTTAGCCTGGCGAACCACGTCGCGGGCCTGGCCCATTTTGGAAGCTCAATTGCCCTGCGCCGATCGGGCTCGGCCCCAACCCGGCTCCTCTTACGCGGCTCTATCGATCCTGCGCCATCCCCAACATACGCCGTCACCCATTTCGCAACCGCGCCCGCCGTCTCTTCGCCGAACAGATGATTCGGGCAGTCGGTCGTCCCTTCGTTACCCGGAGCGAATCTGTGTCCCACCACGTTCGCGGCTGGGATTCCATATTCCGTGGCAAGCCAGCGAACCAGCTCTGCACTCGCCGTGCTCTGGGCATCCGTCAAGCGGTCGGCTGCCGTGCCCACATGCTCGATCCCAATCGATCGGGAATTAGCGGTCTTCGCGTGCCATGCGGAACAGTCGTCGCGAACCATTTGATAGATATCGCCGTTCTTATCGACGACGTAATGAGCGGATACTCGCGACTGGCGATTCAGGAACCAATGAATCGTACCCTCGACCGTGGCCGCTGTGCTGCAGTGCAGCACAATCATGTCCACGTCCACCCCGTTGCGCGACGAGGAATTGGGGCTCTCGATAAAGCTCTTGATGGCTGGTTTCACTTGTCGCGCGTCTTTAACCTGAAAATCCTTCACGCGTTCAACCTGCGCATCGCCCAGGCAGCTCTGCACGAGCGCCTCGACGCGCAAGTCTTTTTTGTGGCTTCCGTTGCAATCAATATACACTTCATCTTCTTTTGCCAGCAGCTCGGCTGCTCTCCAAAGGGCTTACGCAGGTCACGCATCATTTCATCGTGATTTACTCTCATAGAATGACTGGGTGAGCGACACTCGCCCATGCCTCGGATGTGTCATCGGAAGGTGAAAGACGCCAACCATGTCTGGCAAGCTCAGTATCTTCAACTCGGTCGGACGGTCTGGCGCAAACCTTTTCGGTGACGTGACAATCATCCAGCAGCTCATAAACCTGAAGACTCCGAAGCGCTCGATCGACGTCGACGGACTCTGCGGGCCGGCGACGATTTCTGTGATCGAAGCCATCCAGCGCCATCATCTACTCATAAAGCGGCCGACTGGAATGGTTGAACCGAACGATTCCACATTCGACTTTCTCGCACGCGACATCGCGCCTGAAGCTCTCAGCGTCGACGATCTCGGTAGTCAGCCGATTGCCTGGGGAGCAAGGGTCAGTGCCGCGTTCAAGGCGAAGCTGATTCAGATTGCCCGGAACATCGGCGTCGATCCCAACTTTCTCATCTCAGCTATAGCATTCGAGACAGGCGAGACCTTCAGCCCATCGATCAAAAACGCCAGCGGCGCCACCGGCCTGATTCAATTCACACCCGTCACAGCGATCGAGCTCGGCACTACCACCGATGACCTGGCCGCCATGTCAGCCGTCGACCAGATGGACTACGTGGAGAAGTACTTCGACCCGTACAAAAACAGGCTCGAGACCATCGAGGATGTCTACATGGCTATCCTTTGGCCGGCCGCAATCGGCAAGGCAAACTCATTTGTCCTCTTCGGCAAGCCGAGCGCTCAATACGATCGAAACTCCGGCCTCGATACCGATAAAGACGGCAACGTAACCAAAGAAGAGGCGGCAGCCATAGTCCAGGCGAAACTGCGCAAGGGCAGAGGCGCGGGTTACTTTGGATAGTTTTTATCGAACCGTCGTTCGCGGCGATAAACTGCATCCAACCCACAGAGGTCGTCATTCCCGGATCGCGGCCGAAGCTGAGGCCAGACAACCCACACTTTGAATTGCTGATGGTGGTTGTCTTTCAATCAGGCGGTGCAGCCATCTCGTTCAATTTTAGTGCGGGGTCACAAAGGAAAGCAGGCTTATGAAAGCAGCTACCGTTGTCGGAATTCTTCTCATTGTCCTTGGAGTGATCGGTTTTGCCTGGGGCGGCATCAGTATTACGCACCAGAAGAAGGTTGCGAATGTCGGTCCCATCCAGCTTTCACACAAGGAAACAAATACTCTACCCATTTCGCCGATCTTGAGCGGAGTTTCGCTGGTCGCCGGAATCGGGCTGATCGTTGTTGGTGCTCGGAACAGGTGACGATTGTTTTGGTGCCGAAGAAGGGACTCGAACCCCCACACCCTTGCGAGTACGTGGACCTGAACCACGCGCGTCTGCCAATTCCGCCACTTCGGCACGGGAGAGACTGCTCAGGCGGGATCCGCCGAGCGGGCAGCAACTCTGAGTCTCGCAAATGCGCTCTGCGGTGTCAAATTCCGCCGCCGCTCCAACCACCGCTCACCCTGGCGTCTTCACGCCTTTCTTCAACATCGCCAGAGCCTTCTCCACCCGTCGCTGCCGCGTCTCTTCCTTCTTGGCTTCCTCAATCCACTTCACATATTCCTTGCGGTGCGAGTAGCTCAGCTTCTCGAATCCGACGAGGAGGCCTTCATTCTGCGGCAGCGCCTTGAATGCGGCCGGAATCGCCACGGTGCGTTCGCCCTCGTCCTTCCACACCACGACGTCGATCGTGTCGCCCGGTCCCTTGCCGATCTGCCCACGGACGCTTTTGAGCACGCCAAGTGTGTGCTGCGACATGCCGCAGTTCATCAGCGAGCCGCGATAGGCCACCTTATCAAGCGTTGCTTGCACGGGCACGCTTCCCTTTGTGCCGAATTCGTTCTCGACATCGTAGGGAAAGAGAACGCCGGCACCTCCACCCATCCCAGCGATAATCTTCGCCTTGAATTTGTATTTCTTCATGGCCGCACGCGCCTCCCGAGGATTTCTACCGTGTTGACTCTCGCACGGTTCTCTCCGCGCATCCAGGAAAGCGAAACAAACATCCCATCCTGCGCGCTTGTTTCGTCGTGCAGCGCGAGGATGGGACGGGGTGATCGGAGGGAGCCGGATAAATCGACTACACCAGCTTCGCGTCCAGCGTGATCTCAGTGTTGTTAGCGAAGAGCTTCGAAATCGGGCAGCCCGCCTTGGCGTCGGCCGCGGCTTCGTCGAACACTTCCCTGGTCGCGCCCGGAACGCTCGCCGTCGTGGTCAGCGCGATCTTTGTAACCGCGAAGCCCGCGTCCACCTTGGCCAGCGTCACCGCTGCCTGAGTCTCGATCTTCGTTGGCGTCAATCCCGCGCCGCCCAGTTGCGCGCCGAGCGCCATCGAGAAACAGCTCGCGTGTGCCGCCGCAATCAGCTCCTCGGGCGTTGTCCCGGTGGCTGCTCCCTCAAACCGCGTTGCGAACGAATAGTTGGCGTCCTTCAGCACGCCCGTCGCCGTTGAAATCGTGCCCTTGCCTTCCTTCAGTGATCCAGTCCAAACCGCGCTCGCTTTGCTTGCCATAGTCCCTCCTTGGGATGCATCGTTTCTGTGTTGTCGGTGGATTTTTCGGGCGCTTCACTTCGGGGAAGACCGTCGCGCCGCGTTCCTGTTGATCGCTCGGGCGCCTGCGGAAAACTCTTGAGATCAGGCGGCCACTCCTCCATGCTAATCTGTCCGCCATGTTGCCGCAGCTTCCCCATGCCCTGAATTCCGGCCCTCGAGCCGATTCCGCCGCGGAAATCTCACAAAGTGGTGCGCTCTGCCCCGCTGAGGACGTTCTTCCCGTCGACCACCACTGCCAGGTCTGCCCCAACTGCAACCACCGCCTCACCGGCCACCACTGCAAGCTGGTCTGCACCCACTGCGGCTACTACCTCAGCTGCGCCGACTACTACTGATGCTTCCCGGTTGCTCCAGCCTCGCGCTGCTTCGGCTCCTCAATGCTTGCAGACTCTTCCGGAAATATTGATCTCTTTCCCATACATGTAGGAATGCACCGCTGGGTCATTCTCAAGAACGAAGTCAGCAACCGCGAAGAAGTCGTCACGGACCGGACTTTTTCTTGCCTGTTCTGGTGCCAGCTTTTGGCCAAGAAAAGCCGCAGTGGCATGCCGAGAGGAGTCTGGATCTTCGGTCCGCATCTCAAAACCCTCCCCGTCCACGGATGGCCAGACCGACAAATAAATCCACTGCCGTTGCGTAATCGATTCTTCCGAATCGTCCCACCATTTTCCGATGCTGACCGTTAATCCCATCGAAATCTGCTCGTGCCCTGTCTGCAATGTTGCGAAGTATATGGAGTGCGCCGAATCGTCCTTCTTTATGAATCCGTGCACGCTCTTGAACGGCTTGAGGCAGCAATCGCAAGTGATGTTTGAGATTTCCTCGCCGAGCTCGATGGAGAACATTTGCCTCACTCTTTGACAACGCCCAATCCCGCAATCTCTGCGTCCCTACGTCCGTAGTCCCTCAGTCCCTTCGTCCCTGGTCCCTGCCCTACTTCTCGCTCGCCTTCCGCGCCGCCTCAAACTCGTCGCCCGGCAGCCACTCAATCGGCTTTGTCTGGTCGCTGGCCAGCCATCCCAAAACAAATCCAAACCGCGCCAGCTTGGCGTTGCCGCGGAAGTCCCAGTCTGCCTTGTATTCGTCGGAAGGCTGGTGATAGTGATGCGCAACGTAGTCCGCCATCTGCGCTTCACCCCATGCCAGGTCGTGCCCCGCAAACAAATCGCGCTGGTCGACGGAGAACGCCGGAATCCCCACGCGCGCCAGCGAAAAATGATCCGAACGGTAGTAGTGGCCCGCCATCGGCGAGGGATCCGGCAGCAGCTCCAGATCGAACGACTTTGCCACTTGCTCCACCGTCGGCCAAAAGTCTATCCTCTCCGCCCCGGTTAGATTCACTGACCGCGGAATCCCGATCGGCAGCAGCATGTCGTAATTCAAATCCAGATCCATCTGTCCGGCAGGAACCGGCAGATGCATCCCCAGGAATTGCGAACCGAGCAGCCCCTGCTCTTCCGCGGTCACCGACGCAAAGTACACGTCGTGCGGTGGCTTCACCGGCGACTGCGCGAACGCTCGCGCCAATTCCATCACGATTCCGCATCCTGTCCCGTTGTCCGCCGCGCCATTGAAAATGTTGTCGCCCTTCATGTCGGGATCGATGCCTAGGTGGTCATAATGCGCCGTATACAGCACCGCGTTCCCGCCGCTTTCCGCGCCCTTCACTCGCCCCACCACGTTCGCGCTCACGTAGCGGCGCACACGGCTCTCGATGTGCGCCCTGAGCCGCACCGGCAATTCCACCGCGTGAAATGCTCCCGGCACTCCCGCGCGGTCGATCATCCTGTCAAGATCGCCCAGCCCCGCCATGGTGAACAGCTTTTGCGCCACATCATGCTGAATCCACGCCGCCGCGCGCAGCGTCGCACTCGAGTCGCCTTCCAGGTAGCTCTTCTCTACCGCCTGCGAGTTGCGCACAACTTCCCAGCCGTAGCTCGCAAGGTCCTTGCGATGGATGATCAGCACGCCCGCTGCTCCACGCCGTGCCGCTTCCTCATACTTGTACGTCCAGCGCCCGTAGTACGTGAGCGCTTTGCCCTTGAAAAACTTCTCGTCGTTCGAGGGCGGCTCGTTCACAATCACGAGCAACACTTTCCCCTTCACGTCGAAGTCTTTCCCGTCCGGGCCCGCGTAATCGTTCCAGTGGTACTCCGGAGCATCGATGCCGTAGCCCACAAACACAATCGGCGCGTCGATGTCGGCCGTCGTCTGCCCCGTCTGATCCTTGGCCACAATCTCGTCGCCATAGGCAAGATCCAGAGCCGCTCCATCGGCTGGCACAAAGCTGAACTTCGTCTTGTCCTCCACCGTGTGGACGGCGTAAAGCGGAACGCGCTGGAAGTACGTGCCGTTGTCGCCGGCTGGCTCAACGCCCGCAAGCGCAAACTGCGTCGCGATATACTCCGCCGCCAGCTCGCCTCCGCGCGTCCCCGGTCCACGGCCTTCCAGCAGGTCGAGCGACAAAAATCGCACGTGCGCGCGAATCTTTTCGCCGTCAATCCCTGCCGCTGCGGCGCGTGCCCCAGCGGGCAAACCGGCAATCGCCGGTACGGTATTCCCTGGCGGTTGTTGCGCCGGCGCCATTGAAACAGTTGCGGCCGAGAAAGTCGCCGTCAATAAAGCCGGGATAAACCTCGTATGCATGCGATTTCCTCCGAAACCAACTCAGCGCGCGAATACCCGCCAAAGAGTTGCGCGCAACGCGCCAACGAATCATGGTTGAGACTCTTCAGACTACGGCCTCACTGCGCCGCTGCGCAATTGCATCCGCCGCCGGCAAGGCCAACAGCCGCGCGCGCACCAGAACCTTGCGCGTAAGCCCGGTCAGCGGCATCCCCGCTGCTTCGTTCAGCGGAACCCATCGCCGCTCTCCGCCTGCCGCTGTTGCCGCCGCCACATCGTCTTCAAATACAGTGCGAATGCGCACGTAGTAATTCACTTGCATGATGGCGTGCCGCACCGTCATGCGCAGCTCGCTCTCGGGAACCTCTGGATGTCGCAGCGTTGGAAGCTCCCACATTTGCGGCATCACCGTCACATGCGCGGGCCGCTGTTCCAACAGCACTTCGCGCGTGCCCGGCCCGCGCCGCTTGCCGGCCGCAGTGCTTGTCCGCACAGACAGCGCGTAAGCCACAATCCGGCTGGTCATTGCGGCACGTTTCGGCGTCTTGTGCTCGCCGCGCGTCTTGCATTCCGTCGTCAATGGGCACGCCGGGCATTGCGGATTCCGCGGCGTACAAATGGTTGCTCCCAGCTCCATCATCGCCTGGTTTGAATCGCCCGGCCGCGCCCGGTCCAGCAGCTTCCGCGCCAGTTCCTCCACCTTGCGCCGCAGCGCCGAGCCGGCGCCCTTTCGGCTGCCCGCCCCCCAGCCCGCAAAGCGGCAAAGCACCCGCTCCACGTTTCCGTCCACCACGGCCACCGGCTCCCCATGCGCAATACTCGCTATCGCCGCGGCCGTGTACACGCCAATCCCCGGCAGAACGCGCAGCTCTTCCGCTTTCACCGGCAAATTGCCGCCCAGATTCGCGCTCACAAACTCCGCCGCCTTGTGCAGCATGCGCGCCCGCCGGTAGTAGCCCAGCCCGCTCCACATCGCCAGCACATCCTGCTCCGGCGCCAGCGCCAAGGATACCAGCGTCGGAAACCACCCCATAAACTCCCGGTAGCGCTCCACTACCACCGACACGCGTGTCTGTTGCAGCATGATCTCCGACACCCAAATCGCGTAAGGATCCGTGCTCCGCCGCCACGGCAAGTCGCGTTTGTTGCGCGCGTACCATTCCAGTAAACGCGCGCTCGCCGCTCTTAACTTCTCCCGTCCCTCGTCAGCCCTTGCCATGCGCTCAGATTACGGCATTTACGCGGTCCAGCGTCGCAGTCGCGAGCCGCGCCGGCCCTCGCCAAATCTGCTGCCCTGACCAGAAATGTGTATTGCCCCGCCATCGGTGGATTGCTAGATTGAACCCACATTCCCATTCTGGCAAGGGTGCGCCTGCCGACTGGCAATTTTAAGAGCCAGATAACTGCGGTTCACCTACGCTGAAGGGTCGCCAATGCATTTGCACGATCCGCTGGCGAATCGATCGGAGACATCGTGAAACATTTTGCTTGCTTTTTGACGCTCGCTCTTCTGGCCGCACCCGCTGGCCTGTTCGCCCAAAACTCTGACCAGCCCGCTCCGCCCCAGTCCAGGGCCGAGAAAGGCGAGTCACCGGCTCCCTTCTCTTGCCTCGCCCTGTCTGGCGGCGTCGGCGCCAACGGCATCAATATGCAGGTTGCCGTCGAGGCCAACCGCTACATCAATATTCGCGGCATCGGCAACTACTTTACTTACTCGCTCACCAAGACCATCAGCGGCACCAACGATACTGGCACACTCAATTTCGCCACCGGCGGCGTCTCGGTGGATTTCTATCCGTTTCCCAATCACGGCTGGAGACTCAGCCCCGGCGCGCTCTTCTACAACCAGAACGCCGTCACCGCTACCGTCAACGTGGCAGGCGGAAATTCGTTCACCATGGACAACACCAAGTTCTACTCGTCCACGGCCAGCCCCGTCACCGGCACTGGTGGCGTCTTTCTCAACAAAACCAATCCCGCCTTTACCATGACTACCGGCTGGGGAAACCTCATCTCGCGCAGGGGCGAACACTTCTCGGTTCCCTTCGAGATCGGCGCTGCATTCGTCGGCTCACCCACCGCCAAGCTGAACTTCGTCAACGGCGTCGTGTGCACGGACCAGGCGCAAACCAACTGCGCCAGCGTGAACAGCTTCCCCCAGTTCACAAGCGACGTGAACGCGCAAATCGCCATCTACAACAACGACCTCAACGTCCTTACGGTCTATCCCATCCTGTCTATCGGCATTGGCTATAACTTCAAACTTCACTAAACAGGCGGAGAACTCCCACAAAAAATCCGGGCCGTCAGGCCCGGATTCTGTTTTCTAACCACTTTCCACTATCCGAGCATCTCTCCCACAATCCCCGCCGCAGCCTTCAGCGCTGCGTCAATCTGCGTCTGATCTTTTCCGCCGGCCTCCGCAATATCCGGCTTCCCTCCGCCCGCTCCGCCCACTATCTTCGCCACTGCGCCCACCAGCTTGCCCGCCTGAATGCGCTTCACGAGCCCCGGCGTCACCCCTGCAATGATTGCGACTCGTCCTTCGGGCTGCGCCGATCCAAGCACCACCACGCCCTCGCCGAGCTTCTGTTTCAAGTTGTCCACCAGCGTCCGCAACTGTCCGCGCTCCAGCTCATCCGCACGATGCGTCAGCACCTTCACGCCCTTCACTTCGACAGCCCTTGAAACCGCATCATCCAACCCGCCGGCAGCCGACTTCATCCGCATCTCTTCAATCTCGCGCCGCAGCTTTTTCAACTCGTCATCCTGCGCCGCAAACTTTGCGCGCAACCCCTCCGGCAAATTCTCTGTCGATGGGACATATTGGCCTGCGACCTTTGCCAGCTCAAAATCCTTCCTGAAGGTGTCCAGCGACCCCATCCCGCTGATCGCCTCAATGCGTCTCACTCCTGAAGAAACCGACTCCTCGCTCGTCAGCTTCATCAGTCCGATCTCGCCCGTCGCTGCCGTATGCGTTCCGCCGCACAGCTCCGTCGAAAATCCGTCCGACAGCTTCACCACCCGCACCTTGTCGCCGTACTTCTCGCCGAACAGCGCCATCGCGTGGTACTCATTCACCGCAACGTCAATCGGAACATCCACGAGCGTTTCGACCTTCGCGTTGGCCAGTACCTCGCGATTCACAATGTCCTCAATCTCCCGCAACTCCTCATCGGCGACTTGAGAGAAATGGGAAAAATCGAACCTCAGCCGATCGGGATGAACCGCCGAACCCGCCTGCTTCACATGCGTGCCCAGAACCTGGCGCAGCGCCGCATGCAGCAAATGTGTCCCCGTATGGTTGCGTCGGATCGCATCGCGCCGCACTCCATCCACCACTGTATTCACGCGATCTCCCACCGCCAGGTCTTGCTTCAAAATCGCTTTGTGCGCCCGCACGCCCTGCACCGGCAGCACGCAGCCGACTATCTCGGCGACGACTGAATTCCCGTCCAAAGTTAGGAAAGAACCTAAGTCGCCGACTTGCCCGCCCGAGTCGCCGAAGAAACACGTGTGGTCGAGCACCACCTCAACCTCGTCGCCAGCCTTTGCTGCGGGAACTCCAAGGCCACCCTTCACAATCGCCAGCACCTCGCAGTTCGTCGACGTCAGGGACTGATAGCCTTCGAACACCGTCTTCGGCAAATCGCGGAACGCAGGGCTGGCCGACTTCTGGCTTCCGCCCTTCCAAGAAGCGCGAGCGCGGGCCTGCTCCGATTCCTTCGCGCGCTCGAATCCCTCCATGTCAAACGTAATGCCCGCATCGCGCGCCGCATCAACCATGAAGTCCAGTGGCAATCCAAAGGTTTCGTACAGGTGGAACGCCTTGTCGCCGGTGAAGCCGCTCTTCATCTCTTCATCCAGCCGCGTCAGCCCGATCTTCAGCACCCGATCGAACTGTTTCTCCTCCGCCTCCACTACTTTCGCCACGCGCGCCGCAGAATCCACCAACTCCGGATAAGCGCCCCTCTTCAGATCGCGCACCGCAAAAACCATCTCAAACAGAAACGGCTTCTCCTGCCCCAGCAGGCGACCATGCCGAATCGCGCGCCGCAAGATCTTGCGCAGCACATACCCGCGTCCCTCATTCGACGGCACCACGCCATCGTTAATCAGGAACGTCGCCGCGCGCGCATGGTCTGCAATGATCCGCAGGCTGGCCGCTGCGTCATCGGCCGTTCTGCTCTCCTGCTCAATCGCCGATTCGCTTACTCGTTTGCCAGTCAGCTCTTCCGCGCGAGCAATGAGCGGCGTAAACAAATCCGTCTCAAAGTTGCTCACCTTCTGCTGGAGTACCGCCGCCACGCGCTCGAGGCCCATCCCCGTATCAATCGAAGGTTTTGGTAGCGGAGCCAGCTTGTACCCCGTCGTCTTGCCCGCCGCGTCAACAACCGCCGAGCGGTCAAACTGCATGAAGACGAGGTTCCAGATCTCCACGTAACGTGCATCGTCTTTACCAAAAGGCAAGTCCACGCCCGGCGTCTCCGCCGCTTCGATGCCCATGTCGTAGAAAATCTCCGAGCAGGGCCCGCACGGCCCGGTCTCGCCCATCTGCCAGAAGTTATCCTTCACCCCGTACTCGCCGATCCGTTCCTTCGGCACTCCCACTTCCATCCAGTACTTCTCCGCCTCATCGTCCCGCGGAACGTCCGCTGTCCCCTCGAAGATCGTCACGTACAAGCGGTCCTTGGGAATCCCGAACCACTCCTCGCTCGTCACCAGCTCCCAAGCAAAGCTGATCGCGTCGCGCTTGAAGTAGTCTCCGAACGAGAAGTTCCCCAGCATCTCAAAAAACGTATGATGCCGCCGCGTAAAACCCACATTTTCGAGGTCGTTGTGCTTCCCGCCCGCACGCACGCACTTCTGGCTGGTCGTTGCCCGCGTATAGTCGCGCTTCTCCGCGCCCAGAAAAAGGTCTTTGAACTGGTTCATCCCGGCGTTGGTAAACAGGAGCGTGGGATCGTTCGCCGGCACCAGCGAAGACGAATGCACCCTCCGGTGCCCCTTCGTCTCAAAGAAGCGCAGAAACAGCTCGCGTATCTCATTTCCCGAGCGCATTTGCATAGCTCTCCCAGTGTAATGTCCCCGAGGGCTGCGAAGAGTCCGCGCCGTCGTTTCACTCGTCCAACTAACACGATGGCCTCTCGACTCCACGCGACCTCTCTCGCCCTTCTGCTTTCAATCGCAGGTTCCGCCCCGCTTGTCCACGCCCAGCCCGGCTCTCACCTGCCGATCGCCGAAACCGATTCCATCCAGGTCGGCTCGTCCACCTTGCAGGTCGACTTCGCTGAGGGCTCGTTCGATCTTCCAAAATCCGCGATCCTCGCCCGCATCGCCACGGCCGCCTCCGCGGTCGCCACCTACTACGGGCGTTTCCCACTCTCGACCGCGCGTATCCTCGTCATTCCCGTTCCTGATCGTCACGGCATCCTCCAGGGCACCACATGGGGCGATATGCACGGCTCACCGGGCTTCACGCGCCTCCGGATCGGCGAGCACACCACCGCCGCCGAACTTGCGGCCGATTGGATGATCACCCACGAGCTCACCCACATGGCCTTCCCTGACATGCCCTCCGATTCCGACCGGGACCAGTCAGCCCAGCACTGGATTGAGGAAGGCCTTGCCACCTACATCGAGCCCGTTGAGCGCGTCATGATCGGCGATCTCACCGCGCCAAAGATTTGGCACGACATGGTGCGCGACATGCCGCAGGGCGAGCCCGGGCCCGGCGATCAGGGCCTCGACCACACACACACCTGGGGGCGCACCTATTGGGGCGGAGCGATGTTCTGCCTCGTCGCCGACGTCGAGATCCGCCAGCAGACCCACAACCGCCTCGGCCTTCAGGACGCGCTGCGCGCCATCGTCGCCGCCGGCGGCACCATCGATCATGATTGGGATCTTCCGCAGTCCCTGTCAGTCGGCGACCGCGCCACCGGCACGCACGTCCTCACAGACCTCTATGCTCAGTGGAAAGACAAGGCCGTCGAGTACGATCTGCCCGCGCTCTGGACCCAGCTCGGAGTTCTCTCCACTCCGAATGGTGTTGAGTTTTCGGATTCGGCGCCGCTAGCCGCGGTTCGAGAGGCAATCACAAAGGCGAAGGGAAATCCGATCCACGCGATCGTCGCCGGACCTTCGCCACCAATTTCTACTCCGTAAATCCGATGGATTCCGGCCGGGGCCGATCAGAGAGGTTGTTTACCTTTACGTAAACTGCATTACCGATTCGTCAATTGGATGTTTATCGATAGGTAAATAGCTAACTTGTTTATTCTATTTAACGAGTGCTGAAGATGACCCTAAATTGCACCGAAAATTGGGCAACTTTCGAAAAATTTTCACGCCGGCAAATGCGCGTTGGTTCGCGCGAGGACGGGCGCGAAAATGGCGCGGCAATCGCAGGCTGGTTGAGCAACCATAGATCGAGTATGCGCCAAAAGGCGGGAATTACCCGCAAACTTGGCGCACAGAATTTGCGCCGTAAAATCAACGATTTGCGGCAATCCCCGGCGAACGAGGCTCTTGACAACTGAAGGAGTGAAGAATTGAAGAGGTGAAGGAGAGGACGAGCGGGTGAAGTTGTCACTCCTCGTGCGGTTCGGTTTCCAGGTTGTCCAACGCCGCCAGCTCCTCCTCCGGCACATCCCACTTCCGCAGCACCTTGTAGATGGTGCCCGTGGAGAAACCCGCCGCCACCAGCCGCCGCATCACGCGCGCCGTGCCCTCCGGGCTCTCAGGTTTTGGAATGCGTTTTCGGCTGAGGTACTCGCGCGCCAGCTTCTCTTCATTCGTCTCGCCGTAACGGGCATCGACAGTTTCCTTGATCAGATCGGTGCGGATTCCCTTCCGCTGCAAGTCTTGCTGCACGCGCCGCGCGCCCAGCTTCTCGTTCTCCTGCCGCAGCCGCGCGTAGGTCTCGGCAAAGGCGCGGTCGTCGAGATACCCATGCTCCTTGAGCCGCGCAATCGCCGCCCTCACCGCCGCCTCGCCGCGCTCGCCCTGCTCGGCACGCGCGCCCATCAGCCGCCGCAGCTCGACCTCGGTGCGCATCTGCCGGCCCAGGGCCTTGACCGCGTACTGGTACAGTGCCGCCTCATTCAGCGGCTCACGCGGCTTGCGGGATTTGCGGGCAAACGGCATGGGTTTGCTCAATTCCGTGCTATCCCACCCTTGCCGCAAAGAACGCGGCAAGGATGGGGCAACCTCAGCTTATTGGTTCGATCGGCAAGCTAACAGCTAAAAGCTAAAAGCTAATGGCTAATAGCTGTCTTTCCCGTCCACTGATCCACCCAGTCGTTCACCGTTTTCCACCAGAGCTGGGAGTTCTGCGGCTTCAGCACCCAGTGCCCTTCATCGGGAAAGTAGAGCATCTTGCTCGGCACGCCGAGCAGTTGCAGAGTGTCAAACAGTTGCAGCCCCTCGCTCAAATCAAGCCGGTAGTCAAGCTGCCCGTGAACCACCAGCGTCGGCGTCTTGAAGTTCTTCGCATAGAGCGACGGCGACCACTTGCGGAACGGGTTCTCATCGTCGGGTTTGCCGTAGTAGTCCCACGGATGCCCTTTGAACTCCCAGATGTTGAACCAGTCTTCTTCTGTCGTCCCAAACGCCGACTCGGCGTTGAACATTCCGTCGTGAGTCACGATGCACTTGAAGCGGTTCGTGTGCCCCAGCACCCAGTTGGCCATGTATCCGCCGTAACTCGCGCCGAGCGCGCACTCGCGGTCCTTATCGATGAAGCTGTAGTGTTGCTCCGCGTAGTCGAGTCCGGTCATCAGATCGGTAAAAGGCTTGCCGCCCCAGTCGCCGCTCACACTTTCTACGATGGCCTGCCCATAACCGGTCGACCCACGCGGATTAATCATGACGACGACGTAGCCGTTGGCGGCGAAGAGCTCTGCGTTCCAGCGGTAGCTCCAGTCGTCACCCCACGCGTCCTGCGGCCCACCGTGAATGAGAAACTTCAGCGGATACTTCTTCGCCGCATCGAACCCCGGCGGACGGATGAGGAAGCCTTGAAGTTTTGTGCCGTCCGCCACTGTGAACCAGAATGATTCCATCTTCGGCAGATCGAGCTGCGCCAGCAGCGCATCGTTGAGGTGGGTGATCGGACTGGAAAGATCGGCATTCGCGTTGGTCGGGGTGTGATCGGCGCAGTCGCTGCAGGTGCTTATGCCGTCAGACATGATGACGGAGACCACCTCAGTTGGCCGATCCACCTTCATCGATGCGGCGACAAGTGAATGGGGAGCCAGATCAATGGTTCCCGGCTTTTGCGATCGAGTGACGAAATGAAGATCGCTGAAGCTGCCCCCGAACGCCAGGAGCTCCAGATTGCCGCTGGTCGCATTCGCGGAATAGACGTCCTCTTCTCCCGCATGCGGGCTTGTGAACGCAATCCAATCCGGACTTTCCCACGCGATTTCATCCACCCAGTTGTCAAACTTCGGTAGCAAATCCGTGACCGTCTTCTTCTCACGGTCATAAAGTGCCAACCGGAACTTGTCGCTCTCGTATCCATTCCGCGCCTGCGATCTCCAAGCCAGCCACTTTCCATCCGGCGAGTACGCAGGATTGAAATTGCCGCCGGCCGACGTCGATATTTTCCTGGCTTTGGACGAGGGATCAGTCAGATCGAGAGTAAAGATGTCCGCATGCGTCGAAATCGCCGGCACTGGATCGAAATTCTCCGTAAACGCCAGTTCCTTCGAGTCAGGCGAGATGTCGCACCCGCAGCCTTGTTCGATCGAGGCATAGTCGGGCGGAACGCTGCGCGGATCATTCGGCGTCAGGTCGCGCATTCCACTTCCATCAACCAAAACCTGAAAGAGGTGGAACCTCTTGTCGCCGGTGAAGTGGTCCCAGTGGCGATAGAGCAGATGCGTCCAGATCTGCGCCTTCACCTTGCTCGCCGCCAGCACCGCATCGCGGCCCGCATTGCACTTGTTCCCGGTGTCGAAGTCCGCCGTCGTGATTGGTGGACAGTCTGGATATACACCAGAAGTGAAAACCACGGAGTGGCCATCGGGAGCCCACTTCGCGTTGTCGGCCTCGGTCGCAATCGCCGTCAGCTTCTTGGCGTTGCTTGTCGCGCCCGTCGCAGGGTCGAAGTCCGCGGTCCATATTTGCTGGCCGTTGTCTCGATCAGAAAGGAAGAGAACGTGGTGCCCGTCGGGAGCGAACTGCAGTCCGCTGTCTCCCGCCTGCCCAACCGCCAGCTTGATTGGGGCAGGTTCGTCGGTGCCTGGACCCGCAATCGCCTGCAACCACAACTCCGTTTTCTTCTGGTTTTGGACGAGATCTACGGTGGTTACTGCATAGGCCAGCCACTTGCCGTCAGGCGAAACGGCCGTATCGCCCAGCCGCTTCATCTGCATCATGTCCTCAAACGTCATGGGCCGCTTGGGCGGTGCGGATTGTGCGACTTGCGCGCGCGAAAGTGCCGGAAGGATGAAGGCAAGAGCAAGCATCGAGAAAAGGGAGAATCTGCGCATAGAATTCCTCACCGCGCGGCGCGAACGACTTCTCCGCGCGAAGAAAAAGTGTACACCGGAGCGCTGCATTTATCGCTGGTAGATCAGCTCGAGAAGTGAATGAGTGAAAAAGTGAAGAAGTGAAGAGGTAGCGGTTTCACTCCATTCACTGGTTTACTGCTTCACTGCCGTTACTTGTTCTCATTGCCGGTGAGGCGGAAGGTGATGGTTCCCCAGAAAAGGCGCGCGCGCATCTGAACCGGCAAATGGCGGTCGTCGTCGGTGTACCAGATCCAGATATTGCCGCGGTTCTTGACCACGCCCGCGTCGGCAGTGGGTTGCACTCGAATCGTCTTGAAGGTGCCCAACGTGGTCTTGATCTCCTCGCGTCCCTCCACCTTCATCATCACGAGCACTGTGCGCTGGGCGTCGGCTACGGGAAGTACGAAGCTCTTCCCCACCACCAATTGTTGCGAGCCGGGGTAGAACACGCCGGTCAGCAGATCGGTGAGACAGCCGTGCACCGGAGACTCCGCATGCTTGGCCTGGCCGGTGACCATATTCTTCTCGTCGAGGACAGATTTGGACGCTGCGTAATCAATGTGGAGCGTGGAGTTGAACTGGCGCCGGCCTTCAACAGTCTGCTTGTCGAAGTCGTACGTGCAGCCCTTTGCAAGGTCGAAGTCGGCTTGGAAGTTGTCTACAACGTGAAAAATGAGGTTGATGGCGCCGCTCGTATACGCGGATGCAATGATGCGCTCGCGGTCGCCGGCTGCCTCAAAGTGGACGACGGCGGTGCCGGCGGGAAAGACACGCCAATCGACCGAGTAGGTCAGGGTCTCTTTCTGCGGGAAGCTGAAGCCGGGGCGCGGCGGCACCAGGATAGAGGGATCCTGGCCGAGCGATGTGGCCGCTAGCATAAGCACGGACAACACGGTGACTGCGATGGCGCGTGTCTTCAATGTTCGGCACGTCTCCTCGTGGCCCGGTTTCTCTTGGATTGACCTAGCCGCTTCTCTTTGGACTTCACATACACGGAAAGCGCTCACCAGGTCCGGTGCATAAGAATCTCCAGCACCGGTCGCAGGTAGAGCAGGCTCAAGTACAGCAGTGCGGCCCCTAAAGCAGAATTGTACTCGCGGTGCTTGATGTAAAGGGCGAACGAGAAGCCACCCGTAGCTGCTTTGGTAACTGGCTTGGAAACAGCGGGCAGGCTCAACTCGCGCTGCGGCTTGGCGGGTGTAAGCCGCGGGATGAATCGGGGCACGCTGCGGCAATAGCTATCGAACTGGGGAAATGCGGCCCGAAGAAATTGTTCCTCCGACGCGATGACCGGAATATAGATTGCGGCGAATCCGACCGCAAGCAACAGCGCCAACGGCCAACTGAGCAGCGCCACTGCAAAGCCGGCGGCGATCAGCGTGGATCCGAGATAGAGCGGATTGCGCGTGTACGCATACGGCCCGGTGACGCTGAGCTCCTGATTCTTCTTGACGGTGCCTGAAGCAAGCGCGCGCAGAGCTAATCCTGGAAGGACAAGCGCAAGACTCCACGCGATCGCAGTTGGATGCGGTGCGCGACGAACGACCTCAACGAGATAGACCACTGCGGTCAAAAAACCGAGCGGGACGCGAATGCGGCGCGCAACCCTCTGCCACCGCCATTGCATGGAGCCACTTTTTGGAGGAGTGACGTGCTGAGTTGGGTCGCTCATCGGGCGCTCTCCTCGCCGAGCAGCTCGTCGGCGGCACGGAGGACATCGTCGGGCGAGATGGTCAGGAGGCCGGGATCGGGCGCAGAACGGCGCGAGTGATCGCGCCGGCTGTCGGGGCTGCGAAGGACGCGTGCGCGCGTGCCGTACGGGCCGTTGCGGCTGGGATCGGTGGGGCCATAGATGCCGACAACCGGGCGGCCAAGAGCGCTGGCCAGATGGAGCGGTCCGGTGTCTCCACCGATGCAGAGGGCAATGCGGCGCGAGAGGGCGATCAATTGCGGCAGAGTTGCATTAAGTGGAACTGCGCCGACAGAAGCGATCGTAGCGGCGAGCGGTTCTTCGCCGGGGCCGACATTGATCACCACCTGCAATCCGCGCTGCGCGAGCCCCTCGGCGACGGCGGCGTAGCGCTCGGGCGGCCAGCGCTTGGCGCCCCAGCCGGCTCCGGGAGTGATGAGCGCGATGGACCGTGCCGCTCCTGCGAATGTGGATGCGAGCCATGCCGCGCACCAGGCTTCAGCGTCGGGATCGATCGGCAAACGCGCGTCAACGGCGGAAAGCGCATCACCGGCGACTGCGGAGGCGAGTTCCACGTCCTGCTCGATGACGTGGGCGCCATGCGTGACGACGCGCTCGGTGAAAAGCCATTGAGCAGGCCATTCGTGAGGGCTCGCTTCTCCAATGCGGCGCACACAGCCGCTCATGCGGGCGATGACCGCGGAACGGATTGCGCCCTGAAGGTCCAGGACCGCGTTGTATTCCGCGGCGCGAAGCTCGCTGCGCAAGGCTCCAATGGCGCGGCGCGTGGCAGCGCTCAGCGGATGGCGCTTCCATTCCCGGCTTGGAGCAAAGTGCAGGCGATCGACAACAGGCATTGCCGCGTCGCGTTTTTCCCTGATCCCTGTTCCCTGTTCGCCGTTCCCAGCCTTTAGCAGCGATTGCCAGCGCGGCTCGACGACCCAGCCGATTTGCCAGTTGGGATGCGCGAGACGCAAAGCCGTAACCGCAGGCAGAGCGTGAAGGATATCGCCCATTGCGCCCAAACGGACGATGAGCAGGCGGAAGTTGGACTGCGTGTGCAAAGTTTGATTTTCGCACAGTGGCCTGCCGGAAAAAGGAACGTCCAATTCCGCCTTCAGCTCTTCGCTCTCAGTTTTCAGAACCGACTACTCAGCGCCTATTTCGCGGCGGAGGGTGTTGCGGGCGCGGGAAGGTAGCTGAGGTCGGACTCGTAGCGATAGATGAGGAAGTCGCTGGACACGATGAGCGAATGCGCCTGGTCAACGATGGCCTGGTATTCGTCCTTGGTGACTCCCTTTTCAGCGCCAACGCCGTTGTCCAGATCGGCCCAGTTGTTGATTCCGACGACCGAAACGAATGTGGGGCCGGGATCGCCGAAATGTACATCGGCAAAGTTGTAATCCTTTGTTCCGCTCTTTTTGATTGCCGGCAGGATCACGTTTTTCTGGAATTCGAGATAGTCGCGGTACCTTTCCGGGCGCACCTGTGTGACGAGAACGCGAATCATCTTGGGCTCATCGCCGCCGGTGTCGGGCAGGCTGCGCTCGGGGTCCACGACCTGGATTTCGCGCCGCCAGCTTGAGGTGCACTCGATGATGTGCGTGGCGAGACGCGCGAGGTCGACGGCCTGATCTTTCAGCTTGGGATCTTTGTCGATGGTGTTGTCGAGGTCGGCCCACTTCGAGTACATCTGGACGCGCGCAAACTCATAGGGACCGGTGAGTGCGACCCAGATAGTGCTGTAGCGGTCGGAGCCGGCTTTGGCCAGGATGGCGTTGTACGCCTTGATTTCCGCCTGAAAATCGCCGATGCGGTCGGGCTTGACGGTGTAGAAGGTGACGCTGCGGATGTTGGCATCCTGCGCGGATGCGGGGGCGGCAAGCGTCGCCACAGCCAGCAGAATTGCGGCGAGGCAAGGCCAGAGAATTGCTTTCCTGAACAAAATCATAAAAACCTCCCAGTTGCGGGCGAAGGCTCGAACGCAACATTTGAAGGTCCGGCATTGCAGCCGGGCGTGATTGGGATGAAGGCCTTCGCGAGCAAGGGGAACGTGCGGGGTCTTCGATCGTGGTGAAGCACGGAGTCCGGGGGAATCTTAGGACTCGGTGAGTATACGCCGGGAGGCCTAATCTTCCGATACGCGATCCAAATCCTTGCCGGAGGTGAAGCGGCGTACCAGGAGAGGCATTACGAAGAGAACGGCGAAGACGGTCGTGATCATGCCGCCGACCACGACACGCGCCAGAGGCTGCTGCGCCTGCGCGCCGATGCCGGTGGAGACAGCGGCGGGCAGGAGGCCGATTCCCGCAGCCATACAGGTCATGAGCACGGGCCGGGTTTCTTCCATGCAGCCTTTGCGCAGGCCTTCTTCCTGGCCCACGTCGCGCTGCGCACGTCGGATTCCCGAAAGAAAGACGACCGCTCCGAGCGTGGCTACGCCGGTAAGCGAAGCGAAACCCACGGCGGCCGAGATGCTGAAATCCGTGCCGGTGAGGGAGAGCGCGGCAACGCCTCCGATAGCGGCAAATGGGAGGGTGCCGAGGACGATCAGCGCATCGCGCCAGGTGCGGAACTGGATGTAGAGCAAGAGGAAGATGGCGGCAAGGCTGACGGGGAGGATGATCTGGAAGCGATGCTGCTCTTTCTTAAGGCTGTCAAACTCGCCGGCCCAAGTGTAGTCGTAGCCGCTGGGGAGTTGAACGGTTGAAACGAGGCGGGACTGAAGGTCCTGAATGGCGCCGGCCAGATCGCGGCCGCGCACGCTGAACTTGATGGGAATGTAACGACGCCCGCCCTCGTGGTAGATCATGAACGCGCCATTTTGAATGCTTACGTCGGCGACCGCGCCGAGCTGGACCCGGTTTCCGTCGGGGGTGGGCAGGAGAATGCGGGAAATATCTTCAGGGGTGCTGCGGAACTGGGGTGAGTAGCGGACTGCGAAATCGAAGCGGCGATCCGCTTCGATGATCTGCGTGACGGGTGCGCCGCCAACGGCGGCCTGCACGACATTGTTGATGTCGAGCGGTTGGAGGCCGTAACGCGCGGCTTTGTCTCGGTCAATGGAAATCTGGAGGCTCGGCTGCCCGGTGACGTCGAAGACGCCAACGTCAGTGATGCCGGGAACCTTGTTCATGACTCCCGCGATTTGATCGGCGATCCGGGTGAGCTGGCCGAAGTCGTCGCCGAAAAGCTTGAGTGAGTTTTCGCCCTTGACTCCGGACATCGCCTCTTCCACGTTGTCCTGAATGTTTTGCGAGAAGTTGAAGTCGACGCCGGGATATTGCTGAAAGCTCTGCTGAATGGCCGTGATGAGCCGATCCTTGTCGCCATGAAACTGCGGACGCCAAAATGAGTGCGGCTTGAGATCGGCGAGGAACTCGATGTTGTTGAAAGTGCTGACATCGGAGCCGTCATCGGGACGGCCCATTTGCGAGACAACCTGAGTGACTTCAGGGAACGAGCGCAGAGTGGCCCGAATGTCGTCGGCCATTTTCGCCGAGGCGTCGAAGGAGATGTCCTGCTGCATGTCGGCGCGAATCCAGAGATTGCCTTCTTCAAGCGCCGGCATGAACTCTCCGCCGAGGGATTGAAAGAGGAAGATGCCGGCGGCGAGCGCGATGAAGGCGACGATCCAGGCAACGCGCGAGAAGCGCAGTGCCTGGGCGAGCCAGCGGGCATAGTGGCGGCGGAGGAATGAGCTGAGCCAGGTTTCAACGTGCGCGCTGCGCACGGCTTTTGATACCGTCAACGAGCCCAGCGCGGGCGCGAAGACCAGCGCGAAGATGAGCGCGCCAGTGAGCGCAAAGCCGTATGTGACGGACATGGGCGCGAAGATTTTTCCGGGGACGCCCTGCATCGTGAAGAGCGGAATGAGAGCGACGAGAATGATCAGCGTGGCAAAGAGGACGGGCTTGGCCGCGGCCGAAACGCCCTCCAGAATCAGCTGAGAAACGTCCTGACCCTCCACCCTCTGCGAAACCCGGCGATAGACGCTTTCGAGCACAACAATCGAGGCGTCGACGAGAATACCGAAGTCGATGGCGCCGATGGAAATGAGGTTCGCCGACTCGTTGGTGAGCACCATGAGGCTGAATGCGAAAAGCACGGCGAAGGGAATGGTGATGGCGGCGATGAGCGCCATGCGCCAGTCGCCCAGCATACTGAGCAGAACCAGCGTGACCAGCGTAAGCCCGATGACGACGACGGTGCGGACGGTGGTTGTGGTGACGTCAATGAGCTTGGTGCGATCGTAAATAGTGCTGATGCGCATGCCCGGCGGCAGGAGATTGCCGTGGTTGAGCGCGTCGATTTTCTGGCGCAGGGCGGCGAGGGCAGGCAGGGACTTGGAGCCTCTCTGCAGCAGGACGATGCCCTCCACGATGTCGGGGTCCTGATTGCGGCCGACCTTGCCCAGGCGCGGTTGATGGCCTTCGCTGACGTTGGCGACATCGCTGAGAAGGACGGGCACGCCGCTATGCTCGGCGATGACGATGTTGCGCATGTCGGAAAGCGAGCGGAGCAGGCCGATGCCGCGCACATTGACGCTCTGGCTACCCATGGTGAGGTAGTTGCCGCCCGCGTTGGCGTTGCTGTTCTGAACGGCGGTGACGACCTGGGTCATGGTGACGCCGTAGGCCAGCAGCTTGGCGGGATCGACCTCAGCCTGATACTGGCGCGTAGTGCCGCCGAAAGTGGCCACGTCAATGATGCCCGGTACCTGTTTGATCTCGCGCACCACGAGCCAGTCCTGCGCGGCCTTGATTTCGTTGAGCGAGTAGCCGGGACCGGTGAGCTGATAGCGATAGATTTCTCCAACCGGAGATTCGGGAGAGAGCTGTGCCTGGAGATTGTCGGGCAACGTGACGGATTGAAGGCGGTTCAGCGCTTCCTGGCGGTCGACGAAGAAATCACTATTGAAATCGAAGTACATTTTCACATCGCTGAGCCCGAAGATGCTGATGGAGCGAATCTGTTCGAGGCGCGGCGTGCCGTTCAATTCTGTTTCCAGCGGAATGGTGATCTGCTGCTCCATTTCTTCAGCAGACCAGGAGGGATTCTGGGTGATGAACTCGACCATGGGCGGCGATGGATCGGGGTAGGCCTCAATGTCGAGCTGGAAAAAGCCATACACGCCGACCGCAAGAGCGGCAATAAAGACCATGAAAACGACGTTGCGGTAGCGCAGGAGCGTGCGAATAAGAGGCTGCATGGCTACTGGTCCTCGGATTCGCGCAGCAGCTCGGCGCCAACGGTGACGACCTTGTCTCCGTCGTTCAGGCCCTGGGCGATTTCGTCGCTGTCATCGTGCGTCTCGCCAAGCGCAACGTCTCGGCGCGCGTATTTTCCGGGCGATGTTTCGACAAAAACGAAAGTGCTTTTGCCGTTTTGAATGACGGCCGCAGCGGGAACAACAATGGCGTCGCGCTGAGCGCCGCTGACGGTCATGTTCGCGAACATGTCGGGCTTGAGACGATCGCCCGGATTGGGAAGCACGACGCGAACCTTGAGAGTGAAGGTGACGGGATCGACAGCGTCGGAGATGTTGTCGACCCTGCCGCGCAGAGTGACGCCGGGATATCCGTTCACAGTGATAGCAACCGGCTGGCCGACGCGAACCGCTGCCTGGTCGCGGGGATAGAGATCGCCGACGACCCAGATGGAGCTGATGTCGGCGATGGTCGCGATCGGAGTTGCGTTGTCGAGCGAGCGCTGGAGCTCGCCGGGACCGGTTCCGACGTCGAGCACGACGCCCGAGATGGGCGCGAAGATGGGAACGGTGTCAGACGTGGAGTCTTCGTTGAAGCCAAGGACATGCAGCGCCTGGCGGGCGCGGTCGAGCTCGGAGTGATCCGATTCGTCGAGGGCCATGAGATCGTCGTAATCGCGCTGCGCCATGACGTCGTGCGCCAGCAACTCCTTGGCGCGGGCGAGCTGCAGATCGGCGCGAGCAGCCTCGATCTTGGCTTTCTCAAAATCGGAGCGGGCCTGTGCAGCATCGCTGCTCTGCATGGTTCCGATGGTTTCTCCTTTGCGGACCTGCTGGCCGGGGAGAATACGGAGTGAGAGAACGCGGCCGCTGATGAGCGGGTAAACATGAACCATCTCCGTCGGATTGGCCGCGATGCGCGCAGGCAGCACGAGCTGGGTGGCTGCAGGCTGGCGATGAACGACAACGGTCTGGATGACCTGCTGCTGGGGAGTGGACGTTTGCGGCAATTCGTCGTGTTTGCACGCGACAGGCACGAGCAGCACAGGAAGGGCGAAAACGAAAAGGAAAAGCTGTTTCATGGCACGATCTCCGTAGCGGCGGCGAAGCTGAGCTGGTGAACACTGAGCCAAACCTGCTGGTTGGCGGCGAGCGCGTCGAGATGGATCTGACGGTAGTCGCGCAGCGCGTCGAGGTAATCAAGCAGCGTGGTCCCGCCGTTTCGGTAGCTGAACTCGAGGTTGGAACGGACGCGGTCGGCCTCGTCGATGTAATGGCCGTTGTAGCGCCTGGCCAGATCCTGCGCGGCATCGTAAGCCGCCCACGCCTGGTCCACGTCATTGAGAACCTGATTGCGAGCCGCCGCCTGGGAAAAGCGCGCGGATTGCGCCTCATAGCGCGTTCGCTCCTTCTCGCCTTGATTGCGGTCGAAGATGCGCAGCGGAATGGCCACCTGAAATCCGACACTGTTGTAAACGCCGACGCGTTCGTACTCGCCGCCGAGGGTAGGATCGGTCGTGGCCTCGGCATTGGCCAACTTCACATTGGCGTCGGCCACCGTGACCGATCGGAGGGCGGCGCGGTAGTCGGGACGCGAGGCGAGAGCCTGCTGCTCGACCTGGTCGAGAGTCATGGAAATCGCAGGCGGGTCGAGCGAGCCCGCAATGTCGAAATCAGCGGAGGGCTTTTCCATGCCCATCAACAATTGCAAAGAGTCGCCGGCTTGAATAAGGTCGAGCTTCGCGCTGTCGAAGTCGGACTCGAATTCGGCGAGCTGGAGGTCGATGCGCTCGAAGTCAGTCTTGCTGATGTCGCCGGCATCGAGCCGGGCTTGGCTGAGCTTGACGGTCTGGCGGTAGCCGTCGAGGTTATCCTGCGCCACCTTTAGAGCTGCTTTGGCCGCAAGCATATTCGTGAACGCATCCTTGACCTGAAGAACAGTCTGCCGCTCCTGGTCGTTGTACTGGCTCTGGGTCACGCTGGTTGTGGCGCCGGCGATGTCGAGGCGCCAGCGGCGTTTCTGTCCGAGCTCAAAGAGGCGGGATACATTGCCGATGTAGGTGTAGGGACTGCTGGGATTGTTGGCGGGGAGAGTTACATCGGCTCCGGAGAGCGCGAAGTTTGGGTTCACGCGGAGTCCCGCGGTGATTTCCGATGCGTGAGTTGCGGCAACATGCTGTTGGGCGGCAAGAAGCGAGGGGTTCTTCGCGCGCGCAATATCCAACACCTGCTGCAACGTGAGTGGGGCGGGCGCCTGGGCGCTAGCCGCGGCGGACGCGACGATTAGAACCGGGATCAACCCGGACCTGGAACGGCTGAGTCTCATGATGCAAAGTCCAGTCATCGCACGAGTGCGATCGTGTAACAACAGCGAAAACAATGAAGGCAATGAGGGGGAACGCTGTTCAGGCGGCGGGAGGAGGCCTGGACCACTGAGTGAGTGCGTGCGCTGTGCCCTGGGCGGGAACGGCAAATTCGGCGGGCAGGAGAGAGACCCTGGTCAGGAAGCTCGGGCGCAGACAGGGAACCACTAGCGCAACGATGCCGGGCGCACCATGATGGGTCTGATGGAAGGAAAAGAGATGGTCGCGCTTCCCTGCGCTCCGTTCAACTTCCGCAGGATTGTTGGACGCCTGCAGATCGTCGGTGATGGAGATGGCGGGCAGGAGGATTGCGGTGAGCGCGGCGAGCGAGATGAGCTGCACTGCGATTGCGGGAAGAATTGACGCGGTTCTCGCTTGGCGCCGGCGAACGAGCCAGCTGCTCCAAAGGGCGACGGTGACAGCCACCCAAACGAGATTGCAGAGCAATTCCATCAATCTGAGAAATTATACCGAAGCAAAGTTTTCAATGGGGTAAATAGAACGAAGGATGGCACTTGTAGCCATTCATCGCTGGAAGATGTCAATGGGCTGCGTGAAGTCGGTGACGCGCATATGCGCTGCCAGTGCGGGGTGTTGGCTCTGCAGCTTGAGGTACATTTCCCAGGCGACGCGGCGGTAGCTGAAGTGGCCGGCGGGGCCGGAGCGGAGCTCGGAAATGTACTGGGCCTCTGCGAAGTCCATTTTGAAGAGGGCGCGAATGCGTGTAGCGAGCGGATAAAGATAGGTGGCAGATTGCGCGGCCTCGACGAATGGGGCGGCGGCGATGACGCTGGCGGTGCGGTGGGCGGCGTCAATCGCCTTGCGGTATTCACCAAGGATGCCGGCCTCGGCGAGGATATCGGAGCCGGCGGGCAGGTCACCGCAGCCGGGGGTTTCATAGCCGTGCAAGGCGGTGAATTCCTGGATGATCTGCGTGCAGCGGCGGTGGCGGTGGAAGTCGCGGAAGCCGCCGATATCCATGAGAATGTCAAAGCGGATGGCGGCGCCGGCGTGAAAAGCGCGGAGCGTTTCGTCGTGCCTGCCGCGGTGCTTCAGGCCCAGCTCGATAATTTCAGTGCTGCGGGCGGCGGGCAGGCCAGAGACAAAGTCGCGAATCTGGCGGTAGGGATGACGGCTGACGGAATAGAGGAGAGTGGCCGCGAGCTCGATTTCGAGGGACTCGGTGCGCTCGACAAGATCGACGAGCGGAGCTGCGGCGGGAGGCAGGTCCTTGAGCAACTCAGCGGCGGCGCGGGTGAGCTCAGCGCGGGTCTGGATGAGGTAGTCGCTCGGCTGGGCATACTTGACGAGAGTGGGAGCGGTGCGGACTTCGCGGGTGAAGAGCGCGGCGGCCTGAGCGGCGAGATCCGGCGCGACTTCGTCGTCGAGGGCGGCGATCTTATCGATGATCGTCTGGGCTGCCTTGGCGTTCAGGTTCCATGCAGGGCCGGTAGCGGCTTCGCGAAGCCTTTCGCCGAGCAGGCGGATCTCGGCGGCGGGGTGGGAGAGCAGACGCGAGACCTGGGATTCAAGCGTGCGTGCGCTGACGATTTGTCCGAGCGAAGTGTTGGTGGCCAGAGGAAGCAGGTAGCGCACGACGTCGAAAGCCCGGGCGCGGAGGGTGCGCTCGTAGGCATCGGGCTTCATGCCGTCAGGTCGTGCGACATTGCGGCGCAGGAGATCGACAACCGCGACGGTGGTGCGCTTGTAGGCGGCGAGCAGCGAGTCGATGGTGCGCTCGTAGAGCTCCTGAGAGTGGGTGTCGCCGGCGAAATCGGGGTAATAGAAGCCGGACTCCAGGAAGTTTTGATACCGAGTGGACCGCTCCTGCCCGTCCCAGCGGGTTTCGTCGACGAGGACGATGGCGGCAAGGAGTGAGAGGCGCTCGACGGCAAAGGCAATGTGGGCGAGATCGGCGATGGAACGGTGGCCGTATTGAAAATAAAAGGTGTTAAGGAACTGCTCGGCGCGCTGGGCGCTGATTTCGGCGAGGGAATCGCGCATGGAAAGAGCCGAGCGGGAGTACTTGGCCATAGCGTAGGCGAGGATTTCGGGGTCTGCGCCATGGATGGCGATGACTTCGGTTTGATTGCGCGCCGAGGCAGGAAGCGAAGATTCACTGGACATGAGGAAGGTCTCGCGGACAGAATACGTCATAAGGGAGCATCCGCGCGCAGTGGCGGACTGGGAGCCCTGACGGGGGAGCGCGAGGAGAGAGCGCGAACCCGGAAGCACGGGAGCAGCCATGCGGGAGTTTCTGGTGCGAACGTCGCACAAACCGCGGCCCTTGCCGGCGGGGCGCTGGGCGATGACCCAGCGCTGGAACGATCTGCTGTTTGCGCACTGGCCCATCGCGACGGCGAAGATGCAGGCGCAACTGCCGGAATGGCTGGAAGCCGATACGATCGAGGGTTCGGCGTGGCTGGGAGCAGTGCCGTTCTGGCTGGACCGCATCAAAGTCCGCGGCATGCCCGCGATTCCGGGGCTGCGGAGCTTTCCTGACCTGAATCTGAGGACGTACGTGCGGGACCGGTTCACGGGAACGCCGGGTTTCTATTGCTTCAGCGTGGACTCGAGCAACCTGCTGGCAGTGGCGGCGGCGCACCTGGTGTACCACCTGCCGTATCGGCTGGCGGAGATGTACCTGGAGCCGCGGTCGGAGCGCGAGTTTGCGTTTTATAGCCGCCGACGATTTTCGCGGCGGCAAGTGATCTTCAAGGCGCGGTACCGGGGCCTGGGGCCAACGCGGGCGACGACGGAGATGCGACCGGGATCGCTCGAGTACTTCTTTACGGAGCGGCCGTGTGTGTTCTCAACCAACCGCGCGGGAGAGCCGATCAAAACGAATCTGCATCATGTTTCATGGCCACTGGAGGAAGCTGAGGCGGAGATCGAGCGCAACGATCTGGCGACAGCGGTGGGCCTGGAGCTGCCCGACCGGGAGCCCGTACTCCACTACTCGCGGCGGCTGGCTGTCTATGTGTGGCCAGCGGAGCTGGCACGTCCGGCACTGGCGGCGCGGCCGGTAACAGTCGCGGCAACGCCGACGTGAGAAAAGCAGTTCGCGGTTCTCGACGTCGCCGCTCGGTTCGCTACTTTGTCAACAACGTTGCAGAGAGCGCGCTGCAACTTGGTGTCGTTTGCGCCTGCACGCCGTACTGAAGGTTCTGTCCGCTTATTGCGATGGCGCATTGAGCTTCCTGGGTGTTGCCGCTTCCGGGGTTGCCATTCGAACAGAGACCGGCTGGGAAACTGGAAGTGTTCAACGTAAACGGTTTGGGGCTGATCCAATATACGGTCTGACCGCTCGATGCCGTGATCGTTGTCAAAGAGTTGCCATTCGGATCGTTCAGCGCCGTGGTTCCATTCACGCAGGACACATATGCCATAACAGCATTGGCGGCAGGATGACCGGCACCCGGCTGAGCCGGTGCGGGGCTCCCCCCGGACGAGTGTTGGCCTCCAACGAGATGGAAGAAATCCTTCTCCACGGCGCGCCCGTAGCTGAAATTGTTAAGGGGGCCTGTGGGAGATTGCTGGATGCCGGGATCAGGACAGCTATATCCGTTGGGAGAGGCGCAATTGAAGAAATAGGGGCCAGGCGACGCCTGGGAGTCGATGGTGCAGGTCGATGGATCAGTCCCGCCGGGCACGCATGGGGAATAGCCTCCGATAAAGCTCATCGCGAGGCCCGAACCGTTGCCACCCGCCGGTGGCACCAGAGTGATTGTGTCTCCGCCATTCACCAGCAGATTCGCCGCAGGATAGTTCTGCACCTGATAGACGATGTTTCGTCTCCCCGCCGGCGATGCCGACCAGTCCATCCAGATCCCAACGAACACCCCGGCAACAAACACAAACAGAAGCAACAGCAGAGTTTTCATTCGATTGTCCTTTCCTTTCGATGGATTGAGAAATGCCTAGCTCGAAGATGCAATTTTGTTTCCCTTCAGATTCAGCAGCTTCGACCGATATGCCTCGGTGCCGCGCAGATCTTTCAGGTCTACTGCCAGGTCGACCTCCGCCGGAGTTAGCCCCTTGTCCATGCACCACAACATGAGGTCGAGTGCCTCTTTCCTTCTTCCCAGCACGTCAAGCGCCTGCACGATCATGAAGCGGGACGCCACGTCGCTGGCTCCGCGCGAGGCGGCGTTTTTCATGGCCGTCTCGGCTTCCGCGCGGTCGCCGACTTTCGCCTCGTAGAAGGCCAGGTTGGCCCATCCAAAACCATCTTGAGGATTGGTCTGAAGCCACGCGGATAGTAGTTGCACAGCCCGCCCATAGCAGGCCTTGGCCATCGCTGCATTGCCGAGCACGGTGTAGCAATCGCCCATGTTCCGCTGAATCAGATGATTCCTGGGGTTGAGCGTCGCAGCGTGCGAGTAATCGGTAAGCGCATCGTTGTACTTGCCATCCTCGAAGTCCATGTCCCCGAGCGCGAGGTAGGCATCCTCACTCTCTGCGCGCCTGAGGCTCTCGTTCAAGGCCGCGCGCGCGTCCTCGCGCCTTCCCAGCTCAAGGTAGGTTTGGGCCAGGTTGGCCATCGGCTGCGCAACCTTTGGCGCAGCTGCCGCGGCTGCGGCAAAGGCCTTGGCCGCCTCGTCGTATTTGGCCTCTCGGGTCAGAATCACACCGAGGTTGTTGTACGCCGGCCAAAAATTCGGCCTTTCGATCAAAATGTCGCGGTACGCCTGCGCCGCCTCCGGCAGCAGGCCCTGGCGTGCGAGCGCCCAAGCTTTTTCATAGAGAATTTCGGGGTTTCCGGGGTCCGCCTGCTGTGCCTTTTGAAAAAAAGCCTGCCCATCATCCGCTTTGCCCTGCGAAACCAGGACCAGCGCCTCGCTCAGGAGTCCCATCGCGGAAAGAGGGTTGTAGCGCAGAGCGTTGCCTGCATTGCTGATTGCGAGGTCCAGATTGGCTGATTCCCTGGTTACGTAGAACTGGCGCAAATAGGCAATTGCCAGCTCGGCGTAACCCAGGGCAAAGTGCCCATCCAGGTCAAGAGCCTGCTGGTACTTTTCAATGGCTTGCTCCAGTCCGGCATGATTCGGTTCATTCACGAGTTGTTCGGCTTCGCTATACGCCTGATACACATCCGGAGGGACATTTTTTAGTTCTTCGGGATCGCTCAACTGGATGTCGCCGCTGGGAAGTTGCAGTAAAGAGGCGGCCAGGAGCGAGGCCTTCTCCGCAAGGCCGCCAATCGAGACCATGGCACACTCTACGGCGCCTTTGCGCAGCACACGCTCGGAGTGCGCATCCAGCAAGCGCAGAAACAGCTTCGCCTGGGATGCAGTGAGCTCAAGCGACGCAGCCAGGACCAGGTTCGCGCCCAGCGCTGTTTCGGCCTTCGCCGGCGAGTCGATCGCTTCTCGTGGCCCCGGCTTGTCTCCAGGTGCGATGATCATCAGATTCTTCACAGACGCCTCTGCGCGCGCAAGCCGCTGGCCGATTGAGTCCAGGACTGTGAACAGAAGTGCCGGTGGCCGATCCGCAGGCATCGGCATCAAGGCAACAAACCTTGTGGAGGGAAGAGGGTTCAGGATGTTTACGAACTGCGCCCAGTCCAGCCACAACCCAAGTGCGACGCCCGCGCCTGCGCCCGACCCGAGCAACAACATCTTCCTGCGCGAGATGCGCTCCCTGCTTGAAGAGCGATTTTCCGAGCGCGCAGCCATTGCAGGCATTGCCAGCATCGCATCTGGGACGGTCTGGAATCGCTCCTCCACGGCGGACCTGAGGCAACCCGCTATAAAACGCCGCCATGGTTCGGGAATCTCGGCTGCGTAGAACGGCGTCTTCACGCTCTTCCCGCGCCGCATGGGAACACGCGGCGCGTGTCCCGTTAAAACCAGATGACCGACCACTCCCAGCGCATACACATCGCTGGCCTTTGTCGGCGCGCCTCCATAGAAGAGTTCCGGGGCCATGAAGCCGGGCGTCCCAGCAACTCCATCTACAGTAAGTGCCGTCTCCTCACCCAACGCCGCCCGCGCAAGGCCAAAGTCCGTGACCCAGGCAATCGCGTCCGCGCCTGAACCTTGCAGAATGATGTTCGCAGTCTTGATATCTCGATGCAGGATTCCCGCCTGGTGGGCAGCGGTGATCCCCGCTCCCACCTGCCTCAAAATGGAAAGCGCTTCCTCGTCGGGCAAAGGACCCTGGCGCGAAAGCCGCGCTGCGAGACTCTCGCCCGCCAGCAGCTTCATCGTCAGGTAAGTGAGTTGCCCCTCTGGCCGCTTCCAGTGCCCAAGATCGTACATCGGACAAAGATTCGGGTGAACCACTTCACGAGCGCTCAGAACTTCCCGCTCGAATCGCCGGCGCATCGTCGGATCGGCGGCATAGTGCGAAAGAATCGTCTTGAGCGCCACATGAATGCCGCGCAGTTGCCGATCCTCCACCTCATACACCTCGCCCATCCCGCCGCGGGCGATGAATCGAACCACGGAGAAGCGGGCGTCAATCAGGTCGCCGGCCTTAAATTGCGAATCGCCCGCCGGCGCTCCCGCGTGCTCCCTGGATGAGCCACGAGCAGGCTCCGCCGCGGCGTCCTGTTGTTCGTCCAAGCCGAGTCCTGCGGCCGGCGGTGACGTGCTATCGGTATTGGTGGGAAAGTCGTCCATCTCTCACGGGCGAACCGGCCTGGCGCGCAAGTCCGGGAGGAATCGTTCAACCGGAGTCGAATTTGGACTTAGGTGAGGAAGCGAGCCGGCAACGCCGTCACGATGAGTGTACCCCGGAAGTCTTGAATTGCAAGGCCCTTTTGCCAGACACCCGCCTCGGATCTGCGGCTAGAGCTTCGGCGTGAATTCTGGAAATCCTCTAGTGACGGGCGGCGCTGGGAAACGGTTTCGATCCGTCGCCGACAATCACATCGATTGTCTCCAGCTGGCCATTGCGGATGTAGACGAGCTTGGCATCGCTTCCCGGCCTCAAGACGAAGATCGAACTGACCAAATCGGCCGTGTTCTTCATCGGATTTCCGTTCAGCGAAACAATGATGTCGCCAACCTTTAGTCCAGCGCTATCGGCGGGGCCGCCTTGAACCACTGCGCCAATTTTCGATCCGGGCATGACAACGTGAGCCTGCGCCCCGGTCCCGCTCGTGACGTCCTCCAACTGAAGGCCAATCACGCCGTACGGTTTAACAACGCACACAGACATCAAGTCGACATTCGTACCGCTTTTCTCCTGCGACCATGTGCTGCCGCCATCCTGGGTGTGCAGGATGATGCCGGCATGGCCCACTGCCCAACCCGACTGCGGACTGACAAAGTTGACTTCATCCAAATCTTCTCCGGTGCCGCTGGTCTGGAATTTCCACGTGGCACCGCTGTCGTCGGTGTGCAGGATGACACCGTCGCGACCAACGGCCCAGCCTGACTGCGGCGATACAAAGGCGACCGACATCATATCCACCCGGGTGCCGCTGGCCTGAGTCTTCCATGTGCTGCCGCCGTCTTCCGTGTGCAGGATTGTGCCCTTTCTGCCGACGACCCAGCCCGAGGTCGCCGAAGGAAAGGACATCCCGATCAAGGGTCGAACAGTGGGACTGTTCTGCTTTTTCCATGTGGCGCCGCCGTCTTCGGTGTGGACAATGGCACCGTCAGAACCCGACGCCCAGCCCGATTGCTTGTTGATGAAGGTCACGAAAGAAAGATAACTGGGAGCGCCACTCTTCTCCGGTTTCCAGGTGTTTCCAGCATCCTCAGTATGCAGAACGATGCCTTCGCCTCCGACGATCCAGCCGACATTCGGCTCGACAAAGGCGACCTCGCTGAGGTCTTCGCTGGTTACACCCTTGCCCTGCTGGCCCCATGTCGCGCCACCGTCATTCGTGTGAAAGATAGCGCCTCCGCTGCCTATCACCCAGCCCGACTGCCTGGTCGGGAAAGCCACCGAGTAAAACGCCCCTGTGCTTGTATTCTTCGTGATCCAGGTGAGGCCGCCGTCTTCGGACTCAACCATTTTCGCCTGTTCTCCAACCGCCCATATCGACCAGGGCCCACCGAGCGGCGCATTCGCGTTCATAGTGGGAACCTGATGCGCCTGGTCCCTTTCCGCTTCGCCACCTGACGGTGTGCCGACGTGCGTCCAGAACAGAAGCGTCCCAATGACGACGTTCACGCATACTATTGTGGTTACCAAAACCAGCAGGAGCCTTTTTCCTGGCTGCGCAGGGTCATTCTGTCGGAGCGCCGCGCGGACCTCAAGAACCGCGCTACTGAGCCAGGCAATCGAAAGAACGAGCAGGGCGACAAAGAATACGGCGAAGCTGAACGCGCCCCAATCAGCCTTTTGAGAAAAGGCCTGGCAGGAATCTGTGTAGCGGTAACTGATGAGGGTTCCAGTGAGCCAGGGAGGAACAATGCCATGCCACACGGTGGCGCAGCTCCTGAGTGTGTAGAAGCCCACGGTCGCCACAACGAGGGCAACGCAGCCGGACAAACCTTTGACGAAACCCAGTACGCCCGGAGACAGGTAGCCGAAGCCCGGCACAGCCTTGCGCTTGCCGATGAATTTATGCGGCCACATCGCGCGCATTCCAAGCCGAAGAATCAGGTAGCCGGAGAGAATGATGACCGTGTGCTCGCCGATCCACCAAATCATTTCCAGTAAAGGATGGTCGTGCACGATCACCCACGCCGAATCAACGTCTGCCCCCATCCAGCTAAGCCACTTGGGGGTGACGCCGTTGGTGATAATCGGAGTGCAGTATTTGACCAGGCCAAACAGACCCACCAGCCCCCAGACGATCATGACCGAGGCGCCGAACCCCAGCAGAACCCACCCGAGGATTCTGAACTTGAGCGGCTGAAGCGTGGGCAGCGCTTCTGCGGCTTCGCTGGGAGTATGGCGGCGATAGCGCCTGAGCCGCCGCACGCCCGACCGGAACCACGCCAAGCCGCCCGCGCCCACAAACAGCGATAGAAACGCAAAAAGAGAAAGGCCGAATTCGGAGCTGGTTGTATTCGACGTGCCGAAAATGACTGTGTAGAGGCAAAGCATGATGAAAGCTGCCGCAGCCACGCAAACGATGGAGCCGGCCAGAACCGCGGCCCAACTGACCACCATGGCTTGCACCCTCCGACTGGCAAGCACGGGCTGCACCAACGCGTCGTGACTCAATTCGTAGTAAGTGCTGTCCGATCTCCGGTCCGTGCGCAGCAGGCGGCGCTCGACCAACTGGCTTAGCGTCTCGCGAGGCAGTTTAAGTTGGCGAAGCAGCTCGCGCTCCTCAACGCTGAGCCTTCGACCTTCCGGGCTGATCAGATACTGCTCGCACAGAACCCGGACCGCGCCGCGCAGATACCTGGCCGGAAGCGACCGGATGGCATCGGCATAAAAATTCTCCAGCGTCTCGGCCAGACCGGCATCACCGCCAAGATCCGCGAAATTGATGACCACTTCTCCGCTGGACTGCTTTTGTTTGAACGCGGCAATGCTCTCAATGCGCTGGCAAATCAGCTGCAGGTGGAAAGGTTCGACGTGCGGGCCGCCGGAGCTGCGGGCGCCGGCTGTCGATTTGGTCAGGTAGGCAAGAATCGAGGTCACAACATCTGGTTCCAGACGGAAAGCCCGCGTGGAAGCATCTCTGGCCTCGATTGCTGCCGGCCCGGTAATCGCCTTCGACGCCATCTCATACGTCAGCGGCGCCAGGCGGTAGCGGTGATCCAGGATCTCCGGTATGTGATCCGAAGCTTCTTCAAGCAGCCCCAGGAAGTCTTCGCGCAGCGACAGCACCACACGGATCGATGGAGGGCCTTCGCCGGCGGCTGACTCGATCTTGGGTTGCGACGGCGGGGCGATGCCACGAATCAGATAGCCCAACTCGGAAAGAAAACTCTCCCGCGCATCCTGCGATTGAAGCGTAAACAATTCCTCGAATTGATCGAGAATCAGGATCGGCGTCAGGAGAAGATCGTTGCGCCAAAATTCAACGGTCTTGAAAAAACTCCAAAGAGAGGACGTGTCTCCCGGAACGTACTCCACCTGCTGCCGCTCGGCTTCGGCCTTCACTCCTTCGAAAACTGAAAACAGCGGACCGTTCTTAATGTCGTTGACCCGCACAAAAAGTGGCAGGCTGTTCGCTTCGCGCAGGCGGGGCGCTACACCGGCGTTGAGGAGCGAAGTCTTCCCTAAGCCGGACTTGGCATAGACAATGACCAGCCGATTGGCGAGGATTTGGTCAGTCAACGCGACAGTGGCCGGCTCGCGCCCGAAAAACGTGCGGCGAGAAAACTCGTCGTCGCGAAACGGTTGAGCGCCGGGATATCGGTGGAGGGTTTCCATCAGGTCTCTCTATCGGTTACGGCGCTGATACTCGCGCTTCAGGGTTGAAATGATCTTCGAGAAGTCTTCGTCGAAAGCCGTTTCCCTCAGCTCCATTTCATCGAATTTGCGGAGTGCGTCAACCCGGTCCTCCTCAGACAGAACCTCGGTGCGAACAGGAATCAGAAACGATCCTCGGACGCGGAGAGCACGCTCGCACGCAAGCGCGACCTCCTTGTTCACGTAGCTGTCGGTCTTCCGGCAGAAGGCCGGCGTGTAAAGCACCAGCACGAAGTCCGAGGCGTCCAGGTCATTCTCGATGCGCTTATTCCAGTCGTCTCCACCTTGCAGGGACTCCTGATCGAGCCAAGGCTCGAAGTATTCCTTTTGCAGCGCATCAAATACTTTCGAGGCCAGAGCCGCATCCTCTCGCGCGTAGCTGATAAAGACGCGAGGGCGAGGGCCCAGCGGCATAGCTTGCCCAACAAAGCCGCCGTCGGCCTCCAGTCGATCCGAAAGCTTGGTAAGGAAATCCCCGACGTCATCGTCTTCAAGTTCGACACGAGTGCCGCGCTGATAAAAGAGGATCATCTCGTCGCGATCCGATTGGATCAGGCCATCGAGAGGCTCGGCGGCAATTGCCGGGCCGCTGCGATTGAGCTCCAGCGCGCGGAGAAGGATTTTGAGGAGAATGCGCAGATCCCAGTGCCTGATTCCGAAGCCGACGAACAGGAAGCTCTGGCCCACGCGCTTGAGCACGCGCAAGAAGCTATTGGGAAGCGGCGGCCGCTCAGAGACGACCCGGATCAAAAAGTCGAGAACGTCATTTTCGCTGAGCACGAGAGAGGATGGTTCTTCGGCGCTCCCAAAGAGGTGGAAGACGACGGGCGAAGCCGGAGTACCGGGCAACACAAACTCGGGGTTTTCTCTCTTGTCGCCACGCAGATGATAGCGGTGCGTGATGGGCGATTTTCCCGCCGCTTTAAGAGCCTGCTCCAGCATGGTGTCCTGGCCAGTGGTCACGATGAGCGAAAACGGAAGCGCTGCCAACTGCTCATGCACAGAGGAAGGACTATACTGACGCGACGTCAGGACCATCTCCGCCGTGGCGCGGAGAGTGGTGGGCCCGAATCCCTCTGTGTCTTCATATTGCTGGGCAAGGGCCGCCAGAGTGTTCCCGCTGGGTGAGCGGTCATCTTCTTCGAGCTCGCGAGCGAGGCGAAGCCGGAGTTCCTCAGCCAGCGTGTTGCCGCTCTGAGATCCATTCGTCGCAGAAGTCGCCTTGACGGGAATCTCGGAGCCGAGCATGAGAACGCAGTTGCCATGCCGGAGAGAACCGACCAGATTATTCCAGTGCCGCTCTTTCACTCGTCCTCCACCGGCGACTTGGCAACTGTGATGCTGATTCCAGGGCCTCGGTCAGACGCACTTTCAAGACTCGAGCAACTGCGCTACTCATGGGACGTTCGAATGCGCTGCGGGGACGCTGGTTTCAACCGGGGATTCCATTCTACCTCGCAGGCACGGGCGAATCTACAGTCAGCTTCCTCTATCGGCATTTTTTGCACGCGGGCTGAACGGCGGGGACAATACACGAGCACCCGGAGGAGCGGGCGAGCACCGCGAATCCGGAGGGGTGGGAGAAACGGACAAGGGGACTCCGGCCTACAGCTCATTCGGATTGCTGTAGACCGGAAGTCTCACTTGCAGAAGAAGCGCCTTGTGCGGCACCCGCCTCAGAAAGTCAGTTTGAGCGCCAGTTGGATAAGGCGCGGATTGTTCACCGTGGAGTTCACGGCGCCAAATCCAGCCGCGTTGATATCGTTCACCGGCGCGCCGAATTCGGGGTGGTTGAAGAGATTGAAGAACTCGGCGCGGAAATTCAGCCCCGTCCCTTCGCGAGGCAGTGCGATCTGCTTGACGAAGGAGAAATCGGTGTTGACGAAGTCGGGACCGATGACCGGCACGCGCGAGGCATCGCCCAACTTGCCGGGGACCACGACGCCACCAGAGCTATTCAACACCTGAGCTTGAGGAGCAGGAAAGCAGGATTCGTTAATCCATTGATGCATGCCGTGATTCGCCTTGTAGGGATCGCAGCCCGCGACCTGGTCCGGCCGGTTGAAGTTATTGTCGTTGCCGCCGGCGTTGAAGGTGGTGCCCGACCCGTTGAAGCTGTCGATTAAGGGAACCGGAAATCCGGACGAGACTCTCTCTATGAGAGTCAATTGGATGCCGCCGAAAATGGCGTTGGTGGTGTCATTCCAATTGTTGCCGAATTGCTTTCCACGGCCGAAGGGCAAATCGTAAATCACGCTGCCCGTGAAGCTGTTATCGAGATTGATCTGCGACAAAGCCCAATCGAGTTTTTGCCAGTTGGGCAACCCGAAGTAAGGGGCGCTGAGTTCCGAGCCCAGGCCGTCGGAGAGGCCGTTGTCGTAGGTGCGCGAGTAGGTGTAGGCGAGCAGAGCGTAGAGGCCGTTTTTGGCGGTCTTGGTCTCGGCCTTCACCTGGAACGAGTTGTAGTTCGTCTTGCCGGGGTCACCGTAGAGCAGGATCGAGTTAAAGTTCGGAGGAGTGTAGGGATAGAAGAAGGGCGCACCGCCGGGCAGGCAACCAATTGTGTAGCCGGATATGGCTCCGCACCCCGACGGGCTACTGACAGTGAGGGCGTTGCCGATGACCGTCAGATGGCCGCCGGTCGAGCCGGCATAGCCTGCGGTGAGCAGAATATCGCCGGGCAGCTCGCGTTCGACGTTGGCGTTATATTGGTGTACTCGGCCAGGCTGGAAGTTGGTTGGCTGGTAGGCGTATGTGCCCACAAAGCTGGATGTGTCCTGCGGGGTGGGCAACAAGGGAAAACCGGTGGAAAGGGTGAAGTTCAGCTCCGGAGTCTGGCTGAGCACGGTGGCGCAATAGGAAGTTGCAAAGGCGCAGCCGGTTGAGAATGTTGCCGGAAGCTGATCGGATTCACCGAGGTTGGGTGGATTTTGCCAGAGGCCCTGCGCGCCCTGGTTCCAGGAGGAGTCGTGATAGATGCCGAAGCCGACGCGAACCACAGTCTTCTCGCTGCCGAGAACCTTCCAGGTGGCGCCCACTCGCGGCTCGTATGCGCCCCAGAACATATTGACGCCGGCCGAATTGCTCACGCCGTTCTTGCCGGCGATGAGAAGCTTTCCCGTTGAGGGGATGTAGTCGGACATGCGGTTATGGACCTCGGTGGTGGGTGTGGTCATATCCCAGGCAAGGCCGAGGTTGAGGGTGAGCGACGGCGTAACGCGCCAGTCATCCTCGACGAAGGGCCGGTAGATTTTCCATCGGCGGCCAGTGACGGCGCCGTCGTAGACCTGATCATGGACGCCCAAACCGGTCATTCCCATCAGCAAGTCGGCTTCGGTACTTCCAGGGGCACTGCCGACGCTAGTAAAGGCTCCGAAGAGGCCGACGATCCAAAAGCCATCCTGGAAAGCTTCGGTGCCGACGTTCATCTGATTGGCGCGAAGATCGATGCCGGTGTGAATCTCATGCTTGCCGCGGATCAGATCGAGATCGTCCTTGAAGGAGTAGATGTCGGTTCCGCCCTGAAATGGGGCGTAGCCGCGATCGCCGAGAGACCAGTAGCCCAAAACCTCAGTGGAGACCAGGCCTTGACTGTATGAGCCGCCGGGCAGAGGGGTGCCGCCGGATGAACAGCCAAGATTCGCGCCAGGAATCCCCAGCTTGGCAGACTCGCACGAATAGTTATCCTGCGATGCAATGTAGTCGAAGATGCGATCGTAACCCACGGTGGCCTGATTGAGCGTATTGGGCGAGAATACGTGGGTTTCGCCGAGCGCGGCGTTACGCGCGTGGTTGATGAGAGTCTCATTGCTGCCGAATGCATTGCCTTCCGCCAGGTACGGCGCGGGCGCGCCGCCGGGCGCGAAGGTTCGCGCTTGATCGTAGCTAAATCGGGCGAAGGCATTGTCGCTGGCAGTAAACGCCTGATCGAGGCGAACGTCGAACTTGGTTTCGTTCAGAGCGCGGACAGGCTCGGTGACGTAGTTGTAGCTTGCGCCGGCAACGCCCGCATTGGCGTTGGGCGGAGGATAAAGATTGATCATGGACTGGCCAACGTGGTCGATGAGGTTAGAGGGGATCTTGTTGCAGTTGGCTCCCAGGGCCTGGCTTCCGTCGGCGTTGGCAGGGATAGGGGCGCCCGTCGATGCATTGCACTGGAAGTAAGGATTCGCCGCGCCGACCATGTTCGGATTGGCAATTTCCGGGACGAAAGCGGAGCCGATCCCGGAGAGGGTGTTGCCGAAAGCATCGGCAGAAAAATCGCCGCCGCGCATGGCCATCGAGGGAACCAGGCCGGTGTAGACGATTCCCTCACGCTCATACTTCTGCTCGCCATCGACGAAGAAGAAGGTTTTGTTTTTGCGAATGGGTCCGCCCACGGAGCCGCCAAACTGGTTCAGGTTGAACTTCGCGGTTGAAGTGGCGAAATCGGCTCTGGCGTCGAGGTCGGTGTTGCGGACGAACTCGAAGAGCGATCCATGGAGGTCGTTCGATCCGGATTTTGTGGTCACCAGGACGGTGGGTCCGGCGCGCGTGCCGTATTCGGCGGAGTAGGTGTAGGTCAGGACTTTGAATTCCTGGATGTCGTCGATCGAGGAAAAGATCCCGATTCCCCCGGCAGTAAGCTCATTATTGTCGACGCCGTCAAGCAGCCAATCCGTGCTGTTGGGGCGCGAGCCGCCTACAGACAGTGAGTACGAGCCGCGGGCCGACACTTCGCTGTCGGTGGCTCCGGTAAAAAAGCTGCCGGTGCTGGTTTCGGCCGTGGCGCCGGCGGTGAGCGTTGCGAGCTGCACGAAATCACGGCCGTTCAATGGAAGTTGCGAGACCTCCTGCGAAGTGATCACCTGGCCGAGAGACGGGTTGGTCGTCTCGACAGCGACGGCCTCGCCGGAGACGGTCACCGACTCGGTTACGCTCGCAGGCACGAGCGTGAAATCGAGTTCCCGTGCCTCATCCACCTGGAGACGCAGATCTTTCGACACGGCGCTTTGAAAACCGGGTGCGTCCACTTTAATGTCGTATGACCCCACCGGCAGGAGCGGGATGAGATAGTGCCCTGCACTGTCGGTCTTGGTGTCTCGCTCGAGGCCCGTCGCCTGAGAAGTGACGGCGACACTGGCAGAGGGAATCGCTCCTCCGGATTTGTCGTTGACATTTCCGGAGAAACTTCCCGTGGCCTGACCACGCAGGCCCGGTGCGAACCCGAATGCGAGTACGCAGACTGCGGCGGTAAGAAGCGTTGTGAGGGATTTTGTCCTGGCCCGAGAATTCACAAATCTGCAACAATTCGCGCCGATCTGAGTGCTTTTCATTATCATGCCCCTTTCGAATGAGGTTGTTTTATGCCGGCTGCGCATGGTGCGCGCTCAGCCTCCAAAAAATCTGCAGTATGTTTTTTTGCCGCTTGAGTAAAAGCGATTTCACCAATCCAGCTGCGGGGAACGAACGATTTAGATGCAGTGGCTTGTGAGGCCCATATGATCTCCCTTGAAATGGGGAGGAATTGCAATCGGGCGTGCGAAATCCGCAATGAACCCCAGTGGGAGGACCCCAGGTTATAAGACTGTATGAACTTGCCCGCCAAAAGTCAACGCAAGTTTTTGCACCGGTGAGTCACATTCCGCTCCACCTGGCAGCAGCGAATGGCCGGGACACGCCCATCTATAATGAGCGATGGAAAGGCGCGGCTCGCGACGACGAGCGCGCAGAGGTCGATGGAAACCATGGGAGATTTGCAGGGAAGAATTGCGTTGGTGACGGGCGGAGCGCAAGGTATCGGACGCGCGATTGCCGAGGAGCTGGCTGCGGCCGGAGCGACGTTGGCGCTAGCGGATGTGAACGAGGCCAAGCTGGCCGAGACGGTGGGCGAGCTGAAGGCCCAGGGGATCGATGCAACGGCGTTTACCGTGAATGTCTCGAGCGAGGAATCGATTCAGGCCGGGGCCAAGGCGATCCTGGACAAGTTCGGCAAGGTGGAGATCCTCGTCAACAACGCCGGCATCACGCGCGACAATCTGATGCTGCGCATGAAGCGCGCGGATTGGGACCTGGTACTGAGCATCAATTTGACGGGAGCGTTCCTGCTGACGCAGGCACTTCTGAGCCCGATGCTGAAGAACCGTTGGGGACGGATTGTTGGCATCGCCAGCGTGGTGGGCCGCGCGGGGCAAGCGGGCCAGGTGAACTACGCGGCGTCGAAGGCCGGGCTGATCGGATTGACTCGCTCCCTGGCGCGCGAGGTTGCGTCGCGAGGCATTACGGTCAATGCCGTGGCGCCGGGTTTTATTGAGACACCGATGACAGCGGTGCTGAGCGAGGAACAGACCAAGGCGATGCTGGCGACGATTCCGCTGGGACGGCGGGGGACGCCAAAGGACGTGGCGCAGGCAGTGAAGTTCCTGGCCTCGGATGCTGCATCGTATATCACCGGACACGTGATCGACGTGAACGGCGGGATGTTCATGGGCGGGTGAAAAAGGCCGGACAGTCCCGGATTCCAAGCCACCCAAAGTAATCACAATCCTTAAAGTTCTGACGCCGGCCTGCCGATGAAAGGGCGGGAAGGTTTGCATGGCGGCACGTGCGGAAGTGGCGGAGCCGGTTGGAGTGTGCGGTCAATCGGTGTGCTCGGCGCCAGCGCCGGTGGCGGGAGTGCGCTATGTGGCGCGACAGCCGATCCTGGACCTGCGCGGCAAGGTCCATGGGTACGAATTGCTGTTCAGGAACGGCCCCGAGGCTATATTTCGCGGCGATGGCAACATGACCACTCGCACCATGCTGGACAGCACGGTGATGTTCGGGCTGGGAAGGTTGACAGCGGGCTTGCCGGCGTTTGTGAACTACACGGAAGAAGCGCTGACACGCGATCTGGTTCATGTGTTGCCTTCCGGCATGACGGTGCTTGAAGTCCTGGAGGACATCGAGCCTTCGCGGCCGGTGATCGAGGCGTGTCGCCGACTGAAGGCGTCGGGTTTCCGGCTCGCGCTCGACGATTTCGTCTGGCGGCCCGGGATCGAGCCCCTGGTGGAGATTGCCGACTACATCAAGGTGGATTTTTGCGTTACCGATCGCGAGGAGCGGCTTCGGCTGCTGGACCGATTGAGCGGCATTACGGTGGCGCTGGTGGCGGAAAAAGTTGAGACGCAGGAACAAGTGCGTTGCGCGCACGACGAAGGCTTCTCCTTGCTGCAGGGGTATTACTTCTGTAGGCCCATCCTGATTGAAAATCACAAGATTCCGGCCAACCGTCTCTCTCACGTAGCGATTCTGCGGCTGATGGAGAGCGAATCAATGGACCTGCACGAGCTGACGCGGCAGGTGGAGCGCGACACTTCACTCACGGATCGCCTATTGCGGCTTATCAACTCTCCGGCGTGCGCCATGCAGCGGGAAGTACGCAGCGTACAGGCGGCGCTGATCGCGGTGGGCGAGGAGACGTTTCGGCGCATGGCCACGCTGGCCATTACTAGCGAATTGAGCGCGGGCCAGCCGGTGGAGCTGTTGCGCATGGCGTTTGTGCGCGCGCGATTCTGCGAATTGGCCGGATTGTTCACCGGACTGGATCACACGGAGCAGTATCTGCTGGGGCTGCTGAGCCTGCTTCCGGCAATGCTGCGGACGCCCATGCGGGAACTGGCGCCAACGCTGCCGCTCCGCGACGAGATCCGGCGTGCGCTGTTGGGCGAAAAAATTCCGCAGCGCAGCCTGTTGTTCTGGCTTGAAGGACACGAGCGGGGCAAATGGGAACTGTGCGATCTGATCGCGGAACGGCGCGAGCTGCGGCAGGAGGACCTGTTCCAGTGCTATGAGGAAGCCTTGGGATGGGCCGAGGCCGTGCTGCAGTCCTCCTGACGGTCGAGCGGCACTGGATCGACGACCGGTATAGAATCCCTGCGAGTCGTTAACCAGACCATCGGAGGGATCCTATGAGCGACCAGGGCTTTCCTTTTTCCTCAATGCCACCTGCATTTCCTACTACAAATGTGCCGCGAGGCGCGATGACCTTCGGACAGATTCTGGATCGTGTGCTGCAACTGATGCGGGCCAACTGGAGGCTGTTTGTGGGCATCGCGCTGGCGCCTGCCGCGGGCCTCATTGCCTACTTTGGGATTATGTTTGCCGCCTTCTTCCCGTTACTGAAACCGGTGATCCTGCACCAGACGCCGAATTTTTCGGTGACGACGATTGTGTCGCTGGCCGTGGCGTACATTCTGGGCGTCGTGCTGATGGTTTTGATTTTCGCGCTCTACGAGCCGGCGGGGGTCTATGCCGCGCTGGAAGCGAATAGCGGAAGGCGGGTGACGTTTCGTGCGGCCTGGTCGGTGTCATGGAGCAAACCCGGGCGCTACGTCTGGCTCTCGATCCTGCGCGCGGTGATCGTGATGCTACCGATCCTGATCTTCGGCGCGCTGATCGTCGGATCCGTCGGGCTCACAATGGCGCATGGACAGGGCGGCTTGGATCCATCATTGATGGTGCTGGTCTTTCCGCTCTTCATGCTGCTCTACCTTGCATGGCTCGTCTACACCGTGCTGATCATGCTGCGACTGGTGCTGGCGGTACCGGCAAGCGTGACGGAGGATGTGAGCGCATGGCGGGGTTTGCGCCGGAGCAATCAACTCACCAACGGCGCCAAGGGACGCATTTTTCTGCTGGGGCTCTTGATCTACGCCATCGCGTACGCCGTATTTCTGGTGGCCGAAGTGGTCATCTTCTTTCTGGGTGCGATGGTCGCGCTCGTGGGGATGATGCTGCATCTGGCCATGGCTCCTTGGGGGTTCGTCGGGATCGGCGCTGGGGTGACTGTGTTCGCCTGCGCTTACATGGTTTGGATCGCTGCTGTCGCGTCGGCCTACTGCACTTTGTTCGCGGTGGTGTACCACGATCAACGGCTGCGGCTGGACGGGACCGCAGCGTCAGCCGCGAGCTAAGCGGGCGCAACAACGCGGCGCGTTCGAACCACGTCTACTGCGGGCTCAGGCTTTCTTGCGGCAGCAACTCATAGCTGACAAAGGCGAGCCTCTTGCTGTCGGGCGACCAGGAGGGAACGTTGATGGTTCCCTGGCCCCCGAATAACTTCGTCAGAACGTGGACCTGTTTGTCCGCCATCGACATGAGTCGCAACTGCACATCCTTGCCGGGTGGATGGCCGGTGACGTCGGGGGCGTAAGCAAGAAAGACCATCCACTGACCGTCCGGCGAGATATGCGGAAACCAGTCGTTGGTGTCGTCGGAGATGACCTGCTCCTGCCCGCTGCCGTCGGGCTTCATGCGCCAGATCTGCATGTGGCCGGTGCGCTCGGAGTTGAAGTAGATCCAGACGCCGTCTGGCGAGTATTCGGGGCCGTCGTCGAGACCGGGCGCAGTGGTAAGCCGCGTCTCCGCGCCGCCCGCGACGGGGATGGTGTAGATGTCGAAGTTGCCGTTGCGCTGGCCAGTAAAGGCAAGCGTCTTGCCGTCCGGCGACCAACCGTGCCAGTAGGATGGGCCGTCGGGCGTGAGCTGGCGAGGCGTTCCTCCGGCGATGGGAACCACGAAAACACGCGATTGGTGGTCAGGGTTCGAGTTGTCGCTGATGGCCAGCATGGTTCCGTCAGGCGAGAGGCCGTGATCGTTGTTGACATGCAACTCGGGAGCGGTGTCGATGGCGGCAGGCTGGCCGCCGGCGAGCGCCAGCTTGAAGATCCTGTTGTCCTGATTGAAGAGAAGCGACGAACCGTCGCGGGACCAGTTCGGAGCCTCGAAGTGGGCGGCCGCAACATACTCGACATGACGGTCGGTTGAAGCAATGGAAATCGTCTCGAGCGCGCTTACCAGGACTGGGTTGCCCGTCGCGGGTTGGAGATGATCGATTTTGACATGGGAGAAAGCCGCCCGCTCGATCACATCCTTATTGTGAGCGCAGACGCCAATGCCGATATAGAAAGTGCCGGTCAGCGTCACCTTGGTGGATGCTCCCGCCGGTTCCAACTTGCCATCTTCGCCCGAGACAAGGGCGTAGAAGTAGTCGCCGCGTTTCTCAATGCGCACCGTTTTGGGCGCGGTGACGTGGGCTTGCACCTCGTGCATAATACCGCCGGCCGAATCGCGGAATTGCAGAGAAGTGAGGCCAACTCCGTGCACGGCCACGTCAACGGCGGCCGAATTGCCGTCCAGGGACTGGCGAATCATGAGAACGGCTTTGCGATGGGGATCTCCGCCGGAACCGAGGATCGCGATGTCGGCGGTGAGAGCAACATCTCCCGAGACCTTGGCCCACACAAAATGGAAGTCATCGCTCGAGAACCACATGTTTTCGCCGCTGCCGCTGACTGTATAGGTTCCAGTGGCGCCGTCATATTGCGCAGAGCCGGGGTGGAGGACAGTGCCCACGTCCTGCTGGCCTTCAAAGATGACCAGCGGACCGGCGACGATGTCAGGCGGTCCTGCGGCGCCGGCCTGCGCAGAGACTACTGCAGCGAATGCGACAACACAAAAGGCGATGGCGGCGAGTTTGACCGGAAACAGCAAGGATTTTTGCGACATGGAAGGCCTTTCGAGAGCTCATTCAATGGCGACGGAACTTGGGCGAAATGCACGGCGCCCGATGGCGAGTTTCCGAACTCAAAATGCGTGTGGTTCTCAACCGCAAAGAAGGATATCTCATCGAGCGGGCCCTCAAGAAGGATCCAGAGGGCACTTGGCCGTTCAAGAAATCCACGGCAAGTGAATCCCGAACCCATTCCGGCTCATCTGAGAAAATAATGGAAGTGAAACGAGAGAGACATTTTGCGACGCGACGGGCACCAGCGATTGGTTTGATGCCGCGCGCGGGTAGGCTCCTCGCTCTTCTGGTCCTGGCCGGATCGATCGCCGCGGTCGCACGGGCGCAGAATCCTTCATCCGCGGAAAATCCCTTTTGGGGCAGCGTGACGGCGCAACCAGTGACCGGCGAGCCGCTGAAGCTGTCACTGGACGACGCCATTCAGCGAGGCCTCAAGAACAACCTCGGGCTAACGGAAGTGGTCAACGAGGAAAAGGTCTATCACGCCGAGGTGAATGAGGCGATGCAACTGTTTCTGCCCACGATTACGCTGACGGGCGACACGGGCTACTACATGCACGACCTGGCGGCGCTCGGGTTTGGGCCGAAGACGATTGGCGAGTTCACGTCGCTGTTTCCTGGAGGCAAGGTTCCGGCCGGGCTTTCGCTGATTACGCGCGACGATTTGACCGAAGGCAAGATCCAGTACAACGAGATTCTGTTTTCAGGTCCGGTCATCCAGGGGTGGAAGGCGGCGAAGGGAGCGGAGCGTGCAGCGCACTTTGCCAAAATGACGGCGCGCGGCCAAGTGGTGCAGGACGTGGCCGAGGGCTACCTGAGGGCGATTGCGGACGAAAGCGAAGTGGAGAACGCGAAGGCGCTTGTGGAGCAGGCGCAGGTATTCGAAGATCACGCACACGCGGCGCACGAGGCAGGGACGGCCGCGAATCTGGACGAGCTGCGGGCGAAGGTGCAGTTGCAATCGCAGCAGCAAGCGCTGATCGCGGTACAAAATCAGGAGGCAAAGGATTTGATCTTGCTGAAGCGGGAGATTGGCGTCGATCCCGAACAGGCAATTGAGTTGACGGACGCGGCTCCGTACAGCGATCTGGCCGAGCAAACGCCGGAAGAGGTGAGGGCGACGGCCTACCAGAACCGGCAGGACTTCCAGAACCTGCAAAACCAGGCGGTCGCATACCGGGCGCTGAATAAGGTGTACCGCAGCGAGCGGCTGCCGACTCTGAGCTTCTACGGCAATTACGGCACCAGCACTGTGAACGGTGCGGGCACCCACGGCGACTTCATCGCCATGGGTATTTTGAGTTTTCCGATTTTCCGCGAGGCGAAGCTGCGCGGCGACGCGGACGCGTCAAAGGCGCAGATGGAATCGGTAAACGAGCAGCTCGACGATCTTCGCAATCATATTGACGAGCAGGTGAGGGCGGCGCTGCTGGACGTAAGCGCGAACAAGCAACTTGTGGATGTGGCGCGGTCGAATGTTGACCTGGCCACGCGCGAGTTGAGCGACGAGATCGACCGCGTGAACGCCGGCGTGGACGACAACCTGCCGCTGGTGACCGCCCAGGCGACGCTGGCTACCGCCGAGAACAACCAGGTGGAGAGCTTGTACGCGTATAACGTGTCGAAGATCGGACTTGCGCGCGCGTCCGGCGTGCTGGAGCAGCAGTACCGGTCGTATCTGGGACAGTAAGCCCCGGCGAGTTGCACAAATCCATGCCAAATCATCGCCTCGCCCCGATGTAATGTAGAAGCGGCAGGTGCACCCTGATGCAACAGAATCTGAAGATCGTTTATTACGTCGAGCCGAACATGGCCGCCCTGGCCCGGCGGGCCGCGGATTTCTTCGTCGAACAGGCTGTTCAGGCGGTAACGGCGCGCGGCGTGGCGCGCATCGCAATCAGTGGCGGGTCAACGCCCAAGACAGCATTCGCAACTCTCGCCGAACAGGGTGAAGAGTGGCGCGTGCGAATGCCTTGGGAGAAGATCGACCTGTGGTGGGTGGATGAGCGGTGCGTCCCGCCGGATGACGCCGAATCGAACTATCGCATGACCCGCGAGGCGCTGCTGGACCACGTGCCGCTGAAGCCCGAGCAGATTCACCGCATGGAGGGTGAGCGCGAGCCCGATGACGCGGCGGCCAGGTACGAGGCGGAGATGCGAAAGAGCTTCGGACTTTACGGCACGGAGACGCCGCGATTCGACTTGGTGCAACTGGGGATCGGTCCGGATGGACACACTGCGTCTCTTTTTCCCTACACCGATGCCCTTCGCGTGACCGACCGGCTCGTGACAGCCAATTACGTGGAGAAGTTGGACATGTGGCGAGTGACCCTGACGCGACCGGTGATCAATCACGCTCGACAGGTGTTCTTCCTGATTGCAGGTACGGATAAGGCAATGATCCTAAACGAAGTATTGGAGGGAGAGCGCGATCCGGAGCGTCTGCCGAGCCAATTCATCGCACCTGTGAACGGTATACTGACGTTGCTTCTGGATCAGGCCGCAGCGGCTTTGCTGCCCGCGCCAGACGCGCAAGGTTACGGCGTAATCGAGAGGACTGAATGATTCTGGCAGGCGATGTAGGCGGCACCAAGGTTCACCTGGCGCTGTTCGATTTTACCGACGGCAATTTGAAGCACACACGCGATAAGCAGTTCCCGGCCAAGGAGTA
>Ga0187875_10000033_pt1 | contig 121726 bp, 108 predicted proteins | sample June2016WEW_17_1_2_FD_132978 | JGI IMG/M metagenome (GOLD analysis project Ga0187875, IMG submission 132978) | Peatland microbial communities from SPRUCE experiment site at the Marcell Experimental Forest, Minnesota, USA - June2016WEW_17_10 | ecosystem: Environmental > Terrestrial > Soil >... | reverse complement strand
TTTCAAGTTGAGCTGGCCGGCGCGAAAACCTTGCACCAACAAATTGTAGTAACTGTCAGCCGCATTCGCGCTCACCGTCTCCAAAAAGCTCGAGTGGGCGGTGTACGCATAGACCCCGATGACCAGCGCGCACACGGCGGCCAATGATCTCCACGCGTTTTTCATTGGGCCACACCGACCAGCCCCGTGTATCGTTGTCGCCAAGTCATCATCTGCCTGATGACAGTTTATACACGTCTCCAGTCGAACACACGCGCTTTGTCGAGCCAGAAACCGTAAGGGCTTGCCCGCCGTCTACGCACGCGGGACGCGCGACACCGCTGGACAGCCCACCCCCTCAGCAGAGGTTCCCCACCTTTTCTCTCACCGAGTGAGCCCGAGCGCCATCACGAGCGGCCCGCGCTCCCTACCGGCGATTGCGCGGCTTGGCGTTGTTCCGGGCGGGGCCGGCGGCCAATTCGCGATCGAGCGTCTCATAGCGGTCGAGCACCTGACGCACGAAATGCCGCCGCTCGCTGTAGGTGCCGGGGAAGAAGCTGCCTTTGAACCCGGCGATGACCACGTTGCGCAGTTCGCGCGGGGTCATTTTCAGTTTGTCGATGGCAATGAGCAGTTCCTTGGTCACGCTCGTGTTCGACATCAGCCGGTTGTCGGTGCAGATCGACACGGACAACTCGTGGTCGAGCATCTGGCGTAACGGATGCCGGGACAGGTCCCGCATCCGCGGCAGCGTCTGCGCGTTGCTGGTGAGGCAGACCTCAATGGTGATCCGCTGGCTGGCCACGTACTCGGCCAGATACTGGCTGTACGCTTCGGGGTCGGGGATGTTCGGGTTCTGGATCATCTCGTGCGCGAACAGCCATGTCCCGTGCCCGATCCGATTGGCGTAGCACTTTGTGATCGCCTGGAAAATCGATTCCGGCCCGTACGCTTCGCCGGCGTGCACGGTCTTGCGGATGAAGTGGGAGTGCGCGTACTGGTAGGCCGCGCTGTGGTCTTCAGCGGGATAACCCGCTTCGGCCCCGGCGAGGTCGAACCCGACGACCGGCAACCCCTTGTGGTGCGCCAGTTCCACCGCCGCCCGCGCCAACTCCATCGACGCCGCCGCGAACACCTGTTTCGGGGCCGCGTACGACATGACCTCGAACAATCGCCGGTAGTACGGCGACATCGGCGGGACGAAGAACCGCAGCGCGCAGGCAATGATGCCAAAGTGAAACGGCACGTCCGTCCCCGAGGCGACCGCCCGTGATTGATTGTGACGCCGGCGCGCGCGCTCGAGTCCGCGGCAGACGGCGGCGACCACCTCTTCCATGGTTAGCCGGTCGTTGACGTGCAATTGGGGCGCAAACCGCACCTCGATGTAGCGGACGCCCTCCGCGAGATTGTCCTCGGCCAACTCGAAGGCGATGCGCTCCAGGCTCTCGGCGGTTTGCATCACCGCGCACGTATAGGCGAACCCCTTCAGGTAATCGGGCAGGTTCGCGTACGTGTCTTTGAACACCTGCCGCCGCAATCCGTCTTCGCTGTACGACGTCAGCTTGACGCGATGTTCCTTCGCCAACTCGATCAGCGTCGGGATCCGCAACGAGCCGTCCAGGTGCAAATGCAGGTCGGTCTTGGGAATGGCGCGCACAAACGCGGGCGAGATCGTCTGGTTCATGGGAAACACCTCCGGTCGTTCCAGCACGGCGGACACTCGTGCGTGGATGGGTCTGTTTTCATTCGCTTGTCTCAGTAACGGAAACTGCTGTGGCCGATGAATTCGCACAGAATCGACGTCGGCGGCACGAGATGATCGGCGACGCTCAGGAAGCTGGACAGGAATTCCTGCAGGCGCCGCGCCTCCGCGTACTGCGGGTGGTCCGGTTTGACCTCGGCCAGCAACGGCTCGACCAGCGGCTTGAGCACCGCCAGTTCGTAGTCCAGGGCCGAGTTGAACGCGATGTCGGCCTCTTGTTGATACGGAAAGATCCAGGTCCTCTCGCCTTGGCGCACGCTCGGCCACATGCCCAGCGTTTTCAACGCGGAATTGCCCCGGTAGTTATTGTCCCGCACCAGCCGCCGCACCAGCCGGTTGTCCGTCGTCGAGATCCGGTTGTTCGAATCGAGATTCAACTGGGTCAATGCGCTAATGTAGATCCGCAGCTTGTGCGCGGGCGGCACCGATTCCGTGAGGCGCGGGTTCAGGCCGTGAATGCCCTCGACAAGGACGATCTGGCCGGGCTCGATCCGCAGCTTTTCGCCCCGATACTCGCGGTGGCCCTTTTCGAAATTGTACGTGGGCAACTCCACTTCTTCGCCCTTGTCCAGCCGCATCAGGTGGTCGTTGAACAGCGGCAGGTCCACCGTGTCGATGCTCTCGAAATCGGGTTCGCCGTTCTTATCCCGCGGCGTTTCCTCGCGGCTGACGAAGTAATTGTCCACGGAAATGGTCACGGGCCGCATGCCGTCCACGCGCAACTGCACCGCCAGCCGTTTGGCGAACGTGGTCTTACCCGAGGACGACGGCCCGGCGATCAGGCACCATTTGATCTGGTTTCGGTGCTCGTGAATGTGGTCAGCGATCTGCGCGATTTTTTTCTCGTGGAACGCCTCGGCGATCTTGATGAAATCGCCGATCTCCCGCGTCGCAATGATCTCGTTCAGCCGGCCGACCGTGTTGACGCCGAGCACGCGGCCCCACTCCTTGTGTTCCTGGAAAATCTGGAACAACTGCGGCTGCGGCTCGAACGCCGGCAGCGTTTGGGGATTCGCCTGATCGGGAATCTGCAGCACAAAACCGGGCGGGTACGGGATCAACTGGAACAGCGCCAGCGCGCCCGTGCCCGACGCCAGCGGACCGTGTGACAGATCGGAAAAATTCTCGCACCACCACGTCGCGATCTTGGGCGGGTTGCGAAAGCGCAGGAGGTTGTATTTGTCCCATTGTTTCTCCTGTTCAAACCGCTGAACCGCTTCGGTGAAGGAGATCTTGCGCATCTCGATACGAACGTTACGCTCGACGATGGCCCGCATCGTCTGGTCGATTCTCCGCAACTGTTCGTCGCAGATGCCCGGCTTGCCGTCCATCTCGAAGCTGCAGAAGAAACCCGCTCCCAGCGAGTGCTCCACCGCAAAATGAGCGTCCGGGAACAGTTCCTTCACCGTCTTGGCCAGCAGAAACCAAACCGAGCGGCGGTAAATCTGAAAACCGTGCGGGTCGCCCCGGGTCAGCAGCGTGACATGGGTGTCAACCTCGAGCGGATAGGTCAGCGACACGGCATCGTTGTTGACCAGCGCGCCCACATAGTCGAGCCCGTCCGGCGACCGGCGTTGGGGAAGAATATCGTGGACGGTCGTCCCGGTGGTGCACGGAATCCGTTCGCCGTTATCCAGCGTGACCGTAATCGTATTGAGATTGGTGTTCATCCCGGGCTTTCGTGACTCCCGGGGAGATTTCTTGGCCTCTGGGCATGCATGGTTGTTTCAAGTCTTGGAGGAAAACGTCCCTCTTCTATCCAATGTCCACGGGCTCTTATACACAACTTTTCATTGACGAGAAACATCTTTTCATCGGGGCGGTCGTCAGCCCGGTTTTGCTTTTTTCCCGTGAATCGTGGATTGTCCACTCCATGTGGGCCTGGATTGCCATTGGCATCGCCGTTTTGTTGCTGGTCATCATCTTGTACCCGTTCCGGGGTTGGGTCGGCCGCGCGGTGCGCCACCTTCACCACGAAGGCAAATTCACCACCGGCCATCCCCGACATAAGCCCGCTCCATATCAATGGCGCGAGGACCAAACGACCATCGCCTGGCTCGGTCACGCGACTCTCCTTTTCAATCTGCGCGGCAAATACATCCTCACCGACCCGGTGTTCAGCCCGAGTGTGGGGATCCGTTTGCCCTTCGGCATGAATCTCGGCCCGCAACGGCTCATCCATTGCGCGCTCCAGCCGGATGAACTCCCGCCGCTGGATCTCATCGTGCAATCACACGCGCACATGGACCATCTGGACGTGCGGAGCTGGCGACAACTCCGGCGCGGACCGGCCGTCGTGATGGCCGCCCGTAACGAGCGTTACATCCGCCGACTCGGGTTCGCCCCCGTCACCGAATTGGCCTGGGGCCAAACCATCGAGGCCGTGGGCGTGACGGTCAGCGCCCTGGAAACCAAACACTGGGGGGAACGCTTCCCGTGGAGCCGCGGACTGGGGTACAATGCCTACCTGCTCGAACACCGCGGGACGACCATCCTCTTCGGCGGCGATACCGCGTACACGGACTCGTTCCGCCGCGCCTGTTCCGGCCGCAAAATCGACGTCGCGATCCTGCCCATCGGCGGGTACCGGCCCTACATCCGCATGCATGCTTCCCCCGAACAAGCGTGGCAGATGTTCTGCGAGCTGGGCGCGGACTACCTCGTGCCGATCCACCATCACACCTTCCTTCTTTCGTACGAACCGCCCGAGGAACCGCTGCAACGGTTACTCGCCGCCGCGGGTGACAAGGCCGACCGGGTCGTGATCCGCGAGATCGGTGAAACATTCGTGGTGCCCGGGGCCTGATTACCTTCGACGATACCTGTGGGTACCAGCGTAGCGAGGCTGGATGGGTCACATCAGGTATTGGGCGTTGAATGCGGCCACGATGACCGAGATCACGCCAATCGAAACAAAAAACATCCGTTCCCCAAGCGTCGTGTTCACGGGATGATCGGGCGAACCGCTGCCAAAAGCGCGCGTGGCCAGCCGGCAACCCAGAAAGATTGCGGGGGTCGTGATCAGCGCTTCGTATGTGATCATACCCGCGGGAAGTCCCAACATGTGAAACACGTGCGTGGCCAGCGGCTCGCGTTCCATGGCGCGACCCTGACCGAGCGCGACCCAGGTTGTGGCAAAATCCAGCGCCCGACCGAGCGCGCACACTGCCACCGCGCCGGTGATTCCGTCGTGTCTCCCGAACCACTGCCACAAACTCGTCTTCGCCCCCATACCAAATCCCCCTCGCCAATATTCACCCGTTCAAGACCTCCCGCAAGCGCGGGCACTTGACTTTGACACGCGGCGCTGGCAGATTTCCGCACGGCAACATGAAGCGGCGTGGCGTAACGTGGGTCGTTTCCCTCCTGTATTTGAGCGTGGCGCTTTATTTCGGCGTCGTCCATCACCACGAGGACAAATGCGGCCTGAACGAACCCGACCATTGCGGCGCCTGCCAATGGGCCATGGCGGTTGTGTCCGACGTGCCGGTCGTCATTATCCTCCTGATCGTGGCGCTGGTGTTTGCGGATGTGCAGCCGCGCATCGATTATTTCCATCCGCTCGCCGTTTTTGCCGCGGCCACCGCCAGCCGCGCCCCTCCTGCTTCCCCGGCATAACCCCGGCATCCAGATCGCCCCGCGCGGATTGTGCGGGTGCGCTTGCTCGCGCATGAAATCCATCGACGAGTTGCGCCCCGATCCTTTACCGCAGCGACCCGCCGCCCTTTCGCAAAGGGCGGGCCGCGGGAGCGACTTTCGCAGACCAAAGAATCAGCGGGTTTCTCCTGCCCGCATTCCAGGTATGTGAACCTGTCAAGCCAGGAGAGGAAACATTTATTGGAATAAGAAATGAAATCGAACTTCAAGCCATACGCTGTTCGGCTCGGTGAACGGGGACGCCCCGGTCCCGCCCGGGCCTGTGTCGCCGTGATCGCCGTCGCCTCGTTGGTTTGCGCCCACGTCGTTCTGGCGCAAACCAACAATCCACCCGACGCTGCCACATCTCCCGTGGCGACGCCGACCAACAATCCGACCGCCACGCCCGCCGTCCCACCTGCACCTGAAATCAGCAATCCACCGGCGGCACCCATGCTCGCCGCGCCCGAAAATCCCGCACCCATCACCTACCCTCCGGTGGCCGCCCCACTTCCAACGAACAGCCCGCCAGCCGCCGCTGTTCCCACACCCGCGGAAACGAACGCGCCCGTGGTCGCGTCCGCACCGGTCAACTCCGGCGGCGCGACCAACGTATCGACGCTCCCAGAGATGACCGTCTACGGCAGGCTCGACCAGGCCCGCAGCCAGATTCAGCCAGATTTGGGTGCAACCGCTTACTCAGTCAGCCAGCCGCAAATCGAATCAGAATCGCAGGGCGAGAACGCGCCGTTCAATCAGGTGGTCTTGCGGGCACCGGGCGTGGCGCAGGATTCGGCGGCCAACGGCGACCTGCACGTTCGCGGCGAGCACGCCAACCTGCAATACCGCATCAACGACGTGTTGCTGCCGGAAGGCATCACGGGGTTCGGATTGGAACTCGACCCGCGTTTCGTGAACAACATGGAACTCATCACCGGGTCGCTGCCGGCGCAGTATGGCTTCCGCACGGCTGGCATTGTGGACATCCAGACCAAGGACGGATTTGAGAACGGTGGCGAAGCGGAAATGTACGGCGGATCGTACGAGACGCTACGACCGAGCTTTGAGTATGGCGGCACGCAAGGGAAGCTGAGCTACTTCGTGGATGGCAGTTACGAGCAAAACGGCATCGGCATCGAAAACCCCACCGACAGCGCGATTCCGATCCACGACAACACGCAACAATACAAAGGCTTCACGTATTTGTCCTACATCCTCGATGACACCAGCCGCATCAGCCTCTTGGGAAGCGCATCGTACAGCACGTTCCAGATTCCCAATTCCCCGGGAAACACCAATGCTGCGTTTGCGGGCGCGCCCGGCCAGCCGGCCACGTTTGATTCCGCCAATTTGAACGAGAACCAAGACGAGCGGAATTACTATGGCGTGTTGGCGTACCAAAAATCGGCGGGCGACTTGAATTTTCAAGTCGCGGGATATGGTCGCTACAGCGGCGTGCATTTTCTTCCCGATCCCACGGGCGATCTCTACTTCGACGGCGTGGCCACCGACATAAATCGATCGCTCGATTCGGGCGGCATTCAGGCCGATGGGAGTTATGTCCTCAACGACCAGCACACCCTGCGCGCCGGGGTGATGGTGCTACAGGAATTCCTGACAGCTGATACGGCGACGACGGTCTATACGACCAACAGCAGTGGTGCTGCGACGGGGCAAGAGACCATCGTGGACAACGGCCAGCAACACGCGACGTTTTTCGGTGTGTACCTGCAGGACGAATGGAAGATCGTGCCGAAAGTCACGGTCAACTACGGTGCGCGCTTCGACCTGTACTCCTCTTCGTTCGACAGCGAAAATCAGGTCAGCCCGCGCGTCAACTTGATCTACGAGCCGACGACCAACACCACGTTGCACGCCGGGTACGCCCGGTACTTCACGCCGCCGCCGCTGGAAAACGTGCCGGTGACGACCGTGTCGCAATTCAATGGCACGTCAAATCAATCCCCAGTGCAGCAGGACGATCCGGTCAAGGCCGAGCGCGCGAATTACTTCGACGCCGGCATCAGCCAAAAGCTCGCGCCGGGGCTGCAAGTGGGCGTGGACGGCTATTACAAAGCCGCCCACAACCAATTGGATGACGGCTTGTTCGGGCAATCGCAAATTCTCTCGGCGTTCAACTATCGGCTGGGCCGAGTGTATGGGGTGGAATTCAGCGGCAGCTACGCCACCGGCGGTTTTTCTACCTACGCGAATGTTGCGTACTCGGTGGCTCAGGGCCAGGATTGGAACTCGGCGCAATTCCTGTTCGATCCGACCGCCCTGGGGTATGTCCGCAATCACTGGATCTACCTCGACCACGATCAGCGAGTCAGCGGGTCCTTTGGCACGGCATACACTTGGAAAGAAGTCCGCGGCAGCACCCATGTGTTCGTGGACGCGATCTACGGCAGCGGGCTCCGTCAGGACGGAGGCGGCGATATACCCGGCACTACGGATCCCATCCCTAATGGCGCCACCGTACCGACCTACTACTCGGTAAACCTGGGCGTGCAACAGGACATGAAACTGGACAAGACGCGCACGCTAAAAGCCCGATTGGATATCGTGAACATCACGGACAATTCGTACGAACTCCGCAGCGGCTCCGGCGTCGGCGTCAACGCCCCCCAATACGGCATGCGTCGTGGCATATTCGGCACGCTCGGGCTCGCATTCTGAGATGGGGAACAATCACTCGTGAACGCCAAAAGCACCATTCCGTTCGCCGGGTCGCCAGTAACGGCGCGCCCGTCGGACTCGATTGCCCATATCGGCATGGAGTCGAGCGGCGATACGTCCCTCGTTCCCGTGGTGACCTTTGTCATATGGACGGTCTGCCTGGCCGTGGGAGTCCTCGGGTTCCTGCTGCCCTACTCGCGTGCCCACCGCGTCATCACGCCACCCGAACCAGTCAAGGTGGAGAAGTTGTTTGTGCAACTTGGCAAGCAAACGATCACGCCAACGGAGAACGAGCATCAGCCTGCCAATGCCGGGGTCTCGACCGCCTTGCCGTCCGATGAACTGGCCCCGCCGGCGATCCCCGTGGCCGAACCGTCTGCCGCCATCGCGTTCGCCGTGCCCGTGGAAGGCGCCACGCGCGTTGTTCCGTTCGATCAAGCGGCGTATGGCCGGCCATCAAAGCCGGTTCCGGTCGTCCAACAGCTCACGTTCGGAGTGGGCGAGGGTCAACAGGCTTCCCCGGAATATCCGCGCGAGGCCATCGAGCAGCACCAGGAGGGCACCGTGGTTGTTCGCCTTGTCGTCGGGGAGAGCGGTCTGGTCACCTCCGCCGAAGTCGTTCAGGCTTGTCCCTGGCCGTTGCTAAACGAATCTGCCGTCCGGACCATTCGCCGCCTGTGGCGGTTCGCTCCGGGTGGCGTACGCACGTACGACGTGCCGATTCACTTTCAAATCAGCACCCAATGAAAGACCTCAAATTATGATGCCCATCCTGCTTGCCAATATCGTCGTGGACTTTTTCTTCAAGGGCGGCCCGGTCATGTGGCCGATCCTCGCCGCGTTTCTCGCCGCCCTCGTGGTGATCGTCGAGCGCGCACTCTGGTGGACCAGCCTCCGCCGCCGGTCGAACTCGCGGACGTTGCACGAAGCGTTCGACGCCATTGCCAACGGTGATTTCGACCGCGCGGTGCAAATGACCACCGACCGCAACGACCCGTTCCTGAGCACGATCCATGAAGGCCTGCTGCACGCGCACTCGTCCCTGCTCGGCGCCATGCAACTGCGCGCCAACGACGAGATCGAGAAAGCGGAGAAATACGTCTGGATCCTTGGCACACTGATCACGCTGGCCCCGCTGCTCGGGCTGCTCGGCACGGTCACCGGCATCATGCGATCGTTCAGCTTCGTCGGCCAAGAAGAACTGGCGGCGGTAAAGGTCAGCGGCGGCATCGCCGAAGCCCTGATTGCCACGGCGTGTGGCTTGAGCACAGCTATTCTCTGCCTGTTGCCATTTAATTTCTACAACCGCCGGCTAGTGCGGTTCCGATCGCGGTTGGAACAAACCATCAATCACGTCGAGTTGGTCGTCGAATCGGCCAAACACCACGGCTATGATCTCGAGGAGTTTGCCCGGCAACGCGCCCAGCGCGCCCAAGCCGAGGGACGCCCCGTATCGACGCCCAAATTCCAATCCTGAGTTGCGCTTATGCCACTGAAACTTGGCCCCAAACAATCCTCGGAATCCGAGGCGCGGATTGAAATCATCCCGTTGATTGACATCATGTTCTTTCTGCTCGCCAGTTTCATGCTGGTGAGCCTGAGCATGGTCAACTTGAAAAGCGTCAAGGTCAACCTGCCGACCGCCACCCGGGCGACGCTCGATACGAAGAACGATTTCGCGAGCATTTCCGTGGATAAGGACGGCGCGGTGTACCTCGACAAGCAACCCCTCGGCTCGAACGAGTTGGTGTTGCGGTTGAACGGCTGGCATCACACCAATGAAAACCTCCGCGTGTTCATCAGCGGCGACCAGGACGTCCGCTATGGCGCGGTCATCCACGTGCTCGATCTGGTGCGGTCGACGGGCATCCAGAAGGTCGCCTTTGAGATTCGGGAGCCGACTCCCGCGCAGCCATGAATGGTCAATTGAAATACCTGAATCTGGTTGGCGTCGTGGCGCTGGCGTGCCTGTGCGTCACCCAATGGCTGCATGACCGGCGGCTGAATCTCGAAATCAAGCGCCTCGATCAGGTGCGACTGGAACAGTCCGCAAAACTCGACGAGCAAGCCAGCCAGTTGAAGGGATTGCGCGAGGACCTCGATCAACTCAAAACGTCGCTGGCCGCCGAGCGGGCCCTCCGCTCTCAAGTCGAACAGAAACTGGAAACGGCCGAAGCCGCCAACGAGCAACTGACCTTGGAGCGGGACCAGATCAAGGGCGCGATCACGAATTGGGCGAATGCCGTGGCGCTACGCGATGAACGCATGAAGGAAGCCAATGCCCGAATTGAAGAACTCGCCGCCGACCTGAACGCCAGCATTCGCAAGTACAACGATCTCGTAACCAATTACAACGCCGCCGTCAAGGCGCTCGGCGGGACGCACGGTCAGACGGGCAAGTAGGATTGATCCGGGGTTTGCCGGACCGGTCAGGCGCTGGCTACCGGCTCGGATCGTGCCGGGAAAATCTCGCGAATGGCCTGCCGCGCTTCTTCTTTCCGCAAGGGTTTGTGAAGGTACCCCTCGATGGAATGCTGGCGGATGATCTGCCGCAGCCGCATCTCGTCCGCGCCCGAAAAGAGGAGCACCTTGATCTGTGGATTGATTTTTCGCAGGTGATCGACCGTCGCGCCTCCGTCGAGGGTGGGCATGAAATAATCCACCAGTACCAGATCGATCGTGTCCTTGTCGCGCGCGTACTTCTCCAGCGCTTTTACCGGATTGGATGAGATTTGGATGATGCAACCCAACTGTTCCAAGACGCTCCTGGCCAACATCGCGTTGACGTTGTCGTCATCAATAATCAGGATTCGGACATCGGCAAGATCTGCCCGGCTTCTGGCTGGCTGGCTCGGTTCCATGAACTGCCTTTCTGCTATTCGTCACCGTTACATCGAATGTCTTCGCCTCGAATTAAGCACCTCGTGTGCCACGCAGTTTGTTCTGCCACAACAGCTTCGGTCGTGAACTCCGACACTTCCGTCCCCTTCGCGCCGTTCCCTGCTGTCACAGCTGGAATAACCCTTGCTTCACTTCTCCGTGTTTATGGATGCGCCCGATACCGCAACAGGCCCCGCCGTCCTGGCCATCGACGACGAACCCCAGCTTTTGGAGCTCGTCCGAGGCTGCTTGGAGCCCGACGGGTTTCAGGTCTACACCGCTTCCAGCGCCAAAGAGGGGATCGATTTCTACGAGAAGAACTGGCGAGACATCCGACTGGTCTTACTCGACTTCCTGATGCCGGAGATGACAGGCGACCTCGTCTTCGAATGTTTGAAGCGCCAGAACCCGGACGTGCGCACCATTCTACTCACCGGCTGCGATGACAACACCGCGCAACGGCTGTTTCAAGAGGGGCTCTTCGGGTACATCCAGAAACCGTTTCATTTTCAGGACTTCATCCAGCGCGTTCATGAGGCTGTGGATACGGTCTGAGCTGTGCGCGTTTAGAAGTTCACGACAACCGGCTACTTGTAACGGAACTTGGCTCCGGCAACCCCGCCGTGTTATACTGGCGGGCACATGAATCGATCCGGGCTGGCAATTCTCCTTGCCGTGGTCCTTGGCCTCGCCGCGAGCGGCTGCAACACCGCCGCGCCCGCTCCTTATTACAGCAGCCGCCGCGACCTCCTTGGCCAACCCGCACCGACAGCAACTCCTCCAAATTCGATCAATCAACGCCTGTCCGGCTCCCCGCCGGTGCCGCCCAATCAGGACGCAGCGCCATCCACAAATTCGCCGCCTCGTCAGCCACAGTGACGCGCGTCACGGCTTGCCTCGCGCGGCGGTTGACAATGTCCACACAAAGCACGAGGTGATTCAGCTTCGTCCAAGTGGTCCCCCGCCGCCGCCAAACCAATCACGGCGAGAAACTGCTCTCTTCCGCCCGGCATCGTAGGTGTGGTAATTTCGGTTCGGGCAATGGCAATGCAGACCACACTGACTGCGAATCCGCTTCGCGAAGGCATCAGCACGCGGCAGGCGCCGGAGCCGTGCTTGTTGGTCATCTTCGGGGCGACCGGCGACCTCACCCACCGCAAGCTCGTCCCGGCGCTTTACAACCTCGCGCACGAAGGCCAGCTCCCGCAGTCATTTGCCATCGTCGGCTTCGCGCGCCGCCCGAAAACGCACGATCAATTCCGCGCCGAGTTGCGCGACTCCGTTGCCGAGTTCTCGCGCTTCCAGCCGGTAAATCCCGCCGTGTGGGACTCGCTTGCCCAGGCGATTTTCTACCATCAATCCGAATTTGGCGACGCCCAGGGGTACAAGTCACTCGACGGATTCCTCAAGAAACTCGATGCCGAGCGCGGGACGGCTGGTAATCGTCTGTTCTATCTGGCCACGGCCCCGACGGAGTTCATCGGGATCATCGAGCAATTGGGTGCGAACGGCCTCGTCCAATCGGGTCCCGGTGCCCGGCAACGGATCGTCGTGGAAAAACCCTTCGGCCGGAGCCTGCCGACCGCAGAGGAATTGAACCAGGCGTTGGCCGGTGTCTTCGACGAACAGCGCATCTTCCGCATCGACCATTATCTCGGCAAGGAGACCGTCCAGAACATCCTGGCCCTACGGTTTGCCAACGAGATTTTCGAGCCGATCTGGAACCAGAAATACGTCGACCACGTACAAATCACGGTGGCGGAATCGCTCGGGGTCGAAGGCCGCGGCGGCTACTACGACCAGTCGGGCGCCATCCGCGACATGGTGCAGAACCACATGATGCAGTTGCTCTCGCTCGTGGCCGCGGAACCGCCCACGGCGCTCGAAGCCGAGGTCATCCGCGATGAGAAAGTGAAGGTCCTCCGCGCGATCCGCCCCATCACGCCCGACCAGGTCCAGCAGTTCACCGTCCGCGGCCAGTACGCGAGCGGCTCGATGGCTGGGAAACCCGTGCCCGGTTATCAGGAGGAAAAGAACGTCGCTCCCGGCTCGCGCACGGAGACATTTGTCGCCTTGAAGTTATTCGTCGATAACTGGCGCTGGGCGGGGGTGCCCTTCTATCTCCGGCACGGCAAACGCCTCCCGAAAGGCGTCGCCGAGATCGCCATCCAGTTCAAAGCGCCACCCGCCGTACTCTTCGCCGCCGAATCGCCGGAGCCGTTGCAGCCGAATGTGCTTGTGCTCCGCATCCAACCCGACGAAGGCGTTGCGATCCGCATGAACGCCAAGGTGCCCGGTAACGTGATCAATTTGCAGCCCGTGAAGATGGATTTCCGCTATGGCGGCAGCTTCGGCGCGCGCTCGCCGGAAGCCTACGAACGACTGTTGCACGACGCCATTATCGGCGACTCGACGCTGTTCACCCGGCGGGACGAGGTGGAACGTTCCTGGAAGATCATCGACGCGATCATTGCCGGCTGGGACGCGTCGCCCGCGCCGTTCCCGTACGAGTCCGGCACGTGGGGCCCGCCGGAGGCCGATGAATTCATCGAGCGCGACGGCCGGGAATGGAGGCGCCCGTAGACCATGCCTGCGAGCGACCAACTCGAAACCTTCACCGCGGGCGTCGAAACGGCCGTGGACGTGGCGCAGATCGAGCGCCAGCTTCACGAACTCTGGCAACTCGCCGCCGAATCGGAGAAGGACCCGAGTCGACGCCAGATCACACGGGCCTGCCTGTTCAACTTCATTGTGCTGTCGGAAACCGACGCGGAGGCCGCGCACGCCAGCGAGGTGATCAGCACGCTTACGAGTCATCACCCCTGCCGGGCGATCGTGCTTTCTGCGGCGTCGAGCACCTCGGCATCCGAATTGTCCGCCTCGATCTCCGCCCATTGCCACCTCGCCGGTACCGGGCAGAAACAGGTGTGTTGCGAGCAGATCGCCATTCATGCGAGCGGCCCGAGCGTCGCGCACCTCGGTTCGGCGGTGCTGCCGTTGCTGGAATCGGATCTCCCGACGATTGTGTGGTGGCAGGGCAACTTCCTGACACGAATCGATCTGTTTCGCCGCCTCGTCGCCGTGGCCGACCGGATGATCTATGACACCTCGGCCTGGCCGAATCCGCAATCGCAACTGGCTGGTCTCGCGCGGGCTCTTACCGAGCAACCGCGCTGCAGTTTTACCGACCTGAGCTGGACGCGGCTGGGGTTGTGGCGCCAACTCGCCGCTGAGTGTTTTGACGAGCCGCACTGCTGCTCCGAATTGTCGCAAATCCGCGCTGTCGACATTGTGCATGGGTGCGGGCCGGGCGCCGGCGTGCGCGCGTTGCTGTACGGCTGCTGGTTCGCGGCCCAACTCCGATGGCCGTTGCCGGAAGCCAGGGCCCGAATCCATCTGTCCGAGCTCGACGACGGTGATGCGACGGCGGTGGGGATAATATCCGTCGCGATCCAGACGGACGACGCGACATTCTCGATCCGGAAAAACCACGGTGAAAGCACCGCCAGCGCGACCGTCGATATGCCCAACGCGTGCGGTCTGCCGCGGAAGCGCGCGTTCTGGCCCGCGGACGACGCATCCCTGTTGTCACAGGAACTCGACAGTCCCGCCCGGGACCCGGTCTACGGGAAGGCACTGGTGATCGCCGCGGCGCTGTTGGAACCCGATCAACGGTAAACGGACACGATGCCACCGGGTTGAGCGCTCGCCGATGCCTTGTGGCAACTGCGCGCGATTTTCGTGCAAAAATGTCCGGCCTCACTCGCCTCTGTTTCGACAACTTTTTTCTTTGCCCTACGGGGGAAAATGCTTTAAAAGTTCGCGTTGGGGACGTTTGTAACGAAAAGGAGGAGGAAATGAAGCGGTCGTTCTTGATCTGCGCCCTTTTTCTGGGTGCGTGCGTCAGTCAGCCCGTGCTCTCGCGCGGCCAAACCACCTCGCCAATCGGCACGTGGCAGGTCGACATCTTGGGCTCTGAAAAGGGCATTCTGATGATGACTTTTTCCAACAACTTTACCGTCACCGGCTATGGCATTGCCCGAAAACAATCCGGGTTTATCACCTTGGCCGGCACCTGGCATTTCGACGACAAAGGCGACGTGCTCGCCGGCTACGTCCAGACGACAAACGGCGTGGGCATGGCGGCGTTTAGCCTCACGGCTCACATGCTGTCCCCCGGCCGGTTCCGGGGTAAAGCCACCAGCAGTAGCAGCCGCGGATATCGATGCAAGGGCGAGCAACCCTTGGGGTTTCCTCCCTTGAGCGGTTCGTGGAACGCCGTGATTAAACGAAAGGGGAAAACTCTCCACGAGGAATTTACCGCGACCGCTTCCTCCAACTACCCGGCCGTCTTCGATATCACCGGGCAGGGATTGAGCGACACGACATCGTTCACGCTCTCCGGCACGATCATTGTCTCGGCGGAAAACAAGGTGAACGCGTCCATCGACCGGACTTTCGGAACCGACGTCCAGCAGAGCTCGCTGTCCGGGGTGTTCAAGCCCACGCGATCCAAAATGCTGCTGGACGGTGACGACGACACCGGCGCGCACCTGTCCGAGACCGCCACACGATAGCGCATCGCAGTTTTATTGACTTCGTATACGACGGACCAGGGTTTCCGGGATTGACCCTCGCGGAAACTTTCCCCTACAGTGGCGACCGTTGTCGCCATGAAAATCCTGGTCATTGGAAACGGCGGACGCGAGCACGCGCTCGTCTGGAAAATCGCCCAAAGCCGGCGGGTCACGAAACTTTTCTGCGCGCCCGGCAATGCCGGTATTGCCGATCTGGCCGAGTGCGTGCCGATTGCCGCTACCGAGATTGCATCGTTGGCTGCATTTGCTGCTGGGGAAAAGATCGATCTCACCATCGTCGGCCCCGAAGCTCCGTTGTGCGCCGGCATCGTGGACATTTTTCAAACGTGCCACCTTCGCATTTTCGGCCCGAACCAGCGCGCCGCCCAACTCGAAGGCAGCAAGGTTTTCACGAAACAGATTCTCCTGAAATACAATGTCCCGACCGCAACCGCGGCGGTTTTCGACAGTGCCGACGCCGCTCGCGCCCATCTCCGCAAGGTTGGCGCGCCGATCGTGGTGAAAGCCGACGGCCTCGCGGCGGGCAAAGGGGTGATCGTCGCGTCGTCTGTCGAAGAAGCCGAGCGGGCTGTCGGGGAAATTATGGAGAAAAAGGTCTTTGGCTCGGCCGGCGCGCAAATCGTCATCGAGGAATGTTTGCGAGGCGAAGAACTTTCCGTCATGGCGCTCGTTGACAGCAAATCATTTCAGACGCTGGCTTCCGCGCAGGACCACAAACGGGCGCTCGACGGCGACCGCGGCCCGAACACGGGCGGGATGGGCGCCTATTCGCCCACGCCGGTGTTGGACAAGAAACTCGACGCGCCGGTGGCGGACATCTTTCAGCGGACGCTGGCGGGATTGCGGGCGGAGGGCATCGAATACCGGGGTGTGCTGTACGCCGGCTTGATGATCACCGAGCGCGGCCCGCAGGTGCTCGAGTTCAATTGCCGTTTCGGCGATCCGGAAACCCAGGTCGTGCTGCCACGGTTGGAATCCGATTTGGTGGATGCGATGGACGCGACGATCGACGGCTCCCTGGACCGCTTGAAACTGGTTTGGAAGACGGACGCCGCCGTCTGCGTTGTAATGGCGGCGGGCGGGTATCCGGGGCAGTATAAACGGGGCCAGCCGATTGCGGGGTTGAAACAGGCAGCCAACTCGGATAATGTCTGCGTGTTTCATGCGGGCACACGACAGGATGACGATGGCCGGACCGTCACGGACGGTGGACGGGTTCTGGGCGTGACAGGGCTGGGCGACACCATCGAAAACGCCGCCCGCCGGGCGTACGAAGCCGTCGAACAAATTCGCTTTGACGGCGCCCATTTTCGCCGCGATATTGCCGCCCGTGCGGCGCGGAAGTGACGATGTTGCCGCGGGTTGGTGAATCGAAGGTCTTTGGGGAACGAGGAATGATGAGAATATTGGCCATGAGAATCAGCGCAGTCATTTTGCTGGTGGTTGCCGGCGGGGCATTGTTTTGCCGCGCGGCCATCGCCGACTCGTCGTTGCGGGAGACGACCGAGGTCATCAGCGTCCTCAAGTCGAACTATGTCGACCGCGACAAGCTCAATGACAAATTGCTCAACGAAGCCACGGTGGACGGCCTCATCGACGCGTTGGGTCACGGAGTGGTCATCATCACGCCCCAACCGCCGTCGACGAACGAAGTGAGGAGCGTCGCCACTGAACCGCGGCTGACGACGGGTCTCGCCCGCGCCGAGGTCATCGATCCCAACATCGGCTACATCCGCCTGAGCGATGTGACGGACGAGATTCCGGCGGCGCTCGACACGCAATTGAAACGATTCGCCGAGGCAAAAGTCACGGCCTATGTACTCGACCTGCGGTACGCCGACGGGACGAATTTTGCCGCGGCCGCGGAGGTTGCGGGCCGATTTCTGGCCGACGGGCAGGAACTGTTCACACTGAAGAGTTCGGAAAAGGGCGTCCAGGTCTTTCGCGCGAGTTCGGCGGCCAAATCCGGCGCTTCCGCGGGAGCCGACCTGACGACCGCGCCGCTGATGCTGCTGGTGAACGCGCAGACGCGGGGCAGCGCCGAAGCATTGGCCGGCGCATTGCGTGCGCAAGATCGCGGCATCGTCGTCGGCTCGGAAACCGCGGGCTCCGCGGCGGCCTGGCAGGACGTGAAACTGGCGGATGGCCGCACGCTACGGTTGGCGACGGCGAAAATCGTGGTGCCGCCGTTCACTGCGGGAGGTCAGTCCGTTGATCTGTTTCCCAATGGGATCATGCCGGACGTGACCGTGAAGATTGACACGCAGACCGAACATGACGTCGTGTTCGCCCCGGCGACCAACGAGACGCTGACCGTCAGCCTGCAACCAAGGGTAAAGAAGAAGGATTTGACCGAGGCGCAGTTGGTCAAGGCGTTTCATGGACAGTCGATCGATGGGGACGAGCCACAGTTGGTCAAGCCGTCTCATGGACAGTCGGTTGATGGGGACGAGCCGTCGTCCGACTCGGAGCACGATGAGGAAGGCGAAATCCAAAACGTGCGTGATGTGGTGCTGCAGCGCGCGGTGGACATTTTAAAGGGCATCCGGGTGCTCTTGTCCTGGCAATAAAGCGCGGCGGACGACGCGTTCGGCCCGCGATCGGTATACAGTAAGGATTCGATGAAGAAAATTCTCTTCATATGCACTGGCAACGTTTGCCGCAGCCCGATGGCGGAGGGCCTGCTCCGCCACATGCTCCGGGGTCGCGATGATATCCAGATCGCCTCCGCGGGCCTCGGCGCGCTGGACGGCTTGCGCGTGACCGATGTCGCCGCCGAGGTTGTCGCCGAACTGGGCGTCGACATCTCGTCGCACCTCAGCCAATCGTTGAACAGCGACCTCGTGAACCAGGCCGATTTCATTTTCGTGATGACCCGCCAGCATCAGGACGCGCTTCAGACGTTGTTCCCGTCCGCGTCGGAAAAGACGTTTCTCGCGCGCGAGTTCGAAGGCGCGCGCGCGGACGAGAACAAGGACATTGCCGACCCGATCGGCCAGTCCATCGAAATCTACCGCCGCACGCGCGACCAAATCCGCGACGCCCTGCCGAGCCTGATTGTGTTTATCGACCAGACCACGGCCGCCACGCGCAAGACGACCGCGGAGGCCGCGGCGCCCGTCACCAACGAGAATGCCCGTCCCCTGCGCATTGCGTTGGCGGGCGATCATGGCGGCGTCGAGATCAAGGCGGCATTGAAGGACTGGCTGGCGCAACACGGCTATCCGTATGCGGATTTCGGGACGCACACGACCGACCCGGTGGACTACCCCGAGTACGCGTTCGTTGTCGCGCGCGAGTTGCTCGCCGGGAGCTTTGACCGCGGGGTGCTGATCTGCAAAAGCGGCATCGGCATGAGCATCGCTGCCAATCGGTTTCCCGGCGTTCGCGCCGCCATGGTCAGCACGGACCATTGGGCTCGCATCAGTCGCGAGCACAACGACGCCAACGTTCTCGTCCTGTCCGGCATCGACACCAATGCCGAGCAGGCGAAGGAACTCCTCGATATCTGGCTGCATACAGGTTTTGACGGCGGACGCCATGCCCGCCGCGTCGGTGAAATGGACCATCCGCCGACGATCAATAGTCCCGGCTCGCCCGCGAAGAAGACATCGGCGCTCGCGGTGGCCGATCCCGAGGTTTTCGACGCGGTCCAGCGCGAGAAGCAGCGCCAGCAGGAGAACATCGAGCTGATTGCCAGCGAGAATTTCGTCTCGCCGGCCATCCTCGAAGCCGCGGGCACGGTGCTGACCAACAAATACGCCGAAGGTTACCCCGGCAAACGCTATTACGGCGGCTGCGAATACGTGGACATCGTCGAGCGACTGGCCATCGACCGCGCGAAACAGTTGTTCGGCGCCGAGCATGTGAATGTCCAGCCGCACTCCGGTTCGCAGGCCAACATGGCGGTGTATTTCAGCGCGATCCAGCATGGGGACACGATCCTGACGATGGAATTGGCCCATGGAGGCCATCTCACACATGGCTCGCCGCGCAATTTTTCCGGCCGCTTCTACAAGGTCGTCCATTATGGCGTGCGTCCGGATACTGAGGTGATCGATTACGATCAACTGGCGAAACTGGCGTTGGATTGCCGGCCGAAGATGATCACCGCCGGAGCGAGCGCCTATCCCCGCGTCATTGATTTCCAGCGGATGCGCCAGATCGCGGACAGCGTGAACGCGCTGTTGTTTGTCGATATGGCCCACATCGCGGGTTTGGTGGCCGCCGGCATTCATCCCAGCCCGGTGCCGTATGCCGACTTCGTAACCACCACGACGCACAAGACGTTGCGCGGTCCGCGGGCGGGCTTGATCTTGTGCAAGGCGAAATACGCGAAGGACATCGACAGTTGGGTGCTGCCGGGCATTCAAGGCGGCCCGCTGATGCACATCATCGCCGCCAAAGCCGTCTGTTTCCTCGAAGCGATGAAGCCAGATTTCAAGGATTACCAGCAGCAGATCGTGAAGAACGCCAAGGCACTTGCCGTAGCGCTCGCGTCGCGCGGGTTCCGCATCGTCAGCGGCGGCACGGACAATCATCTCATGCTCGTTGATCTTCGCCCGAAGAAGCTCACCGGCAAGATCGCCCAGGAATCCCTCGACAAGGCGGGCATCACGGTCAACAAGAACCTCATTCCCTACGATCCCGAAAAACCGCTCGTCACCAGCGGCATCCGGCTCGGGTCGCCCGCCGTTACCACCCGCGGGATGAAAGAAGCCGAGATGGACCGGATCGCCGCGCTCATTACCGAGGTCCTCGAAAAACCCGATGACGCCGCCTTACAGGCAAACGTGAAGGACAAAGTGCGCGCCCTGACCGCGCGTTTCCCGCTGCCGTATTAGGAGTCGAATGCCGGACTACCTAAGGTATTATTGGCTCGAAGAGTACCTTTTCGGGGACGTCGGCCCTCGGTTTCACCAAAACCACTCGATGAACGCTCACGATTTCTTTTCGATAATTATTTGGAAGGCAAACAGAGCGAAGTCACGGGTGGCCTTGCGGCTCTTGAAGAGGCAAGAAGATGCAGAGGGTTTGAATGGCATTGTCCGAAGGTTGACGACCGAGTTGTATCAGGCTTGCGATCACAAAGAGAGAATGCGGATTCTGATAAAGGGATGGGGATTTCGTTTGCCGATTGCCTCAGCGATTCTAACCGTCTTGTGGCCAGATTACTTTACCGTGTTCGACTTTCGCATCAGTGAAGAATTCCCCGAATTTCGCTCCTTGGCAGACGTGAATGACTTTGAGGAACAGTGGACAAAATATCAGAATATGATACAGGCTGTTCGGAACGCAAACGTAGTTCGAGACATACAGAATCTGAGAGATAAAGACCGCTACTTTTGGGGCAAGTCAACCTGCCGTCAACTCGAGGATGACATTCAGCAGTTATTTGTCCGCCAAGACGACGATGGCGACTAGAACGTAGATTACTTCCCCAAGCCTCCCATTTTAGATTACTCGAACGCCCTCGGTGTTGGGCCGTAGCGCGAAGCGTGCGCGAACCTGATCTTGCAGAGTCACCTGCATCCAGCTAATGTCGGCACGTGACCAAGTCCTTGGAAATGGCGTTTGCGAAGGCGGCTAAGCTGTCTGAAAGCGAGCAGGACGCGCTGGCTGCGTTTCTGATGGAGGAGCTGTCTTCCGAGCGCAAATGGGACGAGCAATTCGCCTCATCTCAAGGCCAACTCGCGCAATTAGCGGCCGAAGCCATTGGCGAATTCAGGGCTGGCAGGACGGAACGTATGGCCGTGCACGGGTCTCCTGCCCCGCCGTTCGTATGGCCGCGAGGTCTCCCAAAGCTGCTGGAGACCTTCGGTCGCGGGACGTGCGCGGTCGGGAGACCGGCGCACAACAGGGAGGGATTCTTCGCTACGCTCAGAATGGCACCCCGTGATCATGGAGGTCGAGGCTCCTGCCGAGCCGCTTCGTTGTACCAACAAGTCACGGCTCGCCGGGAGGCTCGCCCTCCCGGCCATCTTAAATCGAGTTTGACGCAACGGAACGCCTCCGCTAGTGTCGAGCCATAATGTTTGGCTGCACCCCGTAGTTAATGGAGGAGAATTCGAGATGATCGTCACCACCGCACAACTGTTCAAGGTCGCCTACGGCAAGTACGCCGTCGGCGCGTATAACATCAACAACTTGGAGCAGACGGTCGGCCTGTTCAAAGGCAACGTCCAGAGCAAAGCGCCGTTCATCATCCAGCTTAGCAAGGGCGCGCGCAAGTACACCGACAAACGCTACCTCGAAGCGATGATTCGCACGTCCGAACAGGTCTTCCCCGAGGCGGTGTTCGCCGTCCATCTGGATCACGGTGACGAACAGACCTGTTACGACTGCATCGATTCGGGTTTCTACAGTTCCGTGATGATCGATGCCAGCCACGAACCGTTCGAGAAGAACGCCGAGATCACCCGACGCGTCGTCGAGCGCGCCCACGCGCGCAATGTGTCTGTCGAAGCGGAACTCGGGATGCTCGGCGGCGTCGAAGAAGACATTTCCGGCCACGTGTGCCTGACCGAACCCGACGAGGCGAAAAAATTCGTCGCGCTGACGAAATGCGATTCGCTGGCCGTCGCGATCGGCACGAGTCACGGCGCCTACAAGTTCAAGGCCGAGCCGGGCAAGAAGATGGGATTGCACTTTGAAGTCATTGAGGCGATTCAGAAGCTGCTCCCGGGCTATCCGATGGTCATGCATGGCAGCTCCAGCGTGCCGAAGGATGAAGTCGATCGCATCAACAAGGCGGGCGGCAACATGCCGAATACCAGCGGCGTCCCCGAAGAGGATTTCCTGCCCGCCGCGAAGATGGGCGTCTGCAAGGTCAATATCGACACGGATGGACGGCTGGTCTGGACCCGCGTGCACCGCGAATTTTTCCGCGACCATCCCGAGAAATTCGACCTGCGCGATCCCGGCAAGGTTTATATCGAGGAGTACGCCAAGATGATCGCGCACAAGAACCAGGCTCTCGGTTCGGCCGGTCAATTGGATAATGTCCGGGCGAGGGTCGGCAAGAAGTAAGGCGTCTGAATTCCCGATCTTGTACGAGGGGCGCGGAGCAATGTTTCGCGCCCTTTGTTTTGTTTGGCGGGAAAAGGGTTGGCCTGTCTGTGCTTACCGCGCTTGTGATACGGGAACCGCCGCTGATCGCGGCACGGATGGTCCCGGGGGAACAAGGTGCGGAATCGACACGGAGCCGAATGCTTCCTGCTCGGGACGGCTGCCAACGGTCAGCACGATCTTTTGCTCCAGTCCATTCCGCCGCACCGTGAACTCCACTTTATCACCGACGCGATGGAAGAACATCGTGTTGAGGACATCCGCGGAACGGCGGACTTCGTTACTTGTAATGCTCACCAGAATATCACCGGCGCAGAACCCTGCGGCGGCTGCGGGCGTGTTCGAGTAAACCTGCTGAACGAAGACCTGACGCAGGTTGGACTCGACGGCGGGGGAACGTTCGGACACGCCCAGACCAACCCATGCGTGCTGCGCCTGGCCAAATTCCAGAATGTCCGCGCTGATCTTGCGGGCGGCGTTGATCGGCAGCGCGCAGCATTGGCCGTCCGCGTGCACCGCGACCGCGATGCCGATCACTTCCCCATGCACGTTCAACAGCGGGCCGCCCCCTTGTCCAGGACTAAGCCGGCATCCCGCGCGAATATGGGTGGTCGGAAATACACGCCCGTTGCTTTGAATGTCCAGCCCGCTGACAAACCCGACGACGGGCGCGCTCGGCAAATCATAGGGAAAGCCAATGGCGATCACCATCGAGCCTACGCGCAACGTGTCGGAATCGCCCTGAGGCAGGAAGGGCGTCGGCGTCCCGTTTTCGGGACTGATCTTCAATACCGCGAGATTGGTTTGGGGATCCCGACCAACAATGACCGCATTGATTCTCTGGCCGCGCCAATCGATCCAACAGGTATCCACGTCGTCCACCGCCGTGGCCGTGGTGAGGATGCGACCCTCCTTGTCGACGAAGAAGCCGGTGGCGATCCGGTATGAGGGCAGCAGCACCCAATCGCCGATTTGAAGCTGGCGTAATGCATGGATCTTGACGACGGCGTCCTTGGATTTCTCGTAGATGGAGGAAACCTCCTGGTCCATGGTCTCCAGCAAACTTTCCCCCAGGACATTTGACGTGGCGACGGCGACAAGAAACGCGGCGCACCAACCGACGCGCGGCCTAGAAATGGTAACTGGGAACTTCATAACTGGCCGGCGTGACCTCGATGCGGTCCAGTACGTAGCGCGGCGCGGTGTAATCCGCCCGCACGAGAGCCTGGGCCGAGTCCACACTGCCAGCCGACGCGAGCTGGTCATCACCGGGTACGGCTTGCAGCGAGGCGGGAACGGGGGCGACGATGGAGTCGGTAACGGAATGTGACGGGGCTGGCGTGGCCTGCGAATCGGCGAGCACCAACGACGGATTGGCCGCGGCGGTCTGATCGAGGGCGCCGTCTGGGGCGTTCATCTGACGCACGCTCATCCACATCACGCTCATGACGACGGCCACGCCCATGGCGCTGGCGACACCGTACCGCCACACGCGCATCGTCCCGACCACCAGAAGACTGTCGATACCCCGCAACGCGCGCTCCCACCACGCGGCTTGCTGCGTCTCTGCCATTAATCGGCCATGAAATTCCGAGAGGAAATTGTCCAGATACTCCGGCGACGGCTGCTCGTAACGCTTGAGCGCCAGGAGCCGCTGCAGACGGGCGGCGCGCTGTTCCAGCACACGGCAGTCTGTGCAATCGGCCAGGTGTTGGCGCACGTGCAGGGCGGTCTCAGAATCGAGCCGGTTCTGCGAGAGATCGTCGAACAATGATTGTGCTTTCTTGCAGTCCATGGCGGTTCTCACAAATAATCGCTGAGCAACCCCTGTAGTTGCTGTCGCGCGTAAAACAGCCGGGAGCGGACGGTGCCTTCCGAGCATTTCATGACCCGGGCGATGTCGGCGTGTGTCATTCCCTGTATGTCGTGCATGGCCACAACCGCTCGGTGCGGTTCTGACAGGTGCTGGAGGGCTTCGTTCAATTTCTGCTGGAGCTCCGTCAGTGCCACCTCGCGGCGCGGCGTGACATGCGACATCAACTCCACGAGGTCCGGGTCCGTCTGGATCGAACTCTCCATATCGTCAAGGCTGTACTGGTTGCGGTTCTTGCGGCGCTTGATGAAGTTGATCGTGCGATTGACGGCGATCCGATAGACCCACGTGTAAAAGCTCGACTGGCCACGAAAACTGCGCAGGCTCTTGTACGCCTTGATGAAGGTGTCCTGAACCAGATCGTTGGCGTCTTCGTGGTTTGACGTCATGTGGTAAACCGTCGCGTACAGGCGTTCCTTGTAACGGCCAACCAAGACATCAAACGCCGAGCTGTCGCCGTTCTGGGTGCGACGAACCAGCGCTTCGTCCTCCTCGTGCTGCAGGTCAATCTCGCGCTCGGTTGCCGGCGCGGCCACCGCGGCAGACGAACTCGTCCGACGCAGCAACTCGCCACCGAGTTTGATTGTTTCCTTCAGTTTCATGACGATTCGATCCGATTCCCCGGGGTCCCGCGGGTTATGCCGCAACCGCTTCCCGAAGAAGCGACCGGCTTTGGCCGGAGAGATATTCTGTCAACGATCCGAGTGTGCTCCCGTAGCTGCTCGCTGGCAATGCGGATAGATTGGCCCGAGCGCGCCCGATATAGTTGTCGATCGTGGCCAATGACTCGCCCACAACGCCATTGCCGAGGACCAGCCGCAGCAGCCGTTGTTGCTCCCGTTTGTCATTTCGGAGAATCATCGCCCCGAGCTCCTGACGACTGTCCGACCCGACGTGTTGAAGCAGTAACAGAAACGGTAGCGTCAGCTTTCCCTTCTTCATGTCTGTCCCCAAAGATTTTCCGGCCTGTCGTTCCTGGCCGAAAATGTCCAGGCAGTCATCATAGATCTGGTACGCAATGCCCAAATTCGCCCCGTATTCATACATGGATTTGACAACAGCAGGAGGCGCACCGTTCAAAACGGCTCCCAGCTCACAACTGACGGCAAATAACGCCCCCGTCTTCATATTGATGATGTCCAGGTATTGATCGAGCGTCAGATCGAGATCAAATCGGCGTTGTGTTTGGACAATTTCCCCGGAACATACGGTATTTGTGGCCTCACTGACCCTGCGGCAAACATCTGTCGTCGGGTACCCGGCCGCCAGCCGCAAAGCGTGAGCAAACAAACAATCCCCCAATAAAACACTTATCTCATTGCCCCATAGATAGTTAGACGTTTGCATCCGATGCCTAAGCTCAGCCTCGTCCAATACGTCGTCATGGACCAAGGTAGCGACGTGGATAAGTTCAACAATAACGGCCAGTGTAATGTGTTCTTCCCGAATACCGCCAGTCGCACCGCCTGCCAACAGAGCGAGGCTTGGGCGAAGGCGCTTTCCGGTGCCGCCCAAGATATATTGGACGTAATCCCCTAGTCGCGGGTCAAAACTGCCCACTTGGCTGGCCAAGGCCATCTCTACCCGAGGCAGTTCGGCCGCAACGGGTTCCAATAAATCCGAAAGGCTTCGCTCGGAAAGCGGTGTGAGGGATGGTGTGGCTTCGCTCAATGTCGACCCCAGCATAGTTCCTACCAGTCTACGGGCCATGAGAAGGGGTGTCAACCCCGAAGCCTGCGGTTACCGCGCAGTTCACTCTTGACCAGGGTGCGAGTCGCGACAAAGATGCAGCCAGTATCGACTTCGGGAACTGACACAGGCTTGGACGGCCCGGAGCGTATCGGTCATTCATGATGCCACGTCTCGCTACGTTGATCCTGATCGTCCTGCTCGCCGGCTGCGCGAAGAGTCCCGAACGCGCCGCCCTCGGCAAAGCGAATGCTTTTCTGGACGAAGGGCGTGTCCAAGCCGCCCGGGACACGGTCGAGTACTATCTCCATCAACATCCCGATTCCGCGCCGCTATTGCGGATGCGTGTCGTGGTTCTGCTCCGTGAGGCACAACTCGATCAGGCAGTGCTCGCCATGCAACAAATCCCCGCCGGCCGATCCATCGTCCCCGAGATCCTGCGCCACCACGACCGGGTCGTTCGGGAGGGCGCGGCCAAGCTCATCTCCGATCACCCCACCGCAAACGATTTCCACGAACTCGTCCGCGCTTTGGATGATTCCGACTTTTGGGTGCGGGGCTACTGCGCGCGTGCCCTGGGCCGACTGGGGAACCCCGCGGCGCTCAAACCGTTGTTTCGGCTGCTCGCCGACGATAACTGGTTCGTGCGCGCCGAGGCTGCCACGGCCATCGGCAAACTCGGTGACGTGCGCGCGGTTGGATGGCTGGTTCAACTGCTGGGGGATCCGGACGGCAACGTGCGGTACAGCGTGGCCCGGGCGCTCTACGAACTGGCGACCGAACCCGCCCGGCCCTTGCTCCGGCGCGCCCTTGAATTGGCCGCTCCGGGGCAGCAATTTTACATCGCCGTCGCACTGGCCAGAACCCACGATCCCGCGGCGTTGAAACCATTGGTCGACGCCGTCCAAAACAAAGATCCCGAAATCCGTCGCCTGGTCGCCCGGTCACTCGGCGAATGTGGGCTGATGGAGGGCACGAATGCGCTTTCGGTGTTGCTGGGAGACGCGGATCCGACGGTGAGAGAGCAGGCCCAGACGGCTATCGGCCAAATCACCACAGCGGGGCAAAAGTAACGGCGCGAAACTGCGCGGAGCGCAACGGCCCCGATTTTTCGTTCAACCCGGCGGCGCCACACCCGAAGGCTACGGTTTCGGAGTGAGAGTCTTGCTGAACTTGATAACTTCGTTCAGTTGATCGCGAAATTCTTCAAGTCCCGTCAGGGGGATAATGATGGCGTCTCGACGACCATTAACTTCCTCAATGATTCTCAAGAACCGGCCCCGCGGATTTTCTCTCAAGTCGAACGTGAAATGCTTTCGTTCGACTCTCAAGCTTTGATTCTGTAGCTGCGTGTCCACGCCTGACGCGCCTCCCGTCCCTGGCTGTGCCATCGTTCGCATAAAGTAGTCGTGTTACTGTGCGTTGCCCGCAACGGCCTCTCCACGCTTCACAAGCTTGTAACACAAACTTTGAAATAACGTCAACACTTTCAATCGCTTAGGTGAAATACCACCATCTTTAGGTCCATCATTTCTTCGACCGCGTACCGTGGTCCTTCTTTCCCAAAGCCACTGTTTTTCAGGCCTCCGTAGGGCATCAGGTCGGCCCGCCATTGGGGGCCCCAATTGATGTGAATATTGCCGGTTTGAAGCTCCCGGGCGAACTTCATGGCGGTGTCGAGGCCCTCCGTGAACACCCCGGCCGACAGCCCGAACCGGCTGTCGTTGGCCAATGACAGCGCCTCCTCAACATCTTGAAACGCGGTGAACGCCACCACGGGCCCAAATAATTCCTCGCAGGATATGCGCATCTCGGGTTTCACGTCCGCCACGATTGTCGGCACGTAGATCGCCCCGCGTCGCTCGCCACCCGTGACGACGCGTCCCCCACCCTGCACCGCTTCCTGAACCCATTGCCCGACCCGAACCGCCTCGGCCTCGCGGATCATCGGCCCGACGGTTGTTTTCTCATTCAGCGGATCACCTGTCGTCAATCTTTCGACCTTGGACTTTGCCGCTGCCAAAACGTGCTCGTAGACCTCCCGCTGCGCGATGACACGCTGCGTCGAGATGCACGCCTGACCCGCATTCGAATAGCCCGTCGCCGCCACGGCGTCCGCCACTTTGTTCAAATCCGCATCCGGCATGACGATGATCGGCGAATTGTTCCCCAGTTCCATCGTCACTCTCTTTACGCCCGCCATCTGACAGATCCGCTCCCCCACGGGGACGCTGCCCGTGAACGAGATTTTGCGCACCCGTCCGTCGCGACAAAGCGCATCGCCCAGTTCTCCCCCCGGCCCGGTCAGGCACGAAATCGCTTCCGGCGGCATCCCGCATTCCAGGAGGAGTTCCGTGAGCTTCAGCGCCGACAACGGCGTGCTGGATGCCGGCTTGATGATGATGGCGTTGCCCGCCGCAATGGCCGGCGCCACCTTGTGGGCAACCAGATTCAGCGGGAAATTGAACGGACTGATCGCCACGACCACCCCGCACGGCACCCGCAAAGTAAACCCCATTTTGCCCGCGCCGCCGGGCGATGCGTCCAACGGCACCGTCTCTCCATGAATGCGCTTCGCCTCTTCCGCCGAGAGCATCAACACCTGCACGGCGCGCCCCACCTCGAACCGTCCCTCCGCGATGACTTTCCCCTCTTCGAGGGTGATCGTGCGCGCAAATTCTTCCGCGCGCGCCTCGAGCTTCTCGGCGGCCTGCTTCAAAATCTGGTAGCGATCCCATGCGGTGAGTTTGGCCATCGTTCTGGCTCCGCGCACGGCCGCCGCGAGCGCCGCATCCACATCCGCCAGGCTGGCGTGCGGCACGGTATCGACCACCGAATTGTCGTACGGATGCACGACTTCCATCTTCCTGACGGTTTCAACCCACCGACCGCCCACGCACATTTTCATGGCTTGCTCTCTTTCATCACGATCCTCATCTTTCGGCACAACGGAAGCCACGGGAGTATACAGCCGCTTCCCGCTATTGAACAACAACGGGTGAAAGCGGTGTCGTGAGTTCGGCGCGCCGGATCAGGAAACGCGGTCAGCGGGTCGCGGCGAGTAATCGAGATTTGTCGGCGAGATCCGACGGAGCGGCCGCCATCGGGATCACGTTGTCCGCGCTGTCCACGCTCTGCTCGCGCCAGTAGACGAGTTCCAATCGACCGTCGAGATGCTCGACGAGGGCGGTGCTGCTCTCGACCCAGTCGCCGGTGTTGTAGTAATTCACGCCGCGGATTTGGCGGACGGCGGGTGTGTGGATGTGGCCGCACACGATGCCGCCGGCGTGGTGGAGTTCGGCGTAGTGAGCGACCGCCTCCTCGAATCGGCTGATCGAGCTGACAACTTTCTTGACGTTCTGCTTCACGTAGGCGCTGAGCGACCAATAGCCAAGCCCGAACAGGTTGCGCACCATGTTCAGCGGACGGTTCACCGTGAGCAGCAGCGTGTAACCCACGTCGCCGAGATGGGCCAGCCACTTGGCGTGCATGGTCACGGAATCGAACTCATGCCCGTGCATCACCAGCAGCCGCTCGCCGTCCAGCGTCGTGTACACATCGCGCTCTTTGACCACGATATTGCCGTACACGCCGAGGAAGTTGAGGCAAAATTCATCATGGTTGCCGGGGATGACGATGACCTGGGTGCCTTTGCGGGCTTTGCGCAAGATCTTCTGGATCACGTCGTTGTGCGACTGCGGCCAGTACCGCTCCTTGCGCAACCGCCAGATGTCGATTACGTCGCCGACCAGATAGAGGCGCTCGAACTCGTTGTGCTTGAGAAAATCCATCACGCCCGCCGCATTGCTGCCGCGAGTGCCCAAGTGCAGGTCGGACATCCAGACGGTTCGATAGTTCATACAGTTTACAACCTCCGCCACAATAATGGCGAATACATGTCCAATATGTTACGAATCCAAAAATAGGCAACCAATTATATTCCAGGAACTTAAGCGTGTGAACATGGGCGCGCTGGTAAGAATCATCCACTCGTGGTCCGGCTTGTCTTCTCGCCAGTAATGATTCATTTTCGCCGGAACCACCATGCGCACACGATTGCTTGCGGGGTTCTGCCTGCTCGGCCTCACGCCCGCCCTGGCCGGCGCGCCGATTGACCGCCACGCGCTCGTCACCCGCCATACCGTGGTCCTGAAAGAATTCGACACGCGCAATCCCCTGTCCGTCGGCAACGGCGAATTCGCCTTCACGGTGGACGCGACCGGCTTGCAGACGTTTCCCGAAGCGTTTGCCGCAACCACGCCGCTGGGCACATTGTCGGACTGGGGCTGGCATACGATCCCGAACAAGAACGGCTGGGACATCGACCGGTTTCGATTCACGGAATACGCCGATCTCCATGGCCGCAAGGTTCCCTACGCCGATGTGCCGGGCAACCGGCAGACGCCGGAAATCAAATGGCTCCGCGCCAATCCACACCGACTGCATTTGGGTCAAATCGGTTTCGTCCTGAAACACGCCGATGGTTCGCGGGCGCAGACGAATGATGTGACGGACATCGAGCAACAACTGGACTTGTGGAACGGCCAAATCCTGAGCCGTTTCCGGTTCGACGGCCAGCCGGTCGAGGTCACAACGGTGTGTGATCCGCAACTTGACGCGATTGCCGTGCGCGTGAAATCGCCGCTGCTGAAATCGCAACGGCTCGGGATTCAAATCCGTTTCCCCTACGGCACGGGAGAAACCGCCACGGCGGACTGGAGCAAGCCGGACGCGCATGAGACCGTTTTCACGCGGAACAAGATCAACGTCGGACATTTTGCGCGGCGGCTGGACAATGACTCTTACGTCGTGGACGCGACGTGGTCACCGGGCGCCAGTATCACGAACACGGCCAGGCACCAATTTGAAATTGTTCCCGATAATACATCCGACGAATTGGAATTGGTCTGCGAGTTTGCGCCGAAATCCAACCAGCGGCTGACCAGTTTCGAACAATCGCGGAACGACGCGCGGAAACATTGGAATGACTTCTGGCAGAGCGGCGGCGCGATTGATTTGTCCGGCAGCAAAGATCCGCGCTGGTTTGAACTGGAACGTCGGATTGTTCTTTCCCAATACCTCACCGCGATTCAGAACGCGGGGAGCTATCCGCCGGCGGAAACCGGGCTGACGTACAACACCTGGTCGGGCAAGTTCCACCTCGAAATGCACTGGTGGCACGCGGCGCACTTCGCGTTGTGGAATCGTCTGCCGCTGCTCGAAAAGAGTCTCGGCTACTACCAGACGATCCTGCCGCGCGCCACAGCGACGGCGCGGAAACAGGGGTTCGCCGGGGCGCGCTGGCCGAAGATGACGGACCCGCGCGGCGCGGAATCGCCGTCGCCGGTCGGGCCATTCCTTATCTGGCAGGAACCGCATCCGATTTTTTACGCGGAACTTTGCTGGCGGGCGCACCGCGACCACGCGACGCTGGCGACATTCTCCAACATCGTATTTGCCACGGCGGATTTCATGGCGAGCTACGCGACCTGGGATGAGCCGACGAAGCGGTACGTTCTCGGCCCGACGCTGCAATGCGCCCAGGAAATTTTCCCGAAGGACAAGACGTTCAATCCAACATTCGAGCTGACGTACTGGCGCTGGGGCCTGGAAACGGCGCAGCAATGGCGGACGCGGTTGGGCTTGCCGCGCGAGAAGAAGTGGGACGACGTGTTGCAGGGCCTCGCGAAACCGTCCGTGGCCGACGGCAAATATCTTTTCACCGAGACGACGCGGGATTGCTACACGAACCCGAAATGGAACGCGGACCATCCGTCGGTCGTGGGCGCGTTGAGTTTCGTGCCCGGTCCGGGAATCGATTCGGCCACGATGCGCCACACGTTCGACTGGATTTGGAGTCACTGGAACTGGCCGGACACGTGGGGCTGGGATTATCCGCTGTTGGCGATGACGGCGGCGCGCCTCGGCGACCCGGACCGGGCGATTGACGCGCTGCTGCTCGACACGCCGAAAAACCATTGCGGCCTGAACGGCCACGTCTATCAGCGTCCCGGCCTGACGATTTATTTGCCGGCGAACGGCGGTTTGCTGTACGCCACGGCGCTGATGGCCGCGGGTTGGGATGGCGCGCCGAAGCCGAATGCGCCCGGTTTTCCCGACAACGGCCGGTGGACCGTGCGCTGGGAGAATCTATCGGTCGCGCCGTGATCGGTCCTGCGGGGATTGACGACTGACTGTCTTGGTAATCTACTGCCAAGGATTGCGGTTGAAATGGCACGGGGCCGTTTGCGCCGCTATCGCCGCTCGGCTTATGGATTACGCCTTCTCCAAAGTGGTGAGGCGTTGGATGATAGGTGTCAGTGACATCTATCATGTCGACACGATCCGGGAGACAATACGGTGGATACATATGTAACATATGTATCATGGCGTGAAGGGTAGAGAGGGGACGAACGAGAGAACAGTTGATACATAAGAAACTGATGTATCGGGGCATGAGGGGAGAAGTCGGGAGAATCCACTCGGGACGTCACTCCCTGCGACTCGGTTTACTCGGCCTGCCATATCACGCGTTGGAAATGCAGCACAATCCTACTTCGCGGCAAGGGCACTGGCAATGTGATTTGTGGGGCGTGAGGGGCACACGGCCTACAATCGTCCGGACGGCGGGCGGGCATGCGGCTCGCCGGGAGGCTCGCCCTCCCGTAGGGGGAATCTGGCCGAATATCGGAAATGTATAATTTTGCTGGACGCGGATGGGGAGCGGTGGTAGGGTCGGGGCGATTTGGGTTGTTTGACACAAGGGAAAACGGGAGAAACGCTCGGCGTCAAATCACGCCTGCGGCGGACAAGCGTTCAACGCGAAACGCTCAAGGAGGCGGCGCGGTGGGCCACCGCGCCCTACCGGGGCGTCAGGGGAGGGCGAGGCTGCAAAAAATAATTTTTGCAGAACAAACCCAAGTTTACTCAAGCCGGCGTGGAAAACTGATGAAAACAAAGCCAAAAACAAACCCATCTTTGGGGGGGTCTGGATGGGGAAAAAGGCGTGCAAACGAGGTTTTGGGACGAATAATTGGGTCTTGTGGCTTGGGTTCGGTCGGCTTGGAGGCGGCACGGCCTAATCGGCCTTGCCGTCTTTGGAGTCTTTCGCGTCCTTGTCCTTGGCGCCTTTTTCGCGGGCTTCTTTCTCGGACTGTTTCTCGACCTGTTTCAGCGCGTCGGCGAGCAGGTCGAGCATCTGGTCGAGAAGTTCGTAGCTGATGTTGAGGGCCGGCTCGATGCGGATGGTGCGGGCGCTGAGGAGCGTGCCGGCGACGAGCACGCCGCGTTTGAACAGGGCCGCCGCGACGCGATAACCCATGAACCGGTCGCTGAATTCGAGCCCGATGAGGAGTCCCTTGCCGCGGACGGCCTTGAGGATGTCGGGGTGCAACGCCTGGAGCGCGCCGAGGCGTTTCATGAGGTATTTGCCCTTCTCGGCGGCCTGCCCGGCGAGGTCTTCTTCGAGCATGACGTTGATCGCGGCGATGCCCGCGGCGCAGGCAAGCGGGTTGCCGCCGAAAGTTGAACTATGAAGAAACGGATTATCTTCGAGCACCTTCCAGATTTTCGGGGTGCTCATGAAGGCGCTGAGCGGCATCACGCCGCCGCCGAGCGCTTTGCCGAGGCAGAGGATGTCGGGCACGACATTCCAGTGCTCGCAGGCAAACACCCGGCCCGTGCGGCCCATGCCCGTCTGCACTTCGTCGAGGATCAGCAGGACGCCGTACTCGTCGCAAAGCTGGCGGACGCGGGGCAGATAATCGTCCGGCGGAACGACCGCGCCGGCCTCGCCCTGGACGGGTTCGAGGATGATCGCGGCGATGTCCTCGCCGAGGTCGGTCAGCTTCTTGAGTTCGCGTTCGAGGTCTTTGGCGTCGCCGTAGTCGACGAAGTAAACGTCCGACAGCAGGGGTTGGAACGGTTTGCGGTAGACGGCGCGGCCCATCACCGAGAGCGAGCCCATCGACTTGCCGTGGAACGCGCCCGTGGTGGAGATGAAGCCGGTTTTTTTGGTGTAGAGCCGGGCGAGTTTCAGCGCGCCCTCGACGGCATCGGTGCCATTGCTGATGAAGAAGCAGTCCTGCAGGTCGCCGGGGGTGAGTTCGCCGAGCAACTCGGCAAGAAACCCGCGCAACGGGTCGAGGAGTTCCTGCGAGGAGAGCGGCATGCGTTCGAGTTGCGCTTTGACCGCGGCGATGATCTTCGGGTGGCGGATGCCCATGTTGTACACGCCGAAGCCACCGAGGCAATCGATGAACTTGCGGCCCATGATGTCTTCGATGATCGAGCCCCGGCCGGTCCATTCGATGGCGGCGAAATCCTCGGCTTCGGCGACGGACTTGCGATAGTGGAGAAAGCCGCGATTGAAGTAGTCGTCGAAATTCTCGAGCGTATGCTTGATGATCCAGTTCTTGTCTTCGGGATCGAGCTTCTTGCCCCCGCTGACGGCATCGAGATAGTCCGCGGACTTGCGGCGAAGTTCCTCAATCTTATTGGGCTTTGCCGCCTCGCGAGGCACAGGGATAGCGGGAGGCGTGACAACCGCCACCGCGTCCTTGGTCTGCGTGGTCTCTGTAATTTTCTCGTCCATCGTGATCCTACTCCCGGCTGGTCGATTATAGCATACCACAGGCCCGGCAAACCAGCCAGTTGTACGCGCAAGTGGTTGGACAGTAGAGTCTTACATGTACACTTTATGGGAACCAATCATTATTAACCGTTGAACACGACAAGTTTCGTTTCGTGCCGTTGCCGGCATTTGCTATGGTTCGGCCTCGTCGCCGCCGAACTGACGTGGACCCGGCCATCGAAGAGGCGGCGCAACCGATGAATCTGGGGACCGATGCGTTGAAACGACTGAGTGCCATCATTCTTCCGCTGGTGTTGTGCGCCGTTTCCGCGCGCGCGCAGAAGAACAAGTTGAACCTTTTTATCTGGAGCGAGTACGTCGATCCTGCGGTCATCCAGAGCTTCGAGAAGGCGTACGACTGCAAGGTCACGGTCGATCTGTATGCAGACAATGAAAGCATGGTCGCCAAGCTGCAAAGCGGCGGCGCGTCCCGGTACGATGTCGTGGTTCCATCCGATTACATCATCCCGTCGATGATCCGCCAGAAGCTGCTGGCGCCTTTGCGACACGAGAATATCCCGAACATCAAGAACCTCGATCTGCGGTTCGCCGGCCGCGAGTATGATCCCAGCAACAAATACACGGTCCCGTATCAGTGGGGGACGGTCGGTCTCTACGTTCGCAGGAATCCCGGCGAAATCATCAACGAAACGTGGGGATTGATTTTCGACGTCCGGAAACAGATCGGCACGTTTTTGATGATCGACGACGCCCGCAGCGCCATCGGCATCGCATTGAAATACAAAGGCTACAGCTTCAACAGCACCGACAGGAAGCAGCTTTTGGAAGCCCGCGGCCTGCTCGTCGAGGCCAGGAAGCGGTCGCTCGGATTCGATGGCGGAGTCGGCGCCAAGAACAAGGTGCTCGCCAAAGTCTGCCGCGTCGGCATGGTCTTCAACGGCGACGCTGTCCGCGGGATGCGGGAAGATCCCGACACATATTATTTCGTCCCGCGGGAAGGCAGCGAGATCTGGCTCGATAACCTGGCCGTGCCCGCGCGCGCCCCGCACCGGGCGATGGCTGAGGCGTTCATCAATTACATCCTCGACCCGAAAGTTGGCGCACGGGTCTCGAACTTCAACCAGTACGCCACACCCAACAAGGCTGCGCTTGAATTCATCAAGCCGGACGATTTGAACAACCCGGTCATTTATCCCCCGCCCGACGTGATGAACAGGCTCGAGTTCGTCAAAGACCTCGGCCCGCACGCCGCGTGGTACGACGAACTGTGGACCTCGATCAAATCAAGATGAGTAACTTTCTGGCGATCACCTGTCCGCATTGCGGGGAGGATTTCGAGGTTGCCTTCGACCCGAGTGAAGGCGACGCCGAGTTCATTATCGACTGCGAGGTCTGCTGCCGACCCATGACCGTGGCCGTCCGCACGCATGCCGGTGAGATTGACAACGTTCAGGTGCAACCAGCGTGAACTGACGAGGGCTCCCGCGGTCAGTGGGACATGGCACCGGCAGCTGACCACCCGACAACCCGGCCATCGTACATGCGCACCACATCGGCTTCGGCCGTTGCGGGGATGGAGGGTTTCCGGTTGGCCTCCAGGTTTACCTCGGTCAATTGCCCGGCTTTGATGACGACAGGAACCTTGACCAACTCATAGCCATCAGCCCAAGCCACGACGTTGTACGCGCCCGCCGGTAATGTCACCAGCGCGGGAGTCGGGTCATGAAACCCCGCGGCGTTGCGGACACTTTTGACACGCTTCCCCGCCGCATCGTAGACCCCATAGTCAGTGTGTTCGAAGTAGTACTGACGATCATAGGGATAACACTTCACCGCCGAGTAGACCTTTAAGAATCCGGTCGTCGACGACGCGGCCTGAGCGGAAGGATCGGGTCCGACCGTCCCGAGCATCACCGGCTTCGTGGTCAGTGCACAAGACATCGCGAAGGTCGACACTCCCAGCCAACAGAGCATGAGCAGCCGTTTCATTTCGTCACGCATCCCGATTGTTCTCTATCACCAATAGTCGATTTCGCCAGTCTCGGCAACTGACACGGCTGGTTTTACGCAGCGCCAGGACAAGAATCGAGTTCACCTCTTTGTAACAATTCTGTGCCTTGGTTGTCACATCCTCCTCCGAGGATTCGCCGCGTTCGCGTGAGGCAAGAGCGGGCCGGCGAGTCTTCGCGTCCCAACCAACGAGGATCCAGATGTCCACGATGAAATCGATGCAAGATCGAGTTGCACCCTTTGTAATCAGTCTGGCCATGGCGTGGTGTGTGGCCGGCCCGGTCCGCGGTCAAGACACCAGCAGCGCCGTGGGCTCGACGGATGCCGACCGCATCCAAAAGCTGGAGGACGCCGTGCGCCAGCTCAGCAACCAAAACCAGGAACTCCAACAGCAGATCACCGACCTGAAATCCTCGAAGTTGACGCATATCTTTCAGCCCACCGAGACGAATAAGCCGGCGCTGTTTGTCATTCCCGGTGGCACGGAAGGCAAATTGGTTCTGGGCGGCTATTTCCAAGGGAACGCCGAGTTCGGCGATGTGGATGCGTACCGCGGCTCCTGGGCCGGCGAGAAGGGTCACAACTCGCGCGCCTTCGACCGGTTCAAGATCCGCCGTGCCCGCATCGGCGCGTGGGGCGATTTCTGGGAGAATTTCGATTTCAAGCTCATGGGTGACTTCGGCCAGAGTGACGGGACCAGCCCCCGCGACGACTTCTCCGGAACTGATATCTACCTCAACTGGCATCAGTTCTCCGAAGCCAACATCAAATTCGGCCAGTTCGATACTCCGTTCGGGATGGAACAGTTCTCGATCCCTGACATGATGACGTTGACGCCCGAGCGCTCCGAAGTGACCGAGGGACTGCGGGCCGAACGGCAGATTGGCGTGATGGTGTGGGGAAAACCGCTCGCGGATGAGTGGCCCGAGCAAAAGGATCTCCTCGCCTACTACTTCGGCGTTTTCAACGGCAACCTGAGAAACGTCAACGTCAACGACAACAATGATTTTATGTACATGGGACGAGTCGAAGTGCAGGCGTTCCAAGGCCAGATCTTCAATCAGCCGACCACATGGAAGCTCGGTATCGACGGATATTATTCGGCGGACGCGACCAACACGCTCGTGAGCCAGACCGGCAACATCTGGACACAACCCGATGGTTCGCTGAAGTCGTTGAGCGTGCAGACCAAGAGCGACCAACGGCTGGCCGGCGGCATCGACCAACGGTTCACCTGTGGACCGCTCACCATCCAGGCGGAATATCTCCAGACGCATTTCCACGATGCCCTGGCCACCGTCCGCAATTTCACGGCGCACGGGTATTGGGTCGTCACTGCCTACCAGTTTATTCCGAAGAAACTGGAGCTCGTGGGCAAATATGAATACTTCGATCCTGACCAGCTGCCCAGCGACGACCTGTGGACCACCACGGGCGGCATCAATTATTACCCTCGGGGGAATGGGCCTGGGGAGATCACCTTGATGGTGGACTACCTGCATACCTGGTCGCACTTTCGCGAATTGAATCCCTCGTTCGGTACCGATCAATTCGACGAGATCATGGCCCGCGCCGAGTTCTCGTTCTAGAGTCCCATCTTGCACGCGCCGGAGTTGACGAACGCGGCCTGAGTGCTACGGTCGTGTCGATGGGCGCGAAGCAATCCATTCACGGGCGCGGCGTGGCGGAGAATCCGCCGAACCGGTTCGAGCACACCGCGTACGAACGCGATGCCGACTGGGACCAACCCGACGATCCGGCGCCGAAGACGCAGTTTTATCGGGACGCGAGCGCGTCGATCATCACGCACAACGACAGTCCTGACATCGGATTCACTTCCAGCATCAACCCCTATCGCGGGTGCGAGCACGGCTGCGTCTATTGTTACGCGCGGCCCTATCACGAGTACCTCGGTTTCTCGGCGGGGCTCGATTTCGAGACGAAAATCGTCGTCAAAGAGAATGCGCCGGAATTGCTGCGCCGGGAATTGTCGTCCCGCAAATGGAAACCGCAGGCGCTGGCCATGAGCGGCGTCACGGATTGCTACCAGCCCATCGAGCGCCGGCTGAAAATCACGCGCCAATGCCTCCAAGTGCTCGCCGAGTTCCGCAACCCGGTCGCCATCGTCACGAAAAACCTGCTCGTCACCCGCGACATCGATCTGCTCGCCGATCTCGCCCGCGACGATGCCGCCGCGGTGTTTCTGTCGGTCACGACCCTCAATGCCGATCTCGCCCGGTTCATGGAACCGCGTACGGCGCAACCCGCGGCACGATTGCGGGCGATTCGGGAACTATCCGCCGCCGGCGTTCCCGTAGGTGTCATGGTCTCGCCCGTGATTCCCGGCCTCACCGATCACGAATTGCCCGCGATTGTGAACGCAGCCGCGGAAGCCGGCGCCCGATTCGCGGGGATGGCGCCCCTGCGCCTCCCGTATGCGGTCAAGGACCTGTTCCAACAATGGCTCGCGCAGCACATGCCCGACCGCAAAGAAAAGGTGCTCGCGCAGATCCGTGCAATGCACGGCGGGAAACTGAACGACTCGGATTTCGGCACGCGGATGACCGGAACAGGAATTCTCGCCGAGCAGGTCGCCAAAATGTTCGCCGTGGCCTGTCGCCGGGCGGGCTTCCCGGAGCGTGGGCCGCAACTTTCGACCGCCGCCTTCCGCCGGCCGTCCGGCCCGCAACTGGAATTGCTGTGACGTTGTCTTGCTGCGCCGGCGGGTTGCTTTTTGGCCCATTTCCTGCACTAATTGCCACCGGTGACAGGAAAGTCGTGCAACGAATCGGGTGGCTTGGTGTTGATACCAACAGTTATGCGCACAAGTCGCAGCATCCATCTGGCGGGCGCAATTCTCATTTCATCGGCCTTTGTCGGGTTGGCCCCGCTCGGAGCGGAGCAGGCAGCCGTGCCGCCACAGGCCACCGACGACCAACCGCTCACCGACCGACAAAAAATCATCCACGTCCTCGACCGACTCGGCTACGGTCCGCGCCCCGGCGACGTTGACCGTGTCGCGAAAATGGGGCTGGACCGGTACATCGACCAGCAGTTGCACCCGGAGCGGATCGACGATTCGGAACTGGAGTCTGACCTCGACAAATTCGACATTCTCACGATGGACGCGACCGATTTGTACCAGACCTTCCGCGAAGAGCAGGAAATGGAGAAGGAACGGCGGGCCGAACAGGCAGCCGCCGCCAAGGCCAGTGAGACGCAAACGAACATGACCTCCGTTGGCGTGCTCGCCAATGGGAACCAGCCGACCATCCAGCCGAAACCCCGGCCCGAAGGCCCGCGCCGTTCGTTTCTCGCGGTGGCGGAGCTCCAGAACGCCAAGATCATCAGCGCCGTCGAATCCCCGCGCCAGTTGTATGAGGTGTTGGTGGATTTCTGGAGCAATCATTTCAATATCGACGTTCGCAAGGGGCCGTGCCGTGTCCTGAAAGTTGCCGATGACCGCGACGTCATCCGCCGGCACGTGTTCGGCAAATTCCGCGACCTGCTCGAAGCGTCCGCGAAAAGCCCCGCCATGTTGCACTATCTCGACAATTTCCAGAATTCCGCCCCCCGCGTCCTTTCCTCCGACGAACTGCGCCGCCGCGAGCAAGCCCTGCAAAAAAGCGCGTTGCCGGCGCAGCCGGCGATACCGGCGGGGGCGGACAACCAATCGCGCACGGTCGGCGGCATCAACGAGAATTACGCGCGCGAAATCATGGAACTCCACACGCTGGGCGTGGACGGCGGCTATACGCAGAAAGACGTGCAGGAAGTGGCCCGCTGTTTCACGGGCTGGAGCGTCAACCCGCAGACGGGCGAATTCGTGTTCGCGCCGCGGCGGCACGACAACGGTATGAAAACGGTGCTGGGCCATGGCATCCCGCCCAACGGCGGCATCCGCGACGGCGAGATGGTACTCGATATTCTGGCGTCGCATCCATCGACCGCCCGGTTTATCGCCACCAAGTTGTGCCGCCGGTTTGTCGCCGACGATCCGCCCCCGGCGCTGGTAGACCGCGTCGCGAACGTCTTTCTCCAAACCGGCGGCGACCTGCGCCAAGTGTACCAGGCGATCATTTACAGTCCCGAGTTCTTCTCGCGACAGGCCTATCGGGCGAAAATCAAATCGCCATTTGAATTCGCCGTGTCCGCCGTCCGCGCGTCGGGCGGCAAAATGGTCAGTGACGATTTCCTGCCCATCGACAAACGGCTGGGCATGGAAGCCGGCGCCACGTTCGGACGCGGCATGGACCGGCTCGCCTCCGCCAAGCGCAAGTCGCTCGATATTGAAATCATCGAGATGGGCGAACCGTTGTTCGCCTATCAAGCCCCTACCGGCTACACCGAAGACTCGCGCAAATGGGTCAACACCGGCGCGTTGATTGCGCGGATGAATTTCGCGCTGGCGCTGGCCGAGCACAAGATCGTGGATGTATCGGTCACCCCGTCGGACCTGATTCACGGCGTTGACATCGACAAACCCGGACTCGTCTTCGACCGGTTGAACGAGGCATTCCTCCAAGGGGAGATGACTGCGCCGACTCGCGCCGTGCTCGAGAAACAGATCACCGGAACCGACGGTGGCACCAACAGCACGGTAAACGCCGCCGAACTCACGGCCCTGATTCTCGGCTCGCCGGAATTCCAACGCCACTAACGCACGGAGGCGCACCCCTATGAAACTCACACGCCGGGCATTCCTCAAACGCGGTGGACTCGCACTTGTGTCGGTCGGCACCATGCCGCTGTGGGGGCCGTCGTTCCTGCAGCAACTGGTGTTCGCCGCCGAACCCGCGCGGGCAACCAACGGGAAGAAGGTCCTGATTTGCATCTTCCAGCGCGGCGCGCTGGACGGACTTTCGATGGTTGTCCCTTACGGCGACCCGCACTACTACGAAGTGCGGTCCGACATTGCGATCGCGCAGCCGACGCGGCAGGCCGGCCCGTCGGGCGTGATCGATCTGGACGGTTTTTTCGGCCTGCATCCGAACATGGCGGCGCTGCTGCCGATGTACCAGAGCGGACACCTCGCGTTGATCCAAGCGTGCGGCTCGCCGAGTTCCAGCCGCTCCCATTTCGACGCGCAGGATTTCATGGAATGCGGCGTGGTCGACGACAAATCGACGCGCACAGGCTGGCTGAACCGCGCGTTGCTGGATTGCCCCGAAGATCGCGCCAAGCTTTCGCCGTTTCGGGCCGTGTCGACGACGGCCATACTGCCGCGCACGTTGCAGGGTGACCAGGAAGCCCTGGCGATTGCCGACCTCAAAACGTTCGGCGTCGGCGGAGGCGCTGGTGGATTCACACCGAGCAGCACGACGAGCGGGGCGGCGACCGGTTTCGAGGGCATGTACCAAAGCGCGGTGGGCGACCTGCTTCACGGCACGGGCAAGGAGGCGTTCGAGGCCATCGGGATGCTGCAGTCGGCGGACCCGACGAAGTACAAGCCGCAGAACGGCGCGTCGTATCCGAACAGCGAATTTGGCCGCGCGCTCCTGCAGATCGCGCAGATGATCAAGGCCAACATCGGGGTCGAAGTCGCGTTTGCGGAGGTCGGCGGCTGGGACACGCACGCCAATCAGGGCGGCGCGACCGGTCAACTGGCCAATCGGTTTACGGATTTCTCGCACAGTCTCGCGGCGTTGTACCAGGACCTCGGTGACCGGATGAACGACGTGGTGGTGCTGACCATGAGCGAGTTCGGCCGGACGGTCCGCCAGAACGGCAACCGCGGCACTGATCACGGTCACGCGACCTGTTTCACCGTGCTCGGCGGCCCAGTGCGCGGCGGCAAGGTGTACGGCCGATGGCCGGGGCTGGCCCGCGAACAGTTGTTTGAAGGGCGCGACCTGATGTTGACGACCGACTACCGCGACGTGTTCGCCGAGCTGGCCCAGAACCACCTTGGCGCCCGCGATGTCGGCCAGATATTCCCGAACCACCGCGTCAATCCCGACAATTACCAGGGTTTGCTGGCTGTTTAGAGGCGTATCCATTCCGCACTAGCGAACTTCCGTGACCCCCTTGCACTGTCACCAATTTGTTTCCATTCCGAACCGTGATTGCCGCGTGACTCGGGTAGCGTCTGGACGCTGCCAATTCTCCTTGGCTGCTGCGCGGGGGCGGTCCCTCACCGCTTCATCCTCCTAAAAGCACCTCCCCGCGCCCTTCCTGTCGGCGTGCCGCGCGTCACATGATTGTTACGCGTTCGCGTTGCGCACCACCGCTGGCGGCATGTAGAATCCGCACCCGATGAACGACCGTTGCCTTTGCCTTACTTTCCTCGCGTTGATCGCGTCGCTCAGCGCGATTCACCCGGCCGACGCCGCCGAATTACGAAACCCGTCCGGCCTGCCCGAACCGAAGCTGGTGCTGGTCATTACCATCGACGGCCTGCCGCAGGACCAGGTGCTCAAGTACTATGACCAACTCGGCGATGGCGGGTTCAAGTTGCTCCTCAAACAGGGCGCGTGGTTCGACGACGCGCACCAGGCGCACGTGAGCACGTACACGGCGGTGGGACATGCCACGATTCTCACGGGCGCCTATCCGTACCGGCACGGCATCGTGGGCAATGATTGGTGGGACCGTGCCACGCAAAAGCGTGTCTACTGTTGCGAGGACGCAGCCAACACGATCCTGGGCGAGCCGACGGCGGACAACGCGGGCACGTCGCCCCGCAACCTGCAGGTGACGACCGTGGGCGACGAACTGCGCGTGGCGACGGGAATGCAGTCGAAGGTGCTCAGCGTATCGATCAAAGACCGCGGGGCGATTTTCACCGGCGGCAAGACCGGCATGGCGTACTGGTTCAGCAAGGATACCGGCCGATTCATTACCACGACGTATTACGCCAAAGATTACCCGGACTGGTGGAAGCAGTTCGACGCGGGCAAACCGCAGGACAAGTGGTTGGACAAGGTGTGGGACCCGCTGTTCCCGGCCGATGCGTATTGGCAATCGATGACTGACGGATGCGCTTCGGGCCGCGGGTACATGCTGAATATCGGCATCGGCGCGCGGTTCCCCCATTATCTCGGCGGCAAGAAATACTACGACGAATTGCGCTGGACGCCGTTCGGAGATGATTACACCGTGGAATTTCTGCTCACGGCCATTCACGCCGAGAATCTCGGCAAGAACCCGCGGGGCGTGCCGGATTTGGTTGCGGTGAGCCTCTCGTGCCACGATGAAATCAATCATCTCTTTGGCCCCGAGAGCAAACAATCGGAGGACGATCTGTTGCGCCTGGACAAGACGCTGGCCACGTTGCTGGCCGGCATCGATCAATGGGTGGGGCTCGATCACGCGCTCGTCGCCCTCACCGCGGACCACGGATTTGCCCACAGCCCCGAGTTTTATCAGAACACGCTCCACTTCGAGACCGGCCGCATCACCCCCGACAAGCTCCTGGGGGACTTGAACGCCGCGCTTGGAAAGAAATTCGGTGACGCGAAGTATGCCGTGTCGTGGTACAACCCGACGATCAATTTCGATCCCGGCGTCATCGCGGCGAAGGGCCTGAAACACGAAGACGTGGAGAACGCCGCCGCCGAGTTCCTTCAGGATTACCCCGGGATCCACACGGTTTTCACGGGGACGCAGTTGAGGAGCGGTTCCGTCCCGCCGACGCGGTTCGGGCTGTTGGCGGAGCGGTCATGGAACCGCCAATTGAGCGGCGATGTGTTCATCATCCAGAAGCAGGGGTGGTATCTCTTCGGCGAATCCGGCGAGTATTGCACGACGCACGGTTCGCCGTGGTCCTACGACACGCATGTCCCCCTGGTGTTGATGGGCAAGGACTGGATCAAGCCCGGCGAATACGGGCAGCCCGTGGAAATCGTGGATCTGGCCCCGACGTTGTCCACCATTCTCGGAATTCGTTTTCCGAGCGGCACGGAGGGCCATGTGTTGCACGACATCCTCCAGCAAGACCGCTGATCCGACGTCCGTCACCAATTCTCTGCGTTCACGTCACTCGCCTGTCGCCATTTCGTGACAGTCGCCCCGCATTCTACGCAGGTGCGGGCAATGACCCAACGGAAGCAAAGCGGTTTGAGAGCGCGACCGAAACAGCAGGTAAAAAATCAAGCAAGGCCTGCGTTCACGACTCGGTGAATTAATTGTCGGTCGCGCTCTCTTTACCTTTCCACAGAGCGGATTGAGGCGCACCTAGAATCGGGCATGGCAGGCGATTTGGCCGTACGGGGCATTGTAGCTTCGGACGTCGAGGTCGGGCTCAAAGAAGTCGAATTCTCGATAGGGCATGTAGCCCGCTTCCGCTTCGATGGAGACACCGGGAGTGATTTTCCAAGAAGCACCTGCGTCGAGACGAAATTCGAAGAAGTCCACGATCGTTCCATTCAGCTTCGGTTCACCATGGTCGCTACCGAAAGTCTCCCCCGTGGCAAACGTCCCCGCCTCGATCCCCGCGCCCGTGTAGAGAGTGAGCCGGTCATTCGCCTGGTATTCCACCCGCGGGCTGGGCAGCATGAAATTCAGCGTCCATTCGTCGGAGAGTTTCCAGCGGACGCCCGCCACGGGCAGGACGGGGTATTCACACCGCACATCGACCCTGATCCCGAGGAGCCACTGCACGTCGGCGCTCGCGAGGTAGATGCCGCCGATGACCAGGGGGGCATCGAAATCGCGCCCGTTGATATTTTCAAAATCGCCGTAGATGCCCGGCTCGACCTCGACGCGCATCAGCCATTCATCCGCGACCTGATAGTCGAACCCCAACACCCCGCTGGCCTGCTGCAGGAGACGGGGCACGGCGGAGTGGTCGGGCACATCGAACGAAAACCGCTCCCATTCGGCGCCAAACCGCAGCAGCAGATCCTTGTTTACCTGCGGGGACACCACGTACTTGACGTCGGCGCTTTGTTCGTCAATCTCGCCGCTCTTGAGGCCCGCGCCCCGCGTATGGGCGTCGCCGACGTAGCTGTACACGGCATCCAATTCTTCCGAGATACTCATCGGATTGGCGGCCAGCGCGGCCCACGGCACCAGGATGGCCAGAATTGCCAGGCAACCCCTCTTCATCGTTTGGTCTTCGCCTCATCCTGCATGCAGTGGATTTCCTTCTTGATGTCCTGCAGCATGAGCGCGCCGTAGGCGATGCGTTCGGTCCCCTTGGTGAACCGAATCGTCGGGGCGGCGAAAAAATCGCCGCGCCAGACGAGCGCCATGGATTTACCCTGCGCCTGCACCGGCCAGACCTCGTACATGCTTGCCGACGCGTAATAATTCGCGTTCACGTAATACTCCAGGTCGATCAGCTGAAAGTGATTGCCGACCGGCAGCAGATAGACCGCGCCCAAACTGATTGTGCCGTGGTAGTCGGCGTCGAACAGTGACCAATAATAAAATGGCGTGAGCGACGGCATGGCGTCCTTCCCCAACAATCCGATTCCCTTCAGAATCGGCAGGAATTCGTGCGAGATCGGCAGTTGTTCGAGCAGCATGTTGCGAAGCTGATCGGCCGGGGAGACGATTTCCCCCGCGACTTCGTACGGCGTCGTCCCGGCGAGACCCTGTTGCTGAAACGCGGATGCGCGGGCCAAGAGTAATTTGGCCCAGCACTTGGACGCCCGTTGCGGGTCCGCCTGTTTCGACAAACACCCGGCCAGTTGCCGGGCTTCGTCGCGGGTCAGATTCAATTCCGATCTGGCCGGAGTGGTGGCGACCGTCTTGTCCAACAACCAGTGGACCGGTTTCTGGCGGGTCTGGAAATCCAGCGTTTGAAAATCTGCCGGGTCACATGGCATGTGCAGCGCGTGAAACGCGAACACCTTCAATTCGGAATACGCGGATGGGTCCCACAATTGCAGGTGCCTGGCGGCCTCGTCGGCGGGCAATGCCATGGCGTAACATGTTTGCGCGGAAATCCCGTTCGGGAAGTTCATCAAGGAGCCGCGCTCGGAAAGAACGTCGCCGTTGAGGACGCGGCCCAGATCGATGGCAGCAAAGTCGCTGTAGCTCTTGATGGCTTCGACGGGGTCGGAGTTTTCCGGCACCGCGGCCACCGAGAGGAAACAACCCGCGCCAAGCGCCAGAAAAAGACACGCCACCCTCCTTGTCATACACACTAACGTCTGGTGCAAAAAAACGACAAAATCAACGCAAATCTTGCGAGGCGCGGAATGTACCGGCGGGTGAACACGGGCATACGTTCCGGATTGCACATTCAGCGGGTTTTTGTTCATCTCCTTGCGAACGCGACATTATGATCATGATGGCTAACCCCTATCGCCGGTCGGGCCTGATCTCTCGATGCCGACCTGTGTTCGCGCTGCTGGCTCTGGCGACCGCGAACGTGTGGGCCAGCGGGCCGTTTTTCAATATTTTGGATTATGGCGCGCACAAGGACGGCTCGGCCAGTTCAACGGAAGCGATTCGTGCCGCCATCGAGGCCGCGAGAGCGTCCGGCGGCGGCACGGTGTACGTCCCGCCGGGAAATTATCTCACCGGGCCGATTGAGTTGGTATCTGATCTCGTTCTCGATATCGACGCGGGGGCCACGCTCCGATTTCCGGCCATGAAGCTTCCGTTTACACAGGGACGGGAACAGGGCATCGAATGCCTGACGCCGGTCCCATTGATCGGGGGACGACATTTGCACAATGTCACGATCACTGGCCGCGGCGTGCTGACGACGGACAACGCGGAGTGGCTGAAGATCATGCCGCGCACGAACGCTCCCGGGCCGGACGGAGGCTCGGCGTTCGGTCCGAACTGGGAAAAATTGCTCCTGGACCTGGAGGTGAAGACGCCGGCCGCGGATGACGAATACCAGCGGGCGGCGCCGGAACTTCGCCCGTCGTTCGTGCGCACGATGGATTCGACAAACGTGTTGATCGAGGGCGTGCACTTTGTGGGGTCGTCGATGTGGACGATTCATCTGTTGTACTCGGACAACGTGGTCGTGCGGAACGTCATCATCGAGACGTATCCGGGGGTGCATACGGACGGCATCGCGGTCGATTCGAGCCGGAACGTGCGGATTTCCGATTGTTACATTGACACGGGCGACGACGGCATCGTCCTGAAATCGGGCAAGGACGCCGATGGACGGCGGGTCAACCGCCCGACGGAGAATGTGTCGATTGCGAATTGCACGGTCCATCACGCGCATGGCGCGGTCACGCTCGGCAGCGAGATTTCCGGTGGCATACGGAATGTGGTTGCCGACAACATCACCTGCGACGGAACACAGGTCGGCGTGCGGATCAAGAGCCGGCGGGGACGCGGCGGCGTGGTCGAGGACGTGCGGTTTGACAACTGGACGATGGAAAACGTGCGCAACGCCATCGATGTGACCAGCTATTACACGATGGAGGGGGAAACGAAGGTGTCTCAGCAGGAACCGGTCTCCGAGCGCACGCCGCGATTCCGCAACATCGCCATCAGCCACATGACCATCAACCATTCGCAGACGGCGATCGGCGTTGCCGGGTTACCCGAGATGCCGATTACGGGGGTGCGGCTCAGCGATATCATTGCCTCGGCGAAGAGTGGGATGCGGGGCGCGCACACGGACGGGTTGGAATTGCATCACGTGCAGGTGAACGCCGAGGACGGCCCGGCGTTTCTCGTGCGTGACTCGAAGGAACTGGAATTCGACGACGTGTCGACGCGCCAATCATTGACGAATGCGCCAGTGGTGCGGCTCGAGCGGTGTCCCGGCGCCATTGTGCGGTCGAGCCGGGCATTGGCGGGCACGGGCACGTTTCTGTCGACCCCGCCCGGCGAATTGAAGGGCGTGATTCTTGAGGGCAACTCGTTCGGCAACGCCCGGACCCCGACGGAAGAAGCGACGGCGGACTTCGAATGAGTTGGCCCTTCGTCGCTGCGTTTCTCAGGATGATTTACAGCGTGCGGGTGTGGCCGCCGTCCACATCCATGATTGTTCCCTGACAGTAGTTCGCGGACGGGGAGGCGAGGAAGGCAACGGCATGGGCGATTTCCGCCGGTGTGCCAAATCGGGTGACGCCCAATTCTTGAAGCATGGCTTTCGCGGCCGTCTCGTAGTCCAGTCCCTGCTCGGCTGCCAGAGTTTTAATACGGTGTTGCAGCCGCTCGGTGGCAATCGCGCCCGGATTGATGGCATTCACGCGAACGCCGTCCGCGAGGCCGCGATGGGCCAGCGCTTTGGTGAGGTTGAGAAGGGCTGAATTCACCGAGCCGCCAATGGCGAAATCGGCACTGGCCGTGCGCCCGCCGACGCCGATGATGTTGATGATGGAGCCGTGGCTCGCCATCAGGTGCGGCCAGGCTGCGCGGCAGAGGCGCATCGCGCCAAAGAATTTCAGGGCAAAGCCGTTGTTCCAGTCCGCATCGTTCAACTCGAGAAAATCGCCGCGTTTCGTCGCGCCGGCGTTGTTGACCAACACGTCGATGCCGCCAAACCGCTGCATGGCCGCCGCAATCACTTCCGCTGCGGCGTCGGGCTGGCGAAGGTCGGCAACATGAACGAGGCACTCGGTGCCGACGGATGCCGCGACTTCCTTGAGCAGGTCCCCCGAGCGAGCGACGAGGACAAGGCGCATTTGTTCGCTGGCCAATTCCTCGGCAATGGCCCGTCCGATGCCACGACTGGCACCGGTGACGATGGCCACTTTATTCGTCAATTGCAAATTCATGTGGATGCGCCCTCATTCGGACGAACTATTCAATACGTAGCAAAATTCGGCTGTCGATCCCACCATATTTGCGGAGAGAACGAAGGGGTGGCAGGCAGTGGCGCGGAGTTTGTTTGCAAATGTACCAATAATTGAACCTAGGCCCGGTTCCAATCGCGACCGTTGACGCGAGCCGTGGTTGGCTTAATAATGCGGCGAACACGGCTTTGAGACAATCTGTCCAACTCGGTCAGGTGCAGGAGACGATGCTGATTCCCCTGTACGCCCGCGCGGTCGAGGCCCTCCGGAAGCATCCGATCCTGAAAGATCCGAAGGCCGTCGAGATGGTCGAATCCATCGACTGGGATTTCCGGAGATTCAACCAACGGTGGCGGGTCGTGCTGGGCGTCTTGCGGACCGCGATGTTCGACGAATGGGTGAAGGATTTCCTCCGCCGCCATCCGCAAGGCACCGTGGTCGAGATCGGCGCGGGACTCAACACCCGCTTCGAACGGCTCGATAATGGCACGCTGCATTGGTTCGACCTGGATCTTCCGGATGCCGTGGAACTGCGGAAGAAGTTTTTCACCGATACCGAGCGGCGCGTGACCCTGGCCGCGTCGATTCTCGATCCCGGTTGGATGGCGGCGGTGCGTCAAAGCCCCGGGCCGTATTTCTTCGTCGCCGAGGGAGTGTTCTTCTACCTGACGGAGGCGGAGGTCAAGTCGGCGCTGGCACAGATCGCCGCCAACTTCCCCGGCTCAAACGTCGCCTTCGACACCGCCGGCCTCCGGGTGATGAACCGCTTCAACCAGGACCACGCGCGCCGGAAACTGGACGCCCGCATCGCCTGGGCCTGCGACGACCCGAGGGAGATTGAGCGTTGGAAGATCGGCTTGCGCCTGGTGGAATCCCAGAGCCTGATGAACCCTCCGGATTCGTTGCGGTCGCGCCTGTCCCTGCCGATGCGAGCCGTCGCACGCGTCCTCGCGAGGTTACTTTCGAAGCCCACGAAAACAGGCCAGCTCCATCTGTTCGCTGGACAGTCAGCGGCCTAGCCGGCAGCGAATGGGGGACCATGCGGATTGCAAAAGCCTTATGAAGAAACACACGTCATCACGTTTCTTTGGTTCATGTGTAGTTGCGGGGACACTACTCTCCCTGATCGCCATGGTGGCGCTACATCTCTTGCGACCCGACTACAACCCTTTACGCAATTTTCTCAGTGAGTACGCAGTCGGGCCATTCGGTTCCATTTTGACAATTGCAGCCTATGAACTGGCCGCGACATTTCTCATGCTCCTGGTCGGACTTCGGCTCAACGTCCATCCTTCCGGTTTTCTCACGGCATCGTGCGTTCTATTAGGCGTGGTGATTATCTCTCTGTGTGTGTGCGCCATCTTTCCCATCGACTTAATAATGCCGCCCGATGGCAGCCGCCCGACTCGTGCCGCTCTTCTTGCAGCTCTTACCAGGACAGACATCACACACATTGTTGCCTCGTTTCTGTCATTTGCATCACTCATCGCACTACTTTTGACACTACCCAGCGCCTATAAACGCGACGAGAAATGGCGGTCATTTTCACACACGACACAATTTCTGGGATTTTTGATTCTCGCGTTTTTCGTGGGACTTATCCTTGCCCCCTTCAATTTGAAGGGTCTGGTTCAACGGGGAATGTTCTTGGTCATTCTAATATGGTTGCTTCTCACAGGCTTGCGCCTTCGACAGGCCGTACTCTCTACTCGTGGCACGGCCGCCTAACACCGCGCTGGAGCCACAGATTGCTGCGAAGGTGGGAGGTCGGCGGATACATCAGAAACCCATGTATCGCGGCGTGACGGCGGAACGGAAGACAGTGAGCCACAGATTCACACAGATTGCCACGGATGGCGAGATCGACGGCCTTGTCGAAAAACGGATGAGGCTCAGGCGGCGGGCGGTGGCGTTGAGTTGGGTTGCAAATGTAACAATGATCGGCCTGACCCCGGCTCCCCAGCTCTTTCGGTTTGAACTTCCGAGACAATCGGCTTGTTCACTCCTGACCGCAAAATGATTAGGCGCGGTTCGCCGAAAGCGGTAACGATGACAGGGAGCCACCGGCTAGACCTTCTTTGACTTCCGGGGCAAACGATCAGTACTCTTGTTTCCGTGCTTCGGTCGCGGCGAAGACCGCAGTTCAAGGAGTAATCCTAAGGCAGCTACGAATGAAATAAATCCTATGAGTATAGGTATTGCTACCTCCCTGTTCACGGAAATGAATAGATTCCAGCGAGATCCCTGGGTGACTGAAATATCGGTGATTGGGACATAGAACAACCGGCAAAAGGAAATCAATGAGATGCACGTACAAAAAATCACACCACCGAGTAATAATTTCCGTCTCGCCTGAGATTCGATCTCTAACCGACTCGAAATTTGGTGGGCCTCCGGAGCCATTCTTTCAGAATAGCATCCCTGCCCTGGCAAATCCAGACGGTTCCACCCATAAATAACGCCCCCCACCTAGAGCCGTGGGCCTCGACAGCCCACAACGTCGCCTACTCTGACTTCTCACCCCCGTCTCGTCGCGGCTTTCCGATTCTACCGTCTCGCCTACGGTGTCAGGGATACTACGCCGTGCGGCACACGACCGGCGCTTTGCCACCAAGACACAACGAGGCGGCCTCTCGGCGAGTTAGAGCGCCGCTACGGGGGGATCCGGCGGCGCTGGAGGCACATCAGAAGTCGGCGCACGGGGCCAAGTATTTTCCGTTGATGCGGGTGATCATTGAAAAGATCGATGTGGAGTATTTCGACGGTGTGGTCGATTGAATGGGCACGAGGCGCAAGTTTTTTTGATTTGGCGACGGAAAATTGTGGACAATCGTTTCGCGATAACGTATAGTCGGGGTGTTTTGGGTTGTTTGATATAGGGGGGCGTGCAGGAAACGACAGAGACCCCTCGACGTGCTCGGGGTGACGACGCTGGGAAGGAAAACGGCAGGCCGGATGGCCGGTCCGCGCTCACCGAGCGCGCCTACAGGGAAGAGGGTGCCGCAAAGAGGGTATTTTTGCGAAACGAACCCAATTCCGGCCAAGCCGGCGTGGAAAACTGCGAATGGGAAAGCCAAAAACGAAGCCAAATTGAGTGGGGTAAAGGAGGCTCTCGGGGGGTCAAACGGGGGTGGAAGAGGGGTGATTGGGGGTACAAAACGGGCTTTTGGCGACCACGCGTCCCTCAATCGTCGGGGAGCGGGTCAATCCCGGCTCTGATTGAGGGCGGGGATCGATGACGATGATATTCGCCGCTACTCCAAGTAATTGAGGATCGTCATGGTCAGATCGTTAAAAGAGGCGGTGGCCTGGGCGGCGGCTTGAAAGGCGGTCTGGGTCTGGGAGAGCTGTTCCATCACCGTCGCCGTGTCGGCGTCGGCTTGGGAGGAGGTCAAGCTGCCAAGTGCCGCCGAGCGGTCTTGTTCGATGGTGGACTCGGCGGTCATGCGCTGTTGCACCGCGCCGTTGGTGGCGATTTGCTGGGTGATGTTGTCGGAGTCCTTCTGCAAATTGGTCAGATCGGTGCTGCTGATGGCGCCGGTATTGCCCGACAGCAGGTCGTTTTGCAACGAGATCAGGTGATTGAAGAAATCCGCGCCCGAGCGGGTGTCGGTGATGAGGCCGGCGGGGCCGGTCCCCGTGGTATTGGCGCCTACCGGCAGGACCGACAATGAGACACCCTCGGCAATTTCCACCGACGGGACCGTCGTATTCCCTTGATAGCTGACGCTGGTCACCTGGCCCGATGAGTTCAGGTTGACCACGTAGGGGGGCTGGTTGTTGGCCGTTCCCCCGAACACGTAATTGCCCTGAGACTCGGTGTTCGCAGCCTGCGCCGCTTCCTGAATGAGTTGCGTGACTTGCGTGGCGTAGTTGTTCAGGTCCTGCTGGGTGGCCGTGCCGTCGGCTTCCGTGGCGATTTCGCCAGCGCTTTGGGCAACGGTCTGCAGCGACTCCATCGCGCTCGACGCGGTGCTGGCCTGCTCCTGAAGTTGCGTGATGTTCGACTGGTACTGGGTGACCGACGAAGACTCGGCCTCGAGATTCAGGATACTGGCCATCGCCGCCGGGTTGTCGGAGGGATTTTGCACGGCCAGCCCCGTGGTAACTTCATTCTCCAACTGCGCCTGATTCAACTCGACCCGGTTCATCTCGAAGATCAGCGAATTGGTGATCGTGTTACTGGATACGCGCATCATGGTTCCGGTCCTCCTCAGGATGTCTGGACAGTCAGTAACGCCTGCAACATCTCATCCACCGTGGTCATCACATGGGCGGACGCTTCGTAGGCGTTTTGGTAGGTGCTGAGATTGCCCATCTCCTCCACCAGGGAAACGCCGCTGATCGAGGAGCGCTGCTGTTGCAACATTTGCTGGACGGTTTCCTGGTCGCTCACTTCGTTATTGGCGGATGACAGTGATTGGCCAATCGTCGCCACCGTATTGGCGTATGACTGGCTGAATGTCTGGTTGTTCAGACCTCCGCTGGTTTGGTTCGCCAACTGCGCCATCTTCAGGACGACCGTGTTGTCGCCGGTGTCGTCCTGGTCGGGAGTGATCTGGACGCCGCTGGCCTGGAACAAGGCGGGGTTGTTTACCACGTCTGAATTCACGGCGATGTCGCTGGCATCCGCGCCGACGAAAAACAACCCGTTCGTACTGCCCGTGAGGCTAAAGCCCTTTTGGTAAACCCCGTTCACGGCGACGATCAATTGCGTTGCCAGATTGTTGAGGCTGTCGGACAACGTCGCCACGGGACCGTCGCGTGCGTCGATCTCACCGGCGATGCTGCCACCGGTGAGCGTGAGCGGCGTGCCCGCCGTTGCCGCCTGTACCAGCATCTGGCCGCCACCGGCGTTGTATACATGCATGGTGTCGGTCACACTGTCACCCGATACCATCTGCACGCCACCGATGCTGATACTCACCGTGCCGTCGCTTTGCGGGGCCACGCTGATATTGGTCAGATTGGCCAGGTTTTCAATGTCTTCCTCGCGCTGGTCGAGCAGGTCGTTGGCTGACGAGCCGGTCGTGGCCTGCGCCATGGCGATCTGCCTGTTGAGGCCGGCGATCTCGCTCAGAAGCTGGTTCCCGTTGGTCACGTCGGTTTGCAACTGGCCGTTCAATTGTGAAGTGAGCGACCCCAGTTGCTGTGACACTTGATTGAACTGGCTGGCCAGCGTGCTGGCGTCGCCGATCACCACCTGCCGCTCCGACAACGAGTTGGGTTCCGTCGAGAGAGTTTGCAGGTCGTTGAAAAAATTCGACAAGGCGCTGGCGATCCCCTGCGACGAATCACTCGAGCTGGTGCTGGAGCCGGTGACTTGCTGGCCGAGATCTGTCTGCGCGAATTGCAGGGCTTGCTGCTGGGTTTGCCAGTACGACGACGCGCTGTTTTCCGCCTGAATCTGGGTGTTCACCACCTGGCTGACAATTTGTTGGACGCCCGTCGCTTGCACGCCGGTGCCCTCGACACCGACACTCGTGGCCACAGATGCCGAGGCGGAAATATCCAGCACCTGGCGTGAGTAGTTGGGATTGTTGACATTCGACAGGTTTTGTCCCGTCACTTCGATCCCGGCCTGCTGCGTGTCCATCGTACGCGCCGCCATGTTCAACACGGAAAACAGGCCGAGGCTCATCCGACCACCTCACAGAGACCCGGGCGCGTGGTGCGGATCGGGGATGTCTTGCCCGACTGATTGTAGGTGGTGACAGAACTCGATGGAAACAGCGTCGCCATGAACCGTTGCATCATCTCGATGGAGCAACTCAGCAGCAAATGGTTTTGCCGCGCGCGCTGTTGGACGCGCCGCAGGCACTGGTTGATTTCATCGACGAGCGTCTTCACCAGCCCCCGATGCGGTTCCGGCACTTTACCGAGAAGGCTGCTGAATGGTGCGTCGGCGGGCAGTTGCAGCGACAAGCTGAGCTGGGTTTGGAATTGTTCCCGCTCCCGTCGCGCCACCTGAATGACCGAGGTCTGCGCGTTGATGGCGGCCAGGTTTTCCAGCAGCGCCGCGCCGGACCGCTGCACCACGAGGTGCTGCTGCTGTTCCAGCAGCGCCAGCATCTCACCGTACTGTTGCAGTTCTTCGCGCAATGCGGCGATCAACCGTTGAATGGATTCGTTCATTGGCCCGTGAGTTGTTTGGTCAATTGCGTGTTCAATGTCCGCGCCAGGCCCAACCCGCCCGCGCGGCTCATGCTGTCCGCCAGTTGCTTCACCGTCATGTCGCGGTAGATCGAGCTGGCCGTCGAGTCATCGGTGTATTTCGACTTGAAGGTTGGTTTTTGCGCTTCCGACAGGATCTGCCGCAACAAGACCGCCTCGAATTGCCGGCCGACTTCCCCCATTTTCTCTTCCTCCGTCAGGCTGGTGTTGCCGGCGAGCTTCTCCAGGGGAATATCGGCCGCGTCAACCTTGGGTTGGATCGAGGAAATGTCCATGGCCTACCGGATCACCAGTTCCGCCTGCAAGGCGCCCGCCTGTTTCATTGCCTGGAAGATGGACATCATGTCGCGCGGGGTCACTCCCAACGCGTTCAGGGCCGCGGCGACCTTTTCCACCGTGGGCAATTCGGGGAACGTCACGAGCGCGGCTTTCGACTCCTTCACCTTCGTGTCCGTATGCGGCGTCACTTCTGTTGTTCCCGTCTGGCTCATCGGGTTGGGCTGCGAGACATCCAGTGTCGACGTGATGGTGATCGTCAAATTGCCGTGCGACACCGCGCAACTGGAAATCTTGATTCGCGAGGTGGCCACGATCGTGCCGGTGCGTTCATTGATGATGATGCGAGCCGGCGTGTCCGGCGTGACTTCGATGGCATCCAAAAGCGCGATAAACTCCACGGGCAACTGTTCGGCGCCGGCAGGCAATTTCACGCGCACGGAAGTCGAATCGATCGCCTCGGCGCTATTGGTAAATGTCTCATTGATGGCCTCCGCCAACCGCGCTGCCGAGGTGAAATCCGGCTCGCGCAGCATGAGATCAATCGAGTTGTTGCGCACGATGGTCGCGGGAATCGTGTTTTCCACCAGTGCGCCGTTGACGATCTGGCCCGTGGTCGGATGGTTCTTCTGGACGGTCGCACCGCCCGCGCCGCCGGCGCCCGCCGAGAACCCGCCGATGACCACCGGGCCCTGTGCCACGGCGTACACCTTGCCGTCCGCGCCGAGTAACGGCGTCTGCAACAGCACGCCGCCCGACAATGACGTCGCATCGCCCAGTGAGGATATCGTGACATCGAGCCGCGCGCCGGGTTTTGCAAACGCAGGGATATCTGCCGTCACCATTACCGCCCCGACGTTTTTCAATTGGAGTGTCGAAGCCGGGACGTTGATTCCGAATCGCATGAGCATGTTGGCGATGCTCTGAAGCGTGTGAACGGGGTTTTGATCGCCCGTATTATTAAGGCCGGAGACCAGGCCGTAACCGACCAATTGGTTGTCACACGCCCCGGCGACGATCACGAGGTCCTTCACGCGAACTCCCAGGGCAAAACCCGTCGGCGCGCCGGTCAACAGCGTGGCAATGATCTGCACAATGAGAAGAAGCTTCTGGCGTAGCGTTTTCATCAGAATCAGAACGGACTGTATTTATCCCACAATTCCATGAACCAGCCCTTGCGTTGGCTGTTGGTGACAGTTCCTTTGCTAAGGATCTTGATGGTCGCGTCGGCGACATTGTAACTGAACACTGTGTCGTTGGCCGCGATATCTTCCGGTCGCACGACGCCGCGCAGCACGATATCCTGCTGCTCGCCGGCAAACTGTGTGTGGCGCGTGCCTTCCACAATCATATTGCGGTTGGGCAGCACATCCACCACCCGCACGGGGACTTCGGCCACGATCTGCTCGTTGTTATTGATCTGGCCGCTCCCGTCGAAGCTGTGGGCGGTGGAATACTGCAGCGAGGGCAACGTTCCTTTCTTGGTCAGAAATGAACTCGCGGCCGGACTGAACAGGATCGCTTGCAGGGCGTCATTCACCGAGGATGCTTTGGAAGTTTTTGTCTCGTTGTTCTTCGTGGCCGTGCTGTTCTCCTGCACCACGATGGTCACGATGTCACCGACGGCAAACGCCTTGCGGTCGGCAAACATGGACGGCGCCAACGGTTGGCGCCACAAGGAATCCGCCTGCGCCGGACCAACCGCCAGCGCGCAGCCCACCACCACTTCACATAGAAACTGAAATCGCGCCTTCATTTTCCACCTTTCCACGGAATTCACGGTTGGATTGCGGATTGCGCACACGCACTTGCTGGCCGACGGCGCCATCCTCCAGCACTTCGACTTTCAATGAGATCGCCATGGCGCCATCCCGCACCACGGCTTCAGCCAGCTGCCCCCGTCGGACCACGGTCCGCGGCCTCACGTGACGATCCAGGATGACGGCGCCGCACGAAACATTCTCGGAAATCTCCAGCGCCGAAGGATCGACGCCGCCCAGATATGCCTCGCGACACACCAGCACGTCCCGGCGTTCGCGAGCGCAGTCGCTATCCGCAAACAACTCGCCGCGCCGCAAGGCCGAGCGTGCCACCCACACATCGCGCCAGACGTGCGCGGTCAGCGGCATCTGCCAGGATCCCAGTCGCCGGTCGTTGGCCATCAATTCAAACCGAGCAATAAAATCATGTGTCACGCCGACGGTCGGCACCTCGGTCACCCTCAGCGTGACCGTCTCGGGGGGAACCGCCAGCGGCGTCCAGGTGCGCCCCAGGGTCAGGTCCAACTCGCCGAGATCGCGGACATAGTCGCGCTGGAGCGTCGCCGTGAGCATGGTTTTCAGTGCGGCCTCGTCGAGCAGGTGTGCCTGCGGCTGTGCCACGGGAACGTCGTTTGTTGAAGAAGCGGGGGCAGAGGGCTCAGAAGCGGGTGCCAGAACCACGAACCCTCCGCCGGTGAGGATGGCGAAAACAAGAACCAGCGTGAAATGCGGTAATCTCATATATCGTTATTTGCGCAAGTTGTTGCTCATCTGCATCATTTCGTCCGCCGCTTGCACGGCCTTGGCGTTTACTTCATAGGCTCGCTGCGCCTCGATCAAATTGACCATTTCCTGGACGACCTGCACGTTCGACAATTCGATATAGCCCTGCGCCAGCGCGCCGAAGCCGCTTTCGCCGGGCGTGCCGACTTCGGGAGGACCCGAGCCTGCGGTTTGCTGGTACAAGTTGCCGCCTATCGAGCTGAGGCCTCCCTCGTTCTCAAACCGGGTCAGCTGCACCTGAAACGTCGTGTTGCCGCTGGCGGTCGTATAGGAGACCTGACCATTGGAAGAAATCGAGATGTTGGTCGTGCCTTGTGGCACGGCCTGAAACCCTTGCAGGGGCAAGCCGTTGCTGGTGACAATTCGGCCGTTCGAGTCCGTCTTGAATCCGCCATCGCGCGTGTACGCCAGTGTGCCGTCGGGCAACTGGACCTCAAAGAAGCCGTCCCCCTGGACCGCCACATCAAGCTGGGAGCCGGTGCTGCTCAGTTCGCCGGTCGTGAAGACCTTCTCGGTGGAGACAACCTGCGAGCCATGGCCGATTTGGATGCCGCTGGGCAACTCGTTTCCCGACCCTTGGTCCGTGCCCGCCTGGCGCTGCGTGTCGTACAGCAAATCCTGAAATTCGATTTTGGTCGCCTTATAGCCCGTGGTGTTGACGTTGGCCAGGTCGTTGGAGATGACGTCCAGATTGGTTTGCTGGGCGTTCATTCCCGAGGCGGCGGAATAGAGGGCTCGAAGCATGGATGGTCAGCCTTTTTATACAGGGTTGGGATTGCCGAGATCGTTGATCGCGTGGTTCATGCGGTCATCATGCATCTGCAGGACCCGCTGGGAGGCTTCGTATTGGCGCATCGCGGTAATCATGTGGGCCATCTCGGCGACCGGAGAGACGTTGCTCCCTTCCAGATACCCCTGACGCACGAGCGTGGTGTTGGTGGTGGCTGGCGATGACACCAGACTGGGATTCTTCGCGGCGAAATAACTATTGCCGATCTGCGTGAGCAGTTGCGGGTTGTTAAACGTCGTGAGTGCGAGCTTCCCCAACAAATTGCTGCCCTGGCTGACGGTACCGTCCGGGGCGATGGAAATCGGGCCTGGAGTTTTCAAATCGATCTGAATGGGGCCACTGTCGGTTTGCACCGTATAGCCCTGTTTCGTGACGAGTTGACCCAAGGCGTTGAATTGAAATTCGCCGTCCCGCGTGTAGGCCATTTGACCGCTGGGCAATTGCACTTCAAAAAAGCCGTCGCCTTCGATGGCCACATCCGTCGGTACATTCGTGGGGCGAAGCTGACCCTGCTCGAAGTTGGTGACGACTTGCGTGGTCGGGAGCAAACCGCCTTGTCCCTGCGCCGCCTGAATTGTGCTAAAGACAACATCCGATTTCTTGAAGCCGGGCACGGAGCCAGCCGCGAGGTTCTCAGAGATCACGTCCTGCCAATTCGCATTCGCGTTCAGGGCTGCCGCGGCCTGGTAGAGGCTTATATTCATCGCGTGCTACTGCTTTGCAAATCGCATGCCACGTCTCGAATGGCCTTGATTACCAGCGTGTTCCAGCAACATTCATCGGGATCTCTGGTAAAAGATGCCGCGTGCGGGCTGAAGTTTTTGCCGCCCGGTAACAATCAGTACTCGCAGGCCAGTTCGACGACTCGTTCACACGAGCAACGAACGATGATGTGCGTGATACGGTCGCCATCGCGCTTGAGCGTAATGGTCGGTTGCGAGTCAGCGTGAGACGGCTGAGGGCCCGCCGCTGATGGCGATGGTGGCGCGCCGGTGGAAGCTGATTTGTTGGGGATCACGAATGGAGTAAAGGGTTTGGTCATCGGGGTAACAGGGTTTAAAGTTGGTCGTTGGGGCGCACCACCAGCGCCATGGTCACGCGACTATTGATCGCGTCGGATGGATCGGTGTCGCGCAGGGGTTGAGTATCGGCGTACCCGGCCACCTTGGAGATCTGATCGTTCGGGACACCATTCTTCACGAGGACCCGACGCGCCGTGTTGGCACGGCCAGCACTCAAGTCCCACTTGTCCAGCGCGGGATCCCGGTCCGCTTCCCCTTGCGGGCTGTGGCCTTCGATTTCGACCAGAAATTGCTTGTAGCGGGCGATCTCCCACGCCAACGTCGAGAACACCCACTGGCCATACTCGGTGAAGGAGTCGCTGCCCGCCTGGAAGATCGGCTTCTGGATGCGGTTGAGCACGCTGATGTTCAGGCCTTTCTCGGTAAACTCGAGTTGCACCGACTGGTTCCGTTGGTATTCCGGGTTTGTCCCGAGGGCCTTGAGTAAATCGTCATTCAGGTGCCGCAGCATATCCATTTCCAGCGGTGACGGGGCTTCGTACTGGCCGTCCAGCGTCTTGCCTCGCAGCGTGTCGAGGGTATTGGGGATGACACCCGAGGACTGGCGTGGGCCTCGCATGAACGGATGTTTGAACGTCAGCTCGATGGCTTCTTTTACCTTCTTGTCTTGCGATGTAATCCACAAAACCAGAAACAAAGCCATCATCGCGGTCACGAAATCCGCGTACGCGACCTTCCAGGCGCCGCCGCCGTGTTTGCCGGCCATCGTGCCCTACCCTTTCGCCTGCGTGTTGAGTGACTTGAGCATGGTCTCCATTTCCTCGGAAGTCGGGCGTACGTCACTGCCCAAACCACGGCGGGCAACCTCGACGGCGACGATGGGCGCCATCCCGTTGGCAAACGCCACCACCGCGGAGGCGATGCACCGAAAGTAAGACAATTCCGCACTCCCGATAAACTCCATGTTCGACGCGAGTGGATGCGCGAATCCGTAGGAAAGCAACACCCCGAGGAAAGTCCCAACCAGCGCCGCCGCGACCTTGTGCCCGATCTCCGCCGGCGGGCCGGCAATGGCCCCCATTGTGACGATGATGCCCAATACCGCCGCGACAATTCCGAAGCCGGGCAGCGCGTCGGCGGTCTTCGTCAGCACCCCGATTGGGGCGTTGTGCTCCTCTTCCTTCGCCGTCAGCTCGGTGTCGAGGAGCAGCTTCAATTGCTCCGGTTTCACGCGCCCATCCACGATGGGGCGCAACGCGTTGACCAGGAACTCGATGGTGTGCTCGTTATTGGTGATCGACGGGTATTTCGACAGGATGCTGCTCTGCTTTGGATTGTTGACGTGCTCTTCCAGCGCGATCATGCCTTCGCGACGGCCCAGCATGAACATCTCGTAGAGGGCTTTCATCAGATCCTCGTACGATTGGCGGTTGTGCGGCGCACCCTTTAGCGTCTGCAACAGGCCTTTGACAATATCGATGAGAACTTTTTTCGGCGACATCACGATCAACGCCCCCAGCGCCGCACCCCCGATGGTGATGAACTCGGCAATGTGCACCAACGCGCCCACGTTGCCGCCAGCCAGTGTGAACCCCCCCAGCACGGCCCCCAACACAACAACCACCCCAATGATCACAATCATGTCGCCATCCCTGCTTCCCGATTGTGCAGCCACGCCTTGATGGTCAGAATCGCCTGCGTATGGATCTGGCAGATGCGTGATTCCGTAAGGCCAAATGCCTCGGCGATCTCCCGCAGCCGCAAATCTTCAAAGTAATACAGGGCCAGCACCTTGCGTTGCACTTCCGGTAGTTGTTGAATTCTCTGGGCGATCAGCCCTGCCAGTTCCCGCCTCGACGCAGTTTCGACAGGCGTTTCCTGGCTGTCGTCGGCGAACCTTTCATATTGCTCGGTGCCGTTAACTTCCTCGGATCTGATCACCGAATCCAGGCATACGAATGTCACCGGCCTGATCTCGTCGAGCAGGTCCTCATAATCTGCCAGGGAAAGATCCATCGCCCGCGCGATCTCCTCCTCCGTCGGCGGTTCGCCCTTTCGTTGTTCCAATTCGGCTATGATTGCTTGCACGTGACGGGCCTTGCTGCGCATGGTGCGGCTGACACAATCCATTCGCCGCAGCTCATCAATGATGGCGCCGTGGATCCGGATGCGCGCATAGGTTTCAAAACTGGCACCGTTGTTTTCGTCGAAATTCCTCAAGGCATTCAGCAACCCAACCACACCCACGCTGTACAGGTCGTCCAGGTCAATGTGTGGCGGCAACGTCATCGCTGCGCGCCCCACCACGCTTCTGACCAACGGCAGGTGATCACGAACCAATTTGTCCTCGGCCGCGCTGCCGTGCACCGCATGATAGCGTTGCCGCACCTTGCCGGAACGCGAGCGCGGAGCCTCAAGACAGTGACCAGCCGAATTAGTCACGGGATTCCTCCTGTCTCGATTCCTCCAGAGCCTTGATCCAGACTCGTCCCCACCACCGCATCAGCATCGCGCCCACGTACAACGCCACACAAGCGTGCGCGAGCGCGTGGGGCAGCGATTGCTCGCGGACCAATCCGATTCCGAATCCAATCCCGAACCCCAATAGGCCTCCGGTTAGTAGCAACAATTTCATTCGCGTTCTTACCTAGCAGGCGACCTGCCACGGTCAGATTCGTGGGAAAATACGTGATAGGACGCGCTCTGCACTGGCCTCCGTGAATCCACTAGGAATATTCTGCCCGGCTGAAAGGAACCGAACTGGCAAACCTGTCCCTAGCGTCAGATTCCACAGCTTGCACCAGCGAGGCTCTTCATCGAGATGCGTTACGATCAGGTCGTGGATTGGCAACGTCGCCCACGCGCGGGCTTGCGCCAGGGACGTTGTTACGTCGTACGCCGCGTTCAACACCAGATGGATTTGCGCCGCGGCGGGTTCGTCCAATCGCTCCACCAGCACACGGACGCCTTCCACGTCCGCACCCGATGCGCCGGGCAGATCCACAAAGGCGACGTCCTCGTCAATCGGCGTTCCCGTCCACGACCGCTCCACCGGCACGCCGAGCACATCACCGTGGACAGCCAGCGCTTCTGCGGTGTTGGCCGTCGCACCATCCAAGCGCCAGACACGTGCGGACCTGCCTTCGAGCAGCACGGATAACGTCAACCACTTGCAGAGCGCCGTTGTCTTGCCGACGCCCGGGGCCCCGACAAGCACATGCAGCCGCGCGGCCGACGGCCGGCAGGGGATCCACGCGGCGGCGAGTGCCTCGCGCACATCCCGGAGATCGTCCGCCAACCACACGGGTCGCGTAGCCAGCACTCGTTCCAACACACGCGCGGTATACAAGGGTGACAAACCCAGCGACTCGAGCAATGCGGCCGGCCCTTGCTTCTTCGGTGTCCCTACCGCTTCCACGCTGACCGGCGGGGGAATCTCGACGCGTTCACCACGGGACGTTTCAGAGGGGAGTGACGGTTGGGGTGTGGCCGTGGTGATTTCGTCCATCGTATCCAATACGCGGCCCGTCGGTGCGTTGGTGGGGTCGGTCGCGTGCGCCAGGATTTCGATGCGCGACTTCTGAAACCAGCGGCGGGGAACCTGGCGTATATTTACGACCACAGCGTCGGCCCCCAGTTTGGCCCGAATCTGTTGTGCCGCATCGGCGGCGGATGAAGCAATAAATTGTTGCAATTCCATGGCTTACTCGGGGCAGGGAATCATGGCCGCGTTTTGAATTTCGACGCGTGGCGGGACTTCCGCATAGGAGAGCACGGCCAGTTCGCCAAAGGTACTCTCGAAGAACCGACGGAAGCCCAAGCGAATCTGCGGGGCACACAACAACACGGGGGGATGGCCGGCCGTGATCATTTGCTGCACGAGTTTCGCCACCCAGTCCATCACGTGCCGTGCGAGCTTCGGTTCCAGGACCAACGCGACCTCGTTCGATGACTGGCGCACACCTTTGGCAATTTCCTGCTCCAGTTTCGGGTCGAGCGTGATTGCGCGCAGGCTCCCGTTTTCCATCTGGTACGGCCGCGCAATCTGCGGGCCCAAAGCGCGCCGGGCGTGTTCGCTGAGTTCGTCGGGGTTCTTCGTGACGCTGGTGTAGTCGCTGACCTTTTCGAGGATGCCAGCCAGGTTGCGGATCGACACCCCTTCGGCGAGCAGATTCTGCAGGATGCGCTGGACCTGGCCGACGTTGAGTTGAGCGGGAATCAATTCGTTGACCACCGTAGGATGCGTCAGCTTGAGATTGTCGAGGAGCACTTGCACGTCCTGCCGGGCGAGGATCAGGTGCGCGTTGCGCTTGATCGTCTCGGAAAGGTGTGTGACGAGCACCGATGGGGCGTCCACCACCGTGTACCCGGAGACTTCGGCGTTCTTGCGCTCGGTTTCCGTGATCCAAGTGGCCGGCAGATGGAATACGGGTTCAACAGTTGCCGTGCCCTTCAATGGGCTCTTGCTGCCCGTCGCGTTCATGGCCAGCCAGAGGCCCGGCCGCAGTTCGCCCCGGGCAATGTCTTCACCTTTGAGAACGAACCGGTACTCGTTGGTACCAACCCGAAGGTTGTCGCGGACCCGAATCGGCGGGACAATGAATCCCATTTCCGAAGCAAAATTACGCCGGACACCAGTCACCCGGTCGAGTAGGTCCCCCCCTTTTCGCGTGTCGGCCAACCCGACCAATCCGTAGCCCAGTTCGATTTGCATTGTGTCCACCGTCAGGAGGCCTTCGAGTTTCTCGCTCGCGCCATTGCCATTTTTTGCTCCCCGTCCCGTCGTCTTCTCGCCGTTGGTCTGCGCTTCGGGCGCGGCCACCGCCGTCGCCGCATCCGGGGCCGCCGCAATGCCATGTTTGTTCAATCCATGGGCCAGAGCCGCGGTACCGGCCGACATGATCAGGAATGGCAACATCGGCAATCCCGGAACGATGGCCATGAACCCCATCATCCCCGACAACACCCAGATCGCGCGGGGATACAGCAGCAATTGCCGGGAGAGATCCCGTCCGAGGTTTTCGTGCGAGGCGGCCCGCGTGACGAGAATACCCGCTGCCGTCGAAGTGATGAGCGCGGGGACTTGCGACACCAAGCCATCACCGATGGACAACAATGTGAACCGCTGCAACGATTCGCCGACCGTCATTCCCTTTTGCAGCACGCCGACGGCGAAGCCACCGAGGATGTTGATGACCGTGATGAGGATTGCCGCAATGGCGTCACCGCGCACAAACTTGCTGGCACCGTCCATCGCGCCGTAAAAATCGGACTCCTGCTCAAGCTGGCGCCGTCGCGCGCGCGCTTCGTCTTCCTTGATCAACCCGGCATTCAGCTCGGCGTCGATTGCCATCTGCTTGCCGGGCAGCGCGTCGAGTGTGAAGCGCGCGGCCACTTCGGCGATACGCCCCGCGCCCTTGGTGATGACGATGAAATTGATCAGCACCAGTATGAGAAACACCACCAGACCAACCACATAGTTCCCGCGCACAACGAAATTACCAAACGCCTCAATGATGTGGCCGGCGTATCCATCCAACAGGATCAAACGCGTGGAGGACACATTAAGCGCCAGTCGATACAGCGTGAGACACAGCAGCAACGAGGGAAAACTGGTGAAGTCCGACGGCTCGCGCAGGTACAGGATTACCAACAGCGTCAGCAGGGAGAGCGAGATGCTGATGGCCAGCAGCAGGTCCAGCAGCAGGCTCGGGATGGGCAGAATCAGCAAGAGGATCGTGCCGAGCAACCCGATCACTAACCACAGGTCGCTATACCGAAAGAACCGGCCGAGTTTTGAGCTGCTGGGCGGCATCGTCTAATTCCTCATTTCCATTTGCTCCGCGTAATAGCGGTAACGGTTGGTGCGATACACCCATGCCAGCACTTCCGCCACCGCGGCGTAGAGCTGGGCCGGTATTTCCACCCCAACACGCCCATAGCGATACATGAGTCGTGCCAACGATTTGTTTTCCACGATGGGAACCTGATATTCCGTGGCGATCTCACGGATGCGGAGCGCGTTTTGCCGTGCGCCCTTCGCCACGACCTTCGGTGCGCGCATGGTTTTTCGGTCGTATCGTATCGCCACGGCAAAATGCGTCGGATTTGTCACAACCACATCGGCTTTCGGTACTTCCAGCAGCTGTCTGCGCAACGTCATCCTCGTGCGGCGGCGGCGTTGCTGGCTCTTGACCTGCGGATTTCCTTCCGTGTGCTTAAGTTCATCCTTCATCTCCTGCTTGGTCATCATCAGGTCGCGGTTGGTCTGCCAGAACTGGTAGCCGTAGTCCGCAATCGCGATCAGGATCATGGCGACACCGACGCGCAGGCAGATTTTGAAGGTAGAAGCTGCCAGAAACTCGGCAATCCTTGCCGCGTTCACGGAGGTGTAAAAAATGGGGTCGGAGAGCACTTCTTTGACTACCGAATAGGTGAGCGCGATGATCAACGCCAGTTTCACAGCCGCCAGCGCCGTCGGCGCCGCTGACCGCATGGAGAAGATGCGCGTCATCCCCGCCATCGGGTCGAGCCGCTCCCAGTTGGGCGTCAGCGCTTCCGACGCCGTATTGAAACGGCTCTGCAATCCGCCGGCCAGCAACGCGCCCAACACCACCGCAACGACCAGGGGACCAACGATTTTGGCAAACAGCAACGTGGCCGCGATTGCGTATCCTTGCATCATGCTTGCGGAGAGCGGGACATCGTGCAGGTGGCCCAGCGAACCGGCCACCGCCAACTCCAGCGTCTGCCAGACTTCGCGCCCGAAGAACGTGAGCGCCAGGAGCCCCGACATCAGCACGAACACCGTCTGCACCTCCGCGCTGTGCGCAATCTGGCCACGCTTGGCCGCTTCCTCCAGCCGTCGCGGTGAGGCCTTCTCGGTTTTGTCCCCTCCCTTTTGTTCCGTGAACGCCATCGCTTATTTCCCCGACAGCAGTTGCGCGACCCGCAAGACGTCTTCGGGCAATTGGTGCAGATAATTGCTGATGTGCTGCGCCATCAGGTTCAACGTCAGCCCGAACACCGCCAGTCCCGCCATCGTTCGAAACGCAAAACTTTCGGTAAACACGTTCATTTGGGGGACCGCGCGGCCCAATACGGAAAAGATAAGCGAAATGACAAAGGACACCGCGATCAGTGGCGCTGCGATTTGCACGGCTGCGACAAAAATCCACGCCGTCTTGCCGATAACGGCCGCACACAATCCGGCGTTCAGGTGCGCCGTGCCAATCGGCAGCAAGTCGTATGTACGCTGAAAGCCGATCAGCAACCAGTGGTGCATGTCCAGGCTCATGAACAATGTGATGGCCAGAAAGTTCAGGATCGTGCCGGGCACCGCTGTCCGCGCGGTGCCGAACGGATCGAAATCGGCAGTCATCATCAACCCCATCTCCGTGGCCATGACGTTTCCCGCGACGTCGAGCGCGTAAAAGAGCATCCGTCCGACGAATCCCAGCAGAAGACCGACACAGATCTCCATCGCGAACAATCCCACCAGCGAGCCCAGACCCACTCCCGATAAGGCAACCGGCGGCAACGCCGCCGCCGTGAAACACGCGAGCAGCGCGCCGAGGGCAATTCGCAGTTGAACGGGCATAAAGCTGGAAGAAAATACCGGGAAGATGGCCAGCATGGCGCTGACACGGGCGAACACCAGCATCCAGACTACGGGATCGCTCGGAATCATGACGGTCACCTCCTTAGTGGACCATCTGGGGCATCTTTTGGATGACGACGATCGCAAACTCCGTCAAGGTGCGGATCATCCACGGCAACAGCAACAACAGCATTCCGATGACCCCCAACGCCTTGGGGACGAACGTCAGCGTTTGCTCGTGGATCGAAGTCACCGCTTGAAACAAACTCACCGCCAAACCAATCACCATCGCCGTCAGCAAAAACGGCGCGGCCAGGGCGATGGCTTGGAAAATCATCGCCTTCAGGAGTTCAGTTGCAAATCCAGCATCCATAATCAGGTCACAAAACTTTGAATGAGTGACTGGACCACCAGCGACCAACCGTCGACGAGCACAAACAGCAGAAGTTTGAGCGGCAGCGAGATCGTCATGGGCGGCATCATCATCATGCCCATGCTCATGAGCACCGTCGCGACCACCAAATCGATCAGGATGAACGGGACAAACAGCAGAAAGCCCATTTGAAATGCCGTTCGCAATTCGCTAATGATGAATGCTGGCACCACGATCCGCAACGGCAACTGCCCGGGCGATGTCGGTCCCAGTTTGGCCAGCGCCACGAACAGTTCCACGTCCTTGGCCCTCGTCTGCTTGAGCAGGAAGGTGCGGATATGGGCGGACGCTCGGTCCATCGCCACGGCACTGGAAATTTGGTTGGCGGAGTACGGTTTGAGCGCGTCCTCGTTGATGCGTTCCCATGTGGGTGCCATGACGAAAAATGTCATGAACAATGCCAGACCGATAATCACCTGGTTCGCTGGTGTCCCCTGGAGTGACAACGCCGTGCGCACGAACGATAACACGACCACGATGCGCGTGAAGCACGTCATCAGCAGGATGATCGAGGGCGCAATCGTCAATAATGTCATGACGAACAGAACCTTGATCGCAATGTCCGTATTTTGTTGCTCGCCGCCCTCCACGGCGAAATTGAATTTGAACGGCAAAATCCCGTTCGCAGCTGACGCGGCGTTCGTCTGCGCGTGAGCGCTCGCGGCGCCGAGGCAAAGAACCAACGCGGCGATGCTGAGACCCAGGACAATTCGGATTTTCATGATTTTCGGTGCAGGATGCTTTGCAGCGCGTCGGCAAAGCTGGGAGTCGGCCCAACGTTTTCTTCCGTCGGCAACGCCTCCGGCAATTGGCTCACCAGCGAGACGCCCGCCGGCGAGGAGCCGACCAACATTCGTTGCCGGCCATAGCCGATCACGCAAAGCGACTGGCGATTGCCAAGCGATTTTACTTCCACCACGTGGAGTTTGTTGGCGCCGTTCGTCCGACCGAGGGCACGTTGCGAATTTTTGAAGAGCCAGACCCCGCCCAAAAACAGCGCCAACACCAGCAATAATGCGCCAAAAATCCGGAGAGCAGACACGCCCAGATCCGGTAACGGTTGCACCGCATGTGAATTGACTGATTCCGCAAAACCCGGTGCCGACCACCCCCACACTCCCATGGGTACAAGCGCTGCGGCAAGCAGTCGGGAGAACCTCATGCCTTGGCTCCGATCAACTCCGTGACCCGCATGCCAACTCGTCCCTCGACTACGACTACCTCTCCGCGGGCAAATAACTTCCCGCTGACGTAGAGATCCACGGGCGTTTCCGACGCTTTGTCCAATTGTACGATGGAACCCGCGGCCAGTTGCAAAACGTCGCGCATCGGCATCTGACAACTGCCAAGCTCGACGGATACTTTGACGCCCACATCCATGAGTACATCCAGGTTGGGGAGTGTTTCGGTGGTTGCGCTCATTCGTTCATGCCTCCAATTTCCTGGTCAACTGCACGGCCCAGCGTCCTTCGCTGGTGCCGAGCAATCCGACAAATTTCGCCGATGTCCCCAGATGAATTTCCACTGCATGAAACCGCTGGGCGTCCACAGGCAGAGAGTCTCCCACCTTGAGCGTTGCGAGTGCCTGCACTTTCAGGTCCAGCCCGTGGCATATCGCGGTCAGTTTCACTGGAACATCGTCCAGTTGCGGGTTCCAATGCGGCTTCGCCATCAACGCGGCGACCGGCGCGCCATTCTTGGAATTAACGTCGCCCGTCAGCCGACGAATCAACGGTTCGAAACTGGCGTACGGCAATCCGATCCTGAACCGCTCACGACCTTCACCCAAGGTGACTTCAAAGGTTATTTCCAGCAGCAGCGTCTCGCGCGAGATCGCATTGAGAAACCGTGCGTCGATCTCGTGGCCCAGCGTCGTCGCCTTCAATTCCTGGACGACACTCCACAAGGCCGCCCATTCTGCCAGAATCACATTTGAGACCTGATCCAGCAGCGCGGTTTCTATCTCGGTCAACGCGCGCACGGAATTCTCTGACTGCCCAGAACCTCCCAGCAGACGATTGACGATATTCAACCCCAGCGACGGTGGTATTTCGAGCAGAGCGATCCCGCGCAGCGGGTCCAGTTTGAACAGCGTAAAGTGCAACGGTGTGCCCGCGGATTCGACGAATTTCTGAAAACCGATCGTTTGGAGACCAGCCAGCCTGAACGAGAAATCCAACCGTAAATTGACGGAAAGACGGGCTTCGAGGTTGCGGGCGAATTCCTCCTGCTGGGTCCGCAGCTTGCGCAGTTCGACCTGAGACAGTACGCCGCCTTGCCCCAACCTTTTCGAGCTGGTGGCGGCCACCGCCGCCGCTTCGCCCTCCTTCGGCGCGGACGACGCGGGGACAGCTTGTGCTGTTTCTGAGGTGCTGGTGGGAAGGCCGGTCATGAAGGATGGAGCGCCCTCGGTTTACTGAATGGCAAATTCCGTGAAATAGATTTCCTGCACGGTATCGGGACCCAGCGCGTTATTGAAAACGGTTTGAAGTTCCGATCGCAGCACGGTCCGGGCCTCCGGTTTTTCGAGGTCCGCGATGGTCTTGGAATTCAACACGCTGGACGCCAGATCGACCAGTTGCGCCTGGTTGTTCACGATCAATTCTCCGAAGCCCTCCTTGTCACTGGCTAGCGTGAAACTTGCCAAGAGGTAGCGCGATCCCATCGAACCGGCAACGTTGACGAGAATCTTGTTAAGGGGCACCGTCGTCTTGCCGTCGCTAGACATCTTCACGCCCTGTTCCTTCAACGCTGCGTCAAGCTCTCCCCCTTTCTTTGCCTTTTCGGCGCTCTTTTCCTTGGGCTTGCTGGAACCAGATGGCGGCTCCGACTTCGCCTCGGCAGTGTGTGTCTCCGCGGGCTGCGACGCCGCCGGCGTGGTGAGCGCGGTCGCTTTCGTGGTCGCAGCGGCGACGGCCTTCTGCATCTTTGGCATGAGCACGAACACTGTGGTGGCGTACGCCAGGGCGGGCATCGCGACGATTGTGACAATCAACGGCAGCCAGGCCATGATCCCTCCGGCCGAGGACGGGCTCGAGGCCGATTCCGCCGGCTTTCCGTCGCCGTCCGACGGCGGAGCGGCGGCACCAGGAGTATCTTGATCGTTGGTAGCCATGGCCTGTTAGTGCTTCATGTCCACCAGATCCTGGAGCATTTCGTCACTGGTCGTAATGATCTTGGCATTGGCCTGAAACGCGCGCTGTGCCTCAATCAGGTTGGCGAATTCGCTGGAAAGATCCACGTTGGATGCTTCGAGCGCTCCGCTTTGGATGGTGCCCAGCCCGTTGGTCCCCGCCGCCGCAGGCGTGGGCGTGGTAGCTCCGCCGAGCGGTCCGGCAACGCCGATGTTCCCGAACAGATTGTTGCCCTCGTTGACGAGGCCATTCGGATTGGAAAAGTTCTGCATCAGGATCTGTCCGGTCACGTACGACGTGCCATCCGACAGAGTAATGTCAACGTTACCTTGTGAGTCGACGGACCAAGAGGTCATCGTCGCGCCGGCGTCGGCCTTCGGAGCTTGGGACGCATTAACCTGGATATCGCCCATCTTCGTCAAGGCCGGGTCGGTGTAGCCCTGGATGCGCATGCCACCCGGGGTGACCAGATAACCGTTGGCGTCGAGCTGAAAATCCCCCGCGCGGGTCACATACTCCGTGCCGCTGGTCGGATCTTTCACGACAAAGAATCCGTTGCCGGAAATGGCCAGGTCGGTGTCCACGCCGGTCGGGTTGATCGCGCCCTGGCCGTAATTGTTATAGATTCCCTCCGTGACCACGCCCAATCCGATCTGGATGGACGAATCGCCGCCCAGATCGGAATTTTGGAGCGTCTGGCTGAATGAATCCCCTAGGTCGGTCGTGGCGGATTTGAAACCCACGGTTTCAACGTTGGCGATGTTGTTACCGATCACGTCAATCTCTTCCTGGAACGCGCCGAGACCACTGACTGCGGATGTTAATGCTTGTAACATGTTGTACTCCCTGTTGTTTGGTTTCTTGTCTAGTTGGATGTTGCTGTTGTCGTTGAGGACGGCGTCGATGTAGCTGCTGGGGGCGTCACGGTCTGCACCTCGTCCAGTGTGTACGGCGTACCGTTGACCAGGACTTCCGGCGTGCCGGAATTCATCAGCACTTCGGTGACTACGCCGGTGTCAGTCCCGCCGCCCGTTGTGGTGGCATTCACGGTCGCGCCGATCAGGTTGGTGGCCTGCATTTCCGAGATCGACTGATAGGTTTGTTGGGACTGTTGCAGGGTCGAAAATTGGGCCATCTGGGCGATGAAGTCCGTGTTCGACATCGGATTCATCGGGTCTTGATTCTGTAATTCCGTGACCAATAGATTGAGAAAATCCTGTTGGTTGAGTGTCTGCGTGGGCAACAGGCTCGAAGAACTGGATGATGACGAGTTGGCTGTTGACGTTGTGGTTGAGTCGACGGTGCCGATTTGCATGGTGTGTCCTCTATGCCCACATTTCCCAGCCGCGACCCGTTGCGGCCGCGCTGCCGTTGTTCCTGCCGCCGCGCGTGAGCACCGCCGATGCGACGGAGAGCGGTGACTCCTCGGGACCTTCCGTGGTCCGAGCAGATGGATGACGGCCCGGCCCGTCGCCCAATCCTTGCTGTGCGGTCTGAGAGGATGTGGTTTGGTTGTTTTGTTGGTTGCCCCCAAAATTCTGATTGAATGACGCATGATCGAGTTGCCCTATGCGAATTCCCTGTTGCGCAAGCGACTGTTGCAGGTCGGCCCAATGCGTGTTGAGTGAGTCGAAGTTACCGCGCTCGAGTCGCGCTGCCACTTCGACCTGACCGTTGTTGACACTCAGGCGCAAATTGATCTCCGTGCTTTGGTCGGGACGCAGATTTACATCCGCCGAATCCATCCCCACGCGTTTGAACGACACGGCGCATTCGGTCACATCGGTGAAAACCTTGTCCGCTTGCGGCGGGCGTGCATTCTCCACGTGCGCCCCGGCAGCGACTGGTATCGCCTTTTCGAGACTCACACTTGCCAAGGCAGACAAAGGGGAATTGGGGGAAGCGTTGGCCTGCGTCACGTTGCTTGCAGGAGTGGAGACCGTGCGTGGCAACGACACGGTTGCCTCACCCTTGCCATTCTCCGGCAGAAAACTCCCACGCGGTAAATTTTTCTCCCCGCTCCGGGCAGTTCCTTCCACTTTTCCCTGCGATTTCATTGTCGTGACCTGTTTCGCACTCCCCGTGCCAACAGCGCCAATGGTTGCTGGCTGCACGGCCGGCGCGGCGATCGTCGGCGCAGGTTCGGCGGCTTGAACGCTTTTTCGCGAATCCACCGGTGCCACCGTTTGTGGCGGAACGTTACGCGCCGCGTCCCCTGCTTGATGCTGAGAATCTGCTGCGGGCACGCCTTCTGGATTAGATTTCTTGACAGAGCCGAGTTCCGCAGAGGTGATGCGTGAACTTGTGGTCGCGACGCTTGTCGCAGCGACCTGGTTGGCCTGTTGCGACGTGTGGGCGACATCTGCAACACCCGGTGCCGGCAACGGAACCGCAACTGTTTTGCCTTCCGTTGGAGATGCCCTCAAAGTCGGTTGCGCCGGAACGGGTGGCTGTGGCTGTGGCTGTGGCAGAGGCAACACCGCTGTCGGGAGTCCCGCCGGCGCCGCCGAAGGCTTCGCATCCTGGGTCTTGCCCTTCTTCCCGTCCTTTGAGCCCGGAACCGATGGCGACGCGGGCACGGACAGCGACCGACCCTGCCCCCCCATCGTTTCGCCAAAGACGTTCGCGAATGATTTTTGCGGCCCTGAATCTTCCGGATTCGCGGGAGACGGTCGCACGGCATCCATGACCGTCGAATGGGTCATTGGGACAGCCGGCTCGGTCACAAGTGCGCTGGTGCTAACCATTCCGTCCTTACGATGGGTTGTTGGAGGTGTTGCGGTACATAACAACCTTGAGGCGCTCAGAAATCCCGGCGGCGCGCTTGGCGCCGGTGGGGCTGTTGTGCGCCAGCAATTCCAGGATCGGTGCTGTCTCGGCGTCTTTCATGTAGGCGAAGATCTTCACGATATCGTCATCCTTCATTTCCTTGAGGATGCTCACGGCGCCCTCGGGCGACATCGTCGCGTATATCTTGGCCAGACGTTTCAGGTTGGCGGTCTCTTCCTCGCGGACCCGCACTGTGTTCTGATCGAACTCCGCTTGCATGCGCGTGACGTTTTGGGAAAGCACGACGATTTCCTCGCGTTCGGCCTTGAGACGGGCGTCCAATTCGTTGAGTCGATGTTCGCGGTCGCCCAGTACCTGCTTCTGATGCTGCAAGTCGGCGATCAATTCGTCCACTTCGGCGTTCTGAAATTCCCACGATGGGGATCGCGCGAGGGCCTTGGCGGCCGCGGGTCCGGGCAGCGGCAATTCGATCTTCGGCGAGCGCCACACCGCCACGGTCACACCGATGTAGGCGAGTGCGCCCACCACGGCGGACACCCAGTTCGATTGGAGAATTTTGAGCATACCGATTTCACCCCCCGATTTCGTCTACCAATGGCTCGCTCGCGACGCCAGCGTGTTGGGCCAAGTCGTCGAGTGTTTTTTGTTCCTCACGGCGGGATGCGTAATTGTGTCGCTCTCGCTGGGATTGTTGCAACTTCTGCACCGCCTCCCGCGATTGGCGCGCCCTCAACAGTTTTGCCAGAGCACTGTCCACCGCTCGCTCTGTCCGCTCGAATTCCTCGAGCCGTCGTTGCTCGAATTCTTTCATCGCCCGGACATATTCCCGGACTTGCGCGAGGTGCGCGGCGGGAGCGCCTGATGCCGCGCGCTCGCGTCCGAGGCGGAACGCCTCTTCGCAAAGTTGTTGCGCGTCGTGCAATTGGTCGAGGGCTTTCCGCTGGTCCGCCAATGTCTTGGCGTAGGCCACCAGTGCCGCCTGCTCTTTTTGTTCGAGCACAATCAACAATGCCTGGAGCGTGAATCGGAATCGCTTCACTTCGCCATTTCCTTCCGCGCCATCGCGGCCTTGAGTTCCATCCAGCACTCCGAAATCTTGCGGCCTTCGTGGACCGGTTGTCGAAGAAACCTGCGTAAGGGCTCATGCAGACGGATGGCTTCGTCAAGGGCGGCATTACTTCCTGCCGGATAGGCGCCGATGGCAATCAGGTCCTGATTTCGTCGATAAATTGCCATGTGTTCGCGCGCCATAGCGGCCAAATCCAGTTGTTCCGGGGTGAGCAGATCGCGCGTCAGCCGGCTCACGCTTTCCAATACATCGATTGCCGGGTAATGGTTCTGCGTGGCCAGTTCGCGCGTCAGCACAACGTGTCCATCGAGGATCGAGCGGGTCGCATCGGCAACCGGGTCGTTCATGTCATCGGCCTCGACCAGCACCGTGAAGAGTCCTGTAATGGAACCGCGCTCCCCCATTCCCGCGCGCTCCAGTAATTGGGGCAGCAACGAAAACACGCTGGGTGTATAGCCGCGTGTCGCCGGCGGTTCCCCGACAGCCAAGCCGATCTCGCGTTGCGCCATCGCAAACCGCGTCACCGAGTCCATCATGAGCAACACGTTCGCGCCCTGGTTGCGAAAATGTTCGGCGATCGCCATCGCCAGAAAGGCGCCTTTGACTCGGGACAGCGCGGGCTCGTTCGAGGTGGCGACGACGACCACGGATTTTCGCCGACCGGCCTCATCCAGGTCCTTTTCCAGAAATTCTCGCACCTCACGACCGCGCTCTCCAATCAGGGCGATGACGTTGACGTCCGCCTCGGCCTGGCTGGCGATCATGCCCAACAACATGGATTTTCCAACGCCGCTTCCCGCAAAAATGCCGAGGCGCTGTCCACGTCCGCAGGGAATGAAAGTGTCGATTGCTTTGACGCCCGTTTGAAATTGATGGTGGATGCGCTGTCGCTTCAGCGGATGGGGCGGTAAACTCTTGATGCTGACATATTCTCCCGCAGGAATGGGACCGCGCCCATCCAAGGGATTACCCAATCCATCGATGACGCGGCCCATCAGTGCACCGCTGACGGGCACCTGCAATGGCGTGCCGGTGGCAACGACCTCGCTACCGACATGGATGCCGTGCGTCTCACCCAGAGGCATCAACAGCAGGTGATGGTTGCGAAACCCGACGACTTCTGCCAATGTCACGTCGTCCTGCCGCGTCGACTTGATGCGCACCACCTCTCCAATGGCAGCGGGCGGGCCTTGGGATTCGATCACCAAACCGATCAGTTGGACGACGCGCCCACGCGACTCGACCGCGCGCACCGTTCGGGCACGGTCGATCACGCGGGAGAATCGCTCCATTGACCCGCTGGATGTTTCGGGCAACGTGATCATGACAGCAGGCTCTTCTTCAACAGCGCAACCTTGGTTTCCCGGCGGCCGTCCACGACACCGAAACTCGTTTGCACCAGGCAACCGCCGCGTGTCACCTCGGGAGAACTGCGGAATAGCATTTGCGGCCGGTCCGCGACATTGGTGGATGAACCCGACAGGTGTTTTTCCAGCAACGCGAGATCGTCGGCGTGGAGCAGCACGGTGACCTCGGCGGTATTGGCGACCTGCGCCAGTGCTTCGCGCACGGCGGCCTCGACCATCTCGGTCGACACGGGCAACCCGGCGACGAGCCGTTGCGCTGTTTCGATGGCCAACTGGATGACCGCGCCCTCCGAATCGCGGACCACCTGTGGCAGAGTGTCTCGCAATGATTGAAAGACGCCGCGTTGCAATTCCAGAAACTCGTTGCGCTGCGCGACGATCTGTTCGTGCAGCATGTTCTCACCTTCCCGGCGACCGCGCTCGTACGCAGCGCGTTCGGCTGGTTCCACTTGCGTCAATTCCGTCGCGGACGACGGGCTGGCCACGGGGCGAACGTCGCGGAGCGGCTGGTGGAAATGGATCGTGTGTGCCATGATTTCAGCCTGATTGTTCTTCGGGGATTTCGATTTGGCCCTCGCTCTCCAGACGACGGACGATTTCGATGACGGACTGTTGCGCCGTCTCGATTTCCTTTGCCTTGAGTTTGCCCAAAAAGCCCATTTCCTCTTGGATGGCTTCGCCAGCCCGCTTCGAGAGGCCCGAGAGGATTTTGGCCTTGAGCGAGTCGGTGGCGGACATCAGGGCGGTCGCCAGCGCCCGCGAGTCCACTTCCCGGAGGACTTTTTGCAGGGCGGCGACGTCGAGTCGCGCCACGTCCGCGAAGGTGAACATTTGATTGCGAATGGATTTGCCCAACTCCGGGTTGCTTTTTTCGAGCGCTTCGATCAACGCTTTGCTGTCACCCCGACCCATGGCTTTGAGCATGGTGGCCGTGGGTTCGACGCCGCCGGTCTGGTGGAACGGCAGTGCGCTGTGCGTCCCAATCCTCGCCAGCAACCGTTCTCCGAGCGTCTCCACCACGCTCACAGGTGTGGGCACGAGCGTGGCCAGCCGCTCGATGATCTTGGCGCGTGTGTCTTCCTGAAACAGCGCAACCAACTTGGATGCTTTCTTGCGGTCGAGAAAGCTCACGACCAGAGCGATGGTTTGCGGTTGTTCGGACTTCAGAGCGTTGTAGAGCTGGCGCACTTCTTTCTTCGCCAGAACATGAATCGGTGAAGCCCCTGCGCTCCCCACGGAGTAACGGCCCATGAACTGCCGCATTCCCGCGGCGCCCAGCGCCTTCTCGACGGCGGCCTTCGCGAATTCGACGCCGCCTCGCAGCCCGGCGCTGGCGCTAACGGCCACATCGGAAAATTCACGCAAGATCTCCTGCTGCAACCGGTGGTCGATCACGTGCAGTTCCGCCATCGCCGCGGTGACGGCGGCGATATCCGGCTCGTCCAACGCCCGCAACACTTCGGCCGCGCTGTCGGGCCCCAAAACGATCAGCAACGCGGCGAGTTTTTGAGGACGGGTCAGCGTTTTGGCGTTCAACTCGGCCATCGGACCCTGGTTCGTTTTGGCGGTAGTCATGAGCGATCAGTTCCGTGGCACACCGGAACCGCGGCTGAGCCAGTTGCGGACAGCCTGGTTCATGTTGGCCGGATTTTCGCGAATGAGGCGGTTCAACACTTCGACGGTCACAACACCTTCTTCGACGCGTGCTTTCCCATTGCCGTTGGAATCGGCCGAAGCGGTGAGCGAAGCGCTCTCGGCGGACGCTTTCTTGTACATCCGCAGGAAAACAACCACGATGCCCAGCGCCAACAGCACATAGCCGGCGTTTCGCCCAACGTCCCACCACATCTCGTGGGTCTGCTGTTTCTGCATTTGCTCGGCGACTTCGACGGGGAACGCGTCATTGAATGGGATCTCTTCGAGCGTGATTTCGTCCTTGCGGGCTGCGTCATTCAGCTGCAGGCCGAGGGCGCTTTGCACGATCTTGCGAAGTTTTTCGATTTCCTCGGGCGGGCGCGGCACAACCTTCCGGTCCGCGCCGGTTCCCTCGGTCTTGGTGGCGACGAACACCGCGGCGGACACGCGCTTCAAACCGCCGGGCGACTCCAGAATGCTGTTCACCGTCTTGTTAATCTCGTACTGGTTGTTAACGGACTTGTGTTTTGTGGTGCTCGTTGTCGCGACCACGGGGGCGGCATTGGTCTGGGCCGTCGCGTTGCCGGCAACGCCCACGACGCCTCCATTGTTTGCTGTCGTGGAATTATTGTCCTCTTCGGTCGTTGTGTTAATGCGGGCCACCTGGCCATCGGGGTCATATTTCTCTTCGGTACGATTGATCGTCTCGGTGTTAACTTCGACCGCGACGCGGACTACGGCCTGGCCGGGACCGAGGACTTTTTCGAGCATGCCCTGAGCTTTCTGTCCGAGGTACTGTTCGATGGCGCGACGGCTCGCCAATTGCCCCGCGCTCAACCCGGCCACGCTATCTTCGTCCTCATTGCCGGAAAGCACGGCCCCGTGGTTGTCCACAACCGTGACGCCACCGGGCTGAAGTCCCTCGACCGAATTGGCAACCAAAAAGCGGATCGAATTGACCGCCGATGCCGAAAGTTCCGTGTTGCCACGCAACCGAACGAACACCGAAGCCGTCGTTTTCTTCTGGTTGTCCGTTAAGAGCCGGTTTTCCGGCATTACGATCATGACGCGGGCGGCCTCGACCTCATCCAATTGGCTGATGGTGCGGGCCAGTTCCCCCTGCACCGCACGCAGGTAATTCGCGCGCTGCACGAAATCGGAAATCCCGAAATTGGGTTTGTCGAAAATCTCAAATCCCACACCGTCTCCCTTGGGGATGCCCTTTGCGGCCAGTTGCATCCGCATGAGGTGGACCTTGTCGGCGGGCACGTAGACGTTTCCGCCTCCGCCGGCCCGGTACGGCACTTTGGCGTCATCGAGGGCGGCGATGACTTTGGCCGCCTCCCCATCATCGAGTTTGCCGTAGAGCAGGGCGTAATCGGAACGGCTGGACCAAACCGAAAGAGCGACCAGCCCGCCGATGACCGCGACTGCGGCGAACAGAACGCTGACCCGCTGGTTGATGCCGAGTTGTTTCCAGACCGCGGAGAGCTGTCGCGTGAGTTGAGAAAAAGGTTGTGCCATAGGTTAAATCTGCATCCTCATGAGTTCCTGGTACGAATCGAGAAGCTTGTTTCGGACTTCGACCATCAGTTGAAAAGACACATTCGCTTCTTGCATCGAGATCATCGCTTGATGCAGGGACACATTCTGCCCGCTGAGCAACCCGCTGACTGCCTCATTGGCGGCGACCTGCTTGGCGTTAATTTCCCCCACGGCCTTGCTCAGGACGTCCGTGAACGACGTCGCCGTGGCCGCGCCGGATGCGGGTATGATTTCGGGGACCGACGGAATCTCCGCAGAGGGAATTGTTGATTTCGTCTGGCCAACCTGCGGCAGGAACTGGATCAACCCGTTGGGTTGGACGTAGGCGTTGATAGCAGAGAGCGGGCTCATCGGGACATCACGCACGTTTGCCGATCGACAAGGTTTGCAACGCCATCGCGTGCGCGTTCTTCAAGACCGCCAGATTGGCCTCGAACGCGCGCGAGGACGTAATCAGGTCGGCCATTTCTTCATGGATATTGATGTTCGGCATGGCAACCATTCCGTTCTCGTCGGCATTGGGATGGCCGGGGTTGTACACCTTCTGCGGCGGACGGTTGTCGCTTTGGATCCGCGCCACCCGGACGGGCTGCGGCTGCACGTTGGAGGGATCGGCAACCTGTTGGTTGAGCACGTTTTCGAACACAACCTCTTGCCGCTGGTAGGGTTTGCCGTCGGGCCCCTGGGTGGTGTTGGCATTGGCAATGTTCTGGGAGATCACGTCCATGCGAATGCGCTCCGCGGTAAGCGCCGCCGTCGTGGATTCAACCCCAGGGAGAAAATCGATCATGATTCAATCCTCACCCCGTGCGTCCCGTGATGGCGGTTTGCAATTGCACCAGTGTGTAGCTGACCAATTGCGTCTCCAGTGTGTGGGCCAGCGTGTTCTGTTGCAGGCTGGCCAGTTCTGTTTCCAGATTCACCGTATTGCCGTCCCGCGACTGCGCGACTGCGGTGGAATCCACGCCGAGCTTGGGTTGCAACGTAGCGAGTTGGTCGGTGTTACCGGAGCCGAGCGCCTGCTTCAATTCGGCGCTAAACGATGGTGTGACATCGATCCGCTTGTAATTGGGCGTGTCGATGTTGGCGAGATTACTGGCGATCGCTTCCTGACGCATCGCCGTGGCATCCAGCATTTTTTTCGCCGCAACGTAGTTTGTGTCGTTGAACAGCGCGTCGATCATTGTCTCTTCCCTTCCCCAACCCCGGTTAGCTTGGTCTATGCCAAAACGGTGAAGTGATTCTGGATCAATGTGTTACAACAACAACAAGACGACCAGCGGGAAAGATTTGCCTTGTTCGTCCAAAGGCAGGCGGGCAGGAATGACCACCGGGTCGAGATTACCTCTTGGGAATTATCAGGGCTGTCCCAATTTCTTCAAGACGTCCTCGGCCTGTTCGCGCCGAGTTTTTTCGGAGTCCAGTGCGCGTTCCACGGCTTCGAGTTCACACCGTGAATCGGCGACCTGAAGTTCCAACTCCACGAACGCGCCTCGCAACGCCTGCTCCGCCCATTTGCGTTCGGTGATGTCCACACACGAGCCGATGAACCCTTCGAAGCTTCCATCCGGTGCAAATCGGGGCACAGCGGATTCGACGACCCAGCGGAACTGGCCGTCGGCGCGCCGCAATCGATACTCCATTTCGTAGGCTTGGCGCGAGCCCAGCGCGGAGCAGAAGGTGTCGCGGCAGAATTGTTCGTCGGTCGGGTGCACAAAATCAATCCAATTCTCGGCAAGGACCTTTTCGAGCGTGCAACCGATGAACTCGGTGTAGGTCTTGTTGCAGAACGTCGAATGGCCCCGCACGTCACGGATCCAAATGATGACCGGCGCGGTGTTGGCCGCGATACGGAATCTCTCCTCACTTTCGCGCAAGGCCTCCTGCATGCGCTTACGCAAGGTAACATCCTGGATGACAGCGGTCGTGCGCCCCGGTTGGCCGTCTACCTCGCGCACCAATGTGCCGCTGACTTCAACGTGGATGCTGCTGCCGTCCTTGCGCACATACCGCTTCTCGCTGAACCAGTGAGGTGACTTACCGTCCACGACACTCCGATAGCGCGCCAAATCGGCCACCAAATCGTCCGGGTGTGTGATATCCCGAAACGTCATGCCCAACAGTTCGGCTTCGGAGTATCCGGTGATCTCACAGAACTGGTGGTTGACGCGTGTGAATCGGCCCGTTTGAAGATCCGCCTGGGCCTGACCGACAGCGGCCAATTCGAACATCGCGCGAAACTCCGCCTCGCTAAGCTTCAGTCGCTGCTCGGCCAGTTTACGCGCGGTGATATCGCGACCAATGCTCGAAAAGCCGGTAATGTGCCCCTGCGGATCGTAAATGGGAGACACCGTGAGCGAAACAAAAATTTGCCGCCCGTCTTTCCGCACGCGCGCGGTCTCGAAGTGATCCACACGTTCTCTCCGATCGATTTTGTCCATCAACTCGCGCGGCTCGTTCTGCAGATGTGGGGGAGCCAAAATGGACACATGACGACCGATCACTTCCTCGGCTTGGTAACCATAAATCCGCTGTGCCCCCTGGTTCCAACTCGTAATCGTGCCATCCAGCGCCTTGCTCATGATGGCGATTTCAGATGTCTCCACGATTGCCGCCAGACGCGCCGTGGACTCTTGCGCCCGCTTTTCCTGATCGATATCGGTGGCTGTGCTGAACCAGTGGATGATTTCCCCCTGGTCGTTTCGCACCGGCGTGCTGCGGCTGAGAAACCAGTGGTAGCACCCATCCCGGCCTCGCAAGCGAAAATTGATCTCCAAGGGGTAGCCGGCGTGCAAGGATTCCCGCCAGCCGGCGATGACCGCATTCCAATCGTCGGGGTGAACGACCTGCTGCCACTCGGAACCAAGCGCTTTTTCAAGCCGTGGGCCGGTATACTCGGATAGACGGCGGTTTTGATAGACGGTATCCCCATCGGGACTGCTGACCCAGACGAGTTGGGGGATGTTCTCGGCCAGAGTACGGTACAATTGTTCCGTTTCGTGAATCCTCTTAAACGCGCTTTTCCGAGCAGCCGCCAACCAGCAAAGAATGAGCGCCTGCACGAAGAAGAAACAGAGTCGTTGAGGCGCCAAATGGCTCGCCACCAGAGAAAAGCCGGGCGACTGAGGGACGTACTGAGCCGACACGCCGATGAGTGCCGCTGAGGCGATGCTCGGTCCCAGGCCGGCAAACCACGCCACGAGGAGTAGCGGCAAGAAAAACAAGTGGACGGGCGCCGGGTTGCCGAGCCACCAGTCCAGCGCCCACTTGAGCGCCACGGCGAGTGCCACGCCGGCGAAAGAAATGGCGTAGCGGGCCAACGCGTGTTGGCTTGCTTTCACACGAAGCTCGTCGCCGAAACCACGCGGGCTCTGTACTTGCGACTCTTGGGTACTTCTCACAACAAAACCACTTAGCGACGCTGAGTGACCATCTCTCAGGAACCACTTTCCACGGTCGCTGGAACGGCCACGCCCTTGCCGTTGTACTCGTTGAGTTTATTACGAAGCGTGCGAACGCTAATGTCCAAAAGTCTGGCCGCATGGGTGCGATTATTATTGCACCGTGCCAGGGCTGCCATGATGTGGCGTCGTTCCAGTTCGCTCATGGAGGGAAAGTGGTTGACGTCCGCGGCCGAAGAAACGATCGCCAGTGGCGATTTGCGTGGCGGTTGCTGCGCGGCTACCGAACCGCCGTTCAACGGTCCGAGGTGATGCGGTTCGATCGTCTGGTCGTCCCCGCAGAGGATCACGGCGCGTTCGATGACGTTTTGCATTTCGCGGACGTTGCCCGGCCAGGAGTGGTCATGCAACATTCGCATCGCCTCCGCCGAAAGAGTACGAACTTGGGGGCCGTGCTTGCGCGAGAACCGCTGTACGAACTGTCCGGCGAGGTACGCGATGTCGTCGCTACGCTCCCGAAGGGGCGGCACGTGGATGGGCACGACGTTGAGGCGGAAAAAGAGGTCCTGGCGGAACAAGCCCTTGTCAATCCATTCCTGCAAATCACGATTGGTGGTGGCGATGATGCGCACATCCACCTTGATGGTCCGGGTGCCGCCGATGCGCTCGAATTCACGTTCCTGCAATACGCGAAGCAGCTTCGCTTGAAGATTGGGAGAAATCTCGCTGACCTCGTCGAGCAGGATCGTGCCGCCATGAGCCAGTTCGAAGCGGCCTTCGCGTTTGTTGACGGCGCCCGTAAAGGCCCCCTTTTCGTGGCCGAAGAATTCGCTCTCAATGAGGCTCTCCGGCACGGCCGCGCAGTTCACGCGGATGAATGGGGCGTTGGCCCGCGTGCTTTCGGCGTAGATGGCGCGGGCAATAAGTTCCTTGCCCGTGCCGCTTTCACCCCGGATGAGCACGGTGGCGTCCGTGCGGGCCACTTTTCGGATCAGCAGGCGTAATTGCTGCATGGGCCCGCAGTCGCCCAACAACTGGGTTTCCTCGTTGTCGGGACTTTCGTGGCTGAGAAACCTGTTGACCGAGACGAGCCGCGTGTAGTCGCTGGCTTTTTCGATGGCAATATCCAGTTGGTCCAGAGAAAACGGTTTGACCAGATACTCAAACGCGCCATGACGCATGCAATCCACGGCGGATTCGACGGAGGCGTGGCCGGTCATCACGATGGTCAGCGGCCGTTGGGGCCGCGCGGCCAGTTCCTTCAGCAGATCCAGCGATGTGCCATCCGGCAATCGGAGGTCGGTGACCAGCACGTCGAACGTTTCACGCGCCAAGAGTTCCCGGGCTTCGCGCAGAGACCCGGCCGGGAATACACTGTACCGTTTGTTTCGTAACGACTCTTCCAGGCATTTGCGCAGCGATTTATCGTCCTCCACGATCAGGATTTTTTCGATTGCCATCGGAGACTCCTCACGTGATTTTTGCTCGAGCGCGGTATAGATCGACAACGAAATGCGGTCGCTGGCGGGTTTCGGAGGGCAGTTGGGATGTCGGAATAAGTCCGCGTCGAAGCATCGTCCGCTCGTTTTCGCGGTCCAAAAGCACGACATTCATGATGACGTCCTGGTTTTGCCGGATCAGCGAAGACACCTCAACAAATTGGTGGCGTTCCGCCGAGCCCAGTTGCTGCCAAGTAAAACCTACCTCCTTGAGAGACTTGTACGCCAACGACAAGCGGGGAAGCAAGCTTTTTCTCGTTTCGGTAAATTCCCTGATATCAACGGGCTCAGGGCCCTGGAGTGTGCGGTTTTCTCGTTGGACAAGGGCCAGAAGTTCGCGGCACAGGGCGAGGTGTTCGCGCAATACACGGGCCGCTTCGATGGCGGTCAGCGAGTGGCGGGGAGAGCCGGTGATGAATGGATCGACTGGTTGACCTGCATCGCTTGAGCTTGCCATGCCAGATAGTTTTTCCGCAACTGACCCATGTCAAGCACAACTTGCAACGACGGGTCCACTGACGGCCCGAGCGTGGAGCCGCGTTTCGCCTCCTGAGTGAAGGCGTTGATTGCCTGTTCGGGTTGCTGGAGACGCTCGTAAATCAGTCCGATCTGGTAGAAAATGGGGATTTGCCATTCCGGGGAGGGGTCATCCTGACTGAGGTGTCGATAGACGAGCAGCGCATTGGTATAATCACCGTGGGTGTACAATACGTTGGCGATTTGATTGCCGATGGACTGCTTCCATGGTTTGCCCTCCGGCGACTCCAACAAGAAGAGCGCCTGCCTCATCGCCTCCTGGTTGTGCCCCAGTTGCTGAAGCGAAACGGCCAGAAGAAAACGCGCCTCGGCTTCGTTTGGATTCGTCGCCAGCAGGTCCTCTGCTTCCTGCATGGCCTTTTCAGCTTTGGAGGAGGCCGACAAACAGCGTAACAACTTCAGGTGAATCTCAGCCTTGTTCAGATCGGCGGAATCAAGTTTTGTCAAGCGCTCGTAGAAATCGGCGGCTTCGGAAAAATTTCCTTGCAGATAGTAGGTGTCGGCGATTTCGGTTTGGGCCTGCAAAACCAGATGCTGGTAATAGCCGCTGTTGTCGAGTTTTAGATTCAAAATGGCCGTCATCACGGCGTAGAATTTGGCCAGGGCCATGTTGTAGGCGCCCATCCGGCGGTACAAGAGCGCTTGACGCAGGAGGGCCTCCGGCGCGCCCGGGTCCATGGGGTATCGTTGCAGATACTGGGCAAAGACCTGGATGGCTCGCATGGACTGGCCGACTTGCTGTTCCGTCCCGGCCAACTCCAGCAGCGCGGTGCGTTTGTTGTCCTCGGGGATGTCGGAGTCCAGGATCGAAACGAGTGTCTTGGTGGCCTGGTCGAAATCGAGTTCCTCCCGTTGCTTGCGGGCGAGGTCCAGCTTGATCTGCGCCTCTGCGCCGACTCGGGAGATCAAATTCGAAGTAGCAATTTCCTGCTGTGCCTGGCTCAAGGCGGGGTCGATCTCGGTGGATGCGGCGGAAGCGGCGAACGGCATGACCAGTAGCGCGATGACCGATAGAACACAGCAGCGTCGTGGGGGCGGTTTCATCACAAATGTCACTGGCTGCTATACCCGGCTGTGCTGGAAGGTTTGGGCGCCGTCGTCGGTGGCACGAACCCGAAGGGAACAATCGTGCCGGCATCGTGATTGGTTCCGGCGATCCCGTCTCGGTAGAAACCAACGAGCATTTGTGGTGTGACGGTAACCTCATTGGTGGCCGGCTCAACGCCGCCGTCGGACTGTTCCGTCGTTGTTGCGGCGCTGGCTTCGCTCGCAGACGAGGCAGCGCTGTTGGTCGGGATTGGGAAACTGGGAGAAGGTCCTTCCGGGGGAAGCGCGGGCAGCACGGACCGACCCGGAGCCGGCGCTTCCTGGAAGCGAAGCGGCGCCAGACGGCCCTCGCTGAGATAGCCCGGTTGCGCCGCGGTCACGGCAGCCAAGGCCGCGAGCAACGCTGCCAAAGCAGGAAAAGTTCGCATCATTGTGTATCAAATAAATCGGCAGAATCTCCCCGGTGCTTGAGTCAAAGTTTGCGGAAACGGCCAACAGGCGCCCCGCCTGCTGTTTTGGAACTCCCCACGGACCGACCAATCCGGACCACTCATCAGAAAGCGTTCCAGATCAACCTCGACCCACCAGCTAGGCGTACACTTGGAGTGATAGATTCAGCGGGTTGACGCGGTCGTGGGCCTTCAGCTTGGCAATCCAATTCTCGTTGAGCGGGCGGCCTCCCGGAATAATCAGTATCCCCTGCGCATTATACACATTCGAGGCCAGCACCATCCCCGGTTTCAGTTCTGCGACCAGCAACACTCTCTGTTGCCGCGGCAGGACAGCCTGGGGGAAGGAACGCACCAGCACGCGCACCGCCTCGGGATCGAATTCCGTTCCCCTCGCCGCACTGATGGCCTGCAGTGCGTCTTGTCCATCGTTCTGGCGCTCCGCGTAACCGATGGCGACCGCCAACAAGCGCGCGAGCCAGGGGATTTCCTCCCCACGCAAGCCATCCGGGTACCCGCTTCCGTCGTAGCGCTCGTGGTGGGCGCGAATGATGGTGCCCACGTCCTTCAGATCTTCGGTGAACGTGGCCAGTTCCTGCCCGATGAGGGGATGTCGTTTGATTAGCGTTTGCTCAGCGTCGTTCAACGCCTGCGGACTTTCCAGCCAGCGGTTGATCAAGTCGCGTCGCATGCCCAGCAGTCCGATGTCATGAAGCACTGCGCTGATCTCCAAGGGACGACGCTGCTCGGCCGGCAGTTTGAGGTCTTCGGCCATCGCTGAACAGAGCGCCTGAACGCGCCGGGCATTGACGCCCAAGCTGGGATAAAAGGTTTGCAACGTGTGCAAGCACAGTTCCACGCTACGTTGCAGGTTCTGCTGGAGGGAGTTATTCAATCGTTCCAGCTCGCGTTTCTGGCTTTCCCCCTGGGCCACCTGCGCGGCCAGCGAGGCATTGAGCCTTTTGAGCTCTTCGTTCATGGAGGCAGCATCCAACTCGAGCGCGGCCTCCTGACAGGCATCGCGGTAGCGCTGGTACGCCTCGTGGACCGCCTTGAGCAGTTCGCCACGCACCCAGGGTTTGATCAGGAACCGACAGATTTTTCCCTCCCCGATGGCGCTGGTCATCAGGTCGACATCGGCGAACGCGCTCATCATGATGCGGGAACACTGCGGCTGGATCTCGCGAACGGCTTTGAGAAGCTCCAGGCCATTCATCGGGTCCATCTTGTAATCCGTGATGACGACGGCAAATTCTTCAGCGCGGAGCTGTTCCAGGGCGTGCGGTGCGTCTTCCACGGCAACGACGGCATAGCCGGTGGATCCCAACGTCGCTTGCACCAATGTCCGGATCGTCTTTTGGTCATCGACAACCAAAACTCGATTCGATGGCGTGCCAGTCGCGGAAGACACGAGGGTACTCACAACGCCTCACGAATAGGTTTCCCACACGGATGGGCGTGTGGGCGCGTACGCCCGGCGAAGCTCTCGAAGCTTCTGGATGACATGGCCGACTTCCTCTTTCTCTTGTGACGCGCGGTCTCTTTTCGCGGCGAGGACCTCGGCGTTCGCGTGTTCCAAATCGAGGAGCTGGAAGATCAAGGAGCGGAATTCCTGTTCGATTCCCCGTGTCGCCATGCCACAAGCCTGGCACGCGGCCCGCAGATCATGCCGGGCACCGTCAATAAAGGATCGGAGTTGCTGTTTGGCGACCTGCAGCGATTCCACCTGTGTCCATTGTCCCGCTGAAATGGCGCTCCCTTCGGCCTCGGTGAGTTGACGCCACCGTTCGTAATAGGCGCGCAACGTGTCCCGTAAGCGCGCGATTTCCGCAGGCTCGGTCACTGGTTGAAAACCTCCGTCGCGGCCGTTTCGTGCGTGTGCAACATCTCGACCCACGCGTCACGCAGGACGGTCAGCCGCTCGATGACCTCCTGGATTCCCTCGGGGCGTTTGTAGCGGTTGCTTTCATCCAGGCGCATTTCAAAATACAGGTACAAGCGGCGCAACGTGACCGCCAGTTCTCCACCCTCCTCCATGTTCAGGCAGATATTCAACTCGTGGATGATCGCCTTGGCGCGCTTCACGTTGTTGTGGATGCCCTGATTGAATTCGAGCGGGTCGGCGCTCTGGAAGCTCAGGAGCGCCCGCTCCAGAAATTTGATGCCGCCATCGTACAACATGGCCACGAGTTGCCCCGGGCTGGCGGTTTCCGTCGCCACACGACGGTATGATCCCTCGATCTTGGCGTGTGTAGTCATGCCGTGCTGCCCCCTGTCTGGGCGCGGTGGCTAGCTTTCATTCTGCTTCAGATTCGCCGCCAGCAGTCTGGAAATGTCATGGATCATTGACTGCGGCGGATACTGTGCATCGGTAATCAGCGCCCGCGCTCGGCTGACGGCTTCGGGGCGGACATCGGGAGTTTGCTGTAACGCGCTATTCACGGCATCGGTCCCTTGGAACGAGGCCGAGTCACCAGCCTGCGGTTTTGCAGGAGGCACTACCGGTAGCTTTGTCGTGACACCTTGGAGGGGACTCGTGCCGGCATTTGGGTTTACTTCCATACCTTTCATATCGACAGTCTCCAGAATAGCTTTAGTGTGCCGGCAGTGCCGTCAGGCTGGCCGCCGCTGCATATTGCCCAAACAACCGGGGTGACATCAGGATTGTGCCGGGATCCCCCACCACGGGGGTGTGACCGATGGCCTGAACGTAATACCGCCGGGCCGCGCTGGCGACCGACGGCTCACCCGAGTCGAATACTTCGTCCGTCGCCCACACGATCGCGCGTTGGTTGGCATCCACCAGTTTCAAATCCCATTCGACCGCCAGGGGCGGGTAAGCCCGGAACTGTTTCAACCGACAGAACAGCACCGCGTCGCAACCCGTGGCCTCGCGCATGCGCGAAAAAAAATCCGATGGCAGGACTTCGTGCGCGGCCCACGCGGATCTTCCCGTGATCGCGCACAGTTGTTCGGGGCTGACTGGCACGACCTCGAACGCGCTGGTTTTCGCCAATTCTGCAAGCAAAACGGGTTGAAGAGCGTCCCGTCCCGCCTCGGCATCGGAATCGTCTTCGCAGGTCACTGGCAGAACGGCAACGCGGCGCAACGGCTCGGGGATACGCGTTACCGCGCTGTAGACGTTGTTCACCGGCTCTGCCCGACGGTCGGCAGGGGCCGACGTGCAACCGCCATGAAAAAGAGCGCCAATGGTCAGCGCAAGGGTGACGACAAATTTCATATGGTACCAGCCGTTATCTCCTCGCTGATATACTGTTGTTGCGAGTTGATCTGGGCCATGGCGCTCTCCATGGCCTCGAATTCCGTGGTCAGGCGCGCGCCCTCCGCCAGGACGCTTTGTTCGATCGTGTTGATCTGATTGGTGATATTGCCGGATTGTTTGGTCAGGTTGCTCTGTTCATTGACCAGACTGCCGGTCGCGCCGATGTCGTTCCCCACCAGATCGGTGGCGAAGGCGCTGAGGCTGGTGGTCAGGCCCTTTTTCGAGTTGGTAAAGAAATCCTGGACGGCGCTGAGATTGGTGCTCAGGGCATTGGACAGCGCGGTCGGGTCGGACTGGGTAATCGTGTTGTCGGTGCTGTCACTGGAGAAGCCCAGTTGCGCGAGCTGGTTGATGCTGCCGCTAAGCCCGCTGATCTCGCCGAAAACAGCTTCCCGCAGTTGCGAGCCCAGATTCATCGCATTCGGGTCACTGGCCAGCGCAGCCGCGGTGATGGCACCCGTGCTACTGGTGGTAATGGCGGTCTCGGTGCTGATGGCTGACTGGGCGCTGTTGTAATCCGTAACCAACTGGGTGATGGCCGAACTCAGATTTGCCGTATTCGCCGAGACTTGAACCGTCGTCGTCCCGCCCTTGACCGCAGTCACGTTGAGGCCGGTAATGCCGCTGCTGCTGCCCGAAATCGTGTTCGAATAGCTGACGCGTTGGCCCCCGCCGTCGACGGAGTACTCCAGATTGTTACCGGCGACCAGCGTGCCGCCGGAAATCCCCGTGGCCGCCAGAAAATTCCCTGTGTTGTCCTGCAGGGAAATGCCGAGGTTGCCGGTGCTGGCATTGGTCAGGACAAACCGGTTGTTGATGTTGTCGTACGTGGCGGTGACGCCGGCCCCCGAAGAGTTGATTTTGTTCAGTAGACCGCTAATGGTGTCGGTGTTGATGTTGTACTGGATTTTCACACCGTTGATGGCAAACGAGCCATTGCCGCTGGTGTCGCCGGTGATGGGCGTGGCCAGATTCGCGTGGGCCAGCGTGGCGTCCAGCTGGACCGACCCGAGCTTGTTGGCGCTGGTGATCGTGTAGGTGTCGGTGTTGCTGTTGTACGAACTCGCGGCAGTCTCGTTGTAGAGCTGGGCGACCTGCAGGAAATTGCTCGTGTCAGTTGTGCTGCCCAGTGTGATCGGACCGCTGCTGGAAAGAGTGATCGTGTCCGTGCCGCTGTTGTAGCTGCCGGTCACAGGCCCGTTGGTGATGGTGGCGGTGGCGGTGCTGATCGCGTTGAAAACGTCCTGGAGCGTTTCGCCGGTGGTGATGTTGATTTGCTGACCGTCGACGGTGAGGGTCCCGGCGGTGACGGGCTGGGAAAAGTTGGCGTCGGCCAGTACGAGAGTGGAAACATTGTTGGTGGAGTTGAGCGCGCCGCTGATGTTGGTCTTCCCGTTCTGGACGCTGGCGCTGGCCACCTGGCCGATGTCGAACGTGTAGGTGCCCGTGGCGGTGCTGTCGTCGGCGGTGGCGGACAAAACGGTCGAGTCCCCGACGCTGGCGGAACACGCGTCGTAGAGACTATCTTGCTGCAAGGCCGTCACGTCCTTCTGGACGGCCTTCAATGCGGTGATAATGGCGCCCAAGGCGGTGTTTTGGCCCTGAATGGTGGTTTGCTGGTTTTGCAGCACGGTTTCCGGCGCTCGGTCGGCCTGCTCGATTTCGCTCACGAGCGATTGCCAGTCGAGCCCGGATTCGAGTCCGGAAATGGACAGGTTCATCCCACTGTTCGTTGTTAGGTTGGAGTTGCTCCCCAGCGAGAACAGGGTCGATGCCGCCGAACTGTCCAAAGATGATATGGATGCTATAGACATGATTGCGTACCTGTTTTTTCTCCTCTATCTCTATCGGCAATTTTGAGAAAAACTAAAGCCCGGACGATGTCACCATCGTCCGGGCTAGAAACCGCTGGTTGTTAGCGGGGAAGTACTGTTAGCCGCTGATCAGCTTCAAGGCGATGTCCGGGAGCGTGTTGGCCTGCGCCAACATCGCCGTGCCGGTTTGCACCAGGACGTTGTACTTCGCGTATTGCGTACTTTCCTTGGCAACGTCCACGTCCGAGATCGTGCTCACCGCGGCCTGGAGGTTCTGATCCAGCACCGAGAGCTGGTTGGAGGTGTAGCTCAACCGGACCGAGTTGGCGCCCACCAGAGCGGTGTCGGCGGACAACTGATTGATCGCGGTTTCCACGGCCGTGAGCGCTGCGGCTGCGAGGGTGGTGGTGGTCACGTGAGCTGCGGTTGCGCCCGAGTACTTGTTGGTGGTCAGTTCCGGGTTCAGCATTGTGAACGTGCTGCCTTCCGCGTCGATCGTGACTTTCAGCTGAGCGCCACTGAACAACGATACGCCGTTGAAGTTTTGGGTCGCGACGTTCTTGACGTACGCGGCCAACTGGCCGTATTCCTGATCGTACTGAGCGAGGTCCGTGCTGGACTTGGTCACGTCCTGCGCTTCAATGGCCAGTTGGGACATCTGGCTCAACGCGCTGCCAACCTGACCCAGAAATCCTGTCTGCGTCTGGTTGTACGAATTCGCGTCAGCCACGTTGTTGTTGGCGGCCTGCACGCGGCTATCTTCCGCGCCCAAGCGCAAGGCAACAGCGCTGCCAGCAGGGTCGTCCGCTGGGCTGGTGATCTTCGAGCCTGAGGACAATTCCGCCAGGGCCTTCTGCAACGCGGTCGTCGACTGCGCCAAATACAAGGTTGTATTGGTCGCTGCGGTATTGGTATTGATAACCATAACTACGTAACTCCTTCCGTGAGTTTCTTCTTTATCCTGGTCGGCATCCATGCCGGCCACGGGTCTTTATTCAGGCACCCGCTCGTCCTCGTTGGCTCTTGCTGGTTGCCAACCACCTTTATCTTGTGACAGTGAGGGTATCGGCAGCTTGCGCTACGAACTTTAGCGGTATAGCGTTTTTCCATTAAAAACCTGTAAAACCACCCAGAAACCCGCCGATATATGAATGGAAATTGTCCAGAAATATCCATGTAGAATGAAGCGGGTTTCGGTTCTGTCCATTAGAGCCAAATTGACCCTATTGGCCCCGTTCGCCAGCACGACATCGTTGGCTGTGGCCTGCCTGGCATTCGCCGCCTACAAATCACCGAACAGGGAGAAGTCGCGGCGCTCATCCACATGGACTCGCATGCCGACGAGACCGCTGCATTGCGTTGCCTGAAAGTGCAAAACTCGAATTGGATATCCGCGACAATAGGGACGGTCAGGGATTCCGAGCTGCCACCCAGCGACCCAGTTCCTCCGCCACCCGAGCGATAACCGGTGGCCAACGACCGGATGGGGACTGGCGGAACAAGCGCATCGTTGGGTACCAGGGAGAATCGGTGCGCTGGATCAGCCAGCGCCAATCCGCAGGGTCGGGAACGAAAGTCCAGACCGGTTTCCCGAGCGCGCCGACGAGGTGGGCGACGGCGGTATCCACGGAGAGGACGAGGTCCATCTGCCCAACGTAGCCGGCAGTGTCGTAAAAGTCGTTGAGGCGGTCGGTCAGCGGCACGAGGTGCGGTGCTGCGTCGACATGCGGTTGGTCGTCCGGCCGGACAGACACTTGCAGGCTGAAGAAGGTGATTCCCGGTTTCGCCAGAATGGGTCCCAGTTCCCGGAAGGGAATCGAGCGACGGGCGTCATTATGATGGGTGGAATTGCCCGTCCACACCAGCCCGACCTTGATATGTCCGGGGGGAACCGCGGGCAGGGTCTCGGCGTCCGGTGCGACCAGCCAGGGATTTCCGGGAATGGTTTCCAAGGTTGTCCCCAGCACCAGCGGCAGGCTCATCACCGGGACGTAATAATCGAACGGCGGCGGAGTTTCCCCCACGGCAATGACCGTGTCCGCGCAACGCGCGTGCTCGAACAGGCGTTTCAACGGAGGCTGGCATTCGAGGATGACCCGCCCGGCCCGCGCGCGGGCCTGATGGGTAAAGCGGGAGAATTGGATAACGTCTCCGAAGCCTTGTTCGGCACAGACCAGCAGGGTTTTCCCCGGGATCGGTTGGCCGCTCCAGAGCGGCTGCGGGTACGGGCGGGGAGGAGTTTTGCGCCAGCGCCATTCGTATTCGCGGAACCCTTCCGGAAGGCGGCCAAGCGTCAGCAGCACGAGGGCGTAATTGCTGCGGGCGAGACCGTATTCGGGCTGGATTTCGAGGGCGTGTTCATAGGCGGCCAGAGCTTCCTCGGTCCGGAACAAGGCATTCAGTGCCTGACCCAGATTGTTCCAAATCTCGTAATCCTGCGGATTGAGCGCGAGGGCCTGTCGATAGATGGACGCGGCCCGCTCAAAGTCGCGCAGTTTATAACAGGCGTTGCCCAAACCGTAATAGGCGTTGAGATAGCTTGGGTTCCGCTGCAGGGCCGTGGCAAACGCTTCCGCCGCGCTCGCGAGATCGCCCGCCGCAGCATGGACGCAGCCCAGGGCGTAATAGGCGTTGGGCGATTGCGGAGCCAACGCGGCCGCTTGCCGGAGCCACTTTTCCGCTTCCGCTTCCCGTCCGGTTTCATGCAGAACAAGGCCCAGGAGATAGGGGACTTCGCCATCCCCATGTGTGCGCCCCAGCAAATCGCGGCAAACGGCCTCGGCCTCCGCCTGCCGTCCCTCGCGGTGTGCCTCGCGCGCGGACTCTACCATCTGGCCTGAGTTGACACGGGTCGCCATTTCCATCGACATTTCCCATATTGCCAGCGCCCGCGACCGTCGCGGACGATAGCACTCGTAACATCACGTTTGACAATGCTGGCAAACCCCGATTCCAGGCTTTGCCTTCACTCCAGGATGGCTTCAGCATGGCCATTCCGGTTTGAACTGTTGCTCTCCGGATCCAACCTCAAGATCCGTGCTCCGTCAGACGGATACGATCCATCCACTAGCAAACCGCTGCTGCCTGCACCTGCGCAATTGCCGACTCCACAATCTTCCCCGCGCTCGGGAGCGTTTTCGCGAGGGAATCCAGTCGCCCATTTACGACCTCGACCACGGCGGTTTGGCCGGTGCCCAGCAGACGTTGGTACCACTTGATGAATTCGCCGCTGACCGCCGGCTCGATATCGGGACTGACTGCGTTGATTCGCTCGCCTACCACCAACTCGCACAGCACCCGGCCGGCGCGGTGCACGGGGTTTTGCGGTGCGCCTGCCCTGCGCCATAACGGCAGCGCTTCCCCTGCCCGACCGCTGAGCAGCAGGGCTTCGGCCCGATGCAGCGCGACCAGTTGATCCTGCGGGAATTGCTTGATGGCTTCGGCGGTCCATTCCCGCGCGAATCCCAGAAATTGCGAGTCGCTCAACGCGATATGCCCGCCCAACAACCACACCGGCAAGGCCTCCGGTTGTTCCATGGCCAGTTCGTGCAGGATCTTGAGCGCGTCCACGGACTGGCCTCGTTCATGACGGAACCGCGCGTAATCGAACCGCACGGATTTGGACTGCGGATCCTTCGCCATTGCCTGTTGAAACTCCCTGTCGGCCGCGTCAAACTGCTTCATCTCGGTGAGGCACTTCGCCAGGCAATGCTGCGGCCCCGCCTTGTGAATGTCCCGATTCACCGGCGCGAGCGCCGGCCTGTCGCGCTTGGCCAGGCACTGGCGGAATTGTTCCGCCGCTTCCTCGAACCGACGCAGTTGCATGTACGACAGTCCCAGTCCGAAATGCAGGGAGGCGGTCGGCCCGCCGCGTTGCACCAGCGGCGCGTCCCTCATCCGCACAACCTCTTCAAAACGTTTGGCCGCCATCAACTGCGCGGAAAACTGGGTCAGCAGGCTCTCACGCAACTCGGGCGCGACCTGATCCTCGGGCAACGCCTCCAGCGCTTGAAACGCCTGGCGATATTGATCCAATGCCGCGTCCAATCTCCCCGCGCGCGCCAACTCCAAGCCGTAATTCATCAGCAAATTCGGCTCGCCCGGCAGTTCTTCGATGGCGCGTTCCAACAACCGCAGGTTGCGACCGTTCTTGTCGCGCTCCCGCGCCGTCTCGGCCGTGTACCCGTGATGGAGCAGTGTCGCCTTGCTCAGATTGTTTTCCAGTCCCCACTCGGCGCAACGCACCTCGACACTGCTGAACACCTGTTCGTGAATCCGCCCGACGTAGAACAACCCCGGCGCGTTTCGGAACAATCGCGGCACGTAACCACAGCCTTCGGCCTCATGGCCCACATCCACGATCGGCAGCCGATACGCCATCTCCTTGTTTGCTCGCATCTCTTCGCGCACGGACTCGCGTCCTTCCGCCGTCAACTCTTCGTCGGCGTCGAGCGCCAGTACCCAATCGCCCCGGACGTGTTCCAACGCGGCGTTGCGCGCCGCGCTGAAGTCATCGCACCACTCGAAGAAATGGACTTCCGCCCCGTGTTCTTTGGCGATCTCCACGGTCCGGTCGGTCGAACCGGTGTCCACGACCACAATCTGATCGGCCAGCCCGCGCACGGAAGCAAGGCACTGGCCGATGAACTTCTCTTCGTTCTTCGCAATGAGGCAGACGGTGAGGCGATTTGTGACTGGGGATGGCTGGCTGGTGACGGAATGGGGCAGCGTGAGCCAGTCGGGCCGTGCCTTGCCTTTGAGACGCTGGTTGAGGAATCGGCGCGCCGGTTTCCAGCCGGGTGCCAGGTGGCGGGCGTGTCCGGCGCAGAGCCGGGCCGAGGCGGAGTCACCCGCGGCCTGCGCGATTTCAGCCAGAAGCAGGTAGGCTTCGGGATGGAACGGGCGCATCTGGAGGACCGACAATGTGGTTTCCCAAGCGTCGCGTGGTTTCTTGTGTCTCAACAGTTCGCGTGCCTGGCCAAGATGGCCGACAAGGGCACAGGGCGGCAAAACGATGCCGGCGGTTGCGCGCTCCAGGCGCTTGCCGCCCGCCCTGGTGTCCGCCACGCCTCGAGTCGGCAATTCCGCCAGCCGTTCTGCGGCAATCTGCGCGGCCCGTTCCCAGGTCCATTCGCGGCGCGCGTACTCGCTGGCACGGTGGCCCATGGCGCGAGCGTCGTCGCGGTGTTCGACAACCCATTTCATCCGGGCCGTCAGCGCCTTCGCGTCCGGCTCCAGAAGCCAGCCGGTGCCGGTGAGTTTCATGCCGCTGATGCTGTCGCCAACGGATTTCTTTGTCGCCGGGATGCGGTACGCGAATCCATCGACGGCAAAATCATCCGCCGCGCCGCCGGCGGTGACGATGACCGGCAGACCGCAGGCCATCGCTTCGAGCACGGGCAGCCCGAAGCCTTCACCCCGATACGGGTGCACCAGACAATCGCAAGCCGTGTAAAGACCGGGCATGGAATCGGGCGGCAATTCTTCGTTGAGATAAAGAATTTCCGGCGCGTTGGGCTGCAACTGCGCGGCGCGGATTTGCTGCTCGAATGTCTGCCCCGCATAAACACTTTGGCCGCCAAAATCCTTGATGACGAGGCAAACATCGTCCGCCGCCGTGAAGTTTTCCAGGTAAGCCTTCAGCAACACATCGGGTCCTTTGCGGTGGATGGTCCCGCCAACGAACAGAAACGTAAACGCCTTCCGGGTGGGCAATGACAACGGCTGTGCGCCCGGATAAAAGCGCTCCGGGTCAATGCCATTCGGGACCACCTTGACTTTTGCTTCCGGGATGCCAGAACGGACATAAACTTCGCGCACGTACTCTGAGGGCACCCAGAACTGGTTCACGTGGCAAGACTGCTCAACCCAGGCAACGGGCAAAGCGCCGTATTCCCACGGCTGGATGACCACCAACGCGCCTCGCTGTGGACGACGCCAATCCGGCGGCCACTCGTGGCGCACGGTCACTGCCGCATCGATTGGCGCGTTCGTCGCGACGTTGCGCGCGAGCGTCCGCCATTCGATGGCGGCTGAATTCACCGTTGCCGGATTGTTTGAAACCCGCTGAAGCACGAAATCAGCATTCGCTTCCAATGCGGCGGTCAGTTCGCGATTCACGTGCGACAAACTTCCATGGTCGAGGAACGAACCGACCCAGTTGATTTTCACGCGGCCGCTGCCTCGCGCGGGCGTGCTGACTTCGCCGGCGGATGAAGGCGCCGGTTGTGGCGCTGGTTGGGAAACTAATTGGGTGGAATAATTCTGTTCGCGGATGCGCGAGGCGACATCTTTCAATACCGCGATGCGGTCGGGATACGTGCCCGCCATGCGCGCGGCTTCTGCGAGGTACCGCCGCGCGTCATCGTGTTCGTGAGATTGATGGCGTTGGAGCACGTATTCGAGCAGATTATCGAAACGGAAAACGCCGCGATCCACGCGCGAGTAACGATCGTCATCGTGAAGGACTTTGCAAAAAGTGTTGAAGCAAATGGCGGCGCCGGCGGCTTTCAGGCGTGTGGAAAAGTCCACGTCCTCACACGCGTAAAACCCGCGCAAATCGTCCCAGGCCACGCGGTCCAGCACATCGGCTTTCAACACACAGATACCGCCCGTGATATAAACATACGGATCCGCGTCCCAGTAATCGAGCAGCACCGAACCTTTTGTGCCGCCGGTGGTCGCCCAGTCCCAAAACCGGCTGCCATCGGGATTCACAACGCGCACGGCCATCGCGTCGTAACCTTCGCCGAAACGTTTCAGACCGTCGCCGAAATTCTTGTCGAACACAATATCGTCGTCGCTGATGACGAGGTGATCGAACCTGGCGATTCTCGCGAGTGTGTTGCGCATTTTGCCGAGGCGCGCGGCGCGCGCGGCGGCGGCCATGTCCACCTTGTGCACGCCATCGGGCACGTTCGAGACATCGCCGCCAACGAGAATTTCAACGTGGGGAAGTCCCAGGGCGCGGATGCTTGCGATCTGCCGTTCCAGTATGGCCCGGCGCTGCCCACCGGTGATGATGCAGAAAGAGTACCCTGGCGGGCGCTGTGGAATGGTCGGAGTGGGTGGTTGCAGAGCCGCACGAAGACGAGTGATTTGATCCGCCACGGCTGCATCAACACAACGGCCAAGTTCGTCCGCGGTCAATCCAAGCACCGCGAAGAACAGCGGGGTCTGTTTCTCGCGATGCGTTTCCAGGTGTTTGCGGGCGTCTGTTGCCGAGGCCGCGGCAATGAAGGAGAGCGTGTTCTCGATGGCTTGGGCCGGCATCCGTTCGCCGCCAAAGAAGGGAGACAGTAAGGCCGCCAGCCGTTCGGCGGGTGTGGCCGAATCCGCCGCCGTCTCCGGTTGATTGCGCCGGAGTGCTTCCGCTTCCATGACGGCCTCAAGATGAGCTGCCCCGCACTGGCTCGCCACGAGATAACGAAAGGCGGTCTTGGCGTCCTGCGGGTTGCCCCCGCGCCGCAGACTCAGCCCGGCGAGCAACAAGGTTTCCACCGCTTCGGGACGAAGTTTCGTCAATTGTGCACACGCCTTGGCGCACTCTCGAATCTGACCGGCGGCGAATTGTTTCTTGGCGACCGTGACGAGTTTGGCAAATTCGTCATGCGGTTTTGTTTTCGCAGTCGGCTGGGAGCGGCTTCCGTTGGCAACCATCTGGAGAATGTCGCAAATGTCCGCGTTCTGCCCGCGGTCCGCGCAATCAACGCTACGCTTCGCAAACTCGACGGCGGCGGCGAGGTCGCCGTATTTCACCATGAGCAGCGAGGCGATCAGCCAGGCGCGCGCATTGCCATTGTGAACGGGAGCGCCGGCGGCGTAACAAAACGGGAAGAGCGCGCGGAGTTCGTGCCTGGCCAGCATCGCCTTCACGGCGTTCGCTTCGTAACAGGTGTCGGCGGGTTGGCGAAGCCGGGAGAGCGATTCTTCGTGCCGCCGATAGATGAAGGTGTCGGCATGGACCGACTTCATCGTCGCGACAGGCACCAAACGCGTCCAAAACTCGTAGTCGTGCGCCCGCCGGAAGGCGGGATTGTAGCCGCCGACCTTGTCGTAGCATGATTTTCGAACCAGCGCCGCGCCGTTGGGAATTCGGTTCTCGATGATCGTGTCACTGAGAAGTGTGTCGCGCCAGCCGTAGTAATCCCTGTAATCCCAGCGCCCCTGGACGGCAAGATGCTCGTCGGCCTCGAGGAGATTGCCGTAGAACACATCCACATCCGGGTGTTGCCGCATCGCGGCGGCGTAAACTTCCAGCGTGTTCGGCAAGAGGGCGTCGTCGGAATCGAGCCAGAGGAGAAATTCCCCGCGTGCCTCGGCGATGCAGCGATTGCGCGTCGCCGGACCGCCGCTGTGTTCCTTCACGATGAAACGCACGCGCGGGTCGCGGATTCGCGCCATGACCGCCACCGTGTTGTCGGTTGAGCCGTCGTCCACGACAACCACTTCAAAATTCGGATACGTCTGGGCGAGCGCGCTTTCCAGTGTCTCCTCGATGAATTGCGCCCGATTGTAAGTCGGCACGCAGATGGATACGAACGGATCGCGGGCGCCGGGCTTGAGAGGACAATGATTCTTCGCCGGTTCCGTCGAGGACGTCTTGGCGCGGCGGCGCAAGAGACGATTGCCTTCGGCTTTGGTTTCGTTCGATCCGACAAATGCCACCAGACGACCGTGAAACGCAGAAAGATCGGGATGTTTGAAAACCGCATATTCGCGCATCAACACGTCCCGCGATTGCTTGGCCGCCAACTTTGCGTCCGTAACGGCGTAATCGTGATGAATGACAGCGAACGGCCAGTAGATCACCGAGCTATCTCCGAGTTCCTTCGCCATCCGGTAGGATAATTCCGTGCCTTCGCCGCCGAAGAGGAGCGGGTCCTGGCCGCCGAACTTGCGCCAGGTGTCCGCGCGGAAGGCGCTGTTGCCTTCGGTGTCAATCTCCGCCGGGATCGGCAGGTCGCCCATGTTGTAATGGAGCGCGCGACCGTTGTTCGGGTGGTCAGACTTCGGCAGCACTTTGCCGCGAAAGGCGTGGATGTCGAACGTCTCGAACGCTTCCATCACCGATGCCAGATAGCCTTCCGCCGCAATCGCATCGTCATCCACGAACGAAACAATCGGCGCCCGGGCAAAGTGGACACCGATGTTGCGGCCTTCGGCAAGAATCACATTGAACCCGACGCGAATGTGAAGAATCGGTCGCCGTGCAAGTTCGGCGGCAATGTCTTCGTTGCCGCCATTGTCTACAACGATGATTTCGTGCGGCGGATTTTCCGAGGTGGCGAGTGAATCGAGACATCGGATCAGGCCCGACCCGATCTTGTACGCGACGACAACAACGGAAATTTTGGGAGCGGCGTCGACGCGGTTGTCTGTTCGCGGCAGGGCGTCGTAATCGATCAATTCCTGGTAGCGCCGGCTGGCAGCCTGCGCCTCGGCGAATTTGCGTTGCTTCAACAAATCAAAGGCGCGCTGCAACTGCGTAAAGGCGTCGGTCTGGCCGACCGGGGTGCGGCCTTCCTGCCGCGTCAACTCACCAAGGGAACTGGTCACGTTATCGCTCCTGTTCCCTTGGGGACCCCCCGGTGTTCATTGGGGCTGTTGCGGCCAGGAAGACATCCGTTAGTTTGTCATTCAATCGATCAATATCGAACTCGCGACAAACCCGTTCGCGCGCATTCACGGAGAACTGCTGCCGCAGTCGGGCATCGCTCAGGAGCTTTTCCAGGTTTCTGGCCAGACCAGCGACGTCCTTCTCGCGCACCAGAAACCCCGTAACGCCATCCACCACCAACTCGGGTATGCCGGCGTGGTGAGTGCTGACGACCGGAAGGCCCATCGCTTGCGCTTCGATCAGTGAGACCGGAAGGCCCTCTTGGTTCCCGTCAGAAGCGGTCACACTGCTCAACACGAAAACGTCGGCCCGCGCCATTTCCCGCTGAACGTCCTGCTTCCTTCCCGTACCAAGGAAACTGACGCGGTCATGAATGCCAAGGTGTCGTGCCAGTTCTTCCAGGGAAGCCCGCAGCGGGCCATCGCCGATAATACGATATTCGGCGGCGACTCGATTTTTAAATTCCGCAAAGGCCCTTAATGAATATTCAATTCCTTTTTTCTCCACCAGACGCGCAACCGTCAGCACGGTGGGTTTCTCGTTCGGCTGCTTTCTGACCGGAGGCGTAAACTTGCTTAGATCCACTCCACACCGGTGGATTCTCACTTTTTCGGAGGGACAGCCTCGCCGCACCAATTCGTCCTTCATTCGCTGCGTTGGAGTCGTAATCAGGTTGGCTCGCTCGAACAAGTAGGCATAACACGAGTCCCCTTGCTGCTGAAACACGCTCGACGCGTCATAACCATGGAACGACACCACCACGAATGTCTTCAGGAATCGGAACAACGGCGCCAATTTGTTGAAATTAGGCCCGAAATGAACGTGAAATGCGGCCACATTCTCCAACGAGCCGGGGGAATTCTGTTCACAGAACGTCTTTACCCACCGGTCTGTATCGGACGCAAGCGACCGATCGGGGAAGCGAAGGTATTTTGTCTTCTTCAGTAGATCATATTCGCGTATGGCTTCATGTTGCGTCGGTTCTTTCGAATCATAGGCAGCCCAGTCTTCGATGTTCCATCCGCGGTCGATAAACCCCGTGATCTGGTCGAGAATGAAAGTTTCTGAAAGACATGGAAAGCCGCCCTGAACAATGATCAAGCGCCCTTTGGACCGGTCTGCCCGTTCTTTGTCACGTGCCGCCGAAGCGGCGCCGTTCTTGGAAAGCTTGGGAACAGAACCGGAGGGGCGAACCATTGCTTCGCGGTTGCTCTTTTGGATTTCTTCGTACACTTCCTGTCGGTGGACGGGGATTTCGGGCGGCGCCTCAATGCCGAGCTTGAGCACGCCACCCTCCAGCCGCATCACTTTGACGATGATGCGCCCGTCGATGACGACGCTCTCGCCGACTTCTCGTGAAAGAATCAGCATGGGCTGCCCGCGCTCAGGCTGTGACGGATAATGAATGTCGCGCGCTGTACTCGCTCGCGTTCGATGGGACCACCTGTTTGCCGACGCACGTGCGGGCGTTGATCACCAACGGGCCTTTCAAGTTGATCGTGGCACGCCCATGGCCGCGCAGCGTGACGATGCTGAGCACCAGGGCGTCCTTCGGAGAATTCAACCCCAGGAACTCCACGTCTGCATCGGACAAATCGGGTCGGTAATCGGGCACCACCTGCGTTGTAGGCACGACGATAAATGCGACCTTGGAATCGTCTTGGCCCTCCAGCCAGAGGAACGGCGCTTCCCGGGGCCGGCCAATCAGGGCAAATTCTTTCAGCTGCTCAAAGCCGAGCAGACCCGATGGGAAATGGATGATGTGCGAGTCATGCGGCGCCGTCGACCTAGCAACCGTCTTCGCCTCCAATAGTGTCGATGCCATAATCGTCACCCTCGCATCCCCCATGCCAGCGCTCGGCATGACCCGGGGAACCGAGGGCGGCAGGTGCTTTCTTGGAGAAAACGCCGAGAGAAGCAGGTCCGTTCGGTGAGCTACGCATCGACTCGGCAATGTTTTCCGAGTACATGAGACGGATTTTTCCCCCTCTTTCGGAGAGCAGGTACACCGAATCGATGGTGCTCGGCCCGCGCCAGCTGGGCGAATGCGGCAGCCGGTCAACCGATGTTGGGCAGCTTCTTGACCCGATTCAACTTCCCGAATGCGTCGTTCATGTATTGGGGCATTCGCTCGGGCGAGAGGTCCCGCGGGACAGCAGTTGCCTCGCCGGTTCATAACCGAGGGCGGCAGATTGTTCAAACAACTTTCGGGCCGTCTCGGGCTGGCCGAACGCGTCGAACATAACTCCCAGGTTATACATCGCCAGAAACGAACCCGTTCCCCGGACGCTTCGGTACTTCTCCGACTCGCCCAGTTCGAGGCATCTGCGATAGCTCGTTTCGATTTGCGGCAGATAGGAAACGTACTTCGCGGGATCGCTGCGAACCAGATTCATGAAGAAAAGACCGGATACAAAATGGAAATCCGGATAGTCGGCGAGAAGGGACCGATTGTTTTCGATGACCTCAAGCCCGCCGGCGAACTGCTTCGACTCCATCAGGCAGTAGAGATAGTCAACCACCACGTTGGGCGCGCAATTGTCATCCTGTTTCAGCAGTGAATACGCCCTCCGAAGCGCCCCAACCGCCTCGCTCGTCTTGTCCAGGCTCCGGTACTCCGAGGCGAGCTGATACAGCCAATAGGCGTCCCCCGGGTTCTTCTCTCCCTCCAGAACAAGCAACGGGATGTTCCGTCCGGACTTGTTGGTGTGCAGGTAGCCGTCGTGCCAAAGTTCGCCCATGAGGTCTGTCCGCGGCAGAGATGAAACCAACTGCTCGTGAATCCGTCCTTCAAACCGGCATCCACGCGGGAAAAGCCGCGTCACGTAGGCCTGCGATTGAAGCATCTGGCCGTTGCGAAGAAACGTGCTGACAATTCTCAGCCGCCCGGCTTGCGGCGGACCGCCGATGAATCGTTTCATTTCATCCCCAAGAGCCGCACTCACCCACTCGTCGGCGTCCAGGACCAGAATCCAATCGCCCTGCGATCGTTCCAGCGCGAAATTTCGCGCCGCGGAAAAATCGTCAACCCATTGGAAATCAAAAATCCTGGCATTGTGCTCGGCGGCGATCTTCTTCGTTTGGTCTGTGGAGCCGGTATCCACAACGACGATTTCATCCGCAACGCCGCGCATGCTCTCCAGGCAACGCGTCAAGCAACGTTCCTCATTCTTAACGATCATTGCCAGAGACAACATGGGACGGAAATCCTCTCGGTGAACGCGTTCGTCTCCGTTTGCCAACCGCCGTGTCCCGGCTTTTTCATTCATTTCGCGACGGGCCGCATATCGATCCGCAGTCGCGCTGAACGTACTGCGCGCTTCCGTCTGTGCGGATTTGCTCCTTGCGACGGGGTATCAGGGCGCGGTCTTCCGGCAGGTAGCTCTCCTCGGCGTTACGACGGAGCATCTCTTCGTGGGTGTAGCCAAGCATCCGGCAGACGGCTTCATTGGCAAACTGGATGTTCCAGTCGCCATCCACGACCAGGATGCCGTCCGTGGATTGTTCCACCAACAGCCGGTATCGTTCGAGTGTGTTCTGAACTTGGGTGTCGGATGCGGACATCGGGCGGTTCATCGCCACGAAATTATCAGGAATCTCAACAACTGTGAAACACCAAAAGATGCGGTCGCGCGGGCCGGCCCCGCTAGGCGTTCGGAGCAACATTGGCTTGGCCGGGTCTCTGGCTTGCGGTCTTCCAGTGGTTGGTTCGCAGACGTGCATTCGATGCACGATTCCGCGAAACCGACATCAGCACCCACCTCTGGCACAGGATATGCGCCAATCCCGAAACAATGCCAAACACGGCCACCAACTCTGGCCCCGGTGCCGGACGGCCTGCCCTCCAGTCGCGCCGTCCACGTGTGCGGTGGCATCACCTGTATTTCCTGCTGGTCGCGATTGATGTGTTTGCCATTTCCCTTGGCCTGTTCCTGAATCACCAGTTGGTCGAGACGAACAAGCGCACCGTCCAAGAATATCTTCAATGGGTTTCCTGGGCGAAGCAATGCGATGCCTTGGCCCAGCAGGCGAGCCGGGTCCACGTTCAGGGCAGCGATGTTCTCACCGCGCACGACGTGCCCCCGGAATCCCGGGAGATGGACGCCGCTCATTCCGTTTTCAACCAGAGGCTCTCGACGTTGCAACGCGAACTGGCGCAGAATATCTCCCCGACCAACGTCTCGGTCCTCCTGAAGGATTGTTCGTCAATCCACGACCTCATGGACAAACTGGCGGGGCAGGTCGGCCACCCGATTCCTCTCGTGAACAACGGCCGGCGGGACCAGATCCAGCCTCAAATCACGCGCATAAACCGTGACTATGATAACCTGCTGCGCGCTGTGGACGGGCTGCGCTCCCATCTGCGCGCGCAACGGCAGGCCTATCTCGAGGGACAAATCGCCGAGGCCAACGCATTCCAACGGGACCAATGGCTATTGAGCCTGCTGATCATGGCGATGGTGCTCGGCATCGCCGTCTATGGGGTCTGCCTGAACCGCCAGATGTCCGCGTCCGAAATCCAAATCCGGAACACACAGGAACGCTATCGGTCGCTGGTCGAGCAATCCACAGACGGCATCATGATCCTGGATGACGACTGGAATATCCGGTTTGCCAACCGGCCTGCCTGCCGGATGTTCGGCTACTCGTACGAAGAAATTGTCCATCTTAGCGGCGACGACACGTACCCGCCGGAACACTCCGACCAAACAACCCGTCGCCGGCGGGAAATCAACGCCAACGGAAGCGCCCGGTACGAGCGGCCCGCCCTCCGAAAGGACGGGAGCCGGTTCCTCACGGAAGTAATTGTCCGGCGGCTCGATCAGGGGGGGATTCAAGCGATTTATCGTGATATCACCGAACGCAAACAGGTCGAGGAAGCGCACCTCCGGCTGGCGGCGATTGTCGAATCGTCACATGACGCCATCGTCAGTACCGATCTGGAGGGCATTATTACCAGTTGGAATGCCGCCGCAGAGCGCCTCTACGGCTACACCGCCCACGAAATCATCGGGCAATCCATCGCGCAGATCATCCCCGAAGACCGTCGTCGCGAAAAAACCGATGTTCTGGGCCGTATCTCCACCGGCGAGCACGTCAGCCAGTTCGAGTCCTGTTGCATCGCCAAGGACGGCCGCCGGTTCCCGGTGTCACTGACCGTTTCCCCGGTCAAGGACGCCTCGGGTACCATCGTGGGCACGTCCACGATCATCCGTGACATCACCGAGCGCAAACGGTCGGAGGAGCAGTTGCGCCTGCAAAGCGCGGTGCTGGAGGCGGCCGCCAACACCATCATGATCACCGACTCCCACGGCGTTGTGCTTTGGGTCAATCCGGCGTTTACCGCCCTCACGGGCTATTCCCCGGACGAAGTCATCGGGAAAGCGGACGGCACTCTCCGGTCGGGCGAGCACGACAGCGAATTCTATCGCGAACTCTGGGAAACCATCACCGCCGGGCGCGTCTGGCACGGCGAAATGGTCAATCGCCGCAAGGATGGCAGCCTTTACACCGAGGAGATGACGATCACGCCGGTCCGCGATGCCAACGGCGCCATCTCGCGATTCGTCGCCATCAAGCAGGACATCACCCGGCGCAAGGAAGCCGAGCAGTCCCTGCGCGAGACCAACACGCGCCTCAAACACGCCCTCGAAGAACTGCAAACCGCCCAGCAATCGGTCGTCCAGCAGGAGCGCTTGCGCGCGCTCGGCACCATGGCCAGCGGCATCGCCCACGATTTCAACAACGCGCTCGCCGCGGTTGTCGGGTTCACCGAATTGCTGCTGGACCGGCCCGAGGCGCTCGAGGACAAGACACGGGTCCGGCAATACCTGCAAATGATGAACACCGCCGCCAAGGATGCCGGCAATGTCGTCAACCGCCTCCGCGAGTTCTATCGCCACCGCGACCGCAGCGAGGTGTTCACGACTGTCGATCTCAACCGGCTCGTGCAGGAAGCCATTTCCCTCACCCAGCCGAAGTGGAAAACGCAAGCGGAAGCGCGCGGCATTTCCATTCGCACGGAAACCGATCTGCAGAAGGTTCCACCGATCCAGGGCAACGCGGCGGACCTGCGCGAGGTCCTCACCAACCTGATCTTCAACGCCGTGGACGCCATGCCGCGCGGTGGCGCGATCACCCTTCGCACGCGCAGCGACGATTCGCGGGTCATACTCGAAATCGCGGACTCGGGCACGGGCATGACCCAGGAAATCCGCCAGCGCTGTCTCGAACCGTTTTTCACGACCAAGGGCGAAGGCGGCACCGGCCTCGGCCTGTCCATGGTCTACGGAATCATCCAGCGCCATGAGGGCTCCATCGATATCCAGACACAACTTCACAAGGGCACCACCTTCATCCTCACCCTACCCGTGCCCGGGCAGCCCCGGTCGGCCGTCACGGACGCCCCATCCGCGCCCGCCCCGCTCCCGTCGAAGCGCGTGCTGTTGGTGGACGACGAGGAGGTCGTCCGCAAGGTGGTGAACGAATATCTCGTCCGCGATGGCCACACCGTCGAATTCGCCGCCAATGGAAAGGACGGACTCGATAAGTTCCACAACGGCCATTTTGATCTGGTGATCCTCGACCGCGCCATGCCCGACATGAGCGGCGACCAGGTCGGCGCGGCCATCAAAAACGCCTTCCCCAATCTGCCCGTCATCATGCTCACCGGTTTCGGCAGCATGATGGAAGCCGCCGACGAAAAACCCGCGGGCATCGACTTTGTCGTCAGTAAACCCGTCACTCTCGACACTCTCCGCCGGGCAATGGCCCGGGCGGTCGAAAACAACTGACGTTTTCTCTGAAATATTCGATGAATCCGTTGCCAGCAGTCAGTACAATTGTCCCTCAGACTTCGATCTGGCAAGGCTCGGCGTGCCAGATTTCCGACATGTATTCGCGGATGGCGCGATCCGAGGAGAATTTCCCGGCGCGCGCCACGTTGAGGATGGTTTTCCGGGTCCAGCCTTCGCGGTCTTTGTAGGCGGCATCGACCTTCTCCTGCGTCTCGATGTAATCCCGCAGATCGGCCAGTAACATGTAGTGGTCTCCCCAATCCAACAGGGACTGGACCACGGGTTTGAAGATCCCGGGTTCGAGCATGCTGAAGAAATTCCGCTGGATGAGATCCAGCGCCCGACGGACCTCGTCGTCGCCGCGGTAGATGTCCGACGGCTTGTAGGTCGCACGCCGCCGTTCGACCTCTTCGGCCGTCATGCCAAAGATAAAGATGTTATCCTCACCGACTTGTTCGAGGATCTCGACGTTCGCGCCATCCAACGTGCCGATCGTCAAGGCTCCGTTGAGTTGCAGCTTCATGTTGCCCGTGCCGGAGGCCTCGGTCCCCGCCAGGGAAATCTGTTCGCTCAGGTCCGCGGCGGGAATGATCCTTTCCGCGAGTGACACCCGGTAGTTGGGCAGGAACACCACCTTCATTTTGCCGCCGATTTCGACATCGCGGTTGATGACTTCCGCGACCTGATGAATCAGTTTGATGATTAACTTGGCCATCGCGTAGCCCGGCGCGGCTTTCGCGGCGAAAATGAAGGTGCGCGGCGCGATGTCCAGCGCCGGACTGCACTTGAGCCGGTTGTACAACACGATCGTGTACAGGACGAGGAGGAGTTGGCGCTTGTACTCGTGCAGCCGCTTCACCTGTACGTCGAACAGCGACTCCGGGGAGACGGCGATCCCCAACTGGCGGGCGATGTGTTGCGCCAGGGCCGTCTTGTTCTGTTGTTTGGCGGCCCGGAACCGTTCGCGGAACGAGGCGTCATCCACAAACGACTCCAACTGGCGGAGTTGCTCCAAATCGGTGATCCAACCGTCTCCGATCGATTCCGTGATCAGTCGAGCGAGGGGTGGATTGGCTTTCAGCAGCCAGCGCCGCGGGGTAATGCCGTTGGTCTTGTTGTTAAACTTGGCCGGCCAGAATTCGGCAAAATCGCGGAGGACCCTCTCCTTCAACAGACGGGTGTGCAACTCGGCCACGCCGTTGACGGAGCACGACCCCACGACGGCCAGGTTGGCCATGCGGACGTATTTCTGCCCGTCTTCCTGGATGATGCTCATTCGTCGCAGCCGGTCGGTGTCGAGTGGATACCGGGTGGCCACATCCCGCATGAACCGGGCGTTGATCTCGAGGATAATCTGCAGGTGACGCGGCAGCAGTCTGCCGAACATATCGACCGGCCACTTCTCCAGCGCTTCGGGCAGGATCGTGTGGTTGGTGTATCCGGTGGACGCGGTCGTGATTCGCCACGCCTCGTCCCAGCCCAGTCCCTCCCGATCCACCAGCAGCCGCATCAACTCGGGGATGACGAGGGACGGATGCGTATCGTTCAATTGCATGAAGACTTTGTCGGGGAAGATCTCCCAGGCGTTGCCGTCCGACTTGAAGCGACGCAGGATATCCTGGATCGAGCAGGACACGAAGAAGTACTCCTGCTTGAGGCGGAGTTCCTTCCCCTCGAACACGTTGTCGTTCGGGTAAAGGACCTTGGTCAGGTTCTCGGAGAAAACCTTGTTCTGCACCGCATCGACGTACGAGCCGCGGTTGAAATCGTCGAGGTTGAATTCCTCGGCCGCCTTGGCCGACCACAGCCGCAGGGTGTTCACCGTTCCGCCGCCGTACCCGACGACCGGCAAATCATACGGCATGCCGATCACGGTGCTGGTATCCACCCAGCGCCATTCCATGCCTTTCGAGCCCGGACGCGCCTCGACCCGTCCCTCGTACTGCACCTCGAACGAGAACTCCGGGTGGGCGATCTCCCACGGATACCCCAGCTTGAGCCAATCGTCGGGTTGCTCGACCTGGTAGCCATTGACTATTTTCTGATTGAAAATCCCGAAATCGTAGCGCAACCCATAGCCGACCGCCGGAAGATTCAGCGTGGACATCGAGTCCAGGAAACAGGCGGCGAGGCGGCCCAGGCCTCCGTTGCCGAGGCCTGCATCCGCTTCGTAGTCCCGCAGCACGTTCCAATCAAGCCCGGCCTGGGCCATCGCGGCGCGGCAGGTGTCTTCCATTTTGAGGTTGACGACGTTGTTCCCCAACAACCGCCCCATCAGAAATTCGAGGGACAGGTAATAGACGCGTTTGACGTTCCGCTTGTGATGTGTCTGCTGGGTGACCATCCAGCGCTCGATCAACCGGTCTCTGACTGCCCGCGCCAACGCATAGTACCGGTCCCGGTCCGTCGCCGAGTACCGGTCCTTGGCGAGCGTGTAGCGGAGATGATGTTCGAAATCCCGATGCAAGGCATCGACCGTCATGCTGACACCGGCCGACGGACTCTGTGCTGCGATTCTGTTGCTCATGGTGTTTCCCTCCTAGGCGCGGACGGGATAGTAGCAGATTGGTGGCTGCTGAGCCAAAGCCCTTCATCGACATTCCAGCCGATGTCGACAAGGGCCGCAAGGCGCAAAAGATTTGGCCACACAGAGAAGAGACGAAGGTGAGATCAACGACCGCGTCGAAAACTAGATGAGACTCAGGCGGCGGTCGTGAGTTTGTTTGCAAATGTACCGATGATTAGACCTGACCCCGGTTCCGTATCCTTTTTCGCCAATCACTACGCGGAATTTCTCTCAACTTTGGCGTTGAACAATTGATCGATAGCCACGTTGGACATTTGAGGCCACGCGTCCATCTTCATGCACTCTGAAATGTGCTGATTGTGCTCATGCTGCTGGCACCACCTCAATCAAACACGCATAGTGAGCTTTCTGCACGTGAGAAAAACTTCGCGATGCCTTCCAGATTTGCACGACCGAAAATGCGTAGTCGCTTCCGGCAATCTTTTCGCGTCGTCCTTTGGCATGGCCATCTTCACTAACGAATCTCGATGGCAGCTTTCCTTCTGACATAACAAACAGGAAGCCACGGATTCCATTGGACACTTCAACTACTGCGGCGAGTCGTTGTAGATCGCGATCGATTCTTTTGTTTCCAGCCTTCGCTCGCTTCACTTCAATTACGTACTTTGGATGTTGCTGATAGTGATCGCTCGCAGTTTTGCGGCGCTTCCACACAGACAGGTCAACTCGTTTACCGGATACAATACCGGGCATCTCTACCCCGTCGAGAAAGAACTTCTTGTATGGCAATTCACACCTTAAGCGATAGTCCTTTGGCAGATTTGCGTGAATCAAATTACAGAGTTCTGCTGTCAACGCACCCTCGGAAAGCTCATAGCTCGAATACATGCACCGCCTGTGCCCAATCCAGAACACTACTCCTTGGAGGGCCTTTGCAGCCCATAGTGGATATTCCTCTTTGTTGGCAGGCATGGTCGGCTTGTCAGGTGAAAATGTTCGTCCCTTTCGACCTCTTGAGCAAGTACACGTATTTCATTGTGTCGGGCATGGCCTGCCATCCGTAGCTCGGCGCGATTACGGCGATCAACCGCCCTGCTCCGCCAGAGCGCTACGCAGGGCACCATCCTTCGCTCGATACCAAGATGGTGCCGAGCGAAGGATGGTGGAGGCGGTGGGAGTTGAACCCACGTCCTCTGCAAAGCGTACGTGAATGACTACATGCTTAGTCCATCTATGGGTCTCGCCCGGCGCGCTGCCAATGGACAGGCCACGCGCCGCGCCAGCCTCCAGTGAAAGATTCGCCCGTGGACCTGAAGACACCATCCACGAACTAACCTGCTATTGTCGTCTCAGCTCACCAGCAGGTGTCGCGAGTGAGACGTCGCGGGCAATTAAGCCGCGAGTGCGAGTTCTTGATTCGCAGTTATGTTTTTGTCAGGTGTTTAACGAGGCCTCCCGACAACCTCGGCATGCCGCTCACGCTCACCCCACAAAGTCGAATCCGTTTCGCCCCCGTGAAAATGCAGCGGTGTGTGGCGGGATCAATATAACGGACGGGGGACGGAAAGCAAGCCGGACGAGCCGGACGCGGCGGGCGAAGGTGGCGCGCGATGGGGGTCCACCGCGCGCGCGGGTTGAGAGATCAGCCTGTTCTTCGGTCGGAGGAGGCGCCGACCTTGATGGCGTTGGGGGGATTCGAACAGTTGACTCTCAACCCGTGCTGCGCGGAAGGCCCGGGTCCGGGAGGGACCCGGGTTACTCCGCTGGAAAACAGGCGCTGGCCCGCCATGAACGGTATATCCTGCGCACCCCGCGCAGCCTGCTTCATAGCCAACCCTAGAGCCAGCGCCATAATCGGGTTCATGTTCACTCTGTGGTGCACGAATCGGCGAGCTGGAGAGCCTCGCCAAAATTGTATGGTTGCCGAAGGGCGCTTTCGCCTTTCTTGGAGCGGCCGGCGTCGTCCCACGGCTGGGACAAACGGCCCGCGCAGACGACGACGTGCGCGTGCGGGCAGCGTTTCTTGATGGTATCGGCCAGGTGTTGGGCGGAGGAGCTGGTGAGTGCGGCGTCGACAAACGCTACATCGATGGGGTTGTGCTGCACGAACTCCAGTGCGGCACGCGCGCCATCGCGCACTTCCACGCTGCGATTCGGCGCGCGGAGCAATTCGGCCAACATCTCGCGCATGGCGGCGTTCTCATCCACGATCAGCACTCGGTAAATTGCTTGTTTGTTGGCTTCGATCATTTCTTGGTCCTGCCTCTGCCTAACGCCTATCTGCCTACTGCCTGCCTGACGAACGCCTGACTGTGAGCTTCAATAGCAGTGGGTATGCCAACACCCTTTCAGAGGCCAAAAATCAAGGAATCCCGATGAGGTGAATCTCCGGGGAATCTCAAAAAGGAGGAATGCGGCTGGTGAAATGCCTCGGCAGAATCATCAATGCGGCAAACTGAAGATGGAATAAATCAAACCCAAGAACCCGAGCGAAATAGCGCCCCAACTCGATTCGCGGGAGCGCCCGGAGGCCAGATTAATCAAGGGATATACGACCGGTACCGCCGTCAGCCCGTTCGCAATATTGCAGGTGAGCAACATATTATGGTGGTGAGCGCGGGACCGCGTCCCCTTTCGGCAGGGTGGCCAGCAGCCGTGCCAAATTGTTTTGCGCCTCCGCCAAATCCGGTTTGATCCGCAACGCTTGTTGCAACTGCTCGATGGCTTCCCGAGGTTTGCCCGTCGCCATGAGGGCCGCGCCCAATCTGGCGTGACTGTCGGCGTCGTCGGGATCAATCCGCAACGCATCCTGATACTGCGCGATCGCCTCGGGAGCGTTGCCCGTCCGTTGGAGGGCGTTACCAAGATTGTAGTGTGTATCGGCACGGTTGGGATCGACCCGCAGCGCCTGCTGATAGTGTGCAATCGCCTCCTGGAGTTTGCCCAGCCGGGCCAACGCCAACCCCAGGTTGCTCTCCGCCGCGGCAGAACCAGGGTCGAGTCGTAATGCCTGCCCATATTCCGCGATGGCATCGTTGTAGCGGCCCTCTTGCAACAGGGAATTGCCCAGGTTGTTGTGCGCTTCAGTTGAATCCGGCCTGATAGCCAGCGCCTGCTCGAAATGTCCGATGGCCTCCGGCACCCGGCCCAATGACATCAGGGCCAATCCAAGATTGTTGTGCGCATCAGCGTAATGAGGGTTGAGCCGCAGCGCCTGCTCGTAGTGCGCAATTGCTTCCTGGATCCTGCCCGAACGAACCAGTGCCACCCCCAGATTGCCGTGCGCCTCGGCCAGACCTGGCCTGATGGTCAGCGCCTGCTCGAAATGTCCGATGGCCTCCGGCACCCGGCCCAACGACATCAAGGCCAATCCCAAGTTGTTGTGCGCGTCAGCGTAATCAGGGTTGAGCCGCAACGCCCGCTCGTAGTGCGCAATTGCTTCCTGGATCCTGCCCGAACGGACCAACGCGATCCCCAGATTGCCGTGCGCCTCGGCGCAATACTCGACGCTCGCCAACAGGTTAAACGCCACCGAAAAGCCCAGCAGGAGACTCCAGCCCCACCGCACCGCACGCCGCCACGCCGCCCGGTGAGCCAGCCCCGACTCCGATGTCGGGGTCGGGGCCGGCACACGTTCCAATCCGAGTATGCCCGCCACGGCCAACAGCAGTAGCGCCGGCAAGAAGTCCACCTCATAGCGGCAGGTCGCGCTCCAGAAGAGGCCAACGGTCAACGCCCCAATCCCAAACAGCAAGGCCACGGCCGCTACAAACCAGCGCAAAATTGTGGCCGCCTGCCCCGACTGACTTCGCCACGCCAACGGCACAGCCAGCGCCAGCCACACCAGCGGGATGTTGGTGAGGACACCGAAGGGATTCATAACCTGCCCGTAGCCCATCGGTTGGGGCGGCACCGCGATGTCATGCACGAAGGGAAAGCGGCCGCTCCACCGCGCCGGCTCGAGAAAATAGACCCGGAAATCAAACCAGAGATAGCGGAGACTGAAGTGTTGCCCCGTGTCCTGCCGCTCCCCGGCCAACTGGTAATGTATCCCAAATTCGAACGGATTGTTGAATCGCAGTTCGTTGTAGAGCATCAACCCCGCCCCAATAAGCATAATCGGGACGGTCGCCGCCATCAGCGCAGCCCCAATCGACCGCCGCTCGCGCCACGCCTGAACCACCGGCACCAGCAGGGCGACCGCGCCGAACAGCAACGAAGGCCGCGCCCCCACCGCCAGCCCGTAGGCTAGGCTCGCCGCGGCCAGCCACCGGCCCCTCCGCTCCGGCTCGTGCAACGCCTTCCAAATCGCCGCCAGGGCCAGCATCGTCAACGCATACCCACAACTGATGGATACCTCGTACACATCACACCGCGCCAACAGCAACGGCGTGAACGTGGTCAAACCGAGTGCGAGCGTGCCGGCCGCCACCACCGCCACGCTGACTCCGGCAAAGTATCGCCGCCACAGCGCGCACAACAGACCCACGCTGGCCAGGAAACCGACCACGCAAAAAATCACCCCGGCGTCTTTTTGGGACAGATAGTGGCCGGTCAGCGCCGCATAGGGCCAGAACAAGAGCACGGCGGGCGTCACCCCAAAATAGAGGTAGAGCTTCCCCTTGTAATAGCTCAGGTCGAGCAACCCGTAGCGGCGATTGGCCGTCCGATCATAGGGGTCGGCGAGTTGCGCGAACCCGGGCGGCACCTCTTTTTTCAGGCTGAGCTGGCCAGCGCGAAACCCCTGCACCAGCAAATTGTAGTACGTGTCAGCAGTGTTCAGACTGGTCGATACCAAAAGGCCCGAATGAGCGGTGTACGCATAGACCCCGATGACCAAAGCGCACACGGCGGCGAGTGAGAGCCACGCATTCTTCATTGCGCCACACCGACCCGTCTCTTGAAATCTTGTCGCAAAAACATCATCTGCCTGATGAGATTTTATACACTTCTTGAGTCGAACACACGCGCTTTGTCGAGCGAGGAGCCGTAACGGTTTGTCCACCGTCTACACGTGCGAGACGCGCGAGGCCGACGGACGGACCCGCAATCCCAACTGAAGGCACGACCTCCTCTTGCTACCACTTGACTTGCCCCGACCCGCGATGCAATATCGCGCGCCGTGAGAAAACCATCCGTTACCGTTCGCGTGCCGGCCACGACTGCCAACCTCGGCCCTGGTTTCGACACGCTTGGCGTCGCTCTCAAGCTGCACAATCACATTTCCATCCGTGAATCCGACGGCCTGAACATCGAACGGGTTGACGACCAAAAGAACTCGCCTTCCGCCAACGCCATGTCGCGGGAAGCGGTCGACGCTTTCTTCCGTCGCAGCAAGGTCAAACCTCACGGCCTGCAAATCGAAGTCAAGGGCGACGTGCCGGCCACCGGTGGACTCGGCTCGAGCGTGACCGTCCGCCTCGGCATCACCTACGCCCTCAACGAACTCAATGGCCGCCCCCTTTCCGACACGGCGCTGCTCGAAGTCGTCACCGAACTTGAGCATCATCCCGACAACGCCGCGCCGGCTCTATTTGGCGGTTTTGTCGTGTCCGGCGTTGTCGACGGCACAATTCGTTACCGCCGTTTCAACGTGCCTCCCTCGCTGAAGTTCGTCGTGTGCGTCCCCGATTTTCCTGTCCCCACAGAAAAGGCCCGGGCCTTGTTGCCGAAACAGGTTCCCCTTGCCGACGCCGTCGAGAACATAAAACGAGTGGCGCTGATCATCTCGGTCTTCGCGACGGGGGATTATTCCCTGTTGCGCGGCTTGTTCGATGACAAGCTGCACCAGCCCTATCGCAAGAAATTGATTCCCATGCTCGACGACGTGATCTCGGCCGGCGTGGAAGCCGGCGCCCTCGCCGGCTGGTTGAGCGGCAGCGGCTCCTCAATCATGTGCATTACCGAGCAAAAGGAAAAGGCCGTGGCCGAAGCCATGGTCAACGTATTTGCCCGCCAGCAAATCCCTTGTCAGCCACACATTCTCGTCGCCGACAACGACGGCACCCGCGTAAAACGCGCTTGAACGGCGAGCCCCCCGTGTCTCAGGGAGACGATGTCGTACTTGCGTCAGGGCGTTCTTTGACCGCGGGTGTCGCACGCCGTTGTGCCTCGACAGATTCGCGTTGCGCGTCGTCGTGCAGCCCCCGTTTTTCCAGCACCTTGGCCAGTGCGCCATGAACATCCGATAGATCCGGATTGAGTCGCGCGGCTTCTCGAAATTGTTCGGTAGCCTGAATCAAATCCCCACTGTTGGCCAGGGCAATAGCCAGATCGTAGTGGTCGCTGGCGTTCGTCGGGTCGAACCGCAGGGCTTCTTCGTATTGTTGAATGGCTTCCGCAAATCGTTTCTGATCCGCCAGGGCGTGGCCCCAATTGACGTGTGCTTCGGCGAAATCGGGGCGTAGTTCGATGGCTCGCCGAAACTGCGCTTTTGCCTCGTCGAGTTTTCCCGATGAGGCGAGCGCAATCCCCAGATTGTTGCGCACTTCAGAAGCGTAGGGTTCCAATCGAAGTGCGTCCTGATATTGTTCGATGGCCTCGGCGAACTTGCCCTGAGAGGCCAGAATGCATCCGAGATTGTAGCGCGGGCGGACCAGGTCGGGCTGACATTGCAAGGCCTCCTGGTATTCGTGAATCGCTTCTTCCGTCCGTCCCTGGGATTGCAATACAGAACCGAGGTCGGAGTGGCCGAGGCCATATCTCGGATTTGCCCGCAATGCCTGGTGGAACAGGTCGATTGCCTCCGTCAGCTTTCCCTCATCGACGAGCGCGACGGCGAGGCAGGATTCCGCGCGGGCGTTGTGCGGGCGTTTGGCCACGACATCGGCCCAGATGGATTGGGCGGAGCGATATTGGGCGTTCCGTTGGAAGGTCGTCACGGCGAGCGCGATAGCCAGGGTCAACGCGATGGCGGTTTCCGGCCAGACGCGTACGTTGCTCGCGGGCCAATTGAATCGCGTCGAGATGTTGCGGCAGGCGCGCCATGCTGCGGCCAGTGTGACGGCCACGATTGCCAGGAGAGGCAGGTACATGCGGTGTTCGGCCACAGTTTGCGTCGCCACCGGCACGAAGCTGGAACTGGGAGCCAGAATCGCAAAGAACCAACAGCCCACAAAGCCCACGACCGGCCATCGCCACAAGCTGATCGCCGTGCCGATGACCAGCAACGCAATCGGCACGGCGCAGGGTGCGGCCTGCCACATGTCCGTAACCACATCGGTCCCGTAGTCGAAAACCAACGGATGGGGCCACACCGAAAGCCGGAGGTAATGCGTGATCGCGCAGGTTTGGGTCAACGCATACTGCCACCAGAGTATCTTGACGCCGAAGCCGGCGGTGCCGCCGCGACCACCCGCAGTGGCCACCAGATACGCCAGCAGGATCCATGTGCCGCCCAATGCCAGATACAACGACCGTCGGCGCCGCCACGCCTCGCGGAACGACCCCGACACAAACGTGCGGTCGTAGAGCAGCACCATCAGCGGGGCGGAAACCATCACCTCCTTGGTGGCCATGCCCAGCAGACACGCGACGATGGAAAACAGGAACCAAGGTCCGGCACTCGGCGACGCTGTCCCACGAATGAAGCCGTACAACGTCAGCAGGTAGAGCAACCCCATGAGCGACTCGGCGCGCTGCGACAAATAGGTCACCGACTCGGTTTGCAGGGGATGAACAGCCCAGAGGACGGCCGTGGCCAGAGCCAATTCATTTGCGGCAGCGCCGAAGCGCTCACGCAGAGCCGGCTGCAGCAACGTTTGCCGCACGATCCCAAAGATGGTCAGCCCCGCCAGAATGTGGATCGCCAGGTTCACCGCGTGATACCCCCACGGCGTCACGCCGCTCAATGCGTAATTGACAGCCAACGTGAAGTTCAGCACCGGCCGGCCGATGACTGTCGTTCCTCCCGCGTGTGGCGGGGACAGTGCATTCCACACTGGCCACAATCGGCGGATGGAAGGATTGTTTACAACGGTGTAGAGGTCGTCAAAGATGAAGGGGACGTGAAATGTGTTGGCGTAGGCAGCCGTGCACAACGTCGCGAGAACCGCGGGCATCCACCATCGAAATCTCGTCATTGGGCGCCTTGCGTCATGCCCCCACGCGATCGAGTAACTCGTGCCGGAAGGCAAACCGCATTCGCTTTGTAACGGCACGCAAACTGGAATTCAAGTCGCAATGAATCCTCCGACCATTTCCGACCTGCGTCGAGCCAGGCGCTTTAGGAGGCGCCTGCCAACGGTATGCCCAAATGTCCTTTCAGCTCTCAGCCAATGACCGGAAGTAGCTGAGGTTTTCCAATTCGATGGCGAGGTTGACGTTGCTGACGACGACATTGCTGGGCACACGCAGCACGTTGGGCGCAAAATTCAGGATTGCGTTCACGCCGGCGGCGACGAGCCGGTTCGCCACGTCCTGCGCGACGGCGCTCGGCACGGTAATGATGCCCATGTGAATCTTGCGCGCACGGATAAAGCCTTCGAGTTTGTTGAGTTGCAAGATCGGCTGATTGTACGTCTTGCGGCGTTTGCGTTTCACATCGACATCGAAGCCGGCGACGATCTCGAAGCTTTCTTTTTCAAAACCCTTGTAGGCGAGCAGGGCCGAGCCGAGATGGCCGACGCCGACGAGCACGACCGGTTGAAGCTGTTTGCGCCCCAAAACCTCGGCAATCCCCTCGCGCAGCTTCAAGATATCGTACCCGAGACCACGCGTGCCGAAATGACCAAAGCTGGTCAGGTCCTTGCGCAACTGGGTGGGTTTGACGCCCGCCGCCAGCGCGAGCGCCTGGCTCGACGCGGTCTGCACGCCGTCTTCCGTGAATCGATCCAGACAGCGCAAATATACGCTCAGTCTGTAGACCGTCTTTTTGGGAATTCCGACCTTCATGGTTCTGTTGCCGATCATCAGTCTAGCGGGCATGTCGCAAAAAGTCAAAGGCTCGAGCCCATGCCCTTACGGCGTGCGCTCTTGTTGAATGTCCCCCCGAAGAGCACGGGCGGCCTGATTGTCCGGCTGGAGTTGCCGGGCGTGATCCAATTGTTGCAAGGCTTCCTCTCTCTGTCCGACATCACGTAACGCCACAGCCAGTGCCACACGGCGGTCCACGTTATACGGGTTGATTTCCACAGCGCGCCGCAGGCAGGGAAGCGCGCTGGTGACGTGGCCGGCTGCCATGTATAACTCCCCCAAATTGTAGGTCGTGTCAGCGTAATCGGGCGCAAACTCCTCAATTTGCCGACATTGATCAATGGCCATCTGGCGGGCGGGCGCGCCGGGTGAGCGGGCCAGCGCCCCGGCCAAAAGGTATCGCGTGCTTAATCGAAAGGGCTCCATGGCGAGCGCTCGTGACGCGTACTCGACCGCTGCCCCCATATCGCCCCTTTCCTCCGCGAGATGCGCCCGTCGGTCCAGCCAATCCGCCGCCATGGGGTGAACGATGGCCGATGAGATGATTCCAATTCCCAAAATCAAGCATATGGCTGCGGCACACCATCGTGCCGCCTTCGAGCGAAACGTGAACGGAGCCGTGTCGGACGGCGTGGTTCCCCTTCCGACCAGCCATCCCATGAGCAACCAGAGCAAACTCTGATTCGGGAGATGCCGCAGGTCCACGTCCACCAAGCTGTGGAGCATGAACACCAGCATCGCCGCCAACAAGCCCAGTGTCGCGCGGCGCTCGGATCCATCGGATTGTCGACTGGCGCGCAGGCCACACCACACAGCCATCCCCCAAAGCCAGAGCGTAGCGGCGAGACCGACCAGTCCCTGTTCCGCAGCGACTTCCAGCAGTTCGTTATGTGCATGGTCGGTAACATTGGTCGCTTTCGGTCGTAAAAAATACTGTGGCAACCGATACTGTGGATACACGGCTACATACGCTCCCGGGCCGTGTCCCAGAAGCGGCCGGGCGGCGATCATGGAAACAGTTGCTTTCCAGATCAGCGGTCTCACATCGGTCTGCCATTGTTCCCGAACGTAGGACCACCCGCACAAACTCACAATCACGAGCGCGAGCATGACGATGATGGCGCGTGCCTGCCAACGTCGCACAATCCGATCCCCAAATCTCAGAAACCAAAGGCTGGCCACGGCCCCGAGCGCCAACCACGCTCCCCGCGAACGGCAGAACAACATCGCCACAAGCAGGATGAGGTTGCCGAGAAGCGGCCACGTCCCGCCGACGGATATGCCAATGACCAACGACGCCGCGAGGTAGACCCCGAGGAAATCCCAGTTCCCAAGCGTCGACAGAAACTCCGGTTCAAACTTCAGCCGCACCAGACCATTCGCCGCCACTATCACGGCCACCGCGATCCAGAGTGGGCGAATTCGCCCGGTTGATTCACGCGGCGCGTTGGCGGCCAGAAAGAAGATCGCGGCATTTCCGCAGAGTCTCGGGAGTAGTCCAATTCCAAAATACGAATGCTCGCTGAATCGCGTGGAGACGATGGCGCTGGCCACAACCGCCAAGACGGGCATGATCACCCATCGCGTGCGGGAAACAGCCGGCAAAGCCATCGTGCTGCCCCCGCCAGACGCCTTTCTTAGAAACCCGATGCCGCTGAGAACGGCAACCCCACCGAGGATAATCTCGGGCAAGGGCACGGTGCAGTCATACCGAAAGTGGGCCCAAGATCTGGGGAGCCAGCTCAATGGAAAGGCGAACACTGGCAAGGCAAGAACGAGCGCCAAAACCAGCTTCCGCCTCTTGCGATTCCACATGCGTCGAACCCGTGTCGTGTGCAGTTTGCCGATGAACGAATCTACCAGACCCGACAAGGGACGAAACAAAAAAACGAGCCCCGGCACCGAGGCGCCGAGGCACGTTCGCTAGTGTCCTGACGTTGATCCGTTACGACGATGCGACTTCCGCGCGCAATACGTTGTTCGCATTCGGCACGTCGTTGGTGCCACACGTGGATGGCAGGGAATTCTGC